>Ga0079048_1000048_pt1 | contig 24927 bp, 26 predicted proteins | sample OSPB_host_MetaG_FD_76331 | JGI IMG/M metagenome (GOLD analysis project Ga0079048, IMG submission 76331) | Hot spring microbial mat communities from Yellowstone National Park, Wyoming, USA - OSPB_host_MetaG | ecosystem: Environmental > Aquatic > Thermal springs > Hot (42-90C) > Microbial mats ...
GAAGTCCTCCACTATCCTTCCACCTTCATCTCCATGGAGTTCGTTCCCTACCCCTATGAGCCTCATAACCTCATCGCCAGTTTCTCCTTTCCTCCGTCCAGGACGTGGACGTTACATACCATACAAGCGTCGTGTGACCTGACCACGTGAGCGACCTCAATGGGGTTGGACAGGTCCTCCACTTCAGTTCCCACCAGGGCCATGGTAAGGTGACTCGGATTCCCCTCAGGGTCCTCAGGTCCCATGTTTATCTGTGTGGGGGTGACAACCTGGTAGTTCTCTATCTTACCATCCTCCACCACGATCCAGTGTCCTAAGGACCCCCTCGAGGCCTCAACCAGACCGTAACCCATGGCGAACTGTCTCTCCTGGGGCTTTATATAGGTAGGCCCATTAAAGTCATATGTGTCCAGGTTATTCAGGATCAGCTCGTGTATTAGGGCCAACCTCACGAACCTGGCCACCTCCCTCGCCAGGACGTTTGTACCGAACCTCTTAACCAGGTCAGTCATGAGCCTGTTCCCAGCTACTACCAACATGGACAACGCTCCCACCTCGGGTGCAACGTACCTGTCCTTGAGCTTATACCTGAAAGTCTTGGTGAAAGTATACTTTCCCTTCCCGTTGGGTGGGAGAGGGTTAGTCTGGCCCATGAATGGGTTCAACCCTATCCTGTCCCCAAGGTCGTAGGTGTAGAAGGAGTGGGCGACGAACTCCAGGATGTTGTTAGGATCGACCTCGAACCTGTCCCACGAGTTTAGATCCAATATTCCCCTACTGAACACCAGCTTCTCCCTGGAGTTAGCCGGGTCGTAGTCCTCAGGCACGTTGACGTGACCGTAACTCATGAGGAACTGAGATCCCTTCCCTATCCTGTGCCAGCCCATGGATTGACCGTAGTTCCACACCTTAGATACGTCTCCCTCGGGGTAGTCCTTGGCCCACTGCTCCAGGTCCTCGACGCTCTCAAGCTCGAGGAATTGGTCTAGGGGTCCTCCCAGGACGGTCCTCTCCAGGAACTCAGCCGTTATCTGTCTTATTATACCCTTAGCCTTCACAACGTCGTTCGGGAAAGGTTCAGCGGTTATTCCTCCAGGAACCATGGCGGAGCCGTGGGGCCACTGGCCTCCAAAGATGGCGTAAATCTCGGCGTATCTCTTGGACCACACGACTGCCTGCTTATATGACGTCCCTACGTAGGGGGCCCACCTTAGCACCATGTCCCTATAGAAGGGTAACTTCTCATACTTCCTGTTGACGGAGTCTATCATGAACATCAGGTAAGTGTGCCTCACGTCGTTCTGTCCCATCTCAGCCAGGGTGAGGACGTTCCTCAGCCTCACAGCGTTGGGGGGTACCTTGGCTCCGTAGGCCATGTCCAGGGACTTAGCTGCAGAGAGCAAGTGGGATCCACCGCAGATCCCACAGATCCTTGGAGTTATGACCAGGGAGTCCATGGGATACTTGCCCTTGAGTATAACCTCAATGCCCCTGAAGAGCCTGGACATGGGATAGGCCTTGACTACCTTCCTCCCCTCAAAGATCACCTTGAGGTCCAGGTCTCCCTCCACCCTGTTGAGGGGGCTTATCACCCTCTCATTCAATCCAGTTCCCCTCCCTCTTGATGAGGGGTCTCACTAGGTACTGCGGTGCAGCGCCCCTGGCTATGGCTGAGAGGGTTATGTAAGATCCCCTGCTAACCCCCAGGGGTAATCTCTTGGGGATCCCTGACCTGTTCTTCTCAGTCCTGAAGAAGTTGAAGGTGGGGAAGTCGAACTCGGTACAGCCCATGCAGGGGGTTCCAACCCTGGTCTTGCTGCTCTGGTTGTTCCAGAGGATGTTGTTGCACGGACTCCTGGTGTACGACCCCCTACAGCCCAACTCGAAGTAGAGACAGCCCTCCCTGTGGCCGAGTTCCTTTGAAGCTATCTTGAACGTAAAGTAGGGCTGCCTGGGGCAACCGAACTGGGTTGTGGTGGAGTAGAAGATCTTGGGCCTGTTGAAGTCGTCAAGGTCCCCCTGGGTTATCCTCTCCTCCAAGATCATGGACAAGGTCGTGAACAGCCACTCTGGATGAACGGGGCATCCCGACAGGTTTATCACGGGGAGTCCGGAGGAGGACCTGAAGTCCTTCCCCAGGAATCCGCCGGCCTCTTTCCTGTGATATTGAAGACCTGTGGATTGCGTCGGGTTTGGGTCTGCTGCCGGTATACCACCGAAGGAGGCGCAGTCACCCACAGCTACCACATACTTGGCCCTCTTGGCTATCTCCCTAACCCAGTGCATCATGGGCTTACCTGCGAACATGTTGTACTGACCCGTACCGTTGGGTCCAGTTATGACTGAGCCCTCGAAGAGGAACACGTGAAGTTCCAGCCTTGCCTCCAAGATAGAGTTCAACAGCCTCTTCAGATCTCCCCCGCACTCTGGTGAGAGTGAAGGGTGCCACAAAAACCTGGCTTCGTGTTGGTGGAGAAATTCCAGGACGTCCGGGTCTGACGCGTTGAGCATGGACAGGGTGTTTCCTCCGCATGCCCCTCCCTGGAGCCAGAGAAGGTTTCTCATTTTGTAATGATAGAAACGCAAGATATTTAAGGCTGACTTATGAAAGACGTTGAATAATTTTAAGTTATAGCTGGAGAATCATTGAAAATAATTATAAATCGCGTAATAAAGTTGGAGGATATATGAATAGACGTCGCTATATTAAGGATAATGTTCAGCTCCCATATAAGTGGGCCGCAATGTGACTAGGATATCAGGGCAACTTCAGGACTGAACCTTTGAGTAATATCCGTCCAAATAATCACGTGAGGTATTTATTTTAAAAATAAGAAGTATTTGAACAAACTTTTTAAATACATGATTTAGAAACAATTAGATCTCAATGAGCGAGAGAGATGAGGACTACCAGGAGGGCCTGAACAAAATCAAAGAGATAGTGATATACCTCAATACCACAGGCATCTTAGACAGCATACTGGACTTCGTCAGTGACGAGAATAAGGTGAGGTCTTTCCTCCAGTCCAGGACCTACAGGGCCGTGATCGAAATGTTGGGAGATCTCAAGGACATGATAGACAGGGGAGAGGTGAGCTCTGAGGACTTCGTGAACGGAATGATAGCCATTGCGAAGCACATGGACAAGATAGGGAAGATCCTCACTATACTGGACAAGAACGGCGTGCTTGACGTGATGACAGCGGGGTTAGCTAAGGCGGCCGAGACCATGGTTCAATCGAACAAACAGTCCAACATAGTGGAGTTACTCGCGTCCTTTGACGATCCGGATGTGAAGAAGACCCTAGCTTACCTGAGGTTGATGTTGAAGGAACTGGGCAGGGCCGTTGATCCCCTAGTGAAAGGGAATGGTCAACAGAAGTGATCCCTCTCTCCCCCAGGGCTTATTAAGTTCGTCAGCTCCAGGAGGATCAACATGGCATTCTTCACAGCCTTCCCCTGTGTGGTGAGGGAGTAGAAGACCTTGACCGTCCTGTCAGGTACAACCTCCCTAGCTATCATGGAGTTCTCCTCCAGCTCCTTAAGTCTCGTGGAGAGTGCCCTCTGGGTCAGACCTTCGACCTTCCTAAGGATCTCGTTGAACCTCATCTTACCATACTTATCCAGGAGCATGAGTATCGTGAGAGTGTACTTCTTAGTGATGAGATCATAGATCTTAGGCGTATATAAGGTGCACAACTCCTCGTCGTCCCTGAGACAGCAGCCCATTGCACAATATCCTTCGAGAAAAAGATAAAACTATTGTCACTCCAAAATTCCGTGACCCGAGTTAAATCAATATTAGCTTAAAAAGTTGTTAAAATTTATCTCGATAGGATCCTGGAAAATCTAACTCCTTTAAAAGGATTTATGATAATTTTTTATTAAATAATGGATTGAACTCAAACAATTTATAACGCATAAATCATGGTATATCTGTCTGATCCGGAATAGTGCGATGAGACCATCGACTGCTCGGAGGTGGCTCTAGCCTCACGACAGATTCATTCTCCGAACACCTTGGAGAGGGAACTCAACACTTTGGGTAAACGTGGGGTTTTCCCGTAGAGGAAGAGTTCGAACATATCGTCCAATATGGCTGAGAACACGCTGTACAACTCTGTCTCCATCATCTTACGTATTGCCCTAGGGTAGAGTTCCGGCCCTGGCTCCAATTCCCCAGCCAGGTGTAATGCGAGGTGCTCCACTGAGCTCAGCGCGAAGGACAGTCTCATGACAACGTCATCGGAGGACTTAGCCAGGGTGAGGAATGTCTTGGCCAATGAGGCATAATGACCCTCCTCAATGTTCAGAGGGGGTACTTCCGCCTCTCCCGGTAGTCTCACACCCTCCTCTAATCTCCGGTTTATCTCCTCGCTCAAGTAATACCTCTCAACACTTACCTTACCGCCCTTGTTGAGCTGGATGGCCACGTATATTACCAGTATTGGAGGAGTGAAGGGGGAAGGGGGCGTGTAGTGGAGCATGGGCATGTCCCCCCTGCTCAGGTTTACCAGACCTAATTTGACCACTGGAAGTCTGGTCTCAGGCTCGACCACGTTTACGATCTCATCCAAGTGTTCCAGGTCTTCCGCCAAACTTCACCGCCCTTATGTACCTGGCCCCAGGCTTCCTCATGTCCTGGGGAGTTAAGACGTGTTTTAGCCCTCCCAACGCCCTTGCGGCCACGTTAAACCTTGCCCACTCCTCCATGATCTCGGCGAATGCCCTCGCCTCATGGATACACGCACCTACGGACAGAACTCCGTGATTCATGAGGATCACCACCCTGGGCACCTTGGCTCCCTCCCCCCTCACTGCCTCCCCCACGTTTCTCGCTAACTCGAGCGTACCTGGATGAGAGTAGGGAACTACCTTCACCTCGCCCAATATGGCAGCTGCCTCTCCGTGTGTGACCTCCAGGTATCCAGAGATGGCCACTCCCATGGTGTAGGGAGAGTGGGCGTGTATTACAGCATTGACGTCAGGCCTCCTCCTGTAAACTTCCAAGTGCATGCTGACCTCTATGGAAGGTTTGAGGTCTCCCTGTATCAAGTTCCCCTCCATGTCTATCTGGACCAGATCCTTGGGCTCCAGCTCAGACCTAGGGTAACCTGATGGCGTTATCCAGATCTTGTCGGATCCTGGTAGCCTGGCACTCTGGTTCCCTCCTGCGTTACTGATCATCCCCTTCCAATACAAGGTCCTCACGCTGTTGACCAACTCCCTCTTCAGTTGTTCCTCGTTGGACTGGCAGAGCCTGCAATACGTGTTGCCTATCATGTAGACCATTATCCTACCTCCTACATCTCGGGCTGACGTTGACTATCCTGTGGGTGGCCCATATCCAGCAAGTTCCCTCCTGCGACACCATGGGTGCACCCTTGGGATCCTCAGGCTTACAAGTCTTCCTGTAGAGTGGACACTCTGGGGGATCGATGAGGCCCATGACTACCTCTCCGCACCTAGCACCGGCCACGTACTCGTCCTGTGTCTTAGTTCTGTCCCTGATGCCGTACTGAGCCCTAGCGTCCTTCCCCCTGAACTCCTCCTTCAGCCTAAACCCGGCTCTGGGGAACACGGCCACTCCCCTGACGTAACCGTCCTCAAGGTCGAAGACCCTGTCCATGACCTCCTGTGCCTTCACGTTACCCTCCCACGTAACAGACCTGGTGTACTCGTTCTCAATCCTTGGCCTTCCCTCGTCTATTTGCTTCAGGATCATGTAGATGGCCATCAGGACGTCTATGGGCTCAAACCCCGTCGCCACCATGGGCTTCTTCGACTTCAGGAAGTACTCATAATATGGCTTGAGCCCGGTAACCGTCACGGAGTGACCTGCAGAGATGAAGGCATCTATGCCCAGGACGTTCGACTCCATCACTGACCCCTGGATCGCTGGAGTGTACCTGTATGAGACCAGGAAACTGAGGTTCTCCGGGACTCCCTTGATCATCTCGAAGGCAGTAGCTGGGGCAGTGGTGTCCATTCCCACGGCGAAGAAGAGGAAGTCCTTATTCGGTTCCCTTCTTGCCATCCTCACGGCGTCCTGAACTCCGTAGATCACCCTCACGTCACCTCCTAGGGCCCTAGCCTCCTCCAGGGACATCCTCGTTCCCCTGGCCCTGGTCATGTCTCCGTAGGTAGCCACCACGACACCATCCAGGGCTAGTTTCGCAGCGTCGTCTATGTCCGTCGCGGGAGTTATGCAGACGGGACATCCAGGTCCTGCCCTGACCTCAACGTTCTCGGGAAGTAGGGATCTTATGCCGTAATGGGTTATCGTCCACTCGTGACTCCCGCAAACGTGCATTATCATTATGTTCTCCTCAATCTTCTTGGCGAGCTCGGCTATCTTGAACCTCAAGGCCTTGGCGAGGTTCGGGTCCCTATAGTACTTCAGTATTGACAGGTACTCGCTCACTCCCCACCACCCACTATCTCATTGAAGTCCTGCCTCTTCTTCTCCTGAGGTAAGTCCTTGGTCATCTCGTTCCATATCTCCACTGTCCTCACGGCCTCCTCCTCGTCCACAACCTGGATTGCGTAACCTGCGTGGACCAGGACGTAGTCTCCCACCTTAGCATTGACCAGGGAGAGCAGGATGTTGTCCCTCACAGTTCCGTTTCCGAAGTCCACCTTGCCGAAATCTCCAGTTATCTCCACAACCTTACCTGGAAAAGCTACGCACACCTCACTTCACCCCATAAACCCTCTTCATCTCCTCCCTCTCCGCCTCAGTGAACGAGTAGAGGGGAAAATAGTCCTCGTCGAAGTATATCATGGGCACTCCGCAGTGCCTAGGCACGTCCACCTCCTTCCCGCAGATGTCACATCGAAGCACGTCCACCCTCCTGAAGTTTCCCCTCTGAGAGTAGGACATGGGTCTCCCACAGTGGTAAGGGACGCTCTCCTCAGCCCTGCAGATTACACACATGAGTCTCTCCATCTCCCCCACCTCAACATATCCTGGGAACCGGGTCCCCCAGAGGTCTCCCCACGTATCTCTCACCTCCCACGACTGTCTCCATGACAACTCCCTCAATGTCCTTTCTGACCTCCCCTATTACAGCTGCGTTTTTTCCTAGGGGATGTGAATGCAGAACCGCCATGATGTCCCTCACGTACTCCGGGGAGACAGCCAGTACTGCCTTCCCCTCGTTCCCCAACTCGAGGACGTCGATCCCCAGGAACTCCACCGCTGCCCTCACCTCATCCTTCACGGGTATTTCGCTCTCCCTTATGTAAATGCCCAGTCCAGACTTCTCTGACCAATCCTGGAGGAGGTCTGCCACTCCTCCCCTTGTTGGATCCTTGGCGTCGGCTATGCCTCCAACCTCCATGAGGTTGAGCATGAGGCCGTTGAGGGGAGCCACGTCTGAGGTGATGTTGGACTCAAAGCCCACCCCCTCCCTCGAGGAGAGGACCGCCACAGCGTGATCCCCTACCGTGCCAGTGACTATTACCTTGTCTCCAGGTCTTATGTTTAATGGGACGAGCCAGTCCCTAGGTTGTCTCGTCTTCCTCAAGGTCTCAATGTCGTGATCGAGTTCCTTTGGCCTGACGCCCAAACCCGATGTGTTTATCACTATCCTGTCCAGACTTCCCCTCTCCATGACCTTGGTGTCCCCAGTGACTATGTGAACCTTGGCCTCCTTCGCTGTATCCCTTATGCTGTCGACTATCCTCTCTAGGTCACTCTTGGGGAACCCCTCTTCCAGGATAACCCCCAGGCTCAGGGCTATGGGTTCTCCCCCCATCATGGCGATATCGTTGACCGTCCCTGTGACACTTAACCTCCCTATGTCCCCTCCCTTGAAGAAGATGGGCCTGATCACGAAGGAGTCCGTGGTGAACACGGTGTTTCCGATCACGGCAGCGTCGTCCATGAGGTCCAGGGGAACTTCTCCGAATCCGTCACTGAGTCTAATGAAGACCTCCCTTATCAACGTGTGCATATACGAACCTCCGGCACCGTGGAGGAGGGTTATCACGTCTCTACTGTTGACCGTACCCATTTGAAGATATATGGCTTTTTGAGTTTATAAAGATAGATAACCTGAAGTTTTATGACTTAAAATTATTAAAATTATCCGAATTAACAAAACTACTCACACATGTGCGGTGTGTACCACACTCAATTGGTTAGCGATATAATCAAATATACCTTAAAAGTCCTTTTCCTCAGCAACATTAAAAAGCTTCGATTTTTTTAAGAGATTGGGAACCTTGCTTTCACCGCTGGTGGCGTCCTACATAGTTTACGTAGTGTCCATGACCGTGGTGATGAGCTGGGCCTTCGAGAGGGCCTTCCACGGTGTGGGTGTCGCCTTCTGGATCCTGATCCTTTCCTCCATGACCACCCTGACTTTCCTGTTCCTCTTCTCATACTCCCCAGACGTTCTCCTGTTTTCCATAGCGATCCTCTCAATTCCAGTGACCCTATGGAACCTCGGGAAGTGGAGGTTAGGGAGTGTCGCTGGGCTCCTGGCGTCCGAGATCCTTATGAGTCTGCTCTATTACGTCATGCTGAGAGGGTTAGGAAACGCGGTCATAGCACTGGATTTTTACGGCACTGATATTCCCTCAACCTACGTTAACTCTCCCTTCCAAGTGCTGGAGGCCCTGGCTGAGCTGGCTAACTCCTTCATGTTCTTCCTGATGATCCTCCCGGAGATCCTCTACTTCTGCGTGAGGAACAGGGATACGTTCCCCTTGATTCTGGGCTCCCTGGCCCTGGGAGGGCCGAACATAGCGTCTGAGATGACCCACTCAATCCTCCCACTCCCCTACGACCCAGTGAAGGAGGCGTCCGTATTCGTGTCCCTGCTCTCCCTGGTAAGTTCTGTGTACGTCTCCAACTCCTTCATGAGGGGCAAGTTAAGGGGAGGAGAGTTCCTTACCTTCATCATCTCTAACCTCATGTTGAGCGTGTGTGGAGAGTACTACGCGGTAACGATAAACGAGATACCTTACGCCTTGGCCACTCTGATCACGCTGGGTCTGTCCTTTGTGAGACCAAAGGTGGAGCTGAGGGATTGGAGGACGTCCTTAATCCTCTCAGTCCCCCAGTACCTTTGGGGTCTATCTGTGGGTACTTGGTACAACGAGATCTCCGTTGGGTATCTCCTGGGAACACTTTTCCTCCTAACATACCTGGTCTCACTGTCGGCTAGTCACTTGAGGATAAAGGGAGCGGATAGGGAGGGCTTGGCTCACCCCAGGAGAGTGAGGTGAGGTCCATCCAACTGGGGTGGTATACTTGCTTATACTTTACAAAAACACTTAGGGACAAGTGAGCCCCTTCTTATATGCAGTGGGGAAAACTCTGAAGAAATGTTATTAAAGAGAGTTCTGCAAGATTTTGGTAGGAATTTTCATGGTGAGATTTCACACCAATATCTCAGAGCTGAGGAGAGACATACTTCACATCCTGGATTTGGTCCCCATGTCCACTTCCAGCGTAGCTCCCACCTTCAGCATAGCCGCAGCCTACGGGGTCATGGTTTCCCTCGCGGGACCTCAGGCCATAATGTCTACGCTATTGACCGCCATCCCCTTCATCTTGATAAGCCTCATTTTTAGGCAGTTCAACGTACACTTTCCCCACGCTGGGGCATCATACCACTGGGGAGTGAGAGTGATAGGAACGAGGTTCGGCGCCTTTCAAGCCTGGGTGGTCACGTTAGCTTATTTCCTGTCGATCCCTCCCATAGTGGTCCCTGCAGGGGAGTACACCCTGGCACTCTTGGGCTCCTTAGGTCTGATACCTCCATCTGCGGTGGGGGAACCTAGCCTAGTGACCGTGGCTGGAGTGATCTGGGCACTTGTAGCAGCGATCCCACTCCTCTTAGGGGCAAAACCCACTGCTAGGTTCACTGAGGCCTTCCTTGGGATGGAGCTGGTGATCTTGGGGCTCTTCCTGGTTCTGGGATTTTCACTCATGCCCCACCACGTGGTAAACCCCTTCTCCCCTGACTGGTTCTTCAGCACGCACGTGAATTGGGGTGGCATAGTCCTGGGCATGGTTGTGGCCACGACGATAGTGGATGGCTGGGAGATCGACAGTTACTCCTCGGAGGAGTCCAAGAGGCCCAGGAGGTGGCCTGGATTGAGTGGCGTGATCGGACTCCTGACCGTGCTCCTGGTTTACGGTGTGACCATGCCCCTCATGACCGTGGAGACCCCACTAGCTCAATTGTCACAAAGCGTTGATCCCTTGGCGACCTGGGCCTCAATGGTAATTCCCAACTACGCCTGGCTCATGGACGTGGCTGTGTTGGCCTCCACGGCAAGTTCCCTCTGGCTCACAGCCTTCATCCTCAGTAGAGCTTGGTACGCCATGGCCAGGGATGGGCTACTACCAAAGTTCTTCGGGTGGACCCACGAGAGGTTTGGCTCACCTTGGGCTAACGTATCTTTCATGACGGCCCTAGTAGTGCTCATCAACGTCCTCATCCTCATCTCCCCCTCCGTACAACAGTTCTTCACCCTGGTCCTCAGTGCCGCAGGGATTTTCCTGGCCTTGGAGTTCTTCCTGGACAGCGTTTGCGGGATCGTCTTCTTCTGGTTTAAACACGAACCCACGGGAAGGGAGAGACTGAAGAGTCACGTCCACTGGACCTACAGGCTTATATCCGTGTTGTCTTCCTTAGGTTTGGGATCCTTGATCGCCCTGGGGCTATACTACAGTCCGTCCACCATAGGATACCTCTTCCCAGAAGTATTCGCGACGTTGATAGGCGCTGGAGTCATCATGGTGCTACTGTCCAGGAGGATCGTAGTGAGGGAGTTCATAGCCCCCGATTAACCCTTCCTCCTGACGAGGTACAGTGCCAGGAATAGCGTTAACGCCACAACCAGCATGGGAAGGAGGTAGGACGGGGTTTGAGCGGGAGCAGGAGTGATCGAGGGCCTATTGATTGTCACGTTCTCAGTGACGGATTGAGTGACCGGGCAACCCGGTGCTATTATGGAGATCGTTCCGTCAAAGAAGTTGCTCACGAAGATCTCACCACTGACGGTGTCGTAGAGCACCGACTTGGGTGACACTCCAACACCTATTTCCCCAAGAGTCTCGTTTCCAGCGAACGCAAGAACGGAATCAGGCCCGTAAAGGCTATCTAGAGAAACGTAGATGAACCCATCCCTGGGATCTACAGCTATTCCCTCAATCTTCTGACCCTGCAGTTGGAGTGAAGTCAAGGGCTCAAGCGAGGACGCGTTGAAGACTTCCAGGTAACCGTCCCCTCCTACGTAAATCTTCCCGTTCCAGAAGGTCACCACGTTAGGGAAAGTATTGAGCTCCACCACCCTATTCACGGTCAGTTCAGGTGAGATGGAGTAGAGGTATCCCTGGTTTTCGGAGAAGTTGAGTGTAGTGACGTAGATGTCCCCGTCAAGTGGATTAACGGCAATGGAAGTCACTACTCCATCTACTCTCAGGGAAGGAGACAACTCATTGCCTCGCAGTTCCCCTAATCCTCCAGGGAAGCCCACGTAGATTTCCCCATTACGTTGGTCGTAAACTATACCAGTTGGGGAGACGTTTAGTCCTACAGTTCTCAAGAGGGTGAGGGTTTCGTCACTTATGACCGAGATTGACATATTGGGTAAGGTTCCGCTGGCCACGTATATCAAGCTCTGGTTGGGATCGTAGGTCATATACTCAGCTCCAGACACGTTTATCTGCCTCAAGATCTTCCCGTCGTAAGGACCCAAGACGTACACTGACCCCACAGCAGCCACGAACACCCTCCCTTGGGAGTCCTGGATCAACTCGCTTGGGGAGATCTGGGAGAAGATGTTAGCCAGGCTACCTTGAACCACCGTGAAGTTTCCCAGATCCACGGTGTACTTTACGTACCCAATTGGTGGAGACAGACACGAGGAGCTCAGGGAGACTAGGAGGATAAAAAACAGGGGGATTGAATAGATTCCCATCACCTATCTTAAAAGTCCAACCAGTACTTCTCGTCAGGATCGTTACTTTCGTGATGCGGTTTAGCGTTCATGAGCTGACCGTAGAGTTTGGTGGATACAGCGATGACCCTCTTCAACTCCTCCTTCGTCTTCACGTTGTCCATCTCCAATCTCCCCACAAGGGACCTCACGTTGGCCAGGTTTTGGGTAGCGTCCTTCCAGAATCCCCAGTCACTCCTAGCGTGAAGCAGTACCTTATTAACGTCTATCCTCTCCTCCAATAGTAGTATAGCAGCTATGTCCGCGGTGTCCTTATCGGTGGGGAAGTGCATCTGTAACTTGGTGAGGAGCAAATCCGTGAGGCTCGCCGAGTACTCCTCCTCCCAACTCAGGTTGATCCTGTGATTGAAAGTGGGGACATCCATGTAATATGCCTTCAAGACCAAACTCTCATAGAAGAACATGCCAGCAACGTCGCCCATGGTCCTCTCCAAGTGATAGTAGGGAGTCCAGCCCTGTTCCTTTACCACCTCCTTGAACCTCTCCCTGGACGACGTGGGGAGTATGACGTTCATGTCCTGAGGTCCGTTCCTCCTGTAGAGCTTCAGGAGTTCCACGGAGTCCTTACTATCCTTAACCCTGTGATATATCCCTATGGATCCGTACAGGAGGATCTTAGCCCCACTCTCCTTGAGGGAGGAATATATCCTGTCATATAACTTGAGGTACTCCTGAGCTACACTCTCAAAGGGTACCTTCCTCTGTTGCGATACGTCGAACGGGGTAATTCCAGACATTGTTGAAATTTACTTTATTCATGTTATTAATAGTTTTCTTATGATGGTTAAGAGGAGAGGTTGGAGTAGAGAGGACGAGTAGGGCACTGGGAGCTCCTCAGCCTCCTCGCCAAGGACCTAAACCCAAGGTATTGGCGTGAGGACGAAACTCGGTCTGACTGTTCCTCTCTCGGATTTAAACGATACTACAAATTTACCCTACACAGACAATGATTTCTTAAACGTTGGAAAACACGTTTGAAAAAAATATTTTAAATTTCTCTGAACGATGAATTATTCATGAAGTACATTGCCGAGATAGGCACTGAGCATCCTCAAGAGTCAATTAGGGCCTTATTGTCAGACCCCCACTTCGTGATCCCCAGGGTCTTCAAGTCGGTGAAGGAATTCAGGGTAGAGGGATCCTCCTTCAGAGGGGTGGCGAGATATTTCGGCTTTGAACACGAGGTCTTAGGGAACGTCTACTCCTCCGTCAACGAGGTCTCCTATCCCTTCACCTTGAGGCATGGCGTTGACGTCGGTACTGGGAGATTGACGTTCTTGATACAGCCAGGTTCGGTGAGGGTTATCCTGGAATACGAGGGATGGATGGAGAGGTTCTCCAGGGGAATACTAAAGGGTTGGGTCAGGGACTTCCTCACCGACTTCGAGGAAGTAGTCAGGATGGAGAGAATCAAGAGGAGGTTGTGAGAACTGGGGATTTAGGGAACTGAGTTCAACAGCGGAGTTCCAGTGACGGAGAGCTGGGTTCCCTCGTGAATTGAGTGTACTACACAGGTTCTAACGCCATGGCTAGTTGAAAGCTCCATTCCACGAGGGAGGATGGCAAGGTCTCAAGTACACTCCTGCCCTGTCCTCTCAAGGAATTGTTGAGCTCTCGTGACGAGCTCACCCCACGCCCTGAACTTTACCCACCCTCACGGAGCTCCTCCCTCACGATTTCGATTTCATGCCTCTGGGCCCCACCTTTCCTTATCCCGGAGGTGGGATTCCAGAGGCTCTACAGGTAGTCCAAGCCCCGATGCCGACGAAGTGCCCATCCAGGTTGTTGGGGCCAAGGCTCACCACATTAACCCTCGCCCTAACCGAGGAGTCTCGGTGATGCTCATTACGTCCGTTACTCTCATTTAGAGAATGGGCGAGTTGAGGTTCAAAGACCCTGTGGACTATCCATCCCTCAAGGGAGGGTGTCTTCCACCCCACAAACTCCCGAGACGATAACTGTGAACTATAAAATTGTGAAAATGCATACTTAATGCATGGAGTTCAAGGAGTGGAGTGACTCCATAAGCGATGGGAACCCCCTCAAGGTAATCTACTTTTGGACGGAATGGTGTGAGGAGTGTGAGGCGCAGGCGAGGGAACTCTCTAAGGTCGAGAATTGGCCTGGCTTCAGTTACGTGAGTGTCAACGCAGATGAGAGACCCGACCTCGCCGTGAGGTATTCCCCTCAGATATATCCTTCCCTGAGTATAGTGACAGAGAACAGTGTGGTGGGAGGTACGTACGGGTTTGTGAGTCAAGAACAAGTCAGGGAGACGCTCCTCCTGGCCCTGAACCTCCTCTTGGGCGGAGGAAAGCTGGTCGTTCCCAAATCCACCAAAAGGGAGGGAGTAGACTCAACTCCTACATCTCCAAAGGTACTCGTGGAGAGGATAAAGCGTAATTGTCTATCGTTCTTCGACATCTATTACGGGGGCTTCGAGAAGGAACCTAAGTATTACTTACCCAACGTGCTGAGGTTCCTCATGAGGATAAAGGGGGATCCCTACCCAATTGAGGTGGTTAGGTACACCTTGGATGCCGTCATCTACAACCTCTGGGATGATGGTTTCTACTCTCACTCCCGTACCTACGACTGGAAGGAAAGATCCAGGACTAAACTCACGGATCAAAACGCCGAGATGATCCTCACGTTATTGGACGCCTACGGGACCACCAATGACTCGTACTACCTGGATTACGCTGTGGAGACTGGCAGGTGGCTCATGGGGACCAGGGTGGGAGAGTTTTATCCCGTGGCAATGGTGGACGGGAGGGCCAGGGGACCTCCACTGATGACCGTCAACAGTTTGGTGGGAGAGGCACTCCTCCAATTACACTCATTCACTGGCGATCCAAAGTTCCTGAACGAGTCCTTAAGGTTGGCCTCGCTCTTGAAGAGGAGGCTAAGCCACGATCTGAGGAACGAGGGGCCTCTATTCCTCTTGGACCTGGCTTATCTCCTCAGGTTCCTCTCAGCCCTTAACCAAGGGAGAGAGTTGGTGAACTTGGCCCTCTCCCAATACTTCGGAGGAGACGCATTCTACGACGTCACCCTAGAACATGCCAAGGTTAACGGGATAGGGAGGTTCAAGCTGATAACCGACAACTCCATCCTAGGACAGGGACTCGTTAGACTCGGTATGAGGGAATTGGCAAACGGTGTTGTGGACTACTTCTCACGAAGGTACTGGAACTTCGCGTACTTTAACCAAGCTGACCTAGGCCTCCTAGTGGAGATGTTGCATGGAGATGCGTGAGCTCTACTTGATTTCCGTGGCCCTGGGTCAGGTCATCCTAGTCGTCGAAATTATCCTACTCGTGAACTCGCCCTCCCTGCTCGGGGGAACTCTCTCCACCTTCACTCTGATCAACTACTTCCTTACCTTTGTGATACAGTTCATGATAATCTTTACGTTTCTCACAATCCTGAGGGGTAGAGTTAGGTATCTATTACCTCTCTTGATAGTTCCCGTAGTGGGACAGGTCACCGAGGCCGTCCTGGTCTACCTCCTAAGTAAGGAGAGGAGAATCCTAAGGACTGCCGTGTTCGTCCTCCTCTTCCTCTCCAGCCTCCTGGTCTCCTCGTTGGTACCCTCACCTCCCCAGTTCCTCTACAATTATCCTGCACTGAGGACCTTCGCAGAGTGGTTGGCCATATCAGATACGTTCAACGTGGCCCTCCTCCTCTACCTCTACCACCTCTTCGGTCTCTGGAGAACCCTTCCCGGGACAAGCAAGACCGCGTGACTTCCCATGAGATCATCCTCACTCTTCTCAGGGCTCATACTACCACTCCTAGTCATTCCCTGGGAGTTATTGGTTTACGACTACTATAGGAGTATCTACGCAGGCGCTGTAGTTGTTACCCTCGGGGAAGTCACGGCGACGTTATTGGTAAGTAAGCTGAGCTATCGGGAGTTGAGGCTGGAGCTAAACTATGGACTCCTCCTAGTCATCCCCCTCCTGATCATTATGACCCTGTATCCTAGTCCCAGTCCCATAGGCTATACTTACCCCTTCCTCCTAGTCCCGGCCGTGGTCGGTGGGATATGTGAGGAGCTCATATACAGAGGATTCATCATGGAGGACGGTAGATATGACCCTTACGTCCAGTCCGTCCTTTGGTCCATCAATCACGTCCTTGACGGACCAGTCTTCGTAATCTACACCTTCATAATAGGGGTGATCCTAGGCTTGATATCCAGGAGGTACGGGCTCCTCCCGTGCGTAATAGTTCACCCAGTGGCCAACATGTTAAGGTTGCTCCTTTGATCTGCAGTGCTTACAGGACTCTGCGTCATGTTGTCCACTGTCATGACGAAATCAATAACCACCGCGATCAGGTTATTCTAGGTCCCTCAGAGGTGTCGTTGAGATCACTGAGGTGTCCCGAAGGAGTTCCATGGCCTTCTCCTTCATCATCCTCAAGCACTCCTTTCCCCACTGGCTCAACTCCATCCCTTCATCCCTTTCAACCTCGCATTCCAGGACCAACGTTAAGTCGGGCAGAACCCCCAAAGACCTCGAGACCTTCAGGAACGTATCAACGTCCATGTAATAGGCCTTCACGCTGGTGGAAATCTCCATCCAAGTTGAGAACGGACTAACGACCCCCCCAGGTCTGTAGAGCCTGAGCTCTCTCTTACCTCTCCTCTCCGCAGTTAATATCACGAGGATGGATGGGGAGACATGTTGCAGTAGGGAGGCTGCCTTGAAGGCCCCTAGACTCAAGTCCAGGACCTCTAGACCTTCCCTCCTGAGTTCCTCCATGGCCCTTAGGGGAATGGAGTAGTCCCCTTGGTAGAGGTAGCCCAGGGCCGCGAGTGTGGGGGGACCGGTTAAATCCAATTAACTCACCGCCCTAGAGAGACCTGAGGACTCCAAGGTCTCCACCATCTTCTGGGAGAACAGTAGCTCAAAGGCGTTCATGGCGACCTTGTCTGCACCCTTAAGTAGAGCAACTTCCATGACCACGTTCCTCTCTAATACCGTGTAGTTGAAGCCATTGAGCTTAGCCTCGTGTTCCCACATTACACCTCCCTCCACCCTACCCTCTTTCAGGAGGACTGGGATCTCCCTATGGTGTAGAAGCACAGGGTGAACTTCCCTGGACTCGGAATCCCCGCACCTCTTGGTTAGGGAACCCAGGGCCGACCTTCCCAGAAAGGACAGTCCTGGGTTAGGTAACGCTATCTTCCTCGCCTTGCAGGCGTCTATTCCCTCTGGTGTAACCAACACCGAGTTAGTCCTAACGTAGGCCCTCCTGGTGAGCAGGATCTCCCAATCTCTGAAACCTCTCATCTCCTGAGAGGGTAGCGACACTATGAGGGGGGATCTGTCCAACACCAGGTTTCCTACCTTGACCTTCTCGTTGAAGATCTGTCTCAAGAGCACTCCTGAGGGGAGGCACTCCATGAAGGCCTTAATGTAACTCTCGCCCAACAAGGAGAGGTACTTCTCAGCAAAGTTACAGAAGTACGTATCGAAGAAGATGACCAGTTTACTGCCTACCTCCCCGAAGAGATCCTCCACCCTGTTCCAATCAGAGGTGAGGTCTATCATCGGAACTCATTTGTGGAAAGGCAATAATAAACCCTGGAGTTTAATGTGCATGACGTGCTCACCTCACGATATCTCCAACAACGGCTGAGAGGCCCTTACGATCAGTTAATGAAAAACAGATAGATTAATATTACTAATTCTTGAGTCTTATAAATTTAATCTGCAGTACTTGATTTAAACTTGACCTCCCACAGGTCTTTCAGTAAATCTGCACAGGTCTGCCATATTTCTAATCATCAGCAGTTATTAGATTTCACCTAGATTATAGGGCGGTACCTAAGGGAGAATCCAATAACTGCTGTAATCATGTTACCGTGATTAGGTTACCTTCACCAGTGCTTTGTGTGCTTGTTCAATTTTCTCAGATGTCAATCTCATTGCACAACTTAGAATTTAAAATCACATCATAATTTGAAAGAAGGCTTTACGTTAACTCTGATAAAAATTGAAGTAGCACATAAAGCACTTCACTAGAGCATTAATAAATACTATTTCTAGTGGATTATCTCAATAATATAATACAATTACAGTTCCCAAAGGATCCCTACGTGACACCTCACCTAAGGCTCTAGCACTTCTCATTGTTATCAACATTTATTAAGGTAAAACTTGTTGGGAAGTTTAGTAGAAAAAATTTTTAAACATGGTATAGTCTAATATACCTAGCAAAGTGGTGTATATGGGTCTAACAAGGAGGGATTTCTTAAAGGTATCGGGCGTAACTGCCCTAGGGACTAGCTTAGCCCTGTCAGGACTCTCCTACCAGGAGCTCCTGGCCAAGGCTAAGGATCCCGATCAGCCCATAAACATAGTGTGGACAGGGAACGGATGGTGCGGAGGTAATACCATAGCCTTCATTGACGCCATGAACCCCGCAGTAGAGGACGTAGTAACTGGGGTATACTTCGATGGGAAACCCATTACTCTCAGACAGCCCAGCGTGCCTGAGCTGGGTATGATAAACCTAGTGTACCACCCAATCTTGATGCCACAGGACAGCATGGCCTATGCCACCATGGAGATGGCACTTAACGGGGAGCTGGACCCCTACGTACTGGTTGTCGAGGGAACGCTCTTCGACGAGTTCGGAGTGTATTACAAGAAGCCCAGTGGCTCCTTCTGGTGTTCTGCTGGGAGGAAACCGGACGGGAGCGTACTCCTGTGCGACGAGTTCGTCTTCAACCTCATGAAGAAGGCCTATGCTGTAGTAGCCACAGGGGCCTGTGCAACCTACGGGGGAATTCCAGCTACGACCAACGGGTTGGGTCAGAGGTCTCCTACTTACGCCATGGGCATGCTGGACGATCCCTACAGGGGCATATACGGCTTTCCCTATTACGCTCACCAGGTCTACCAACAAGGATTAGCTCCTAACGTAATAGATGAGGACATCTACTCAGCTACCAACTCCCAGGTCAACACTTCCTGGCCAGGGCCCAGTTACCACTGGCTCTCATCTGGAGGGTTACCCATAGTGTCCATAGCAGCCGACCCACCTGCCGGAGATTGGATAATGAGGACACTAGTTTCCCTAGTGCTCTACGCCAGGGGACTCGGTCCAAATCCTGCAGACGACCTAGACGTATTCAATAGACCCAAGTTCTTTTACGGGAACGAGACCCATCAGAACTGTCCTAGGGCCGGCTTCTTCGCTCAGGGCATCTTCGCCTACGAGTTCGGAGACCCACAGTGCACCTACAGCCTGGGATGTAAAGGTACAGAGGCCAACAGTCCAGCACCGAGACTCGGATGGGTAGGAGGAGTCGGTGGATGTACCAGGGGAGGTGTCTGCATAGCCTGTACTGCACCTGGGTTCCCAGACCTCTACGAACCGTTTTACGCGCCTCCGAACGCACCGACAGTCCCCAGCACTACACTCTTCGCGGCCGCAGCTGCTGCTGGAATAATAATAGGTGCAGGTAGTTACGCCTTCTCCAGGAGGAAGAGACTCCCACAAACCCCCAAGTCCCAGAGGTGATGTGAATGGCAACTAGTTCTCCCTATTACTTCACGTTCGACTGGACCAAACCGGTCCTCATAGAGCCCATAGTCAGGATAAAGCCCGAGCTGGGAATTCAGGTCACCTATGATTCCGTGAGCGGTAGGGCCTCTGACGCTTACGCTGCAGCAGGGATGTTCAGGGGATTTGAGATATTCATGAGGAACAAGCCGGGGCCAGACGTCATAATGCTCTCCAGCAGGGAGTGCGGCATCTGTGGAGAGCACCACCAGTTCATAGAGAGGATAGCCCAGGAGATGGCCCAAGGGGGAAACGCCCCTCCACCCCTAGGACTTGAGGGAATAGTGCTGGCCACCGACGCTGCCATGACCTATGACGCCACAGCACACCTGACGGCTCTGGGTGGACCTGACTGGAGCTCACTGTTCTTCAAGATAGCTGGTTACTTCCCCAGCCAGATTTACGAGATAGCCCAACAGACTCCCCTGAGTAAGGTGGCCCAGGAGTCGCAGGCCTTCCCAATGGGACCACCCTCAGAGATGGAGATGGCAGGCGTTAAACTGAGAACCGTGGCTGACATCATGGACGCGTTAGTCCCAATAATAGGGGCATATTTCCTGGAAGGGGCATATGCCTGGAGGATACTTCACGAGGCAGAACTACTCTACTTCCTACGGATTCCACATCCCATCACCATGGTTCCAGGAGGAATAGGAGTTCCTCCAACCGTTGAGAACCTCCAGAGGTACTTCCAGAGGATGGTTGACGGTACTGCCTGGTTGATGAAGCAGATGGCTGCGTACGAGTACCTGACGCTCTTCTTAGCGGACTACAACAACGCGTTCGGTATACAGGCCCTCTACGACAAGATAAACGGAACCCTAGGTTTCGCGGAGGAAGGGAACAGACCGGGGAACTTCGTATCTTACGGGCAGAGCGACGTCTCTGAGGCACCATCAGTGACTCCCTCGAGTACCTCGGTGTCCCCCTATGACGGCACGTATGAGAACATGGGTGCGTGGGGGAGAGCTAGGGTGGTCAAGCCAGGGTTAGTGATACAGAAGAACTCCAACTCCCCTCCCACATTGGTCACCAACGACCTGGTGGACATAAACCTGGGCATAAGGGAGTTAGTGGAGTCCTCCTTCTATACCCCATGGTACGAGAACGGTTCCTTCAACAGTGAGGTTCCGTCCTCGGTGAGCGGGATAGAACAGGACCCCTCAGGTAACCCCGTGAGTTTCTACCATCCATGGAGGAAGTGGACTATGCCAAATCCACAACCGAGGGCCGTGCCAATGGCCTACGGTGCTCCCTACTCTTGGGCAGTGTCCCCTAGGTTTGTTCCATATCAGAACGGGAAACCCATCACCAATCTCTTCTACAACGTGGAGGCAGACCCCATGGCTGTCATGTACGCTCAGGTGTTGCAACCGCAGGCCCCTACACCTATCTACACCTCAGACTACCCCTCAGGTTTCGGTGTGAGTTACAACAGCAACGAGATGAGTGCCACCTTCGTCCTGCCCACGGTCAACAGTCCTAGGGTGACATTACCTCCGGAGTTCCAGCAGGGGAGCGAGATAGAGTTCAAGTACGTGGCTCCCTACGCCCTGTCAGGAGGGAAGATAGTGACCAACGCCATAGAGAGGATGAGGGCCAGGGCATTCATGGCTGGGTTGGACGGAATGGGAATGTGGGTAGCGTGGATGAGTGCCGTCACCTACTTGAAGCAGGGGAGGACACAGGTCAGTAGTATGCCACCTTCCAGCTGGACCTATAAACAGAACACCAACATAGATGTAGCCCTAGGCGTGGGCATGAAGGAAGCTCCCAGGGGAGCGCAGTATCACTCTGAGGTCTTCGCCACCGGGACCGGAGTCTCTGTTCCCACGATTAATCCGCAACAGATGCAACCAACCACAGTCAACTCAGGTCCAAGGGTCAGGAACAGCTACGACGACGGGATTCAAACCATTAAGCCTGCCTCCCCCACTCACGGTGCTGGAACCTTCGAGGAGGTCATAATGGGTAACCCAGACTACAACATGCCTGGGACTCCCAGATTGACCGTGCTACCGCTAGAGCAATGGGACGGCTTCGAGTTCGCCCAGACGCTGAGGTCATTCGATCCCTGCTTCGTCTGTGGTGTTCACATGGTTCTACCCAACGGAAAGGCTAGGTATCTAACGCTGGGGGCCCCGATAGACCTAAGCAACTCCATTAAGGCGTTCTACAGGTTTGCCATGAAGGTCAAGTGAGGTATAGGCGATGCTTCCAGTAGTCTTGGCAATAGGCGCATCGTTGGGGTCGGACTCCCTTTACTGGTGGGGTCTGAACGTAATCTTCCCCCTGGGTCTCCTCTTCTTCGTCTTCGGTGCCATATATAGAATCTCCAGGTACTTCCTAGGGAGAAGGGTAGTGACCTATGCCACCGCTGGGCTCGGCGCTGAAGTGAAGGAGGCCATTACTGCCATACCGACGCCCTTTCAGTCAGCCGCTAGGAGGGACCCGTTCCTCATAGTGGAGACAGTGTTCTGGCACATATTCATGCTGGGTGTAGTCGTACTGGTGGGAATTCACATCCTGGCGTGGAACTACATCTTCGGTAGTATATTCGGCGTCTCCAACCCACTGTGGTTCCTCCTAAAGATCTCCACCCCAGAGCAGTTTACCTCTGCATATCAAATGGGTCTCCTGGGATCAAACGCCTACTCCCACGGAGGGATACTGAATCCGCTAGGAGCTTGGAACTCGGCTGAAGTCTCTACGTCCACCTTCGACCCTTGGAGCTTCCTTTCGGTACTAGTTAACGGAACCACCATGGGGCTTCTAGCCCTAGCGGGGATACTGGGATACCTGGTGACGAGGATAGTTGAGGACGTCACTGGACACAAGAGATTGAGCTCCTCCGGAGATTACGTCTTCCTCATACTACTCTTCGCAATCATAGTGACTGGCCTAGCTGCCATGTACGACTTTCAGGTTCCCTACTTGGGAATACCTAACCAGACCAATTGGTACGGACTTCACATAGCTTTGGTTGGAGCGTTCATAGGCTACGTACCCTTCAGCAAGGGATGGCACATGTTCGGCTACTACCTGGGCAAGGGAATGAGGGGTTATGGCTACGGAAGGAAGAAAAGGTGAAGTTTGCGGGGGATTCAAGGTGGAAGGAAAGAACGTGAAACTGGGTAGGAGGTTGGTCTCGAGGGCCTTGGACGAATTATCTCCCTACGATGTCTGGGGAATACAGGAGTGCATGAGGTGCGGCGTCTGTAGGTACACGTGTCCATTTTGGCTTGACGGACAGGAGGCCACTGACATCCCGGCCTGGAGGACCTACGAGGTCAATAAGGTATACTCCATGTTCTATACTGGGTACGGTGTGGTGGTCAGGTTCCTGAGACTTAGGGGGATCAAGTCCTCGGAGTTCCTGAAGTGGAGGGAATCCGCCTACAACTGCACAGCCTGTGGGGCGTGCACAGAGACCTCCCCTCTGGAGATACCCAACTGGTACACCGCCATACTCCTGAGAAGGATGCTCCACCTCTCAGGGACTAACCTGGAGGGGGCTGAGGAATGGGCAGGGAACACCAAGAAGACAGGAAATGCGCTGGGTCTAACCAGAGAGGAGTGGGGAGAGAGTGCCAAGTCTCACGGGTTGCCCGTGGACGAGAGGGCAGACGTCCTTTACGTTCCCAGTGCCCTCGAGGCTAAGGATCCAAACGTGCTGGGACAGGTCTCCTCACTGTTCTCAACCCTCAAGGAGAAGTGGACGGTGAGCTCACAGGTCAGCGACGTGGGGTACTACGCTTACCTAGCGGGGGACTTCGAGACGGCGAGGGAGCAGTTCGACAGGGTGTTCCAGGAGGCCAAGAGGTTGGGAGTGAAGAGGATAGTGACGAGTGACGGCTCAGGTTTCTTCTTCCTGAGGTGGCAGGCCCCCAAGAGCTTGGGAAGGAAAATCGACACACCGGTGGAGCACCTCACCGAGACCGTGTACGAGGCCTATAGGGCAGGGAGGGTGAAGGTGGATCAGGCAGACGTAAAGGAAGATACCACCGTGCACGACTCGGAGTTCATGAGCAGGTTGGGCGGAGTGGAGAGACCCCATAGGGAGCTCATGAAGGCAGTACTGCCATCCTACAGGGAACCTAAGGCTTCACCCTCCTCCCACACACTGTTCACATGTGGACACCACCTGGAGCTCCTCAAGGAGAAGGAGGAGAAGCTGAAGAGGGTGAGGATGTACTCAGTGAGGCAGCTAGCCTCCTGGGCTAAGACCGTAGTAACCTTCGATCCCAACTGTAACCTCTCCATGCTTAACGGGATTAAAGACGGACAGGGACTGAGCAAGTCCTATTACTTCACGGAGGTCTTATCCAAGGCGGTGAGAACTTGAGCCTGCTGAGATTGTTCATGAGGCTGACTGGACTTGACTCCACCATCAAGGAGGTCGTGGACGAGATCGTGGGCTCCACCGGTAACGATCCTAAAGTGATGGGACTCCTACGCTTGGTTCCACCTAGCCCCAGTGATGGGACAACGGAGCTCATGGAGTTGGCTAAGTCGCTGGGGATAGAGGTGAAACCGGCAGTGCTAACAACCGACCTCAGGAGGAGGGCGACGGCTCTGGCAGCCAACACTACTACCGTAAACGTCGAGAACCCAGAGGCCGTCTTATGGGAGATAGCCCAGAGATTCAGGGTCAGAGGAAGGAGAGATGGAAGTAGTTAGAAGTTCGAATTCAATCATTTTTTCTAAACCGTATCCAAACGAACTACTTGACAAGATGATTGATGGGATACCTCTCGGGCCAGAGGTAGAGATCTTCGAGGAGCCCGATGAGAGGGTGAACGGATACTCCAGGTCCATTTCGTTCTCCTCCAAGGGGGAAAAGTCGCAGGAGGCCTTCGAGAGATTCCTGAGATCACTCTCCTTCAAGGGAGACCTCAGGGAATTGGTGTGGGCCTATCAGGTTGAGTTTGTGGCGAAGATCCCCAAGGTAGTTAAGCTTGACCTACCCTCAGTGTTACCCTTGGTAGGTAACGTTATGCTGACTGGTGTGGTCATAGCTAACGTTAGGAACTTAGATACGGCACAGAGGAAGTTCACCCTGGTTCAAGTTGACAACAACGTGAGGGTACTTAAGAGGGACGAGCAGTACGTGAGCCTCAGTGAACTCCTGCGTGAGGCGGAACTCTTGGTAAAGACCTTGTGGGGAGATGGAAGTGAGCTCAGGAAGATAAAGTTTTGATGACATATTAGATTCACTAAAATAATTTAATTAGCCTATGTTACCCTCGCGTCAGCTGGAGCCCACCTAAAGATCAGGTTCAGGTGTCCATTGCCCCCAGCGCTCATATGCCTGCGTTCCCGGGGATCCATGAAGGGCCTGGAAATCTCTCGAAGTTCCTA
>Ga0079048_1000053_pt1 | contig 23943 bp, 20 predicted proteins | sample OSPB_host_MetaG_FD_76331 | JGI IMG/M metagenome (GOLD analysis project Ga0079048, IMG submission 76331) | Hot spring microbial mat communities from Yellowstone National Park, Wyoming, USA - OSPB_host_MetaG | ecosystem: Environmental > Aquatic > Thermal springs > Hot (42-90C) > Microbial mats ...
GGAAGACGTAGAAGGGGAACATTAGCTCGTATCTAGTTATGACGTTCTCGTCGTACTTGTGCCAATCCCTCTTGTACCTACTCTTTCCCTTGTGCTTACTCTTTCCCATGGGTAATACTCGATGTAATTAGTTATAAATTGATGTAATTAGTTATAAATTTTTGTATAATTATGAAGTGACCCACAAAGCAAGACATGACGAAAGATTTAAAAACCCTTTTTAATACATTATCCACATGAAAATAGTCAATAGAAAGGACAATAGGAGAGTAGGTCTTACCAAGCTAGTCACCTCGATCATCATCGTGATAGTGGTAGCGGCAGCGGTTGGGACAGGAGTGTATTACGGTGGTCTTTTCGGCATCGGTCGTCCCTCCACACTTCACGGTGTGCTAACCACTGCGAGCTTCACCGTAGGGACTGTGGACTTTCACGAACATTCATACCTAGCGCCACTGTATAACGGTTCTCTGACTAACTTCTTCCAGAAATACCTACCCAACGTCCAAATACAACTTTTCCCTGCAGGAAGCGCCGCGGTAATACACGCTATGGAGAGCGGCACTGTTCAGGTGGGGATAGTAGTGGAGGATAACGCAGTGGAGGCCATAGCCAAAGGCGCCCCCATAGTCATCGTGGCCACCTTTGAGCCCACCCCAATAACCTTTGTGGCTGTGGTCAGAAGCAACTCCTCTTACCACACCATCTCCCAGTTAGAGGGCAGGACTTTCGCAATAAGTGGCCCAGGAAGCTTCGATGACGTAATGCTTCACATCCTCGCAGCCCGAGAGGGTTGGGGCAACAATTACACTGAAGTCTTCGTGGGATCTGTGCCTGCCCAACTGGCAGCAGTCCTCGCTGGTAAGGTGGACGCAACCATGGTCGCGCCCTTAGTTCAACCAAAGGTCCTCAACACTACCTACTTCAAGGTCCTGGCCAATATTTCTGAGCTGTGGCCCCTCTGGGTCGTGGTGGCCACTAAGTCCTTCATACAGCAGCATCCAGACGAAGTGAGGGATGTGCTCCAGGTCATATACGCCCTCAATAGGGCATTCGATCGTAATATGGACAACCAGAGTCTCAACTTCCTGGTTAGGTACTACGGCTTCAGCCCTAGCTTAGCCTCGCTCTTCTTGAGGACGAACTACTACTCCACCGACGGGCAGATATATGTAGGGGGCTTACAGGAGGAGATCCAATTCCTGGAGCAGACTCACGTCATCAATGCTACCTCAGTTCCCCCCATCTCCAACTTCTACACCACCCAGTTCGCAGCTGTAGCTCCCCAAGGCCAGTTATATTATAATGGTTCTATTATTACGAAATAGTTCTATAAAATTGAACTCTACAATGAAAAAGAGTAGCTCTCTTCCTATCCATGACGCATTCAAGTTTAAGGTCCTTCACTACCGAGGGACGATAGTGAGACCCTCCACCCCAAGTCATCTGAACCTCAGTGGAGGAACTGAAGGGTGGAAGGCAGCGTAGGAACGGATCCCTTGATTTTAAAAAGGAAAGTTTAAAACTTCATATAAATCCGTTTATCTAGGTGAATAATGTGAAGAATTCGAGTGAGAGGAGGAATGGGAAGAGGGCTCTAAGCACAACACTAATAGCGGTGGTGATCGCAGTCATCGTGGCAGTGGGAGGCATCGCAGGCTACTTCCTAGTTAAGAGGCCCTCGATCAGTCCAACACCCACCACTCAAACTGTGACGGTAATAAGTAACGCGTCCTTCTCTGCTGGGGGTTCCACAGCCGGCGCTGACTCCTTTCCATTCGACTGGGCCCTCTCCACGGGTTTCTTCAAGAAGGTCCTCCCCAACGTGAACGTCCAGGGCTTCCCAGGAGGGGCTGGGGACGTGATCCACGCCCTTGAGACTGGGAGCATAGGTGTTGCCTATGCCGCGGGGAGCTCCGCCATAACGGCCATAGCCAAAGGCGCCCCCATAGTCATCGTGGCCTTCTGGATGAACACACCTTACACCACCTTCGTGCTAGTCCGCTCCGACTCCGGTATAACCAATATAACTCAGCTTAAGAACGCCACCTTCGCTAACTCCAAACCTGGGAGCAACGATGCTATAGCCCTAGATCTCGTAGCTGGTAATATGGGGTGGAATATAAGCTCCATCCACAGGGTTTACGTGGGATCCACTAGCGGCCAATACGCAGCCATGGTCTCAGGGAAAGCTACCGCAACAGTCCTCAACGTGTGGGACCTCCAGTTCCTTCGTAGTGGGAAGCTCAAACCCATCTACACTAATTACCTGGCTTGGCCCGGAGAGGTCATCGTGGCCAACAGGGACTTCCTGGCCTCCCACCCCAAGGACGTCCAAGCTTTCATCCAGGCCATGATAGAGTTAGATAGGGTGTGGTATGGGAACTACGGTAACTCCACCATACAGTACCTCGTGAGTACCTACAACTACACGGTTCCGCAGGCCCAAGCGTTCCTCAAGCTGAGCTACGCCACTAACCTCAGCACGGCAGCTATATACGTATCAGCAATCCAGAACGCCTTAACTGCCTTGAGACTGGCCGGAGCCATAACAAACTCCAGCGTGGGCGTCAGCGCCTTCTACAACGGGCAATTCGTCCCAGTTCAGCCGTCAGACATCCCCTACCCATATAAACCAGTGGTTCCCCCATTAACCTAGTTAAAGAAATTTTATTTTTTATATAATTTTAAGGGTTTCATTTCATTAAACTCCCATTGAAGACGGGAGGCCTGATCGAATTATCTCCTCACTCACAGATACATTCCTCCAATATATTAGAGGCAATGACCTGTATTTTACATCGAATCGAAATGGGATCGTTGAATTCAGGGAGGGAGCAAAGTGCACCGCATCCTAACTCGACGTAGTTCACACCGAGGAACGGCACGGAGGGTAAAGGGTCCGCGCAGAGTTCTCAGTGGTGAGTTCGTTAAGTGAAGTTGAGTGTGTCCATAGTGTCGTCACAAATTAGGTAAATTCAGGTTGCCTATCTGTCAGCACCCATTACCTCAGCAGCCCCATTATTCCGCGTCGTCTGCATCACGTTCTAGGGAAAGATAGTTTACCTGATAAGTAACGACACTATGGGCACACTCGTGAAGAAGTAAAGTTTAAATATTGAGAGAGGAAGGGGAGTGTATGCGCGACAAGAGCAGAGTAAAGATGATGTCCCAGATAACGGCCTTTTCCAGCATAGGCACCCTCATAGAGTGGTATGATTTCTTCATTATCGCCTCGGCCGCTGCCACCGTATGGCCTTCCATCTTTTACCCCAAGTCTTCATCCCCAGCAGCGGCTGTAGCAGCGTCCATAGCCACCTATGCGAGTGTTTACTTCAGCAGACCTGTGGGGGCCCTCGTTTTTGGGCACTACGGTGACAAGATAGGGAGGAAGTCCATGCTCGTATTGACTCTGCTCGTTACGGCAGTGGGAATGATCGGGATCGCCGTTGTTCCCCCATATGCAGCTGTGGGATTGTTAGCCCCGATCTTGGTCCTGGTCTTCAGACTCATACAGGGTATAGGACTCGGAGGCGAGTGGGGAGGAGCTTCCTCAATTATTATGGAACACGCCGCTGAAGGAGGTCGTGTGGGGTACTGGACCAGTTGGATGCAGTCCACTACAGCTTTCGGTATAGTGCTCTCCATTACTGCCACTCTGCTTTTACGTGAATTCACGTCCCCAGCTTACTTCATCGACTACGGTTGGAGAATATTAGTGGGCGCAGGAGCTGCTGCGCTAGTAGTGGGAGGGATCATGAGGCTCTACGTTCTCGAGAGTCCCCTATTCAAGGATCTACTCCAGAGGGGGAACGTGGAGAGGAGACCCATATCCACTGCCTTCAGGTCAGACTGGACGAAACTCATACTGGCGGGACTTATGTGGCCCTTCGTAGTGACCCTAGTGGCAATTGAGGCATATCCCACCGGGTTAAGCTACATGGTGGCTAAGGGGCTGCAACTGAACTCAGCGTACCTGGCCATAATTGCTGGCAACTTGGTTCAGGCCGCAGCCATAATCACCGGGGGAGTTCTAGGGGATAGGGTCAACAGGATGAGACTCCTCCTTCTCTCCAACGGAATATCGTTGATAACGGCCTCAGCATTCTTCCCACTCATTAATGCCTTCGCCCTCGGTGGGGCTATGATCGCCTACGTGCTCCTCGGCTTCAGTATAGGCCTGGGCTTCGGGAACGTCGCCGCCCTCTTGACCGAACTCTTCCCGACCAGGTATAGGTACACGGCCAGCGGCTTCTCCTTCCAGTTGGGAGGGGTCATAGCTGGGATCTACGCCTCGTTGCTCCTCCCCCTAGTTATCGTTGAGTCTAAGGGCATAACACATGCATGGCCTTCCATAACTTACCTGGCAGTCTCCGTATGCGTGATCTCCCTAGTGGCGAACCTGATCTTAGGGAGGTTACGAAAGTAGTGAGATCCTCACCATGACGGGAGAAGACAATAATACGGCTTTTACCGATGCCAACAGCGCCGCTCCCTAGTTCCATGGAGGACTCGATGGGACTGAGGGAGGGGCATCGGTATCTCATCCATTCTCCCTATCACATGACGGATCTCCCTACTTTCTGGATCATGAGCCAGATCGGACGGACCTGTGATCCACCAGATCCTCATACGAGAAGACCCCTCATGCTGGGAGCGATGAACCGCCCTGGACCCTTCAGGCGAGGAGGAAGTTGACGGAAGTCCGTCGCTCCTGGTTCGCCATTCCGCGAGGAGCTCTTCCCTGCTATGACTTCACGCAGAGCTAACTGGCCGTGCGCTCAGGGGAGAGTTGAGCACAAAAACCTCGAGCGTCTTGAAGCCAGTGATTTGTGGCGAAGGACTACCAGTGTACCTCACCGGACCTGTGTCTATTCGTAGGTCTCCTTAGGGTGATGTGCCTTTCAGAGTCGGATTTTATAGAGCCTTTCGGCGTTCTCCTGGTAGACCTTCCGCAGCTCTTCCTCTCCTAATCCCGTGGAGTCTAGGGTACTCTTCATACCTGGGGGATCGGAGATCCTGAATGGGTAATCTGTCCCGAACATCACGTGATCTGTCCCCGCGAACTTCAGGAGGTGGAAAAGGGCCTCTCGGCTGAAGACTATAGAGTCGAAGTATACCTCCTTCAAGTACTCACTGGGCTTCCTCCTCAACCTTGCCCTGAGATCTGGGTAGACCTCGTAGCCTCTGTCCAGCCTGCCGAATTGGTAAGTCAAGAAACCTCCCCCGTGCGCTGCCACTACCTTAAGCCTCCTCCCCTCCAGTGCGCCGCTGAGGATCAGTCTGGCCAAGGTGAAGGAAGTCTCGAAGAGGTAATTGACTAACTCCCCAGTCCTAAAGTCCTCATTCAGGGCCCTGTCCAAGGGGAGACTACCTGGGTGGAGGAAAATGGGTCTGTCCAACCTGGATATTGTGTCCAGCAGTGGTCCGAACTCCGGGGAATCGATCGTCTTCTCACCTATGCCAGTGCCGACTATGAAACCGTTGAGTCCCAAGTCCTTCACTGCCCTCTCGGCCTCCTCTATGCAGTCCTCCACACCGGCGTGAAGGGGGAGAGTCGCCAAACCTCCGAAAGTATCAGGGTTCCTCCTCACGATCTCAGCCACCTCGTTGTTAATTCCCCTCACCACTTTCACCTCCTCCACTGGCGTTAAGAAGTAGGTCCATGGTCTCGAGATACTCAGTATCTGGAAGGTCCTGAAGCCGAAATTCTTCATCTCTTGCATCCTCTTCCCCACGTCAATTATGGTCTCGCTTATCAATGAGGTCCTCTTCCCCGAACCTATCCTCAGGTCCCCCTCTGGGGTTCTCGCTAGGAGACCGTTGCTCTGCAAAACCTTAGCATAGGTCTCTGTGTAGACGTGCGAGTGGACGTCGACTACTATTAGATCCTGCATGCTAGAAGCACCGAGACTGGTCTATATGAACTTTTCCCCGCGTGATTTGGCGACTCAGGCAGGGCTGAGATCTCGACCTCTAACTTATTAGAGGCATGCACCTTCCATTCACGTCTGCTCCAGGAGACCTCACCTCTCCTCCTTAACTGATGGGAAGCCCTCAACCTGGATCCCCTTTCCAGTCCTTGCGGCCTCCCTGTAGACCCAAAGGGCTGAGGCAACGTCGAGGAGACCGAAGCCCACGGATCTCAGTATGTGGATCCCCTGCTGATCACACGTGGGACCTCTCTGGACAACCTGGGACAGCTCCCAAACCTCTTCCCTCCTCAATATCCCCGCGTCGAGGACTGCCCTGAGCTCGGGGGAAACACCGAATGCCTCAGGGGAGTCCACAACTACCCTCGAGGCCCTCCTGTAGGTCACTTGATCCAGCTCCACCCCTCTCCCAGCTGCGCCTAAGGCGTTGATCATTGTACCTCTCGGGATCCAGTCACCCAAGACGATGGGGTTCATGGAGTCGTTGGAGGTGGCAGTCACCAGGATCCTGTTCCCCTCCACCACCTCCTTAGGACTCTCCGACGGGGTCACCGACACCCCTGTCCTCCTAGAGATCTGCTCCTTGAACTCCCTCCTCCTAGCCTCGCTCCTGCTGTAGACCTTGACGGCCTTGAACTCCCTCAGAGAAGCCAGTAGCTCCGTGGTGGTCTTGGCTATGTTCCCTGAACCTATGACCCCCAAGGTGTCCCAGTCCTCGCAGGCCATATACTGCGTTGCCACCCCAGCGATCGCTGCGGTCCTGGCCACGGTTAAGTAGTTCCCGTCCATGATCGAGAGGGCCTCGCCGCTCCTCACGTCATACAGCACCACCACGTACCTGAAGCAGTTCCCCTCCTCGCACTTAGTCCTAGTGTAGGACTTGAAACCTACTACCCCTTGATCCAGGATCAACCCCGCCTGAACCCTGAGCCAACCTCCTGGTATTTCCACCTGAAGTCTTGAACTGGCTGTCTTCCCTCCAGAACCAAGTATCCTATAGGTCTCTAGCACAGTCTGGAAGACACCCCTTAGGTTGAGTAGAGCTCTGACCTCCTCTTCCCGAATCAGGAGAACCATGGGGGGAAGTGTCAGGGGAATATTTAAGCTTGTCCTTCCAGCAGGCGAGATCTCAGGGGGATTTCGTGCTCGAAGTGAAGCACCTTTGGCACTCCAATGCCTTGCGCTTGGATTCATTACCTAAAGACTGACCTTCACTTCCCACTTCCGTGTGTACTAGGACTTCCCTGTCCCTCGAAGTAGGCCGCCTCGCCCTTATACTCAGGGGCTGTCTCTCTCTGCTCTACTGTCCCCTCGAGCGAGACGTTCAGTGACGCTAGAACAGCAGCCAGGTTCAAGAGTAGGGGGCCGGGAACCACCCTGAGGTAAACTGCAGGTTCCTCGCCATCGTTGAAGTGCTGATGATATGTGTCCGGCGGAATGTAGAGGGCGTCCCCTTCCTCCCAATCGTATCGCTTCTCATCCACAACGCTGTGCCCCTTACCCTTTATTATGTATATGTATGCCTCAGTGTGCTTGTGCTTCCCAGTCCTACCGTGAGGGGGGATCTCGCCCAGGCCCATGTTCACCAAGCTGTTCTGGAAACCGTTCCTGGGGTCAATGAGCCTGGCGCTCCTGGCCACCTGTCTTCCTTTCTCTATCCACTTCACCTCGTTTGCCTTTATTATTATCCTGGACTTCCTCTTCCTCTCCTTCAGCTCCTTAACCAATTGAACCATCTCAGGGTGGTAAGCTGAGGAAGAGGCCTCACTCAATTGACCGAGGAAAGGAAAGGACATTTCAGCTCTTCCTCTCCTTACTTAGCCTCTTCCGTAATAAATTTTTCCTTCCTGGAGAGGCGCATTGACTTCCTTCCCGCCTAAATGGAGAGGTCTCCCCTCATGATTTTTTGAGCTAAGAAAAAGTTTATTTCCCCACTTAACGATCTAGTAGATCGATGTTCGGCCTCAAGAGGAGGGGAGGGAGTTCAGGAATGGGGAGGACGTGGCTCGGGATTATCGCTGCGGCGATCGTTGTTGTAGCGGGATCGGCTGCCTACCTTGGTTACACCGAACTCTCAGGTCACCCCACGGTTCCAGTGGCCGTCACATACTCCACTATCTCCACCATGCCTCTCAACTGGGCGATCCAGAACGGCTTCATTTCCAAGGTACTTCCCCGGGTTCACAATAACGCCGTTCTCCAACAGCGGTGACACCATCCGCGCCCTAGAGGCTGGGCACGGGGAAATAGCTGTTACCTCGACCCTCACCGCCCTCGCTTCAATAGCTGAGGGAGCCCCCCTGAAGATCGTGGCAGTGTGGGACTCCACCCCTTATGCCTCTATGATCTTGGTAGCCTACAACTCCTCCTACCAAAGCCTGGATCAACTCAGGGGCAAGACCTTCGCTCTGAGCTCCCCATCGAGCCTGGACGACATAACCCTGAGGTTGGTCGCGGCCCAATTGGGATGGGGTAAGAACTACACCGCCGTTTACGTCAACACGTTGACTGCCCAGGCTGCGGCAGTGATCGCGGGAAAGATTGACGCGACTCTCTTCGACTACTGGAGGGCCATCCCATTCGTGACGTCCCAGCAGCTCAGGGCGCTCTACATAGCTAATCAGACGTGGCCCATTCAGGTTGTGGTAGCTAGGGATGACTTCATCCAGCATCACCCCTCTGAGATCAAGAGGTTCCTGGCTGACCTATATAAACTGGACCTTCAATGGTATTCCGATCCCAACTCCACCACATACTACATGGTCAAATACTTCAGGTTCTCCGCCTCGGAGGCCCAGAGCTTCAGGGTTGCGCAGAAGTACTCCACTACCCCTGCCCAGGCGGTTATAGTGAAGTCTCAAATTCAACAGGCCCTCCAAGCGTTGGCCTCCTCAGGTGGTATACCCAGCAACTCCACCAAAATACCTTTAACCCAGTTCTACACCGACCAATTCACTTCCTGAGGAACAGGCTTTTAAGCCGAGGGGTGTAGGATTCCCCATGCCTTACACAAGTCTAAAGCGTAGGGCTAATTCCTTTGGGGGTGAGGGAAGTGGAGATTTACGAGCCGGGAAATAGGGTCAGAGTGAGACTCCAGGTCAACGGTCAACCATTGGAAACACAGGTGGAGACGAGGACTCTCCTGGTTCACGCCCTCAGGGCCCTGGGCTTTAAGAGTGTGCATGTGGGCTGCGACACCACGAGCTGCGGAGCCTGCACGGTCATACTCAACGGTAAATCGGTTAAGTCGTGCACAGTCCTGGCAGTGGAGGCGGATGGAGGGGATGTGCTGACTCTTGAGGGGCTCTCCAAGGACGGTCGTTTACACCCGATACAGGAGGCCTTCTGGGAGGCCCACGGCGCCCAGTGCGGCTACTGTACGCCTGGCATGATCATGGAGGCCTTCTGGCTCCTCAAAAACAACCCAAACCCCTCGGAAGAGGAGATAAGGGAGGGAATAGCGGGGAACCTGTGCATGTGCACTGGTTACCTCAACATCATAAAGGCGATCAGGTTGGCCAGTGAGCGAATGAGGGGGAGTGGGCAGGCCGAGAGATCCGGGGATTAAGGTTTTTAACTAGCACAACCTTTCGCCCCTATGAGGACCCTCACTTTAGCCTGCTGGGGTTACGACAGGGTCAGGGCCTTAGAGGACGGGAGGGTTAAGGTGGAGGGGGTGGAGCTCAAGCTGACCAAGCTCTGGGTCCAGGAGACCTTCAGGCGCATGCTCTCAAAGAGGGAGTTCGAGGCCTCCGAGATGTCCCTCTCAGCTTACGTTAGCTCCATCTTCACTCCTGAGAGGCCCTTCGTAGGGCTTCCAGTCTTCCTCTCCAGGAAATTCAGGCTCGGTTACATCTTCGTTAACTCCGAGGCTGGGATAAGGAGGCCTGCTGACCTCAGGGGCAGAAGGATCGGGATACCAGAGTTCAGGCACACCGCCTCGATCTGGATAAGGGGAATTATGGAGGAGAAGTATGGCCTCCCCGTGGGTTCCCCCACCTACTACGTGGGAAGGATGGAGAGGGAGGGATCCGCTAGGTTCTATACCTATGTTCCTGAGCTCGACTCCACTGAACTTTTCAGGAGTGATGTAAGGGTGGTGAGGATCCCGGAGGGTGAGACCTTGGCCGAGATGCTGGCGAGAGGGGAAGTGGACGCGATCTACCACGCTCAGGTCCCCTCCACCTACTACACGACCGGAAGGGTGAAGCGCCTCTTCGAGAACTACGTGGAGGAGGACCTCAAGTACTTCAAGGAGGAGGGAATCTTCCCCATAATGCACCTCCTTGTGTTGAGGAGGGATGTATATGAGGGGGACAGGAAGTTGACCAGATCGCTTTACGACGCTTTCCTGCAGGCCAAGGAGATCGCATATGAGGAGCTCAGAGCTACTGGAGCCAACGTCTTCATGCATCCGTGGCTCGATTACGAGGTGGAGAGGGTAACAAAGCTCATGGGACGTGACTTCTGGCCCTACGGAGTCAAGGCCAACAGGAGGACCCTAGAGAAGTTCCTACTCTACATGCACTCACAGGGCCTCATACCCGAGAGACCTAATGTAGAGGACCTCTTCGCACCAGAAGTCGTGGACACTTGATTCCTTCCCCGAGATCTGTTTTGAAAGATCACGATCATCACGTTCAAGCGTTTCAAATCCACATCACCATATTTGGTAACCCCTTCTAACGCAATTTTGTTTCATTGACGCCCTTGTGGTCTCTCCCAGGAAGTTGAATTTATCCTCAATTCTAGAACTTGTATCCAACATTGCAATTATCCGTTGTGAAGAAAGATTGGAAATTTAGCATATCTTCGAATCTGGGATCGGTGATAGTAATGTTTATAAAGAGAGGTCTTGGATAGCGCCTGTGACAGAACTCCCTGATCTACTCCAGGGTAAACTTTCTAGCGCAATTTCCAAGAGACTGATCAGGCTCAGGAATCCGGAGCTCAACTCCTTTCTTTCCCACGTGATCGGGCTCTGCGACCCTGAGTCAGTCTACATAGTAGAGGGGAGTCCCCTGGACAGGGAATACGTGAAGAGGAGGGCACTGGAACTGGGGGAGGAGATCCAGTTGAAGGTAGAAGGTCACACAGTCCACTTCGACCCCCCTTGGGACCAGGCCAGGTCCAGGGATGATACCTTCATCCTAGGTGATCCCTTACCCTTCGTGAATACGAGGCCCAGGGAGGAGGGGTTGAGGGAGGTGATGGAGCTCATGAGGGGATCCATGAGGGGGAGGGAGATGTTCGTAGGGTTCTACTCCCTAGGACCTAGGGGATCTGACTTCCAGGTCCTCGCAGTTCAGGTCACCGATTCCCCTTACGTTATACACACTGAAAACGTCCTATACAGGGGGGCTTACTGGGACTTCGTGGACGGGAAAGGTGATTTCCTCAGGTTCGTTCACTCCAAGGGGTCAATGGACCCTAAGAGGAGGAGGATCGTCGTTGACCTAAGGGAGGAGACGGTCTACAGCGTGAATACAACCTACGCCGGGAACAGCGTGGGGCTTAAGAAATTGGCCCTTAGACTGACCTTGAGGAGGGCGGTGAGGGAGGGGTGGCTCTCAGAGCACATGGCCATCCTGGGGATCCAGGGTAGGAAGGGAACACACTATGTGGCAGCCGCCTTCCCTTCGGGCTCAGGTAAGACGAGCACAGCAATGGTGGGTAGGCTTGTGAGCGACGATCTGGCCTTCATAAGGGAGATCGGGGGCCAGGCTAGGGGGGTTAACCCGGAGGTTGGAGTATTCGGGATACTCCAAGGCGTGAACAAGAGGGACGATCCAGTGATATGGGAGGTCCTGAGTTCCCCTGGAGAGGTGATCTTCTCCAACGTCTTGGTCACTGAGGAGAGAGGAGTATACTGGGTGGGGAATGGGAGTCCAGAACCTGAAAGGGGGATCAACTTCTCGGGGCAATGGTGGAGAGGGAAGAGGGGAGAGAATGGGACAGAGGTTCCAGCTTCCCACCCTAACGCCAGGTTCACTGCCCCCCTCTCCTCATTTAGCAACCTGGATCCCAAATATGACGATCCCTCAGGGGTTGAAGTGGAGGCCCTGATCTTCGGGGTCAAGGATTACTCCACTCTCCCGCCTGTGGTTGAGGCCTTCAACTGGATCCATGGCGTTGTTACCATGGGGGCTGCAATGGAGTCCATGAGGACAAGCGCAGTAATAGGGGTTGGGGAGGAGGTGGAGTTCAACCCCATGGCATTGCTCGACTTCCTATCCGTCAACCTGGGGGACTACCTCAGGAACTATTTGGACTTCGGGGCTAGGCTCAAGATCCAGCCCAAGGTCTTCGGCCTCAACTACTTCCTGAAGGACGATGATGGTTCATTCGTCAGTGGGAGGGAGGACAAGAGGGTTTGGCTCAGGTGGATCGCAGAGAGGATCGAGGGGGAGGCGGAGGGGGTGAGGACACCCGTGGGATTCATCCCTTCTTACCAGGACCTGCACAGGTTATTCAGGGAATTACTGCGTGAGGACTACAAGAGGGGGGACTACGTGAGGCAGTTCACCCTGAGGCTCTCGCGGTATAAGAGGAAGTTCGAGAGGATCCTCTCGATCTACTCCTGTTTACCCAGGGTTCCAGAACAGGTCCTAAGGGAGCTGGAGGCCCAGATCTCCAGAATAGCCAGTGAAATGGAGAGGCACGGAGAGTCTCTTCGTCCTCCCTGAGGGATCTGCCTTGGATTCTCCACCCCATTGGCTGGTCCCCACTCTGAACTCTGCGGAGGAGGGGAGAGCCCCTTGATCAGGGTGAGGGGGCTGGAGATCCCCACCCTAGACGACGTGGACCTCTCTGGAGTGAGGGTGTTGATGAGGATAGACGTGAACTCCCCCGTGGACCCAGGGACGGGGAGGATAACTGACAACTATAGGTTCAGGGCTCACGTCTCCACCGTAAGGGAACTCCTGGAGAAGGGCAATAGCGTGGTCCTGATCTCCCACCAGGGCAGACCAGGGGACAGGGACTTCAGGGACCTCGGGGAACACGCTGGACTCCTCAGTGGGTACTTGGGGGTCGAGGTGGAGTTCGTGGAGGACGTTTCGGGTCCCCATGCTAGGCAGAGGATAAAGGGGATGAGAGCAGGAGAGGTGATACTCTTGGACAACCTGAGGTTCTCCTCAGAGGAGATGATCGAGGCTTCCCCACAGGATCACGCCAGCAGTTACCTAGTGAGGAGGCTCTCCCCCATGTTTCAGGGCTACATCAACGACGCCTTCTCTGCATCCCACAGGAGTCACGCCAGTCTGGTGGGATTCCCCGTCCTCCTGAAGAGCTGCGCGGGCAGGGTGGTGGAGAGGGAGATCTCCGCCGCAGCCGAGGTCTTGAGTCCCCATAATCGGCCCAGGGTCTTCGTCATAGGGGGAGGCAAGGTAGCAGAGAGTTTGAGGGCGATCGAGGGTTTGATGAGGAGGGGCCTAGCGGACAGAATACTCACGGGTGGGCTGCTAGCGGAGGTCTTCACGTTGGCCAAGGGCGTGGACCTGGGGAGGGAGAATATTGAAGTCCTGGCCAGAGCAGGGGCCCTCGGACTCCTGGGCAAGGCCAAGGAATTGCTCAGATCAGGCACCCCTGTGGAGGTTCCGGTGGACTTCAAGGTGGAGAGGGGAGGGGAGGTCTCGGAAGTTCAGGCTGAGGTGGTGAAGGGAGTCATAAGGGACGTGGGTCCCTCAACAGTGGATCTATACTCAGCTCTCCTGAGGGAGGCTGGGACCATAGTCCTCCGAGGACCCATGGGTGTTATAGAGGACCAGAGGTTCAGGGAGTCCAGCTCCATTCTCCTCAGGGAGTCCATAACCAGCGGGGCATACGTGATCGTAGGGGGAGGACACATGGTGAGCCTCCTCGATAAGGGGTCGGGGTTAGATCGCCGGAAGGTCCACGTGTCCACTGGTGGGGGAGCACTCCTACTCTTCCTCTCAGGGGAGAGAATGCCAGGCCTAGAGGCCCTTTCCATGCGATCGGGTGGTGTGCCTTGATAAAGGTCGCTGTAAATGGCTATGGTACCATAGGGAAGAGAGTAGCGGAAGCGATCTCACTACAGGGGGACATGAGGCTAGTGGGTATTTCCAAGACCAAACCCAACTATGAGGCAATTTACGCCCAGAGGATCGGGATGAGGCTCTACGTACCTGAAACCTCCCTCAGGGAGTTCGAGGAGGCTGGGATCGAGCCTGCAGGGACGGTGGAGGACATGATCAGGGAGGCAGAAGTGGTGGTGGACGCGACTCCAGGGGGAATTGGGGCTAGCTACAAGCCCCTTTACGCCTCTCTGGGCAGAAGGGCGGTTTTCCAGGGAGGGGAGAAGGCACAGATAGCGGACGTCTCCTTCTCATCCCTCTGTAACTACGGTGAAGCTGTGGGGAGGGACTACGTGAGAGTGACGTCCTGTAATACCACCTCCATCCTCAGGGTCTTATGTACTTTGAATAGGATCAGCAGGATCTCAAAGGTGAGGGTCGTCATAGTGAGGAGGGCAGCTGATCCCAAGGAGATGGGGAGAGGACCCATAAATTCCTTAGTCCCAGACCCAGTTGAAATCCCCAGTCACCACACTGCAGACGTGAAGAGCGTGATCAAGGGTTTAGACGTGGTAACCATGGCGGTGATCGCTCCCACTACATTGATGCACTTCCACCTCCTCGATCTGCATTTCTTCACTTCCACTTCCAAGAGAGATGTGATCGAGGTACTCATGGGCACCCCCAGGATACTCTTGGTGAGAGGCGGATCGGGCGTTAAGTCCACGGCGGAGATCTTGGAGGTAATGAGGGACGTGGGAAGACGTAGAGGTGATCTCTATGAAGTGGCGGTATTCGAGGATTCGATCAATGTCAGGGGGGAGGAGGTCTTCCTCACCTACGCAGTTCACCAGGAAGCTGTGGTGATCCCAGAGAATGTGGACGCCGTGAGGGCGGTGAGTGGTTATGGCGACGCGAAAGGTTCGATCCTCGCCACGGATTCCTCCCTAGGGGTTAGGAAGGGATACTTGATCTAGAGGCCTCCCCAACCCCTCTTCGTCGACCTCCATCCGTTACTGAATCCTCTCACTGGTTGCAGCTATGGCTTAATAGAAGCTTGATCGGCTCAGTTAATCCTCGACCCATATTCAGGTCCTGCCTCAGTTTTACGGCTAGCCGAGTGTGCCCAACAATTTCACCCGCCTGGTTGTAATGTTATACAGGTTCACGAACGCCCTGATCCAGACACCCCCCGGAGTTCCAGGGGGAGTGCCCGTCAATTCCCCAGGTGCTCGAGGCCCCTGAAGGCCTGTTCAACCCTTCGACTTCTCTCGACCCCTGGGATCCAGGGGTCGAGAGTGCGCTTCACCAACTCCGTCGTGGAGGACCTCCTCCACGTCCTTGAAAAGCCTTGTCCCCCTGGAGGAGCGCAAACGCGTCCTGTCCTGGTCTCGGTCAGCCTCACTTCCACCACCCTCCCAGTGTTCAGATCCCTCACTGCCCGAAACCATCACGCTGTGGACGAGCCTTACGCCCTTCTCGTCCACAGGGTATTCCCAGCTCAGCCTGAGGGGTCAAGCGGCTCTAGACGGAACCCTCCAGGGTTCTCCAGGGCAACCCAGTGTCCCTGGGCCCGGGTAATAGGGGGCAAGGGCCTTGGCCGTCCCCTCCAGGGTGTGGAAGCGCGGGGAAACCCTTAAGTGGGGGAACACTGCCTCAATGATCGGGGCTGTGAGCCTCCGGATCTTGGGGGACACGGGCACGCGAACGGAGGTTCACCACCGGCTTAAATATTATACGAAGAACGAAATTGTTGGACACACTCGGCTAGTCGATCCATGAGTTTATAAGATAGGTCTTCACACCTAATCCCAATGAAGCTGGTGAACTTCGCCTTAGACAGGTCAGGTTCAGGGAGGTTAGGGGTAATACATGAGTCCAAGATCTTGGACGTGGGGGAGGCCTTCAGACTCCTCTACGATCTGACTCCTCCAGACTGGCTCTTGGACACCAAGAAGTTCCTAGAGGGTGGAGACATGTCGTCTCAGCTCCTCAAGAGACTGCTCTCGGAGGTAGGAAAGGAGGAGTGGATCTTGAGGAGGACCTCCTATTTGGAGGAGGAGGTTCGATTCCTACCCCCTGTTCATAACCCCTGGAAGGTCATGTGTGTAACCCTGAACTACCTGGGTCACTCCAGGGAGGCAGGCTCTGATCCCCCTAAGGAGCCATACATCTTCATGAGGTTTCCGGACACGTTAGTGGGCCACAGGAGTCCCATACTCGTCCCAAGGATCTCGAAGCAGGTAGATCATGAGTTGGAGCTGGCGGTGATCATAGGGAAGAGGGGTAAATACATACCTGCGAGTAAGGCCTACGATTACGTGGCTGGATACACGATCTTCAACGACGTGAGCTTCAGGGATAAAAGGTTCCACTCCTCCAAGAACTATAGGATAAACTGGCTCTACGCCAAGAACCTGGACTTCAGTGCCCCCATGGGCCCCTATCTAGTGACCAAGGAAGAGGTGGAGGATCCCCACAACCTGCGTATAACCTTAAGAGTGAACGGCGAATTGAGGCAGGAGGGTTCAACGGAGGAGATGATATTTAAGATCCCCGAGATCGTGGAGTACGTCTCTAACGGCATAACGCTTAAGCCAGGAGACGTGATCTCCACCGGGACTCCCTCAGGCACGGCAATGCAGACTGGGAAATTCCTGAAGCCAGGTGACGTAATGGAAGGGACCATTGAGAAGTTGGGCAAACTCACGACCCCAGTGGAGGCGGAGGAGTGAGTTCTTTGACCTTTGTCTTTGTCATATTTCCTCCACGCCCTTTGCCGGAAAGGGCTTTCGTCTTCTCCTCCGCTGCTGGGACTGAGATCGGGGAGGGGTAAGGGGCGATCCCAATGGCCACGGCCGGGAAGAAGTGGTGGAACCTATTCCTGGTCTCCGCGGCTCACGCTGAGACCCACGTCCAGACCTCAGCCTACTCCCTAATCTACATATACGTCATGAGGTACTTCGGCATTGACTATGCTCAGCTGGGTCTACTAATAGGCGCAGCGAACTTTGTGAGTGGCCTCCTCCAGGGTATATACGGCTGGCTCTCCAGCTCCATTAAGAGGAAGTACCTATGTGGGGGTGGGAACATAATTGTTGGGCTGACCATGATGGGCTCAGCCCTCTCCAGCTCCTTTCCCCTCTTCTCATTCTTCCGAGTCGCTGGTGCAGTTGGTTCGAGTCCGCAGCATCCAGTGGCTTCTTCCCTAATAGCGGATTGGTTCGAGAAGAGGGAGAGAGGGAGGGCATTGACCATCCACACAGCCGCGGGGAACGTGGGCACTGTTGCGGCTCCACTACTGGTTGGCTTCACGGTGAACTTCCTGGGGTGGAGGGACGTGCTCCTGGTCCTGGGAATTCCAGGCCTGCTCTTCGGGGTCCTCGTCATGCTCATGGCATATGACATTAGGGCTACCATCAGTTTCAAGTCCAGTTCCGCTAGCATCAAGAGGTACGCTGATGTGCTGAGGGATCCTAACCTTCTGAGGCTATACGCGGCCAGGGCTGTAATAGCTGGAGGGAGGGGACTAGGGGTGGCCTTAGTCTATATTCCCCTTTACCTGGCTAACGTGCTTCACCTATCCTCAGTCCTGGTTGGCGAGCTCTACACTCTCCTTGCAGTGGGAAGCGTGATTTCCCCCCTGCTGGGTTCCCACATCGCCGACTACCTGGGCAAGAGAAAGATCGTCATAGTCCCCTCGCTCCTGATCTCAGCTGCTGGCGCGATCACCCTCACCCTCTCAGGCGCCGACCTCGCTGGAGTAATAGTGGGCCTCGTCCTCATAGGCACTTTCCTCTTCAGTGAGGACCCCCTCTCACAGGCTATGCTCTCTGATATTGTAAAGGATGAACGCAGGGACGCAGGGTTCAGCGTTTACTATACCTCCAACTACGTGTCTGGCTCGGCCTGGGGAACAGCGCTGGGCTTCATTGTCTCCTATTTCGGCTTCACAACACTCTTCTGGGTTATGACGGCCTCTTACCTAGTGGGAGCAGCCATCATATCCACTGTGGCTGAGAGAGGGTGAAGATCAAAACAGTTCCTCCCACTTCAATCTCCTCAAGAGCCTGGTCCCAGTTACCTTGAAGGCAGTCCTGTAGTAGTATCCTGAAATAGGCTGGAGCACCTTAACGTAGTTCATCTCATCGTTGACCCCTCCCCCCACCTGGACCTCTGCCTTCCCTCTCCATACGTCCGAGAACCTCAAGTCCTGCACCTTGAGTTCCACTAACTCAAGCACCTCTGCCTCCCCCTCGCCTTCACTGGGGTAGTCCCTGATGAGGATCGTGGGTCCAAAGGAGGGCGGCCTCTCTACTTCCTCTAAGAGTTCCACCTTCAACCTCAAGAGCGGTGAGCCTCCCCTTACAGCATATCCTCCGATCACTGCACCTCTTCTCGGGGCGCTGAGTTGATCCAAAAGGGGGTGGAACCTGGTCATGGAGATCTCGGCCATCTTCTTGGGGAAACCGTTGATCCACCCTCTGACCAGCGCGAAGTCCTTGTCCACCCACATGTATGGGTAGTATTGGTAACTCTTTCCCTCATACCCCACCTTAACTCCCACGGCTCCTTCCTTATACTGGGTGAGGCTAGGCTCCTCGTACAGGAGGTCCTCCCTATTCCCCATTATCGTCACGAAGTCCCTTATGGAAAGGAGGACCTCCTCACCTCCTTGGAACACTTTAGGGAGGATACTCTTTATTGCACCTCCCTCAACCCTTACGTGGGCCACTAGGAAATCGGCTGCGTAGTAGTTCTCACTCGAGAGGACTATTGCAGATGCTCCAGTCTCGGAGAAGGGATGTAGCCTCATGGCCTTACCTATTCCGAAGTGGAATTTAAGCCTTGACCTCTGGAGCAGCAAGGGTTAACGCATAGTGAATCCTTAATTCAAAGTTTAAATATGCGATCTGCGTTAGACTGCTATGGCGCAACAGTCCCAGAGGAAGAGAGTCCCTTACGCCCAGGAGGGAAGGGCCGACCGAGTCTTCCTAAGGGGGATCACGGGGGAGTATACGCTGAAGGAGGAGCTCAAGAGGCTCAGGTCCCTGCCCAGGGTCATCAAGGCTGAGGAGGTGCCGTGGGTCGACGGTCCACAAGTCTTCAGTAAACACATGGCAGTCCCTGAGGACGGCCTGGGACAGACCCTCCACATCCACGTGGAGGAATACGCCCCAGGCGCTCACTCCCAGATGCACGGCCACGTGAATGAAGCCATGTTCTACATCCTGGACGGTAGGGGTTACGAGATACACGATGGGCAGAAATTGGAGTGGGAGGCAGGGGACGTGGTGGTGGTGCCCAACCACACCGTTCACCAACACTTCAACGCCGATCCCTCCAAACCAGCCAGGGCCGTGGTCATAAAGACTAAGCCCATGTATATGTTCATGAGCATGTTCTTCCAACGCACTGTGAAGCCGAGGCCCAAGGAGGACCTGGGATACACCCCCAGGGAGGAGCCCAGGGAGGATTGAGGGAATGCCTTGGGAGGAATCCAGGGTCTGGTGGAGGGGTTCCCTTACCACTGACTACTACCAGGAGCTAGTGAGGAGCGCTCACGGTTGGCCTCACAGGGAGAGGAGGAGGCAGGTGATCAAGCCCCAGGACATGCCCTGGGAGATCACCCCTCACGGTATAGTGAAGTGGTTGGCTAATGAGAGGATGGACGTGGCTGTGAGCACCTTGGACGCATACATGCTAGTGATCCCCCCTGGCAGCAGATCGGGGAAACAGAGGCACCTAGCTGAGGAATACGTTTACGTCATCGAGGGGTCTGGATACGATGAGCACGTAGACTGTGACTTTGACATTACGGAGCAGGGCTATAACCTTCAGTGCCCAGAGGAGGTGAAGAGGTTCCAGTGGAGATCAGGGGACGTGATCTACATTCCCCCCAACACGATCCACCAACACTTTAACACCTCTTCCAGTAAACCAGCGCGGCTAATAGTGGCGATGAGTAGGCTATACAGGTGGGCTGGACTGAACGACTTGCAGGAGCTGGAGCCGTCCCCTGAGTATCAAGAGGCCAAGTCTCTACCCCCTGAGAAGGTCAGGGACTACATAAGCAGGAAGCTGGCTTTAGCCTGAATCAGATTCCCGCTTTCGGAACGCTTCAATCATTCTCAGCCCTCACTCACTCAGTCCCCTTCATGCAGGCTTTGAAATTTAATGAATAATAGCCATATATAAAAATAAAGTAGATCATGGCTGTCTCTATAAATCCCGTGAGCCAATGAATAATAGCCATATAAAAACCGTCTTTTAAAAAACTATTTTAAGACCATCCACAAGGAGCGGGATCCCACTTGGGGAGAGATTGGAGAAGTTAGTCAAGGATGGGGATCTACCTCCAGGCCTCCGACCAGTGCGACTATGTAATGTAGCTGATCGGTATACAATCCTACACGATCGAACGCTACCCGAGTTCCACGCCACTGTCCTGGACCAGGTGGACTGGTGATCACGGTCTAGTGTTATAGATATATCGAAAACTATATTAGCCAGGCGAGTTCCTGAGTCCCATGGACTCCAATGCTAAAAGGGTCCTGGCAGTCCTGGTCTCTGTCTCTCTTCTGGTGAACTACGTGGAGACCATGGTGGTTCCCGCGATCCCCGATATACAGCAGGACTTCTCAGCCTCGACCTCCATCATGGCCTGGGTAACCTCTGCTTTCACTGTGGTGGCAGCTGTCGTGTCGCCGCTCTTCGGTAAGTTAGCCGACATGTATGGGAAGAGGAGGCTCTACCTCCTCTGCATGGCCTTCTACAGTTTGGCTGTGATCATAGCTGGTTTCGCCCCCAACATCTACGTCCTCATCGCGGCCAGGGCCATCCAGGGGCTGGGGTTCGCAATGTTCCCCATTAGCTTGGCCATAATAACCGATATCCTGGCCCCGGAGATGATCGCCATGGCACAGGGGATAATAAGTGGAACCCTTGGGATCGGGACAGCCCTGGGGTTGGTAGTGGGATCTTACCTTGATCAATACTTGGGGTGGCAGTATGCCTTTCACATAGCCTTCGCCTTCTCCATCGTCCTCCTCGTGGCAGCGGCCAGGCTGATCCCAGAGACGGGGGCCAGGGCCCCCAGGGACCTGGACTTGGCGGGCTTCACCACCCTCTCCCTGGGCATGCTGCTGGTCTTGGTCTACCTAACGGAGGGGCCCGACTGGGGGTGGTTGACCCAGGGTTCGCTGTCCCTCCTGGTCCCTGGCCTCCTCTTGACCCTTTACTTCTTCCTCCACGAGAGGAGGGCCAAGGGGGCTATGATCGACCTGAGGCTAATGGGAATAAGGAACGTCATGGTGGCTAACATCTCAGGGGTGATCTCAGGGATCCTCCTCCTCTCCATGTTCTACGGGGTGATCTACTACGCTGAGCTCCCTCCTCCCTTCGGGCTCGGCCTGGACGTGATCTCCACCGGTCTCACCCTAGCCCCCGCCACCTTACTCATGTTGATCCTGGGCCCCTTCATGGGCAGATCCATTAACAGGGTGGGCCCCAAACCCCTCATGATCATGGGATCTGGGGTCATGGTCCTGGGCTTCCTGGCCTTCATTTGGAACAGGGGGAGCAGGATCAGCCTAACCCTGGACAGCGTAATAGCCATGTTGGGCATGCTCTCCATAATGATCCCCCTGGTCAACATGATAGCGATCTCCCTGCCTGAGGAGTCCAGGGGTGTTGGGCTGGGGATGAACACCCTGCTGAGGAACTTGGGTTCCTCCGTGGGCCCCGTAATAGCCACCTCCATAATGTCCACCTACAAGGCCTCCACGGTCTTCCAGGTTGCAGGGGTCTACTTGGTGAACTTCTTCCCCAGCTCCACCGCGTTCAACTACGTCTTCGCCGTGGGGATAATCATGTCGATCCTCAACGCACTGGTAGCCCTGGGAATAAGGAACTATAGGTTCGGCCAGAGGAGGGATGTTGCAGAGGAGGGGAAAGGGGAGGTTCCAACCATAGGAACCCCCATTCCCAGGGCGATGAGGAAGGAGGACCGAAACGCGGATGGAACCCTGTCCCACTCAAGGTAAGGTAGCAATTGATCCCTACCTCTTACCCCAACCCCCGTTATATCCAACATGGACTGCCTGAATCCCTGACCCTCGGTGCGGATCCGCTTCCCGATTCGGACGCAGGTTCGGGTTGTTTCGACACTTATGCCGCTGGAGGGTTAAGGGTGTGTACCCCTTCGCGAGGTGAGGTATGTCCTCCAAGGTTTTCAGCTGACTCTCGGGTAATCCATCAATGGCACACATGGACGGGGTGAGCGCCACCGAGGTACCCCGGGCGAACGGTGGGGTTCGATCCCATGGACGGCCTGGACAGGCACGTGAATAAGGCTGTGTCTTGGGGGGGTTGAGCCTGTGGAGCCCTTCACCCTTGACTAGGGGCAACGTGTGCTGAGAAGTGGGAGACCGGAAGGGGGTGGTCCGCAAGGGCGGGGCAATTCAAGATCTTCCGAGGGTTGAAGGGGATCGGAAGCCTTCGCCCTCATCCCCAGCCCCACGGTATCCTTCGATGAGTAACCAAGCGGGGTCTGTGACGTTAAGTCAATGAGTTAGGCTTATGGAAACAAGGGTCAGGGTGAACAAGAAGGGCGTGATCGTGATCCCAAAAGTCCTTAGGGAGGAAATCGGTTTGAACGAAGGGGATCTCGTTAAAATGCGGGTGGAAGGGGGTAAGATCGTCATAGAGAGAATAGATCTATGGGATAGGGTGTGGAAGTGCTGTAAGGGTTCGGCTGAGGAAGCTGAGAAGGAGTTAGACCAAGAGGAGGAGGGGTTTTGGGAGAGAGTGTGATCGTGTATACCTACGCCATACTTTCCATGGCTTTTGATCAGTTGGGGAAATCGGCGGAGGAATACATGCTGAAGATAAGGGAGGGTGAGATAGTAGGGGTCGTCACACCCATGATCGTTTACGAATTGATCGTTCACTGGCTTAGGGGGAGAATCCCCTCGTTCCAATCCGTTGACGAGGTTAAAACTTTCCTATACTCCTACTTCACGGTGAACGACAAATCAGGAAGACTTTATAGAAAGCGCAAAAATAAAATATGAAGAAGATAAAATATTGCATAAAGAGTTGAAAGGGAGGAAGTTGAGCATAGTTGATTCGACCAGCATTCACCTGGCTAAAAAACTTGGGATCGGTGTAATCAGTGGAGACAGGGATCTCACGTCAGTTGCAAACAGAATGGGTATCAGGGTCATCTGGTAGAGGTGGGAAGCGTTAGTCCTGGCCCCTTCATGGTTATCCCCACCATAGGGTCGGTGTGAAGCCGACCCAGAAACAAAGGGAATCCGCAAAGGATCTACAAAACCAATAACCCACTATCCAGCACTCCTCAGGAAGGTGCTGGACTCATCGAGTAGATCGTGGTCGAAAGCCATGATCTTCTCCACTGCCCCATTGATGTATCAAGGTTGTGGCAGGGAGTGAAACCCGTAACCCAGTGTCAGCACTTCACCAACGATGAAACCGTGAAGTCCTTGAGCGATGTGGGGGGTGGAGGAAGTCGCTCAATGAGACTCCCCACGTCCCGGCAGGGGGCTCCGTAGACGGCGTGGGGACCAGGGGGAATGGGGACTAGAGGTTGACCACATTCGTAACACCTCAATGGAAGTCGAAACCCTTTCATCGCCCTGCCTCAGTCCTATTAACCGGACGAGGGGCATGGCTCACCCCATTCGAGCGAACCCTGCCCTATTCCAGGGACCTTGACATCGCCAATGATGATCGAGTAAGGGGCTGACTTCCTCCCCGCTGGCGGGGGTTCCCCTCATCTATTCGCTCCTACATCCCTGAGGGGCAGTCGAGGGGGTCGGAGACCCCCTCCCGTTTAGATTCACGATCGCGATAACGTCCCTATCGTTCTCATAACCACATGAGCACTTAAACCAACGATGGGAGACCTCCCTCGTTTTCCTACCGCATTTTGGGCATGAAACAGAAGAATA
>Ga0079048_1000054_pt1 | contig 23932 bp, 22 predicted proteins | sample OSPB_host_MetaG_FD_76331 | JGI IMG/M metagenome (GOLD analysis project Ga0079048, IMG submission 76331) | Hot spring microbial mat communities from Yellowstone National Park, Wyoming, USA - OSPB_host_MetaG | ecosystem: Environmental > Aquatic > Thermal springs > Hot (42-90C) > Microbial mats ...
AGGTCGTTAGCCTGGCCGTCATCCTGCGGTCTCCCCCGGTAAGATTCCAGGCGTTGACTCCAATTGAGCCGCAGGTTCCACCCCTTGTGGTGCTCCCCCGCCAATTCCTTTAAGTTTCAGCCTTGCGACCGTACTCCCCAGGCGGCGGGCTTAACGGCTTCCCTGCGGCACCAGGCGAGCTCTAAGCCCGCCTGACACCTAGCCCGCATCGTTTACAGCCGGGACTACCGGGGTATCTAATCCCGTTTGCTGCCCCGGCTTTCGCCTCTCACCGTCGGGCGCGTTCTAGCGGGGCGCCTTCGCCACTGGTGGTCCTCCTGGTATCTACGGATTTCGCCCCTACTCCAGGAGTACCCCCCGCCTCTCCCGCCCCCTAGCCCACCAGTATCGCCCCCATTTCCCGGGTTGAGCCCGGGTCTTTAAGGGGCGACTTGGTGGGCCGGCTACAGGCGCTTTAGGCCAAGTAAGCACCCCAACCACTCGCGGGGCTGGTATTACCGCGGCGGCTGACACCAGACTTGCCCCCCGCTTATTCCCCCGCCTTTTTAGAGCGGGGAAAAGCTCCCTTTCGGGAGCACTCGGGGTAGCGCCCTCACGCTTTCGCGCATTGGGGACGTTTCGCGCCTGGTGCACCCCGTAGGACCTGGGCCCTTGTCTCAGTGCCCAACTGGGGGCTCCCGCTCCCACGGCCCCTACCCGTTATAGGTTTGGCGGGCCATTACCCCGCCAACAGCCTGATGGGCCGCAGCCCCATCCTCAGGCGGTCATGAGCAGGAAATAGCCCATGACCCTTTCGGGGAGGAACCGTTCCAGGACTCCTCCCCTATCGGGGATTATCCCCAGTTTCCCGGGGTTATCCCCGTCCTGAGGGTAGGTTAGCCACGTGTTACTCAGCCGTCCGCCACACCCCCTTACCCGGGGGCGTACGACTCCCATGGCTTAGCCCTACCCCGATAGCGGTTGGGTCCGGCAGGATCAACCGGAATCGGGGCGGGAGGGCTTTTCACCACCCGTGGCCTTCCTCTGTCAGGAGTGAGGTTTCCGGGGTTAGGCCACTGTGGCTCTACCCCGGCGATCTCACCCCTCCATTTTACGTAATTGTGATCTTGTCCTCCGCGGGAAGTGTTTCCCGCGGGGTCATCCGCGAAATATATCTTGTATAATAACTATATTTAAATCTAACTTCCGAGTACTATGAAGTAACTCACCTAAATTTACGCCCGTGAATCTTATAAGTAATTGTTATAATTACTTAACTTTCTCACCCTATTTATCTTAAGACATTTACTTGGCTAAGTAAAAAGCAAAACTTTTTCTTGTCGTAACGAATTTCGATTTATGGACGCAAAAGTCGTGGCCTCGGAGTACGTTTTACCCCTCTTAAGGGAGTATAAGGTTATCGGTTTAGGGACTGGTAGAACTGTGAAGACGTTAATTAGTTTAATGGAAAAGGAGGGGTTACTTAAAGACAAGCTCTTCTTGGCTAGCAGTGTTGATACTGAAATTGAGGTGAGCAAGAGGGGTGGGCTTGTCGTATCTCTTTTTTCTGGTTTAAGACCGGAAGTTTATGTTGATAGTTTTGATAGCGTTTTGAGGAGTAAAGTTATGGTTAAGGGTGGTGGAGGGGCTTTATTAAGGGAGAAAATGTTGTTTTATTTCTCTAAAAAAGCGTATTTCATAGGTGAGTTCTCCAAACTGGTGGAGAAGGGTTTTGTAAAGGTTCCAATTGAGGTAGTCCCAGCATCGTTATCATATGTCTTTAATTTTCTGTCTGAGAAGTACAAGGTTGCAATTAGGGAGAGTAACGGAAAAATGGGAGGAATTGTAACGGATAACGGTAATTACGTTCTAGATGTCGAAGTTAATTCTGAGGACTTGTGTAGTTTTGATAAGTTCGTTAAATATATTCCGGGTGTTGTTGAAGACGGTGTGTTTTGTATAAAAGATAAAGATTATGAGATCATACTCTCTGACTCTAATGGGAGGATTGAGGTTTTCTAGTTATAAGAGATTTCTAAGAGATACACGGTTTCTGGGACTACAATATATATTGGATACCCTTGCAATAGTACATATTTTATCGGCTCATAGTAAGGATACCAAGTGACTGGGTAACCGATAATATAAGTATAGTTAGCTACTAAAATCCAACCTTTAGTAGTATAATAGTAAGCTGAGTACCAGTAGGGGTTCTTGTAAATGTACATTAGCACGTAATGGTTAAATAAGTTAATATCTATGTTTTCCACTTGCCACTGGTCTAATGGATAAACTCCCGGAACACGCCACTGTATTGGGCAAGAGACTGTAATTATATTGGAGTTCTTGGTATTGCTAAGTGGTAAAAGCCCACTGAAATTCATGTTGCCATAAGTCCAATACTCAGAGTAACTTAGATTGAAATTCATCCACGTATAATATAATCCTGCTGATGTATTAAATGGAATGTAAAGTGAAGCTACGGGGACTATTCCATACAAGTAATTGTTAACAGAGTATTCCATTAACGTTAAGTTTAACCATTTTGCTTGTGTAGCATTTATAATAGCTATTGCGTTAGTTAAACCGTAATTATATTTGTAACCCCACGGAGATGTATAGTTTATGAATTTTAGTGACGTAGGTGACGGGTTACCTATACCGAAAATTACGTAATCCCAGTCCAGAGCTAAAGAATCTGGATAAGGACCTCTAACTGGTTCACCATAACTTGTAAAGGCAGGACCAATTATTATTGGGGATAATGAGTTGGAATCCCCTAAGTCGAGTTCAGTTATATTATACCATGTGCCGTCATTTGTAACCGCGATAACCCACTTACTGCCATTAAGTATGTTAATTACTTGAATAGGCAAAGTGATTTCTTTCTTGATTATTTTCCCTCCAGGGTAAATTAGGTAGGTTATTATAATGTTTGGGGATACTGAGACTACATAATACTCACCATTCTTGTATACTATTTCTAATGGGGAATTTTGGGAATAGTAATTTAATTTCTGTATTACTTGCTCTGTTTCCGTAGTAAATTTCTGTTGTATTGAAAGTAAAATTACTAATGAAAGTATTACTATTTGTATAAAAATTATTGCACCTAATATACTTGAAACTCCCTTCTTTTTTCTGCTCATGTATTTAAGTAATTATTAATAACCATTGAGTGCTTACCAAAAGTGAACTCCCCACTCCTCGTGAGGTATAATAGGCTATCTTTATTCCTTAACTAGACAGAGAATAAATTCTCTATGAAACGGAAATGGATGAAAAACTTAAAATTGTGAAGGAGAAAAAATTATTCTTGCGGGGGTGCCCGAGCTGGTCAAAGGGGGCGGACTCAAGACGTGAGGGGACATCCGCTGGCGAAGGCCTGCGTGGGTTCAAAGCCCACCCCCCGCATCACATCTTCTTAAGTACTAAAGATGTTAGAGTGGATCTCACACCCTTAACAGATCTTATGTTCTCAATTATCTGATTTAACTCGTTAGTGTCCTTAGCCTCCACCCTTACTAAGATATCATAATCACCAGAAATTTCCATAACCTCCTTAACTCCTTGAATTACGGAAATCCTCCTCGTGACAGAGGTAGTATAAACATTAGAATCACATTTTACAGAGATTAAAGCTTGAATATTTTCTGGTGGCCTGGGTTTCAAAACCCTACCGGTTACGCTTTCAGCTAACTCTAATAAATCAACGTCTCTGTAAAACCTTATGGTGGGATTTGCTTTTATCTTTGCCAAGACTTGGTCAAGCTCCGCGTCAGTTAACTTTACACCGAGTTTTTCAAACCTATCCTTTAAAGCGTGTTTCCCAGTGTACTTGTCTATTACATAATCCCTACTCCTACCGAAAGTTTCCGGTGGCATAAACTCATAAGTTGAGGGGTCATTTAATACTCCCGCCACATGAATTCCGGCTTTATGAACAAATGCGTAATCACCGGTTATAGGGTAATTAGGCGGCATTGGAATACCACTATATTTCTCTACTAAACTTGCGACCTCTTGTAATCTGTTGAGTTTAACTACTTCTATTCCGAAATGGTATTTTAGTGCAGCTGCTACAACTTGTAATGGGGCTATCCCGACTCTTTCTCCTAAACCGTTAACTGTAGTGTGGATTATTGTAGCACCTCCTTCAACTGCGGCTAAAACGTTAGCAACCGCCATTCCTAAATCGTTATGTGCGTGAATATCAAATTCCACATTGGGGAATCTTGAAGTTAAGTCCTTGAAAAGTTCCCTAGTCTTGAGGGGATAAAGTACTCCTACTGTGTCTGCAATGCTTATTCTATCCGCACCAGCGCCTGATGCTGTTTTAATTACTTCAAGTAAGTACTGATAGTCGGCCCTAGTAGCGTCTTCCGCAGTGAACCTAACTTTAACCCCGTGACTTTTAGCGTAACTTATTGTTTCAGCTATTATGTTTAATGCTTCTTCTCTCGTGACATGGTGTTTTGCTTTTAGGTGTATATCACTTATACCGTAAAATATTGCTATTCTATCTACTTCTAGTTCCGCAGCTATTTCTATATCCCTTTTTACAGCTCTACTGTGCCCTACTATTTCTGATGTTATTATTCCTTCTCTCTTCAGTTTCATTATTCTCTTTATCCCCTCGTAAATGTCTGCTGAAACTGCTGGATGACCAGCCTCTATCATAGTTACTCCTAAGTCTGATAATGCCTTTGCTATTTCTACCCTTTGGTCTATATTAAATACTACTCCAGGTGTTTGTTCTCCTTCTCTCAAAGTTGAGTCTAATATTCCGACTTTCATTTGATGAGAAGTTTACGTAATCAGTTTATAAGTAAGTTGGTAATTGATGGTTCTAAAAACGAACTATTTTAAGGAGTTTATTACGAGTTGAGATACGTTTTCCATACCGATTTTTCCGCTATATTTTTGATAAATTTTTGATATTAACTCAAAAAACTCCTTATTCTGTTTGACTAAGTCTACGTGGTTTGCATAAACAAAAATAATTGAGGACGTTACGCTATTACTCCTTGAGTATTCTTCCTCAATTTCATTTATTATGTCCTCAACTAGTTTAACGTCTACTTTACCTTTATATTTTCTCAGTTGTTGGAATTCCTCTTCGTTTAAGATTGACATTTAATCACCGGGGGTTATTAAACTTCCGGGTATTTCATTACCTTTTACTGTATCGAGTATTTTATTCATTTTGTTAAAGTTCATTACAATGACTTTAATCCTAGACCTCTCAACGATTTTTACCGCAAGGGGGTCAAGGAGCTCATAAGTCCCAGCTTTAACTGATTGTGAGAGTGAGAGTATTTTTACTAGTTCTTTAGTGTCTAATTGGGGTATTAATTTCGCGTCAGTAAATTTTCTGGGGTCTTTGTCATATACCCCGTCCACGTTAGTTAATAAAATTAGGTAATCCGTGTTTATAGCCTCACTAACTAGTGCAGCTACTGTAGCTGTTGATTGCCCAGGCTGGAAACCGCCCGTTACTAATACTTTTCCGCTACCCCACTTTTCTATGAACTCCTCAAGGCTTTCTGGGACTTTTGAATACGCTAATTCTCCTAAAGCAAAAGTGACTAAATATGCGTTTAACCTAGATGCCCAAATTCCTAATAGGTCGAGGTGGGCTTCATTTATTCCTACTTGCCTGCCCAGATTTATGTACTTCCTAGCTGTCCCTCCCCCTCCAGTTACTATAGCAACCCTTATGCCGTTTTCTACTAATTGGGAGACTGTCTTTTTTATTAATAAAAGGTTTGAAGGGTCTTCATTATCAAAAAATTTTCCACTTATCTTTAAGGTTATTTTCATCTTATTTAAAAAACTCTTCAACTTTTTTAAGTTTACACTGGGTAATCGTCTGGTAATTTATGCCTAAAGTATTTTCCAGTCTCTGGATCTTTGAACAACCCTATTTTAACGCCTTTTCTTCCTTTAGGTGCTAAAACCCATGCCTTTTCTGGTGATAGCTCCATTTCTTTTCCACTTGGAGTCTTAACTTTAACCTTCTTATCCGCCATACCTTATCATCATAATAGTATTATAGACAACTTTAAAAACCTTTTTATGACTGATGTAATTGATAATACCATCAGTATCGCAAGATTACTTTAAAGGATTCCCTTAAACACTTGTCGTTGTACCACCGTCTATTAGTAATACTGAGCCAGTAATGTATGACGAAAAATCTGATATTAAATACGTGATAAGTGAACCTAACTCCTTTTCAATATCCCCTACCCTCTTTAAAGGCGATCTCAAGAGGACTTCCTTTTCCCATAACTCATCAAAGTTTACGTTGAGTTTTTCAGCTAATTTTGACAAACTCTTTTTAGCACCCTCGGTTTCAAAACTACCCATTAGAATAACGTTTGACGTTATATTATACTTACCATAATCCTTAGAGATTATCTTTGATAATTGAATAACTGAAGCCCTAGAGACGTCGGCTAACACAAATATACTTTGTGGTTCTTTAACTGTCCACGAGGAGAGGAAAATAAGCCTACCCCATTTGTTTTTAACCATATAAGGTAAGACTAGTTTAGACAACTTTATCGCACTTAACAAGTAAAGTTTTACAGAGTATTCCCAATCCTCCAAGGTAGTTTCTTCTAAAGTTGATGGTTCTGATGGGGGGTTCCCTGTGTTGAAAATTAACACGTCTATTCCTCCTAATTTCCCTATCGTGTATCTTACTAATTCGTCCAGGCTTTCTGACTTAGTGAGGTCTGAAGTTGTTCCAAAAACTTCTGGGTTAAATAGCCTTAACCTTGTTACAGCCTCTTTAACTCTTTTTTCATCCCTTGAAGTAATTACTAACTTACAGCCCTCTTTGGCTAAAGCCTTCGCTATACCAAATCCAATACCTTGAGTCGATGCTGTAATTAAGACCCTCTTACCGTTAATGTCGATTTTCATTACTATCACTCACGTACATAAGTAGTGTAAAGTAAACTGCTTTTCCCAGAGGTCGAAATTAGGTCAATCCCCAATATTTCAAGCCCATCTATTTTCTCTTTTAGTTCTTTAAAGTCTTTAACGGTTATGAATAAATCTAATACCCCTTTGAAGACCTCAACACATTCGAACTCTTTGAACTTCACGCAACCTTCTTGGTCAAAAATTGTGACCCTATAAGTCCTAGTGACTGGTTTTATAGTGTAAATTGTATCGAGCTCTTTACCCAGTACTTTACCGTAAACCTTGAACTTATAACCTTCAACGTCTCTAACCCCCTCCCCTTCGACTATTAAAGGGTATTCCTCCAATATTCTCACTTCAGAAGGCTCAGTATAGGGTGCATGCAGCCCTAAACCTAAAGACTTCTCTAGTGATTTGCCTTCTCTCGCATACCATTCTGAGATCGGAATGCCCCTTAAAAGCCTATTGTAAAATACTAAATACTTATACGTCTTCTTATTCTCTATTACAGTTTGATATTCCCAATCATAAACTAGTTCTACTTCAGGGGTTTCGAAATCTGGCTTATAACCCTTTTCGACTAGTTTTTTACCCACTTCTCTTTTCAGTTCATTTTTAATACTCTCATAATACGTTAGTCCATTTTCTATGACGAATTGCTCTTCTAAATCTTTCAAATACTGTGGCGATGTAACTCCTAATATAAATGTTTTATATTTCTTTTCTTCCAGTATTTTCTCAGCTTTAGATAGGAAATCTTTTTCTAATTCTTCAAGTTTACAACCACATATATAGCAATCCCTTTTCTGAAATTGTTCATTAAAATACGTAGAGTATAGAGTAGATGCTAATCCCCCCATATTGAGTAAGACTTCCCTTATTTCCCCTAAATCTTGTATCTTATGCTCCTTTATTAAATAGTCCATTTGCATTAATAAGTAAAGTTTTATAGCCTTTCCTCTTTCCTCATTCGTATGCCCAAAACTGAGTCTTGCAAAACATCTCCCTAAGCACCTATCACATAGGGGGTATTTCTTTAAAAGCTGAAATGCCTTATTGGCTACCTCCGAAAAGTCTAGCAAGCCCTTTCTTCCTCCTAATCATCTTTACCATGTTGTTAGTAATTTGGTATTGTTTTAGTAACTCTTTTACTTCTTCCGGCGTTGTACCAGAACCTTTCGCTATCCTCCTTATTCTTGATTTATCAATAATTGATGGATTATCTAGTTCTTTATAAGTCATCGAGTTCATTATAACCATAAATTTCTTTATCTTCTCCTCCCCAAGCTTTAATTGTTCTTCGGGTATTTGGGGTAGGGTTCCAAAGCCCGGAATCATCTGGAGTATTTTGCTTAAAGGACCCATTTTCTTCATTGCATTGAGTTGTTTATAAATATCTCTTAAGGTAAGCTTAGCTTTTCCAGTAATTACATCTTCCATCTTCTTTTCTAATTCCTCATACTCCTCTAAACTTTTTATCTTTTCTATTATCGTCTCAATATCTCCCATGCCTAAGATCCTTGATACAAACCTTCTGGGGTTAAAGACTTCCAATTCATCAATCTTCTCCCCAGTCCCGATAAATTTAATAGTAGCACCAGTTGCTGCCACAGCAGATAAAGCACCTCCACCTTTAGCAGTACCGTCCATTTTAGTTATTATTATAGAACCTATTGGACTGGCTTGATGGAACCTAGAGGCTAGATCATAAGCCTTTTGCCCTATAGACGCGTCAATTACTAAAATTACCTCATCTGGGTTTACTGCGTTATAAACGTTTTTCATCTCCTCAAGTAGCTTTGTTTCCTCACCGTAACCGTGCCTACCAGCAGTATCAATAATTACAATATCGTACTTCTCTCTTAAGAACTTCTCGACTCCATTTTTAGCTATTGATATTGCGTCTTTATTACCGGGTTCTCCATAAACCGGGACTCCTATCTGTTGCCCTATTTGTACTAGTTGTTCATATGCAGCTGGTCTATATACGTCATCCGCTACTAATCCTACTTTATACCCTTTCTTTTTATAAAATAATGCCAGTTTTCCAGCCGTTGTCGTCTTTCCACTTCCTTGAACACCTACTAACATTATCACATAAGGGAGCTTTTTGGGCATTACGTCTGGGTTTTTATCTACTCCAAAGAGTTTTGATAGTTCGTCATAAACCACTGATATGAACCATTCCCTTCTTTCAATTACCGTAGGAGGTTTTTCGTTTGATAATCTTTCTTTAATTCTATCAGTTAATTGCTTTACTAGTTTCACATTAACATCTGATTTAATAAGGATTATTTGTAATTCTTTTATGAAATCATTAACTGCTTTATCATAATCTGAAGAACTAAAAAATTTTCTTACAGCATCTTTTAAGTTATCTAACAATTTACTTTACCCTTACGATTTTTCTTCTACCCATAACACTCCAATATTCTATTTCCGCACCGGGTCTGATTTTGTCAGCTATTTCCGGTTCATTAGGCCTCTCCATATCGAAAGTCTCGTAAGTCTCTAAATCCATAACTGTTATTGAATCACCTTTATCAGCTAGTATTTGACCTACATGTTTCTCTATAATAGGAACTTCTACTTGCTGATCTACCGGTGCCATTAAAGTCCTTTTTTGCCCCGTGAAGAGACCTATAGCTACTACATTAGCCTTAGCACTACCATGTTTTCCAGTCTTAGCTTTCGTTATCTCGACTACTCTACAAGGCTCTCCGTCAATTACCACGTAACTACCTACTTTTAGATCGCCCACGGTCGTATACTGAATGCTCATACGCTTCCCAATTATCCTAAATGTGTTAAAATTTTAAACTCTTTTGCTCTGAGCTTTGGCCCTTCATCACATTTTCAGCTAGTCTAACCTCTTCACAGCAAGATATTTTTATTACAGTGGATATATAAACGTATGCCGTGGAAAGTTAGATGTAGAAATTGTAATACCGAATGGGTTTTAAACATCAGCTTCGATATAAGTAAACAGCCGGCAATTTACCACTATTGCAAAGTTTGTAAAAGAAACACTTTTAATGAGATCTTAGGTTATTTTGAATAGATGAAGAGCCCAGAATGTTTGATCGATGAAATAACCTGTCTCGGCTGATATAAGAATAAGTAAAGCCTTAGCCTCTTAGCTAATAAAATCTTGGTTTTTAATCTTCTCTGGAATATATTGAAACGCTAAGAACTTTAATCCTTTACTAGCCATGGCTTCTATTTCTAACTTCGATTTCTTTTCTAAGAAAATGTCTATTTCGTGTTGCCACCCCTTAGTCTTAAACCATTCATAGTTCTTTATTTCTAAAGCCCTCTTAACGTCGGCTTCCTTCGCTTTAATAATATAATTCCTCCTCTCTTGCTCTGACAGATATGCCTTCTTACTCTTATCCCCGAAAATATCTGTCATTGAAACTCCTAAGAATTTAGCATTTGGAGTAGCGAGTCTCTCACTCTCATATGACAGCGAGATTGAACCTATTCTGAAAACGCTATAAATGTACCACCCGTATGGGTCGGCATCAGTGAGGATGTAAACAGGTAATTTTAACTCTTCGTTAAGTCTTCTCACAAAACGCCTAGTAGCCCTATCGGGCTGACCTGCACTGGTTACGAGAATCGCTTTATATTGCTTCCAGAACCCAGCCCTATGTAGTTGTTGGAACACTGCATCCTTCTCTACAACCAGTACGAATTCTGCATTAACATCAACAAAATCTATTAAATCCGGTGTGGGTTCTATTGCATAGGCTCCGTGTCCCATCTTACTTAGATCTATTATGTCATTTCCACTCCTTATCCTCATGTCACCTACTACTTTACCCTTTTCTTTACTTAGTATTAGCATGTCTTCTCTTAAAAGGGAAGTAAAGACTTCGATATCCATTATCACACTATCAGACTCCTTCTGCTCATCCCATGTATTTTCCTCGTAAACTTTCCCTCTGGGGTCTCTGAGGATTATTGAGTGTTTACCCCGGTAGTAAAGGTCACGTATTGTTGGGTACTCATCATTTATTAATGCATCGTAAATTATACTAGCCATCAATACAGTTTGCATAAACCTCTTTGCCTCATTTAAGTCAAGGAAGTTCCTCTTCAGTTTGTCATTACCTAAAATTAGTAGTCCTCTCTTTTCATCATAAATTGTATTTGACAGAGTCCTCTTAGGGATTTCCATTACAGGTGGTTCACCATTTTTAATATCTTCAACGAGCTTGAGGAATGATTTCATTAAAATCCCTGCAGCTCTCTTTCTTGCCTCTTTGTCTACTTTAGATGTAAGCTCTGTCATTGCTCCTCAACTTTATAGTTTTTAATTTCTTCCTCTAATGTTTTATCCTTAACCTCAAGCCTCTTAAAAGCCAAATTTAACAGTTTCTCTTTTAACTCACTTTGCACTGGTGGTAGTTTCGTCTTGTCACCACTTGTCAAAAATAATCCTAAACTTTTACTTACTTCTGGTATGTATTTTAAGTATGTAATTAGCCTCTTTTTAGCCTCTTCCTCTTTTTTCTTAAGGGATATATAAACTTTCAACTTCCTTGAAACATCCATTATTGCCAATTTTATTTCCTTTTCAATGTCTTCAACGTCCGCAATACTTTCCTTCCCCGCACTCTTATACGGTACTTTAGTACTACAAAGATGAACCATTACGACCAGGGGAGGTTGCTCCTCTTCTATCCCATACCTCTTCCAATCTATTTCTTCGCTTACGACCTTCCAAATGACATCTGACTTTTCATCATATACTAATGGGATTTTATTAGCATAACGTAAAACTATGGGATCTGGAGAAGGTGGGATCGCACCACCATAAGCAATCCCCGCCTCTACTATAAAAGGATGTCCTTGATATGCTTTAGGTTTTCTAGTTATCGCTGCAGCAAACTCTGGGTTAAAGATTTTTTTCAAACTCAATTCTATTAAGTCAGAACCTATTACTGATAACGCATCTGCTGATGGCGGTCTAAAATCTTCAAATTTTTTCATTACTTCTACTAATTTAGATATTTCTTCATCAGTTAACTCGTTGGCTTTCTTTGAAGGAGGTATTTTCGATAACTCTAGCAATTTATCTGCTGTAACATCACCTATGCTCTGGAACTCATTAATTAAAAAGTCCTTTATACTCACTGGTTTATTGAGCCTATTTACTAAATATTTTACAAGCTCTATATCAACTCCATAAGGATGCGGTTTTACTTCTTGGGGTGGCTTGGGTAATTTATCCGTTAATCTAGGATAATAAAGTACATTACCTTCTGGATCTCTAAAGAATATTTCTGAGTAAGGCGCTATTATATATGTTTTCTTCAAATACTCATAAACTCTTGATTTGGCCCTAGTCCAATCCGCGTATAAATATATACTAACTGAAGTACCATGCCATCCTTTCTCGTTTGCTATTGAATATCTTTCCAGGATTATTGGTTCGTTTTTTGATATATCGATTTTAAGTTTAAAGAAGTAAATTCTCTTAGAATTTACAGGTGATGTGAAAATCTCAACTGGCCTTTCTTGGTACATTTGACTATAGAGAACTGCAGCTTTTACACCGAGTCCGTACATACCTCTAGTTTGCTTTAAAACGTATTTGGAAGAATACAACACCTTACCAAAAGCGTTAGGAACTACTTGTGGAGGAATTCCTATTCCATTATCTTCAACATTAACCTTGTATATTTGTTTTTGCTCGTCAATTAAATCAATTAGGATTCTAATAGAGGGGAGGATACTGTGGACATCCGTTGCATCTAAAGAGTTTTCAACTAATTCTCTTATAGTTTGATAAAGTGCCCTAGCCGGGTTTGTAAACCCGGCAAGTTCTGGATTCCTTTTGAAGAATTCAGCCGGAGAAATACTAGTATACTTCTCTTGATGAGCTGACATAATAACCATCAACTCTTTACTTTTATATCACACGCTTAATAAAGATGCGGTCAAAATAGGAAGTATTATTGTAGCATCACCGTAAATAACTACGCTCTTCCCGCTAGGTTTCACCTTGTTCCATGATATAGCTTCTCTAGGCTTAGCACCGCTTAAACTACCGTCGTATTCTTGAGCTGTCGTAACATATATCGTATAATCTAACCCATCTTTAAACTGGTTCCACCAAATTGTATGATGTTTACTAATCCCACCACCTATTATTAACGCCCCAGATTTTTTGCAAGAGAACACTAAGTCTTTGACTAGTTTCATATCTTCAAACAGATTAAGCTTAAGGCCAGTGAACTGTGACTGGATAAAGAGATTGGTACCAAAAGATCCATCTATTACTCCCGGAACTATAACTGGAACTTTTCTCTCATAAGCCGCTTTGAGTATTGAGTGATTGTCTTCTATTCTTTTTCCGAATTCCCAAAGTAGTTCATATGCACTCCATTCCTTCTTTATTTTAGTGATCTCACCAATATACTTTCTAACAACATCCTCAATTACTTTACCGTAACTCTCAAAAGGAACTAAAATGTTACCGAGCCTATGTATCTCCATTTCTTTAAGCATTGAGTCGTCATAATCAAATGAACCTTTATAGTACTTCCCACCGAAACTTCTCGCTATATCATGGTCTATTGTGCCACCAGTAGTGATTATAATGTTAAAATATCCTTTCCTTATTAAATCAGCGAAAAGACCCCTTAAACCAGTAGAGACTAGATTTGCAGTGAATGACAAGAACCTTAGATCGGCCTCTTTAACAAGTTCCTTTAATACCTCTATTCCATTATACAATGCTTCAGCAGAAAAGCCATAAATCTTCCTATATACATTTTCGGCATCTTTAAGAGCTTTTAAATCATCTAATGTTATATCCTCTACTGGTTCTGTTAATAAATCCTCCCTTTTCAACCTTTTGTCACACCTATTGGTCTTAATCTAACTACTAATTTAGCTATTTTAACTTCATGTGCTACTTTAGCAACCCTATCTACATCCTTATATGCCCCAGGCGCCTCCTCAGCGACAACTCTCCTAGTTGTAGCCCTTAAGACAATACCTTTCTGTTCTAATGTCTGGTAAACATTATTTACCGGGTAGTTCCTCACAGCGGCCTCTCTGGACATCCAACGCCCAGCACCATGAGGTGCAGTAAACCACGTTCTTCTACCCTCTGGAATTCCTACCATAACATAACTCGCAGTGCCCATACTTCCCGGGATTAGCACTACTTGACCTATATTCCTATGATCCGCTGGGATCTCTGGACTTCCAGGCGGGAAAGCCCTAGTTGCACCTTTCCTATGAACTAATACTTTCTTTCTTTTTCCTTCTATGTCATATTCCTCAATTTTCGCAATATTATGCGCAACATCATATATTATATTTAAATCTAACTTCTCTGGGTCAACATGGAATACTTTTCCAAAGCTTTCCCTAACCCAATGGGAGATCATTTGCCTATTTGTCCACGCAAAATTAGCTGCAGATGCCATTGCGTGTATATAGTCTTGCGCTTCTCTGGTGTTAAACGGTATTGCTGCCAATTCCCTATCTGGAACTGTTATGTTGTATTTTTTCATAGCCCTTTCCATTATCTGTAAATAATCGCTTGCGACTTGATGTCCTAAACCTCTAGACCCCGTATGAACCATAACGGTTACTTGCCCTTCATGAGTAATGCCTATAGCTTTAGCTACTTCTGGATCGTAAATTTTATCCACAATTTGAATTTCTAAGAAGTGATTACCGGCACCTAAAGTACCTAACTGAGAATGTCCCCTTTGTTTTGCTATGGGGCTAACTTTTGAAGGATCTGCTAAGTCCCAGCTTCCGTGTTGTTCTATGTGTTCCATATCCCTATCCCAACCATATCCATTTTCCACAGCCCATTTTACACCTTCAGAGAGAACGTTATCAAGTTGTTGATAAGTTAATTTAACTTTACCTTCACTACCTACTCCACTTGGGACGTTTCTATAAATCTCTTCAACAAGATCTTTTAACTTATCTTTTACATCCTTATAATCGAGATTAGTACGTAATAATCTAACACCACAATTAATATCATACCCAATTCCTCCCGGACTTACTACGCCTCCTTCATCTATTGCAGTAGCTGCTATCCCTCCTATTGGGAACCCGTAACCCTGATGACCATCTGGTAGTACATAAACAGATTCCTGTACACCGGGTAGACAAGCTACATTCATCGCTTGTTTTAATGTTAAATCCTGCTTCATCTTATCAATTAGAACATCGTCTGCAAAGACTGTAACGGGTACTTTCATGCATTCTTGAGAACCTTTTTCGATCCTCCATTCATAAGTGTTAACTCTTTTGAGTGGAATGTTTGGCATTTCTTTATGCAAATACTTTTTTAACTCTAATAAAGCTGATTTCGCAAGAGATGAAGAGTATAGCGGACTCTGAGAATATGATGACGGCTGAGTTTCTGATTAAATTATTTTCTTTGCTTTCTCTCTTTTCTTCTCTAGTAACTCTTCATATTTTTTCTTTACTTGTTTAAATATATCGGAAATGTGGTCTTGATCTGCGGCATAAATTACTTCTTTTAGGAATTTATAGGCACAAGCTTTACTATGGAAATAGTAATCATTCCCTTTAATAATAAGCTTTACCCCTTGGCCTTCAGGAAATGTTCTCCCGCAGACAATACATTCGTGCTTTTCTGTCATATTGGGATAGTAGAATTTAAATTTTTAAAAATAGCGGTGTATTGTGCATTAAAGTCATTCCGGTGATAATTAGTGGATAAATTACATTATCGTCTCCAGTCATTAATAAAAGAAAAAGGATGGGGTGATCTTACCTCAGTCCAAAAACAAACAATTCCCCCAATTCTTGAAGGAAAAAACGTACTAGTTGTAGCCCCAACCGGATATGGGAAGACTGAGGCCGCATTATTACCAATATTCCATAAGATGTTACACGAGAGAGTGGAGCCCGTAACTGTACTTTACATTACCCCATTAAAAGCCCTTATAAATGACTTAACTTTAAGGATAGAGTGGTGGGCAGGTAAGTTAGGGTTTATAGTTAATAGGAAACACGGCGAAGTTCCGCAAAAGGAGAAGAGCATGAGATTGAAGAGAGTACCGCATATACTTGTTACTACCCCAGAGGGATTGGAAATAGATTTAGATTGGGCAACTAAATTCCGAGAATATTATAAAAATATAAAGTGGGTAATAGTAGATGAAGTCCACGAATTAATTAATTCAAAAAGAGGTGCTCAATTATCGATACTCTTAGAAAGATTAAAAGACTTCTCTGATTATGACTTTCAAAGAATAGGGCTTTCAGCCACTGTTGGGAATATTAGAAAAGTTGCAAAGTTAGTTTTTGGTTCTTCCACTAGACCTTTTGAAATAATAAAGGTTGACTCTGCGAAAGATTTTGAGTTAAAAATCAAGAAAATAAAGCTCGGTAAAGATGAAGACATCTGGGGGGCCACTGCTAAAAATATTATAGAATCGATTGAAAAACCTACATTACTATTCACTAATTCTAGATTTAGTACAGAAAGATTATACGAAGAATTAGAAAAAAGTAAAATAAAGGAAATTTACATTCATCACTCTTCAATTTCTAGGGAAGAAAAAGATAAAGTAGAAAAAAGTTTGAGAGAAGGAAAAGCTAATTTAGTAATTTGTACTAGAACATTAGAACTGGGAATCCATGTGGGAGAAATAAAAAAAGTGATAATGTACAGACCACCTCCTACAGTAGCCTCATTTTTACAAAGACTAGGGAGGAGTGGGCATTCAATAAATAAGGTTTCGAAAGGAGAGATTTTATGTGTATACGATTTTGACGTATTGGAAAGCCTAGCACTCACCAGGCTTGCAAAGAAAGGGGTTGTTGAGTCACCGCAAATAGTCCCTTACCTAGATGTAGTAGCTAGAGAAATTATTGGTATAGCCTTACAATATGGTGAGATTAGCATTAATAAAGTATTTGAAATAATAACTTCGTCTGCCTATTACAGGAACTTGAGTAAAGAGCTCTTTCTCGAATTAATTAACTATATGGCAAAAAACGGGGTTATCAAAGTAGAAAATAATAGTATTAAAATCGGAAAGATGTTTTTCAAAATATGGAGATTTGATAGGGATAATAAAACTGGTTGGATGAGGGGATTTTCAGAATTTTTCTCCTTTATAAATACTGATGATACTTTTAGTGTAAAATACGAAAATAAGCCTATAGGAGAGATAGATGCTATCTATGTGTATAAGCACCTAAGAAGTAACGATAATATTAGAATAGGTGGCAAGCTTTGGCATATAACTAATGTTGATTTAAATAAACTAACGATAAATGTTATACCCTCAAATAGTGGTGAAGGAGAAATTCCCATTTGGAAAGGAGAAAACATATCAAAATCTTCGTTACTTCCTAAACAAATTGAAGAACTACTTAAAAACGGTTTAGATACTGAGGATACAGAAATCCTTGATGAGGAGGCTAAAAACGCTTTAAATGAAATTATCGATAACTACAAAATACACAATTTACCTCTGCCTAATACTAGAACAATTTATGTAGAAACGGTACCAGAAAACAATGAAATAGTGTATGCAACATTAGTAAGTGAGAAAATAGCTAATACAATGTCCCATTTACTTCTATATTTGGCTACTAAGAAATACAATTTAAATGTTTCTGCTAGAGCTTCAATATATGGTTTCTCGATTAGGGGTGTAAATGAGGATTTACTAAAAGAGTTATTGACTTTAAGTGAGGATGAGTTAAAATCGTTAATTATCAGAGTTATAACAAGGTCTCCGTTATTTTTAGCTACTTTAAAAGAGATACAGTATAGCTTTGGTAAGATTAATAAAGTTTCAAGAAAAGAAGATAAGATATTAATTAGAGAAGCCCTAAAGCAAACTATTTCTAAATACTTTAGCATAAAGAAAACAATACAATATCTAAAGGCTATTAAGGAAGGGGAAATAGAAATAATTCATACAGAAGGACTCTCACCTTTAGGTAAAGCAATATTAGCTCATACGCCGATAAGACCATGGATATTCAATCTAAATCTAAGAATTTATAATGCATTGAAAGGAGGTGCATACACGCTTGACGAGCTCTCTGAGATTCTGGGGATCTCTAAGAAGACTTTGGAGTTAAAACTTAAGAAATTAAGAAAACCAGAATCTAAATATAGAACGTGTACATTTATTGATGTAGATACACATGAATATAGATGGTTACTAGTTGAGGACTTTAAAGAAGTCGTAGATTCTGGTGATTATTACAACTCATTTAACCCAGTAAACTTAGATGAAACGTACGTGGTAGTAATGAGACCCTATCAAGCTGATGGTACTTTCGAGATGGTACTGAGAGTTAAGGATCTGATAGAGAATTTAGATGAATTCACTAGAAAAATACCATATAATGAAATTCTTGAACTTAAAATAAAAGATCCTAACGACTCTCTTGTAGCATCAATATCGCCTAAATATTTCTTTGTGAATAAATCAATAGTAGGGTTTTTAGTTTTAAACGCAATAAGTTACATACAGAACCTAAAGTACGGATGATGAATGCCCATGAGTAATGAATAGTGATTAAGGCCCGTGTTACTGATCTGCCAAGAGGGGCACAGATTTATTTTTTATACATCTATCATTTTTTACGATCATAAAATGGCTGTGAAGAAACCAAACGAAATTATAGTATCAAGGGCAAAAAACATAGAAGATTATGTATTAGATATTATCGTAATGTTTAACCAGGGGTTTGAAGAAGTAGAGGTTAAAGGAATAGGGCCAGAGATAAATAAAGCGGTAGACGTTTATAATCAATTAGTTGCTAGATTAGGAGAAGGCGTAAAATTAGAAAAGGTAGATATAGGAAGTGAAGTTAAAGACAAGAGAAGGATATCATATATCTTGCTTAAGCTCAAGAGAGTTTACTGACGCTATGGTAGTAATTCCGTTGACCTCAGCCAATATCTCACTTAATATACTTTCACCATTAACTTCGCCTTTCGCAATTCTATCTATTCTTGAATATAATAAGCTAGTACGATCTTCACTAATAAAGCTTGAGAAATTACTACTGAGGATTTCATAAGCAGTCATTCCTCTTTTAGTGGCAATAAGGAAAGACCTCTTTTTGCTTTCCACCACATACCCGTGCTTAATTAGAGATGTAATGGTCTTTGCATAAGTACTCGGCCTTCCTATATTCTTCTCCTTCATGGATTTTATCACTTCAGCGTAATTTAATAGGGAAATCGTTGAACCTCTCTTCAACTTAGCTTCTGCATTCACAGACCCAATTGGAACATTGTAAACTTTTATTGGGTATATAGTTGTGAATCCACCTATTGCTCTCACTGGCAACTCCACCTGCACTTTCTCACCATTAACGTTGATCTCGAACTGTTGAACTATAACTTTTGATGGCTTCATTTGACTGGCTATAAATCGCCTAAATACTAAATCATACACCTTAAAGTGAGCCCATGTAAATCTTATATTATATTTAAATGGATTATCCTCTAATTCCTTCTGTAAATCGTTCAAATCCAGTGGCATGGTAGGCCTTATAGCCTCATGTGTACCTTCATTCCCCCAGTTCTTTCCCTCAAATTCAGCACTACCTATTTTATTAAGGTACTCCCTAGCTATAGCTATTCCAAAATTTGAGATATGAGTACTATCGGTTCTATGATATGTTATTAACCCCGCCTCGAATAACTCTTGAGCAATTTTCATTGTTAGAGAGGAGTTGATTCCAAGTTTGTTATATGCATCAATTAGTAGAGAATCAGTAGTATATGGTGGATATGGATTTACTAATTCCTCTCTTTCGGCTAACATCTTTACGTTAACCCTTATGTTACGTAAATAGTTTTCTGCATCTCCCTTATTTTTAAAATATTTCTTTAAAGTATAATCTCCGATTCCCACTAAAACAATCCAACCTTGTTTATCTTTATACTCTTTAGTCCTTTCAACAATCCAACCCAATACTGGACCTTGAACCCTACCGGAACCGTTATTACCATCACCGATTCTATCCTTTAAGAACTTACTTAATTCAAAGCCTATCCAGCGGTCCTCTATTCTCCTAACTATTTGACTAATTACCTCATTAATGTTAATATTTCTCTTATTACGCAAAGCCTCTAGTATTGCGTTTTTAGTTATCTCATGATAGAAAATCCTATAGACACTCTTATTGTACGGCTTAATTAATGAAAATAAGTCAAAAGCTATCTTTTCCCCTTCTTGATCCGGGTCAGTGGCTATGTATACCTCATCTACTTCAGAACTTACTAGCCTTATGGCGTTTATAATCTTCTCTGAAGAAAACAGCAGAGATGAACCGCAATAGGGGCATTTTTTCACTCTCTGGGTTATAGTCTTACCACAACTATAGCATTTATAAATTGGGGAATAGTTTACAGTAAACCCGTCCTCATGAATCTCCACACCATGGTAGCCAATCTCCTCTGTTGTTAAATCCGTTACATGGCCTTTAGAAGCTAAGATGTTAGCTATCAGAATTTCATCATTATTAATTATAACGCTTTCATAAACTGGAACACCGAAAACCTCACGCCTAATAGGTTTGCTGAACATTTTAGCTATAGTCTTAGCTTTAGTTGGCGACTCTACAATTATTAGTACAGTTTTTATAGTCTTCGTTTTTTCGCTGAAATTATCGTTTCTAGTTTCATTAATCTTTACCTTTACTTCTTCTATGTCGATTTCATTTAAATTAACGAATTTAAAGTCGCTATAGAGGTTCTTAAGTCTTTTTTGAAGTATATCAAATAGGTCTTTATCATCAACTAGCAGTATGCTTAATCCTAATGTTAAAGTGTTATTATACAGCCTACTAGCCCTACCAGACCCTTGAAGATAAGTAATTATATCTGGCATCAGTATATAGTAAGCCTTATTCTCTCTCCTAATTACTGAACTATCTAATAATAACTTATTTATCTTTCTTGAAGATAACGTATCAATAATTGACTCCTTTAGCTTTACAATTTTTTCCTGCAATTCTTTTAACTTTCCCTCTAATTTTTCAGACTTCTTAATTGATATTTTAATCATTTGTAACTCAGAAGGAGAAAGCAATAGTAGCTTTTTCTTTAAATCTTTTACATCAATTGATAACCCCTCAGCAACTTTCACTGTGGTTAACGGGTTATTTAATGCTTCCTCTAACGGTAGCTTATATTTAGGAATTCCATAAAATATCACGTACTTTATCCTTTTAGGCTCATCTATACCTCTCACAGCAACACCGTAATAGCTCGCAGAACCAACTAAGAAGTCCACTTCCCCAGCAGAGAGTTTATCGATAAATTTTCTCCCAGATATTGCCTTTTCTACCCTAATACCATTATTTTTAAGTAACTCATATATCTCATTTATTTTACTTCTTCCCAAGTCCTTTGATACTAGAATTAATCCCCCATCATCGTTTAATTTTGTAATTACCTCATACAAGTCCAGGCTATCGTAGAACGCATCTATTATGTTTCTATTATAAATCTGGATAGTTGAGGGTTCAAATCCAGTTAGTAACCTTAATGCTAACTGCTTAAGACCTTTAGGTCTTAACGTAGCGCTCGATACTATGAATTGGGAAGAGAAATGCCAATTACCAAATATAAATCCCTCAAGTTCGATTATCCTCTTCCTCACCTCTTCATCCTCTTTAACTTTTAACAATCTCCTCAATTTTACTAATTGAAGTGCAGAATCAAACACTTGATCTGGTATTTGAAGTATTTTAGCTATATTTTCTGTTGTCTTACCGCTTTTCAATATCATGTCAGCATCATCAACTATCACGAGCTTAGGCCTTAGGCTACTATATTCAGAGGTTCTCTTATTAATAGCATAAAAAGTGGTAACATTAATCTTATTTTCTTCTGGCTTATCACAACTTACCTCTTGATAGTGAGCTTTTAGTCTTTTACATATTTGATCTTTTAACGAATCAGTGGGTACTATGAACAATGAGGTTTGACCAAAAAATATTGAGTAAACGATCAGAGTAGTAGTCTTCCCTACACCGGTGGGGGCTGAGAGAGAGAAACTTTCCCCTCGCACAAGTTTTCTTAACCAATATTGTTGTATAGGCCAAGGTTTTTTACCTACGATTCTCTCGAATAGTTCTTCAACTTGCTTATTTAATAAGTTGTTGTAGTAGGTCTCAGCATAGCCCTTTAATGAAGAGTTCTGAAGAAGTAGTTCATATATAGTTTTAACATCTAATTCACCCTCAACTCCAGGTAGGCAGTTCTCACAAGGTATACCCTTAGTCAAACGATCAGCAGTTATTGGACCATTACAATTAGGGCATCCAAATAAGTATCTTATCTTTAACATTCTAACATTTCAGTTTGGACTAGTATGATTTTAAAAGATGAAATACAGAGTGATACTCGGCTTAACACTATAAAAGGAGATAAATTCATGTTTTAGATAACTTTAATTACCTCTTTATACTATCAGTAATGCGATACGGGTGATATACGTGAGCACCGCCGCAACTCCAAGCAACGTAGTATTAGTTGGTAAAAAACCTGTAATGAACTATGTATTAGCTGCCTTAACTCTACTAAACCAAGGAGTAAATGAAATAGTAATAAAAGCTAGAGGAAGAGCAATAAGTAAAGCTGTAGACACAGTAGAAATAGTAAGGAATAGGTTCTTACCAGACAAAATAGAAGTTAAAGAAATAAGAATTGGAAGCCAGGTAGTAACAAGCCAGGACGGTAAACAATCAAGAGTCTCAACAATAGAGATAGCGATAAGGAAAAAAGCATAAAGATATAAAAAGATATAATAATTTTTACGTGTCTTTTCTTAAAAGCTTAATTATAGCGAGTGAGATAATATAAATCGTGATAATATGACTTCAAACCAACAACCCGCATTTAGGATAGAATTTGAAGGAAAGGCAAAAATAGGTGAAATTTTAGGAAATTTTGTACCTATCCAGTTAAAACCAGAAGATTTCTCTAGCCCACTTTCACTACAGATGGCATTAAGTAGAATTTATGAAGAACTAATGAGAACATTAACGCAAGCTCCAACTAAGCATTACGTTGCAGAAGTTAGGTTTAATGATTCTATGAACAACCAAGTAGTTGTCGGAGTAGACTTCGGACAAACTATACCACCGTTAAGTAAAAAAGAGGTTAAAGCTAAAATAATCATCGAGTTTTACGACGAAGAATAGCTCTTCTTCTAAGATATTGAAAGGAAATTTCTCCTAAATATTCCTCAAAAGGTAATACTTTATAATTCATATCTCCGACTTTAATTAGGACTCCCACGTTTGTCAGATATCGTATTACGTTTAAAGAAACTTTTTTCGAAAAATATGGAGAAAGTATGTCTAATGCCTCACCTAAATTAAATTGCCTATCTTTGAATTTCTTATAAAGTAAATAGTATATCACAATTTCCCTTTTCTTAAACCATCTCATTTTTCAACAGCCTAGTTACTCATCATTTTCTCAGTCCTTACAAGTCCTATCATTCTTTAATTAGGTTATAATATAAATTAATAAATATGCCTTATGCTGATAGAGGAGACAAAATATGCAAACCGGGAGAATATAGTAATATAAAGAAGGGTGACATAATATTAATATATCCAGCTTTACTTAAAATTAAAGGATATTTAATAGAGTTTCCCCCACTTTCAATTATTTCAGACGAGTGCGAAAACATTATTGAAAGCCCTAATTGGATTGAAGGATATGTAGTTAAAGGTGACGAAAAAATAGTATTTTATGAAGGAGAGGAAGAAGTTTATGGAAGTATTGAAGTTAAAGAAAATATATTGACAGCTTATACTCTTAAATCCTTATTACCAGATAGTATAAGACTAAAAGTCTTAAGAGCCAAAGTAGTGGGTAATCCTATATTAAGTATTAAAGATTTGACATTAGTTTCATTACAAAGGGGTAGAGTAGTCTCAGTTTATACTAAAGACTTGACACATTACTTTAAACCTTTTGCATATTCAATTTTCTATTACATTA
>Ga0079048_1000065_pt1 | contig 22255 bp, 21 predicted proteins | sample OSPB_host_MetaG_FD_76331 | JGI IMG/M metagenome (GOLD analysis project Ga0079048, IMG submission 76331) | Hot spring microbial mat communities from Yellowstone National Park, Wyoming, USA - OSPB_host_MetaG | ecosystem: Environmental > Aquatic > Thermal springs > Hot (42-90C) > Microbial mats ...
CCTTGGGACCTTTCTCAACACCTCAGCTGGTATAGGCCGTCTCGTTGGGAAGTAGAGTGGCAAAAATGGAGACGTTATATCCACTCAATTGCACAACTACAGTGTACTTCCACACGTAACCTGGTAAACTGAAGTTGTAGATCAGGGGTAAGGGAAGCCTCAATGGGTTCCCGTTCTTTGTTACCACCTGATTCACGCCATTGGAGAACACGGTTGCCATAACGGAATTGGTTATATTATACCAGACCCCTCCGTTCTCATAGAACACTTGGTTCACTGTGTAATTGGCGTTGCCCCTTAAGACTACTAATGAGGAGCTAGTGGGGGTGGAGTTGAAGAGGATCAGGATGGATCCTCCGTTCACCTGCCTCTGAAGGACCTGTTGGAAGTTCAACTGCCTCGAGGCTGGCTTAGAGTAGTCGAGGACCACGTAGAAAAGGGGTATCACGATCAGGACTATGAGTATTAACGCGATGAGGAAAGCTATGAATTCGGACTGGGCTTTCATGCTCTCACAACGGGTAGAAGTACTCCGTGATCTTATAGTAGACAGTGATGACCACAGGGGAGTTTATCACGAAATAGGAAGGCACTGGCTGCTTAGCTCCACCATTTACGGAAATAGCGTAAGCTGCGAGGGTGCAATACTGTTGCCCATTACAACTTCCCGATCCTTGGTAGAATGTGCCTGTAGGAGAGAAGCTGTAATTCCCTGACTCTATCCAGTAAGAGGAACCATAGGAGTATACAGTACCGTTCAGTAGTAATACGTCTAAGGAGTCAGCTCCATTCTGGTTTATAGTTACATAATAGTAATTGTAATCATTCGTGTAGAACAGTTCCACTGAGGGGAAGGAATTGGGAGGGGAGAAGAGTATGAAGGTGTAGGTATTGTAGACCTTGAAGTTCGCCCCTACCTGAAAAAGAGTTTTAGTATAGGTGTAATGCTCTATCGCCGTGGAGTTCACAGTGTAGTTCACCTGAAGTGTGATCACTGTGAAGTTGACGAAACCAGCGTAAACGGTCAAGGTCGTAGTGCCCGTGAAGGTTACTATTCTACCGTTCACTGAGACAGACAGGGGTTGGTTCAAATTCGACACCAGGGTTAGTGTGACCTTGGTAGTCAACTGGGAGTAGTTGGCTATTAGGACTAGGGGCTGTCCTGTGAGGCTAACGGTGACCGAACTGGATCTGGGGTCGCTCACAGTTCCCTGGCCTAGGAGGATCCAGTTATGGAAGACTCCGGTTATTACGTATCCAGAGGAGTTCTGGTAGTAGACATACTGCGGCACTGAGACCTGGAAAGTGCCGGTTTGGTTGGGGAACGCCACGGGCGTGCTGTAGTTCCTGGCGTAGCCATTAATGTTGGTGGTGGCGTTAACGGATATGGATATTGGACCGTTGGTCGAGTATATCTGGGACAGGATCTCCAACCCCCCTTTCCCTGCCGAGGAGTAGGGTCCTATGGCAGAGCCTGGAGTGAGGAAGTAGACGTTGCCCAATGAGGTGACTATGATCACTGGCCTCCCCTTGGTGTAACTGGGCAAGTTCAGGGAATTACCAGTATATACCTTTATGGGGTAACTGTAGGTCGTTATGTTCTGCCAAACTCCCTGTGGGTTGAGGTAGAGGATTCCGACTATGGTTAGGTTAGAAGGAGGGACGAAGATACCGTTAGAGTAAAATATGAGGATGGAACCATTTGGGTTATAGTAGAGGCCGGGGTGACCAGATTGGACTTGCTGGTTCTGCAGGTTCCTGAGGTAAACGTAGTTTGAGATCGAGGGCTGTACGCTAGCTTGGTTCAGGTTCAAGTTCTGCATATAGACCAGGAAGGGAACTGCCACGATGAGTGCTAAGACCAAGAGGATGATTATGGTTATGGAGTTACTGAGAGCCCTCATGGGGAGACACCCCCGTATTTCCACTGCTCATAATTGATTAAGATCAAGGGGGAAGTCACGTTGAAAGTCCCCCAATTACCCAGCTGAGGTTGGGGCGAGTAAAACACGGATTGTGGGCCTTTCTGGGACACGTAGGTCAGGTTCACTGCGTTATTAGAGAGAGGGTATGAGAGGAGGGTTATGTAGTTCTTCCCGTTCACTGTGAAACTCCCATCTAAAGTGCTTAAGTAATCAAGGGTTATGTTGAGGCTCGTGGAAGCCTTGAAGTATAGCCTCTCACTGACGAAGTTCGTGAGTGGACCCACCACGAAGGAATTAGAGGTTCCGGTATACTGAAGCTGGAGTAGCTGACCCGCTAAGTTCCCTAAGACTGGAGTGCTGTTGGCGGTATACTTGACCCCGCTGGGGAATGAGAAACTGTTGGAAGCGATCATGAGGAAGTAGTCCTGCCATTTAACGTAGTTGCCGTATACTGTTCCACTCCCGTTAACGAATATTACGTAATTTCCGGTGCCTATCTTACTTGTGTTAGAGGTGAGGCCGGTGAAGTTGTAAGTGGTTATCTGACCAGCCTGGACCGTAAAGGAGTTGCCTTTCCCTCCCCCCTTATTACCCTGCCACGTGAAGTCAAAGGTCACGTTTCGATTAATGGGGAATACGACCGAGTGATAGCCGTAAGTCAAAGTCAGGGTTATCCCCGCGTTTGAGATCGAGTAGCTCCTGTTGTCCACGATCACTGGTATGGTGGAGTTGAGGGACTTCAACGAGGCGGTGTAGCCATACTCCTGGACTTGCTGAGTCGTGCCCAATGGGATCCCCTGTGGGACGATCTTCACAGTGAAGGTCTGAAGGCTTGCCTTGTATATCGCTGTGACTACAACGGGTCCAGAAACCGTGAGGTAAGTGCTCAGGGCGTTTGTGGAGCTCAGGTGACCATAACCTGCTACACTCCAATTCTGGAATGACCCTGTAAGACCGTATGTGGGAGAGAAGAAGAGTGAGGCCTTGTCAGTCAAGGGGTAGTTGCCTGGGTTAACATAGAATATCTGGGGTGAGGTGAAAGGAGTCCCCCCGAACGTCATTTGCACTGAGGCTGGTACTAGCTTGGATCCATTCAACATGAAAGCCGTAACATATACTGGCACCTTACCTGAGGGGCCTGAGACGGTCACCGTAGAGACGGAGGTATTGGGGTTGAGGAAGAAGATGTTACCCTGCCCGGTTACGAGGATTAGCGGGTCATTAAAGGCAGCCTTAGGTAGGAAGTAAACGCCGCTGAAGCTGACCACGAAGCTTCCCCCTAGGACTGGAACCCACGTCCTGTCCGCGGGCGAGAAGTAATAGATCTGGGTCACGTTGAGTGGATAGGGGGATGAGGTGAAGATGAACTGAAGGGACGGGATCGGGAGGGAGGAGTTATAGTATATGTTCGGATTGCCCCTGAAGACTTGATTCACCTCCTGGGCCCTGAGCTGGCTGTAAGCTGAGGCCTGACTCTGCCCCTGGTTACCGTAGATCCCCGTGGAGCTGAAGATCAGGACAGCAGGGATTAGGATGAGCGATAACATGACTAACATTATTATAGCGAATATGGAGACGGACAAACCCCTCAAGATGCAACACCCGTGAACGTGTAGCCTATCCTGAAGTTATAGGTGCCGGAGGAGAGGAGAACCCATACGATCACTATGTTACTCCCGCTGACCCCTTGGATATTGATGGTAACTGGAACGTTGAAGGGAACGGAATATCCTTGAACTGAAGAGGCGTAGAGGAGCTTACCGTTCAAATCGTATATTCCCCTAACGCTAACTGCCTTCGCTGGGAGAGCGTTGGGCATGTAGACGCTGAAGGAGGGCTGATTGAGGGGTGTTAGGACACCCACCGAGGGTTGTAGGTAGGATGGTTCAGGGAAGGCGAACAACGTTATATTTCCTGTAACCGAGGGGTTGTAAACCTCCACCACCAAACTGCCACTCCCTCCTGACACCAGTAGAGGACCTACGGAGATCGTCGAAGAGGCCCCTATGTTAGAGGCCGCTTGCTGGGAGGTGGCGAACGCCTCCTGCGGGATGAAGTATGCTGCGCTGAACCCCACGATCATCAACCCAAGGACTACCACCGCCACTAATATCAGTAGGTTCTCAACTACGTTCTCCGGCACATAGATTCATGACCAAATAGAAAGGCTTAAAATAAAAATTTTCCTATATTATATGTGCCCACCGTAGTTATCCAGGTTTTGATCATAACGGCTACCCTTGCCATAGCTTTGGGGGCTTTCTCCATTTACTCCTCCTTTTTCGCCAACTCCGCCTCCTCCATTCTGAGCCAAGAGGACGTAATAGCAGTTTCGAAGGCCGTCCAGATCTCCGTGTCCCCATCTGCGTTCAGGGGTTTAGGTCCCTCGTTCCAATCCTTCAACGTGACTTACATAGTGTGGATCAAGGCGCCCTTGCGGACATTGACCCTGATCCCCTTCGTGTCCAAGTCACTTCAAGGCTCTCTACTCTACTACGAACTCCCCACCCTACCTCAACAGGCAGTTGTGGCGTCCTCCTCTCCCTCAGGTCTTAACGTCTTCACCCCATTTCAATTGAGGTCCCAGATTTACCTTCCTCAGGGAAACCTCTTGGGTAATATCAACGCCATAGCCTACAACGTCTCCTCCGCTAACTCCTTCCTAGTCAACGCCAAGGTGAGCCCAGGTCAAGTCATAGTGATCTGGGTCCTCTACAATTACCACGGGGAGTGGTATAGATTGGCTTACACCTACCTTAACCCACAGAGCGGGGGACTGGGGGTTTACGTTCTAGCCTCGTCAGGACTCTATAACGCCTCTAATACCAAGAACGCCTCTAATACCAAGAACTTAGCCGGTTTCAAACCCCCTCTAGCTCTCACCAATAACAAGGCCTTTCAATACGGTATGTGGTTCAAACCGCTCAACACTGCGCCTTTACCCGCGACCATAGCATCTTTGAACTTCACGACCTTGGGCAGCAAGTCCGGAAGTTGGATCTCTTTCAAGTTCTTCCAGAAAGGCTCCTCAGTCTACGTGAACCTAACGAGCTCCTCTACGCCCTCTAACGTCCAGAAGTTAGGGGATATAAGTGTGGGAACGCCTTACTTTCTGAACCTCAGCTACGGCGGACAACTAGTGAGTGGTCAGGGCTTCGCAGTCAATCTATATACATATAACTCCACTCTTAAAGGCTCCCTTACTTACTCTAATCTCCCAGGGACAAGTAATGGTTACAACATAACAGTTAAATTCGGCGCCAGTTACCTAACTGACGCCATATCTCAGGCCTACTTAATCACCCTTCAGGACAAAACGGGTTTACCTTACTTGAATAATGCCTCAACCCTCACTCTGCGTAACGGCTTCCTATACAATAACACCTTGATCTACAACTGGACAGTGAACCATGCGGGTAGTGGAGGAGGCTCAGGAAGTTCCTCGATCTACCTCATAGCCTATTGGTACTTTGTGAGTCCCTACGTTCCTCCTCCCCCTACTATTCCTGCTGCAGTGTGGTACTGGCCTAACGGGAATTACGCTTACGCTCAGCTTAGCTATATCTACGAAGTAGGTCAGAACACCTACGTAATAACCTAAGCCTCCAATCCATCAGGGTCCACCACTAAGCTACAGTTTAGCACCTCAGGTGGTTTGCAGCGTGTATGATATTTATCTTACCGGGGGTTTTGGGGTCGAAGACCACCACCATGAAGGAGAGGATGGATAACCCCCTCATCTAAATATCATTTTCCATACACGTATTTGAATGATAGTCACGGACGGCGTAAGCGTCACCGAGACGTCTTGGTTGAAGCGGGAGTTGATGAGGTGCGCCTCTGCCCCACCAGCGACTCGCACGGGTGTCCGTCTGGGCTGGGACGGTTGAGCCCGTGGAGCCCTCAAGGGGCTAGGTGGGGCTGTGAAGCGGGAAGCCCCGTCCGCAAGGGCGGGGCAGTTCATTGTAGTCTAACGGCGTAGTATACAATACTTCGGCTGATCGTTCTCCAAATCTGGCTAGAATTCCTATTGCAGCTTATCGTAAAGATCCGATTCATAGGGAGAGCACTGTCTTAAAGTATGATTGAAACCCCCCTACTTCAGAAGCCTCTGTTAGACTGAGAACCCGGAGGACCCAAGGAAGGGATCGAAGCTGAGAGGAAAGAATTTAAACAAGTCAACTCCTCTCTCCTCATGGCAAATAAGTGCCCCAGGTGTGGATATGAGAACCCGGAGGACCTACTGACTTGCAGGGCCTGTGGTTTCGACCTCAGGACTCCACAGCCTACCCAGCAGACTTCCCAACCCTCCCCATCGTCATCCTCCTCATCACCTCAATCCTCCCAGAGTCCCTATGAGAGGGCCGCCTCGATCCTCATAAGGAACCTCGGTCTGATCCTCCCGGCCTTTGTGGAGTTGGTAGCCCTCATACTCTTCACCTTCCCTCACGCCAACAACGCGATCAGGGCCTTCCTGAGCGCCGTGAATGAATTGGTCCTCATCGTGGTCCTCATGGTTACCGCCAACGAGGCGCCGGAGGCCTTGGAGGGGGTTAGGTTGAGCTTAGGCAAGGCATGGGAGAGGACTAAGGCACAGGCCATGGGGCTCTCCTCTGTCTTCTTGATCCTCTTCCTCCTCCAGTTCTTAGTGGCCTACTACTCCCCTCCCTTGGGCTGGTTAGTAATGGGGGTAGCCAACGCAATTGCTTTCACTGCCTCCTGCTTGACAGCTAGAGGGGTTGGAACTAACGTGGGTCACGCTGCGAGGTACTACGTGGACCTCTTCTCCAGGAACTGGATCTCGGGCCTGGTGATCCTGTTATCCTCAATCCTCTCGTCCATACCACTGATCGACCTTTTGGCCATTCCCTACGGGATCCTCGTGGCTTATCTAGCCTAGGGTCACCCCAGTGCATTACGCTTACTCGAGGACCCGTCCTTCACCGTTTGTCCCTACGCTTTCATTCCGCTCATTTCGTTCAATCACGATCGAGCGTGTGGACTCAGCCCTCAGCCACCTAACCTAAGGGCGGGTCGTGGGACCTTAGCCCAACTGCACGGGGCTCGCATCCGTGATCCCACCCCTTTGGGCAGGGCCCACACGGGTGTGAGGTTTATCAACAAAAAGAGCATATATTAATATAAAAATATTTCTATTAAAGCGAAAAAGGATCCAGCCCCTGTTCTTGTTCCCCATCTCCCCGCCAGGATCCATGGTCTTTCTGCCCCGCAGTGCCGTGGGGGCTCCCACACACTTGCGCCGGCCCCGAGCGCATTGAGTAAACTCTCAAGGTGGATCCTACCTCTGGATCCCTTCTAAAAATAGGCTAACTACCCGTTCATCATCACACCTCCGTTTCGATCACTAGTATTCAGTCATGAAAAGGTGTAGGGACCGAGCTCTCAACCACACACCGATCACGCTTGGTTCGTGGGACTCAGAGCTCACATCCCCGATCACCCTTTCGGGCAAGGTCCACATGAGGAAAACTGTGAGACACTCCTGTGACGCGGAAAGAAGATTCAGCCCCTTTGAACCCCAGAAGTCAAACGTAGTCCAGCCCTGCTGTATAGGGGAAGGGGATCCCGAGCCCATCCTCATTGAAGACCCACTGGGTTAGGTCCCCCAGGTCTCTGAACTCCAACTGGGTCTGTCCGTTCCTCCACTTCACCCCAACTCTCCACCCCTCCCCAGCCTTCTCCACCCCCAACTCAGCCCGCATCTCCTCCTCCAGGAAGTCCTTCACCTCCTGTGAAAGCCTCTCCGGGTTCAATATGAGTATGGTCCCCTGGTTCTGAACCCTCCTAACCCTAATTCCCTTGGCCAACTCCCACATCTTAGAGTCCCTGGGCTGGAAAAGGAGCTTGGCTTCGGGGACTCCGTACCAGGAGGTCACTGAGCTGATCAAGGAGAGGACCTCCGCCCTGTCGCCGGCCCACTCGTGAATGAAGAGCCCTCCCTGCCTAGTGAGCGAGGCTATGGCGTATGCCCCACCCAGAGGGGAAAGGAATGCTCCAACGCTGCAGGCGAAGGGCCTGGGGAAACTGAGCGTGGAGAGCATCCTCCTCATCCCCTCCACCTCCCTCTTGAACCTAATCATCTCGGCTGCGTGGAGCCGGAGGAGTTCCTCTGCCCTCTCCTCAGGGTTGGGGAGGGGCACTACTCCCTTCCCCTTGCCCTCTCCCACTTGGAGTTCCGCCAGAGAGCCGAAGTTCCTACACCCCACTCTCCTGTAGAGGCCCCTCTCACCTGAGACTATCATCACACTCGCCTTCCCCCTGAACTCCTTGATCACCTCCTGGATGATTGCCGTAGCATATCCCTTCCCCCTATGCTGCTCCAAGGTGCAGACCGAGCCCAGGGCTATGACGCTCAGGGTGGAAGGTCCAAGGACTACTTCCCACGGCTTCACGGCGGCCATGCTCACCGGAACACCCCCCTCCTCCACGTAGAATATGTTCCCTGAGTTCTCCCCGTTGAAGACATGAGGGAACTCCCTTATCATGGCTGTTCCAGGCACCGCTGCTGGCCTGAATACCCTGTCCGCTAGCTCAACTAAATCCCTTAGGACCCTAGGATCCCCTCTCTTGACCTCCACCACGCCCTCAATCTGAGTCGAGACATTTTTATCTTTATGGGGGTTCAGGGTGTAAGACTCCTCCGTAAGGTGGGGGATAACCCCTTGTCTAACTTCCTCCCCGCCCTAAAGGGTCAAGGGCGGTTCATGGTTACCACCATGAGGGGTTTCATCCCTCACTTAGTGGACGGTCAGGTAGGTCAGAGGACCCTGAAAGGGGTCCATCATTCAATGTCCCCGGATCCCGTGAAAGTAGGAAGGGAATGCTGGTTCCCCCTCCCGCAGTCCCACTTCCTGAACCGAGCGGGGGAGGGGCGTCACTGCATGATTGGATAATAAATCAAAAGAAGAGGTATTTGAATGAGGGGCTGTCAGTCCCCTTGAAGCTTTCCGCTCTTAACCCCCCATCATTGTAGTCTTTCTAACCTGCCCTTTTGTCCCTATACTCTTTCATGTCACTTTACGTTCATTCACGATCGAGCGTGGGGGACTCGCCTCAGCCACCAACCTAGGGTGGGCGGGTCGTGGGACCTGCCAAGGGCGCGGGGCTCGCATTCCCAGCCTTCCTCCTCAGGTCAGGTTTCGACCCCACAGGAAGATCGCGGGAGGAGATCCAGGACTGACCGGATCTTCCCCCTGACTACCCTTAACCTCCCCTGGCTCAACTTCATTTCGTGGAAACCATCCACGTGGAGCTCCCACGCTATATACCAGGTCTCCTTTAAATCCTCCCTTCCCATCTCTGTCACGGCTTGGAAGAGTAGGGCCGAGTTTCACCTATCGTGCTTCAAGCCTGCGAGGGACCTGATCCTGTGTCTGATCGCCAGCTCCTTCACTGCCTCCTCCACTGCCTTATAGTACTTCTCAGAGGCCTGGACTGCGTCTCCCCTGTCCAGGAGCTGATCAGCTTCCTCCAAGTAAGCCTCAGCTGCTGTTAACGGCCTTAACACGAGATCTATTTGGATACGGTCATTAAAAAGTACCTCTCCGACCCGGAGAGTCTGGGGAGGGATTTGGTGTCTGATGAGGAGCCTAATTTAGAGGTGGAGTTAAGGGGGAGGAAAGCCCCGCCCACTCTAGGGGCGGAGACGGATAGCCCCTCATTTAAATACTTTACAAACTTTTTCATGGGCGCTCCTCCCCAACTCGGTTAGGAAATGGGACTATGGGAGGAGCATCAGATCTCTCCCTTAATGGATCCCCACTTTTCCTTTCGAGACCCGGAATCACGAATGGGAGACCCTCTGATCCGCTGCCTACCAAATGGGTGTAACCCCCATGGTGGGGGCCATAAGTCCCTGGGTGTGCTCATAGTGCGAAGGAGGAAATTAACCCTGTGTCCACCTCTCCGAATTGAGCGGGGAAAGGGGTGTCGTTGGGATGGCCGAGGAAATCCTTACTCGAAGATCGGTTCCCTCTCCCTGACGAAGGTCCCCCTCCTCAGGTCCGAGAGGGCCTCTAGGATCTGCTCCTCACTGTTCATTACTATGGGTCCGTACCACGCCACCGGCTCCCTTAGGGGTTTCCCCGTGAGTATTATGAACCTGGCCCCACTCTCAGTCCTCACCCCTATCTCGTCCCCGTCCTCGAAGACCACGAGGTTTCCTTCCCCTATGGCCGCCTTTCCCCTGGGGTCGAAGATCGCCTTCCCCTCTATGACGTAGGCTAAGGCAGTGTAGCCCCTCTTGGTGGGGAACCTCAGTTCATCCTCTGGTAGGAGAGTCACGTCCATGTATGTGGGGTCCACATCCTTTCCTGCCTTCACTGGCCCCTCAATTCCCTGGAACTCCCCAGCGAGGACCTTAACCTTTCCCCCCTCTAACTCCACTGCGGGAACGTGGGCCCCCTTCACGTCCCTGTAAACGGGGGTGCTCATCTTCCTCCTCCCAGGGAGGTTTATCCAGAGCTGTAGGCCCTTAACCGCAGTATTCATTAGCCTGGTCTGGAGGATCCCCCTGTCCCCAGTGGAGAGGGGCTTTGGCATCTCCTGGTGGAATATCCCGCTTCCCGCCGTCATCCACTGGGTGTCGCCTGGGTAGATTACGCCCTTATTACCAACGCTGTCCTCGTGCTCCACTTTCCCTTCGAAGAGGTAAGTGACTGTCTCTATTCCCCTGTGTGGGTGCCAGGGGAACCCGGCCAGGTACTCCTCAGGGTCGTTGGAGCCGAAGAAGTCCAGGAGAAGGAAGGGGTCGGTTAACTCCACCGTGTCCATTCCCCCGAAGACCCTGTATAGCCTCACTCCTGCCCCATCAACGGTGTGCCTCCCTTGAATTACCCCGGATATCGGCCTGATCAACTCATCACCGGGTTCTAATATACTTGGGCAAATAAAAAGATGACTCAACTTGCCCAAGTCCACGTTCGACTTTCTCGCCTGGATCGGACTAGATCCGCCCCTAAGGTCTGAGGCTTTAGGAAGTTGGGAGTTTGGGGCTGAAAGACTCGCCAAGGTGACGGACAGCCCTCATTTAAATGATTTTAAACACTTTATCAGTGATGGCGACGCTCCTCCCCAGCTCGGTTCGGGAAGTGGGACTAGGGAGGGGCAACCGGCGTCCCTCCCTTGCTCCCTATCCCGGACCCGGAGGTATTTCGGACAATGACGGACACTCAAACAACGGTATTGGTACATCGGCGGGAGGCTCTCTTCCCAAAGGCCCAATGCCCACGACCACAGGTGGATCAGTGTAGGACGGTCTGCAGGGCCTGTGGGGCACCTGGGGGCAAGGTGGTGAAGTAGGGATCACCCAGGTAACCCACAACACGTCCTGACCCCCTTCCCGCCCTGGAAGGGTTCCTGGTTCATGGTTCCCACCGTGGATTCGGTTCACACCTCTCATTTGATGGACAGTCAAGTGGATCGGAGGCCCACCCCCTTGTGTACACGTGGAGCCGATCCTTCTTTGAGCTCGAGGTACTACTCCATCAGCGAGGTTTCCATTCCTTGAACACCCCTATAGCATTCTCGTGGGTGACATCCTCTCGATGGTCCCCTTAACCTGGAAGTTGAATGGTCTAGACGCTTTGAAGAGGTGCGGGACCCTTTTTAGGAAGTGGGAGGATCATAATCCATGCAGCTGGAAGACCTCAAGTTCCTCTTGGGCAAGGGACGTTACTTGGACGACGTGAGGTTTCAGGGGGAAGTTTACCTCCACGTGATCAGGTCCCCATACGCCAGGGCCGACTTGACCAGGATCTCCCCTCCCCCGAACTCCCTCCTCTTCCTGAGGTGGGAAGCCGTGAAGGTCTACATGCCTGCAGTGGAACCTCCGGGAGCCAGGGTGAGGAAGATGCCTGCACTAGCTAACGGCAGGGTCAACTTCTACGGTCAACCTGTAGCAGCGGTGGTCACTGAGGACAGATACGAAGGGGAGGACGTTGAAGAGGAGGTTAGCGTGGAATACGAGCCCCTCCCCCCATCCCTCAAGTTGGAGAACCCCGACGTAATCATCCACGAAGGAGTTGAGGGGAACGTCTCCAACGAGGTGGAGCTAAAGGGAGGGGACCCCTCGGCCTTCAGGGAGGCTCAGGTGGAGGTCCACAGGAGATTGGAGATGGCCAGGGTCGTGGCTAACCCCATGGAGACCAGGGGGATCATAGCCAATTACCACGATGGCTTCCTGGACGTGATCGTGTCCACCCAGTCCCCATTCGGGGTCAGGAACGGACTCACCGAGGCCTTGGGCCTCCCACCTGAGAGGGTTAGGGTCTTCTCCTCAGACGTGGGAGGAGGGTTCGGGAACAAGTCCCAGACCTACGCTGAGTATGCGATCGCGTCCATTGCCTCGATGAAGCTAGGGAGGCCGGTGAAGTGGGTTGAGAGCAGGAGGGAACACCTCACCAATCCAGTCCAAGGGAAGGGCTTAGTGGTGGAGGCCTCACTCTACGCTAAGAGGGACGGAACTGTCCTGGGAGTTAAGGGGAGGGTAATACACGACATAGGAGCCTACAATTTCAGCATAAATACCGCCATGGCCACCTTCCCTGCCAGGCTCCTGACTGGCCCATACGCCATGAAGGCTGCTGAGGTCAAGGCTATCTCCGTCTTCACCAACCTACCCCCCACCGGCCCTTACAGGGGTGCAGGGAGACCTGAGGCAGCCCTAGTTCACGAGGCTCTTTTAGAGGACTTAGCCGAGGAACTGGGAGCGGATCCGGTGGAGCTCAGGAGGAAGAATTTGATCAAGGGTCCATACGTGAGCCCCCTGGGCTTGCAGTTCGATAGGGCTGGGTACATGGAGGTCCTGGAGAGGGCGGAGAAGAGGTATAGGGAGCTCAGGGCTTCAGGGAGGAGGCCCGTCCTAGTGGCCTTCTCGGCCCTGATCTCCTCATCCCCAGGAGAGAGCGCCAAGGTGAGGCTCACGGAGGAGGGGATCGAGGTCATCGTAGGTTCCAGGACTCAGGGACAGGGTCACATCACGGCGTTCACCAATTTGGCCTCTGAGGTCCTAGGGGTTCCGGCGGAGAAGGTGAAGGTGAGGCCAGGGGATACGGTGGACTTGAAGGAGGCTGTGGGGACCTTCGGGAGTAGGAGCGCAGCCGCTGGGGGCGCTGCGGTCTTCACTGCCCTGAAGCAGATCAAGGAGAGGATAGGAGGGCTGAGTCTGGAGGAGGCTTTCTCCAGAATGGGCCGGGTGGAGGTAGAAGTCTTCTACAGGGTTGACCCGATCTTCTCGCCTGGGAGCTACGTTGTTTCAGCTGAACTGGATGGGGAGACCTGCACGCCAAGGGTCCAGGAGGTTTACGCGGTGGACGACGTGGGGAGGGTTTTGAACGCCCAGGACCTCGAGGCCCAGATCACTGGGGGAGTATTACAGGGAGTCTCAGAGGTGCTTTGGGAGGAAGCTAGATACGGGGAGGAAGGAGTTCCCGTTTACAGCTCCGTAGGTGAGGAAGGAGTGCCAAGCGCCGTTGAAGCCTCATTCATGGTCAGCAAGGAGATCGTGGAGTATCCCTCCTCCCTTCCCCACGGCGCTCGAGGGATCGGAGAGAGTGGTACCATAGGTGCCTTGGCCGGAGCCTTCCTGGCACTGGAGAAGGTTTTGGGCAGGAGGCTGAGGAGGGTCCCGGTGAGGCCCGACGAACTCTGTGCTGTTCTGACCTCCTCACCGCCCTAAAGGGTTTAGGGGTTCATGGTCCCCACCGTGAGGGGTTAAATCCTTTTTCGCGTTAATAGAAATGTTCTTATTCATTATTCTAGAGTTCTCGTTAACGAAAGGTGATCTCCCACACCCATGTGGGCCCTGCCCAAAAAGTGAGGGTGAAGCAGAGGACGTGAGCCCGCGCCCTTGGGCTAAGGTCCCACGACCCGCCCTTAGGTTAGGTGGCTGAGGGCTGAGTCCCCACGCTCGATCGCGTGTAAATGAAATGATTGAAATGGAAGCGTAGCGACAAACGGTTGAATCCCTCACTTGATGGGCAATGGGTCAGAGGTCAACCCACTTGTCAGGATCCAGAAGTGGGGGATCCGCCATGTGGAGGGAGATGCCGGTTGACCCTCCTACAGATCCATTTCCTAAACCGAGCTGGGGGAGGATGTTATTACTGAAAAGAAAACAATATGATGAAGAGTATCTAAATGGGGACTATTCACTCCTTCCCTCACGGGAGGACTTACTCCCTAAACCCCTTTAACTTAAAAGATGAGCCTTATGAGAACCCCTATCACTGCTACCAACACTGCCACATTTATACCGATAATTAGTCCCATCTGTCCCTCTATCCTGGCGATCCTGGATTCCATAGAGTTCGCATCCTTCCTCAGGGAGTCCATCTTCTGATCAATTTCCTTCCTCAGGGAGTCCATCTTCTGATCAATTTCCTTCCTCAGGGAGTCCATCTTCTGATCAATTTCCTTCCTCAGGGAGTCCATCTTCTGATCAATTTCCTTCCTCAGGGAGTCCAAGTCGGACTTAGTCGCCACGTCCCTTATAATCGAGTTGATCACGGCAAGTCTTAGATCGGAATCGTTGACTATAGCCAATGCTAGTTTCCTCAAGGCTGGTTTATTCTGGACTATTGCTTCCACGACGTCCTCTGCTCCGGCTGCCATTTGAGCGGATCTGCATTCAATGATTAAAGCTTTACTTAACAAAGGGTTCGACTAGGATTAGGTTCTATTTCTAACGTCGTGATTGGGAATAACTCCTTAACCCAGGAGCGGGGAGCTGCAGAGCGTGAGGACGAGGGTTTGGATACAAACAGCGTTAACTACCCCTTCAGGGCGGTGTCAGATCCACACTCGACCCCATGAGTGGGTAAACCAACTAATATATAGGAAATTTTTATAAACTAATTGGGTCCAAATATAATAATGAAGGGGTACGGCGTACCCAAAAGGAGCACCTACACAGTCCTATCAGCCATGGGCTACTTCCTGGACGGATATGATCTGAGCGTCATAAGTGTTTTCACCTACGTCCTAACGAGCTTCAAGTTCTGGCACTACACCTCCCTCCAGTTGGGCTTCGTGAGCGGCGCTGCCCTCCTGGGGGCCCTAGTGGGGGCCCTACTCTTCGGTCACTACTCTGACAGGATAGGTCGGAGGTACCTCTACGTCTTCGACCTGATCTTCTTCGTGATCTTCGCCATACTCAGCGGTTTAGCCTTCAGCATAATCCAGCTGATCGTCTACAGGTTCTTCCTGGGTTTCGGAGTTGGGGCAGACTACGCCCTGAGTCCAGTCTACTCCACCGAGATGTATCCCACGGAGAGGAGGGGGATGGGCTACGGGTGGGTGTGGACTTTCTGGCCACTGGGTGCAGCGGTCTCCTTCCTGATCGGTTACGCCTTTTACCTGGTGAACCCCATTGATGGCTGGAGGTGGGCCCTGGGTCTAGGCGCAGTGCCGGCCCTGATCGTGGTGATCCTGAGGGCGCGTATGCCTGAGTCGTCCAGGTGGAGGGTGGCAGTGCAGGGTACGGAGGATGCAGTCAGGGAAGCGAAGGAACTGTCAGCCGTCACAGGCCTAAGGGAGACCGAGATAAGAGGGCTCATGGAAGCTGAGAGGAAGGCCCTGGCAGGTGTGAAGCCTGGGTCTTTCGCTGCGCTTTTCCAAGGCGACTTCGCCAAGAGGACAGCCATAGTGTGGACACAATGGATACTCTTCGATATAGGGGCCTACGGTTACGGCCTATACGGACCTACGGTGATCTCCATGCTCGGTTTCAAGGGGAGTTTAGCCCTCCTCTTGTCCGCAGCCTTCTACACCCTGGGCATTGGGGGTGCCCTCACTGCTACCTTCTACAATGATGTGTGGGGGAGGAGGCCCCTGCAGCTCTTGGGCTTCGGCCTCATGACGTTGGCCATGGCACTCCTGGTCCTCAGCTCATTGATCTCCACCGGAATCTCTCTAGCCTTGGGGTCCTTAGGGTTAGTCCTCTGGTACTACGGGAATCACGAGGGCCCTGGGAACACTATGGGGCTTTACGCCATAGAGCTATTCCCCACGAAGCTCAGGTCCACCTCCATGGGTTCAGCCACTGCGGTTACCAGGTTCGTTTCGTTCCTGAGCGCCTTCGAGTTCCCCTACATAGGCCTGACCCTAGGGAAACTGGCCTTCTTCGAGGTCCTGGTGGGAGTCATGGCTGCAGCCTTCGTTTTCACTATCTTCTTCACCCCTGAGGTGAAAGGTCTACCCATGGAGGTCATCGCAACGGCCAAGACCGTGGCGCCGAGCTTGAGACCTAGGCTGGAGGCAATGAAGGAGGAAAGGGCTGTGAGTTGACCCTAAATCTTCTGCATTATTGTCAGCAGATTCCCTAACCCGGTTGATAGGTCCTGGCCCTCGTAGATCACCTTCCCGTCAGGGGAGATCAGGTAGTAGACGTCGGGATAGGCCTTTGAGTTATACTTCAAGGTCATATCGTAACTCGCGTATCCCGCAGTGAAGTTACTGTTCCCGAACTGCTTCACGAACTTCCCCAGTTCCATACCAGGGTAGCCCAGGTCGTTATAGGACTCCAGCACCAAGACCTGAACTCCTCTGGCCTGAAGCATTGGGTAATAGGAGGAGAGTTGGTTCAGCCCCTCAGCGCATCCATCGCACCAAGTGGTTATGAAGTAGAGTAGAAGGTAATGACCCTTGAAGTTGTAGAGCTGGGTGGTGGTGCCGTTGAGTAGGGTGAACTGGGAGTTAGGGGCCACGTCCCCCACTGCGACTCCCACTGAGGGACCTCGGTGGATCAGTGCTAGGACCAGGCCAATTACCACCAAGGAGGTCAGTATTGGTGCATAGACCTTCCACCTCCTCCCGCTCTCCCTGGCCTTGACTCGTTTCTGTGCCTCCCTCTTGCCCCCCGACCCGGAATACCGCTTACTTCCCACTCTCCCTCACCCTTGCGACTCTACACTCGTCGCACTCCGCCAGTCTCTTGGACCCCCTCACGAGGCTTAGGGCACTCATGACAAAGGCCAGGGCCAGGAGGAGGAAGCCGTATAGGGCGAGTGTTCCCTGGATCTCGCCCGAATACCGTATGGCGAAGTAGGAACCACCGAGCGAGGTCAGGACTGTGGGGAGAAGAGGGGAACAGCAGAGGCCAGGTAGGAGGCCTAGGACGGCTGCCCCCAGTGAGAAACCGGAGGCATTCCTTCCGAAAGAAGCGACCTCCACCACTGCTGATAGGCCCACCAAGGTCGAGAGGGCTGCTGTGGCTGGGATCATGTAGAGGAGGTAATGCTTGCCCAAGATCAGTAGGCCGAAACTGGAGGAGGAGAGGAGGTAGCAGTAAAGGGAGCAGACGGCTATGCTGATGAATGCGAAGGACAGGGCATACCTGGCCTTCCCCAGGGTGTACCTCAGGGCCATGTAAATATAGGAAGACATATTCATGTGCTCATCCTTAAAATTTTAAGGTTTTCTAAGGGAAGTCTACCCATACATATCAAGATATGTTTATATGAAAATTTTTAACATGAGCTGCGAAGTGGGGCTCGGTGATGGAATGAAACTCAGGTTGGGAATGAAGGATGAATCCATAGGGCAGAGGTGTGAGAACTGTGGCAGAGCTCTCACCGCGGAGGCAGTTTACACCAGGGAGATAGACGGTTCTATCCATTATTTCTGCTGCTCCCACTGCGCTGATTCGTTCGAGGGGAACAGATCTCAACACTGCTGTTGAGGGGGATCGCTTGAGGATGTACGTCAGCGGTGTGACTTGCAGTCGATGCGTGGAGAGGGTGAGGAACGCACTGGCCGGGATCCCAGGGGTGACTTGGGTTACAGTGGAGGTAATAGGGGAGGGGAGGGCGAGGGCGGAACTGGTCCTTTCCAGGGAGATCCGCATGGGTGAAGTGGAGGAGGCCCTGGAGAAGGCCTCCCAGGGGACTCCCCACCGATACTCAATGGCAGGGATCGAGGATTGAAGGACTTAGCGATCCTAGGCTACGGGGCAGCTGGCTTCGCAGCCCTCATAAGGGCAAACGAACTGGGGGTCAAACCAGTGCTAATAGGCACTGGAGAGATCGGGGGGACTTGCGTCAATGTGGGCTGCGTTCCTTCCAAGAGGGTGCTCAGGACCGGGGAGGTCTACCGCTACGGGAGGATGAACTGTGACCCTGGGTGTTACCCCAAATTCCTCGAGACTTTCCAGGACGAGAGGGAGCTAGTCCGGGAGCTCAGGAAGGTCAAGTATGAGGACGTACTATCGGGCTACGATGTGGAGTTGATCGAGGGTAGGGCCCACTTCACCTCCCCTAACGCTGTGAAGGTGAACGGAGTTCAGGTTGAGGCCAAGAAATTCGTTATAGCCACAGGATCTTCCCCCTCCATCCCCGAGATCAAGGGACTAAGGGAGGTGGGTTACTGGACCAACGTTGAGGCCCTGAATCCAGACAGGAAGATCGACTCCCTGATCGTAATAGGCGGAAGGGCCTTGGCCCTCGAGTTCGCTCAGATGTATAGGAGACTGGGCGCTGACGTAGCAGTCCTCCAGAGGAGTCCCGTCGTCCTCCCGGATTGGGAGCCTGAGATCTCGGTTGAGGCCAGATCGGTTTTAGAGGAGGAGGGAGTGCACGTCTTCACCGGCGTCGCAGTCAAGGAGGTCAAGAGGGGGGAAGCGGGTAAAGTGGTGGTGACCGATCGAGGGGAAGTGGAGGGGGATGAAGTCTTGGTTGCCACGGGGAGGAGGCCCAACGTCGACTTAAACCTGGGGGCGGCGGGAGTGGAGCTCAACCAGTGGGGAGGGATTAGGGTGAACGAGGAACTCCAGTCCACGAACCCAAACGTTTACGCGGCTGGAGACGTGATAGGAGGGAGGATGTTGGAGGCCTTAGCGGGGAAACAGGGCGCAGTAGCAGCGGAGAACGCGCTCACCAATTCCAGGAAGAAAGTGGACATGATGAGCGTGCCCAGGGCGGTTTTCATCCAGCCCAATGTGGCTGGGGTCGGATTGGGGATGAGAGAGGCCTCCAAGGTATACGATGCTGACTCCAGGGTTGTGGTAATGAGGCAAGTTCCTAAAGCTAAGATACTGGGGGAGACGAGGGGAGCAGTGAAGATGATAGCCGACAGGGAGAGCTGGAGGATACTGGGGGTGCAGATGATAGGGGAGAACGCGGCTGAAGTAATAAACGAAGCCGCCCTAGCCCTGAGGCTCAGGGCCAAGGTCCAGGACGTCATAGACACGGTGCACGTCTTCCCGACCATGGCTGAATCCCTTAAGCTAGCTGCTATTTCCTTCTTCAGGGACGTCGATAAGATGAGCTGCTGCGTGGACTGACCCCTACCCCAGCTCGACTGGGGAAATGGGACTGTGGGAGTGGGCCTCTGATCCACTAGACCGTCCCTCAGGTGAGAGATGTGGTCCCGAATCCACGGTGGGAACCATGAACCCTTCCAGGGCTGGGAGGAAGACAGGTCTTCACACGAAGATTTCTAATCTTGGGATGTTGAGACTGGGAGAAAGGAAGCATCGTTAGAATCACGAAAAAGTTTGAATGAGGTATTTGAGTGAGGAGATTATACTTAAACATAACTCACTGAGGATATTCAGAAGTAATCAATAACACTTGAAAGTTATACAAAAATGTTACAGTCTCTCCTAGTGTAGTCATAAACCTGTGAAATTTCCTTCTAGCTAATGAGAATGGTCCACGAAGGATGAATAACGCTAACCCTCAAGGGGAACGCCATAACCCTCTGATTTGTAGGTTCATGACGACACTATGAGTCTCTCACTTGAGGAGCATGGTGAGGACCAGGGAGATCACTGCTAGGATCAGCATTACCACGAAGGAGGAGAAGAGCGTGTATCCCATACTCAACATTGAGGTCACCGCTGCGCTCCCAGCAGCTCCCCCTACAGTCACCCCTATGCCCCATATATAGGAATTGGCTGCGGTATAGAAGTTCCTGGGGAATTTCTGGCTCACGTAGCCCATGAGCACCGGGAAAGCGGTGAAGGCGGAGAAAGTGAAGATCGAGTAGAGGAGAGTCGAGAGGACGAAGTCCCTGTAGTAAAGGAGGAATAGGCCGAAGGAGATGACGGAGATCGCGCTGCTCACCTGGAAAGCGATTTTGCCCCCAGCCCTCTCGGTGATCCAGCCGAAGACGGGTTGGCCCACTATGGAGCCGAGGAAACTCAGTGTGAGGAATATCCCTGGAAGGGTCTTGGATAGGTAGACATCGTAAATGAACTGCCCACTGAAAGTGGTGACCCCCGTTATGGACATGTTCCTTATGAAGACCAGGGAGCCCAAGAGGAGGAGGAAACCATAGTATTTACGCTCCAACCTCTCCCTTCCCTTCCTAGTGCTCTCCCTTCCCTTCCTATAGGTACTCATTCCCCGCCATACCAAGAGGGAAACAACTAACATATACCCAGCAAAGGCGCCTAAACCCAGCGATTCACCTAGGCCCACGGTTAAGGCCGTTACCAGGGAGGGCATGAGGGCCCTCCCTATACTCCCCAGGGAACCGTTGATCCCTAGGGCCCTCCCAGAGGTCCTGCCGAAGGTCCTGGATAGGATCGCCCCACCTATGGGGTGGTAGAAGGACTGCCCTGAGCCCAGGATAGCGGCGCCTAAGGTAACCAGCGGGTAGACTTCGACCCTCTCGAGAAAAGAGAGAGTGAAGAGGGCGAAGGCTACCCCCTCTAGCGTTAGTCCTAAGCCGAGGAGTTCCGCGTCGAGGTCGCGTTTATCGGCGAAGTTGCCTATAACCGGCGAGAGGAGGCCTGAGAGGAGGTTATACAGCACCGAGAGCGCGCCTAAGAAGACCACACTCACGTGGGCTACCACGCTGTAGTAGACTATGAGGAGGGGGAAGAGGAGGGATGTGCCGTCATTCACGAAGTGAGCTAGGGAAGTGAAAGTGAGTACCCTGAGGTCCTGCGACTCCATGAAGTCAGGAGTTGGAGAGCTGATTTTTAAAGTGATTTATTGAGAACCTGCTTCCTCTCCTCCACTCTCTCCTCCTTGACCACCTCACAGGAGAGGATGGAGCTACTGTAGGACCTCACGTGTTCCACCGCCCTCCTCAGGATTTGAGCTACCTGTTCCCCAGTGACCGAGTAGTAGGAGAATTTCCCCCGCTTCTCCACCCTGACCACTCCACAATTCCTCAGGCAAGCCAAGTGGTGGGAGATCAGGGACTGGGATTTCCCCAAGGATTCGGAGATCTCTTGGACTGTGGCCCCTTCCTTGCTCAGGAGGAAGAGGGTTATCTGCAGCCTGGTCTTATCAGCCAGGGCCGCGAAGAAGGACTCAATTTCACTGATTAGGGGTTCACTTTCCACAGGTAAATAGTGGACTTTGAGGTAATAAGCGTTCGGGAATCCCATGCCTCGGGAAACCCGCTGAAACTACTTCACAGAGAAGGTTACTCTTCTCGTCTTCCGCAACTAGAAGGATGGAACCAACATCTACATCCGCATCCTTTATTGTCCACAACCCAAAACTCATCATGTTTAGCGGGTAGCGCCTTTGAAATTATGACCCTGCCAATGTATTGGGATTCCATAAGTTACCATTAGTTTCATCTTCTTAAGTATATGTTCCCAACCAATGACGTGCCTTCACGTCCCAGACTGGGAACATTAAACATCATGAAACTGGGGGGTTTCAGGGAGACAACTTTATAGTTTGAGAGGAGAAGAGATGAATGAGGGGTGGGCTCAGCTCCCAAGCTACTCATCATGTCTCAGCGATTAGGACTCTCATCACGCCCCGCCCCCGACTCCTTATGTGGGAAGGAGGTAAAAAGCCGTGGCCAAGTGGGCAGTATTCCAGGTATAAGAATATATCCTCATTCCAGCATAGGAATCAGGCCTTCTCCAGAGTACTATACATAGTATATGTTCCCAGTCCGGGACGTTACTCTACATCACTGGCTGGGAACATTGTTTAAACTTCTTGAACGGGGAGTTCATTCAGTGAGCTCATCGCGATATTTTAGACGGTACTCCCGCACACGGGCCCCGTGGATCCTCCTCCACTCCTGGTTATGACCCCTCTCCTACTCAACCTAGACAGTTACAGCAGGAGGGGTGCCCTTATCCGCTCCTCTCGTGGAGTTCATCCAACGTCATGCATCCCTTAGCCATGGGGATCAGGATTAACTTTCTGGGGGTTAAGGGGGCGGAAGTCCCCCTCCGTAAGGTGGGGGATGAATAGCCCCCTTACAGAACCTTTTTATAAAAAATGGGGGTTAAGGGGGCGGAAAACCTCGCCCTTCAGGGCGGGGATGGATAACCCCCTTGTAGAAAGTTTAAATATTTCTTTACAAAAATTTCTCTTAATGCCCGCCGTAGG
>Ga0079048_1000091_pt1 | contig 20089 bp, 33 predicted proteins | sample OSPB_host_MetaG_FD_76331 | JGI IMG/M metagenome (GOLD analysis project Ga0079048, IMG submission 76331) | Hot spring microbial mat communities from Yellowstone National Park, Wyoming, USA - OSPB_host_MetaG | ecosystem: Environmental > Aquatic > Thermal springs > Hot (42-90C) > Microbial mats ...
TCCAGTTATAAGTAAATACATAAACTGTTGCACCAACGTCGCTAAACCGTTAACGTCTATAGTGTTCTTTTCAAGAGAATCAACAGGTGGCATTAAAGCTTCATACTCTTTATTGAGAATTTTAAGCTTTCTTAATTGTAAGAACTTCTCGAACTCATCCTTCTTTATCGTAACTACTTTCACTCTTCCCTTAACTTTCACTACTTCGTTTTTAAGCACGAGTTTCTGAACCATTTCAATCACTCTTCTTCTTACTCTGATAAACTAACCATTTATCATCAAGTTTGGGCTTACCATTTTCATCATAGTGTAACTGGTCTTTCGGGATGAGATACACTTTTACATCAGTGTGTACTCTTGCTTTTAAATTCCTTTTCATACTTTAGATTAGGAAAAAGTAGGTTATATCTTTAATTGCTATGACGTAAACGTTATTGTTACCGTAAAAGTACAACCTGATAATGACTGACATTCACTACTGTTCAACGTTGACGTCAGTATGTTTTCTTGTACATTGGCATACGAACACGAAATAACAATTTGCGTAATTGATACTACTTCATACTGACTGTAAGATATATTCGCCGACGCTGTAAATTCACTGTTGTTTACAAGGCTAAACGGCAAATTGACGGAACCTTGAGTTTGTTGGTTAGTCTGTTTGTTTGTAATGACATAATACGCGGTAGCACTACAACCAAGGTTAATTAATCTACCAGCGAACAAAGCCTGTATAGCTTGTGTGATGAGTATACCCAAGTTACCTGGTATCGATATTGTAATGCTAAGTGTCACAACTACTATTAACGTGGTATTAGCTGTTTTTTGCACATTGTTTAACGTAACTTTAAGTATGACGTTATTGTTCACAGATATGTTAAACGAAGTTGCTGTGTAGACGGCGTCGCTATCGTCAAAGTAGTAATACGTGTTTGTAGAAGGAACTAGGACATTGAACGGATGATTGTTACCACTCGTATCTACGGCATAGAATGACACACTACTTAAACCCGACGTCATAGCTTCATAAGCCAAATACGCCAAATTGGAACTCATTATAACCCACTCACATTATAACTTAGTGTGCCAGAATAAGAGGCTGACGCTATTTGTTGTATCACGTAAGTAACAGCGACGTCGACTGGTGTGTAATAGGTGTATGACTCTGATGGTGGTGCGGTAGACGTAAATTGTAACTGGAGTGAGACACTGTCTGACAAAGACGTGGAGAACGGTATACCAAACGCGAATTGAATAGCCTCTGTAATTGCGTCTGACAAGGATGTCTGATATTTTATGCCGAACTGAAACTGAATTGTCTCAGCTATGATGTCGGCAAAGTTTTGTAGTATGCCAGATATTACACCAAACTGTTCTATCAATGTGTCAGTCAAAAAGTCATACGGGGGTATACATAACTGTTCTGCAACATCAACAGTAGCCGTCACACCTATCTCGTTTGAAGTGACGTTTGACGACTTTGAAGGCGACGGTACCTGTGATGGGTTACAGAACGATATGTTAGGCGGTAATATGACTGCTGTAGCATCGACTGACGGCACTATTTCAATTGTCTGACTCATCTGGTATATATTTTCGAGTAACGTCAGTGATACGTTAACCGTCATATCCTGTGTAAATTCAGTTTGTAACGACTGTATCAGTTTCATGAAGAAATTAGCTGTAATGTCAAACGCATCCTCAAAAGCTTTTATACTGTTCTGGAAGTTGATGTATCCCGATACCAGTGTAGCTGTCCCACCTCCTTGTGTACCCATTGCTATGACGTCTTCAGCGAAAACGCCAGTCGTATTAGGTCTCTCAAGTGAGACTTCAATTTGTGTAGGCGTCAGCTGTTGTGCCTGAGGTGTCTGTATGTCGCTTATGCTGGACTGTGCGACACTACGCTGTTGTAATTGACTAGACGGTAGACCTGTAGGAGATTGTACCTGTGGTTGTGATGGTCTTTGTACCGTCTGACTAGTTTGTGTAGTAGGGAATAATGACTGTAAAAGCGTCTTTGTAAATATAGACACAAAAGCTGATATGATTGGTGAACCAGCCATGAGTAACGCTTTGTAGAACATACCTTTAGCACTGTTGCCGAAGAAAGGAGAGTTAGCAACACCGCTTACAATTTTAGGCATCATCTCCATAAAAGTGTTGTACGCTACTACATCAGGAAAAGCACCAGCAATACGTGATACCTCACTTGCCACTAGGTTTGGAACCATCGTTAATAAGTTAGGTTGATTACCTGGGTCAGTAAACAACGCGTTAAGGTAGTTAGACGCGTTTTGGAAGAACGTAGGTAAGTCAAGGAAGAAATTACCTATTACCGTAAATGCACTATAGACGTCATTCATTACGTTTAATAAAAAGTTATAAGAAGCTGTAAGGGCATTCTTAAAGTCGTTTATAAAAGGTTGGACAAATGATACTATACCGTTTATTGCCGATGTAACAATATTATACACATTACTTACGAATGACTTTAGGTCATTCCATATAAGCGACAATGCATTAATCACAGCAGACCCCAATGTTTCAAGTCCCCGTTCTACAGGAGCCATTATAGTCGTAAGACCACTTGCAATACGCTGTAATCCATCCCATAGATATGCCCCGAAAGCCTGTGCAAACCCTATTAAAGCACCAGGTATACTTTGAAAGAACGATGCAAGTTCTGATGGTAGTTGTTGTAAGAACTTTGCAAATGTATTGATTGACGTATTTATACCATTGGCTACACTTGTTACGTCTGACGTTACACCGCTTGTGATGGCTGACAATCCTGAAAAGAACGCTTGACCTATACTTAGTAGAAATGACAATGCTACTCGCCTACTCTTCTATTACATTTATTACAAGTGTTGGTATATATAACTTGAAATATTGAACAGTAACGGACAAGGACGTAGTGTATATGAAGTAGTTGTTGTTTATACCGTATAACAGGAATAACGAAATAGTAGGCGACTGTTGCGTATTTGTAAGTATATACGGTTGTGTTATAGGGTATGCTGTGTTTCCATTTACACCAGCTACAACGTAGTATTGCACACCTTGTAGTTGTAACTGTTGAGTAGGGAGTACACCCGAACTACTAGTTGACGTAGATATATTTAGTATCTGTAGCAACGTAGAAAGTTGGGTATAGAGGAACGTGTTTTTAGGTATCACGTTATACGGGATTAAAGTAAGTGCGACGATAATATACGGTATGTTCAAACAGAGTAATGGTTGATAGTTATTCAGTTGTAATTGGAAGTTGAACGTAAATGAAAAGTTAGTACAACCAGGTATGTACAACACGTCATCTGACTCAAGAGTAACTGTGGCGTTCCACGTTACACGTATAAATGTATTTGTGTTCTTCGTAGTAGTACCTACTACGGCATACGCAATCATATACTCATTGTCAGCCCATAACTGTACTTCGTCAAATGTGTATGAGTCATTAGTTTCATCAGTCGCACTATATTCTAGTTGAAACGTCATACTATCTAAATTACACGATATCAGATTGTTTTGACATGTAGACGTATTAACAGTACTAAACTGTTCGTTATACGTTATAAGTTTTGCTGGTATACGTGCAACTACAACACCGTTATTGACGAGTACAAAATACATGTTTGACGGTGGCACAAATGAAACAGTATAACCACTATACGGTGCTTTGTATGACTGACCCGCTGTAAGTAAGCCTTGTAACAAATATTTATACTCAGCTGACAAGGTGTTATGCTTACGTTTGTCGGGATACAATGTAGTGTTACCTACAGTACTAGCATTGGGGGTGTTAGAGTATCCTGGGGGTGTAGGGCTATCCCCCATAGAGGGTATTCCCCTAATAGTAAAGTAACTGTTAATTTTAACTTTCACTCACGGTCACCTCAAGGATGAAGTTTTCTCCAGATGGTAATGGTACACCTATAAAATGTAATACTCCTAGTGAGTAATTATAATTTCCATTAGGTGTAGACAACATTATTTGTAACGCGTTGAACAACTGATTCGCATTAGGCAAAAAGAACTGTACGACGTATTGTACTTCGGACTGTAACACTACGTTCAATGTATACTGGAAGTTTTGGGGTATAAGTGTAGCTACTTTACCACGACATACGTCTACAGCATACACGACGCTTATCCCCTGGGGTAACAGTTGTACTAAGTTCTGTATATTTTGTGAAGCGAGGTATACAAACATCGGGTTTTCAAGTAAATACACTTGACAACCTACAAGACATATAGCACATTCAACAGGTAAACTACCACCACAATATGGTATACAGCTCGTAATACAATTGTTATACTGTGACGCTAACTGTTTGACGTTAGAATCATTAAGTATGTCACTTATGTTAACACCTAACAGATAAAGGAATACTAAGTTGAACGGTGAGAACGGCAAGTATGACGTCTCAATATTACCTCCTACAGAGTTACAGTTTACGTTTACACAATACTTTGTACATTCCTGTTCGACGTCTTGTACAGCACTAAAGACATACGTAGGTGTAGTTATTTGAAACGTAAACATAACTACAAGTGCATAGTTAGACGGTTTTTGTATGTATGACGATAATATAAACTGTGCTACTTCCATGAAGTCCTGACCACCGACTTGAGTGTAAAACGCAAGTTGGTTAAACTGGTACTGGTTTAGGTTTGTAAATACGGCAACAAAAGTGACTGACGTAACTTCGGCGTCATTCTGATATGCGTCAGACAGTGTATATACGTTGACGTCAGTCGTATTATCAACAATACCTGTGCTACTAACAGCGTAAACATGGTAACCAGATGATGATGGGTACTTGCCTAAGTCAACACCTGTGACTGACGTAGCTATAGCCGACATGAATGCCTCAGTATATGCAGGTTGTATGACTGTAATTGAACTAGACACGTCATTCACCTTGGTGGGTGAATAAGTTCTTCAGAGTAGCCTTCCCGTACGGTACTTTTATGAGTAACGCTGATGAACCTGTGCCGACTGACGGCACAGCAGTTATGGCAAACTGTAAACCATAACCGTTACCCAAATCAAGTGTAGTTAAAGGTACAACGTACTGAGATGACGGACAAGGGTTATTGAAGTCAAACGCTACGTATACATAGTCGTTGCCTACAAATTCACTTACTGTGCCAGTTACTTGTGGTGCTGTTAGTTGACAATTACAAACATCATAGCACGCTACAGCTGTAATACCCCTTGGTTTAACTTCACTTGCTAGCGTAAGACCTTCTAGTAAATAATTAGTTAGTGGTGTCTTAATGTCTTTAGCGACTTGTATGACGTTAGGTAATGTTAGTAAGACAAAGTATGCGTTAAACGCTGAGTATCCATACAACATATTGGGTACGGCTGACGGCAATGAACAAGATGACGTACAATATGTAGCCTGTTGTTGTTGTAAGTATGACAGTATGTTAGCAAAAGGTTCACCACTGACTAACTCTACCCACCAATCAATCTGTACTACGTCTTGTGGGTTTTTCTTAAGAGGTGAGGTTAACGCGATATCACTTACGTGCGACAGTAATGCATGTGTGGATGCCGTCCACAACTCAAGTGAGTCAAACGAATACTTTGTGCGTGATGAGTCAGAAAATGAGAAGATAATACGCGTATGCTCATTACCAGATATAAATTCTTCAGTGAACGATACATGTGACATAACAGCTGACGTCACTGGAGTATTCTTATATGACAGCTTTGCAGTGGCTGTAGTCGGCATTTCGAAATATCCACCGTATATAGACGACACACCTATTATAGACTTTATCAATGATAGTATGAATGACGGCGTTATGTTATTACGTGTCGTCGCTACTAACTTTTTGTTAATGTAAATGTCGGCACCACCTCTAATATTTAGATTAAGAGCATTAGCCGTATTAGGTGTAGGGCTATCCCCTATAGGGGGTATTCCCCTAATACGTTTCACTTTTACTCACCTGTGAATACTAATGTTAACGTAAATAAAAAATAAGCATATTCAAGAGTTGGCGTAAAGATTGAAGCCGTAGCTACCGTGTTACCTCCCATTGTAACTGTTACTTGTATGACATTCGGCAAAGTACTGATGTTCCGTGCAATTAGTAATGCGTTGAACGTACTACCGCTTGTGTACGTATATTGATATATGACAACAAAACCATTACCTTGGTATGACAATGACGGTGGTTGCTGTGACGAACATTGATTAGATGCGAATGACGTAAATGTTTGTAAGAGTGACGTTATGCTTACTCCCGATACAGGTTGTGCTGTAATTGTGAGCGATACTACTATTACTAGTGCGTAATTCGTGTTTGGTGGTAACGTGTTTATCTGGGCTAACTGGTACGTCTTACCTTGTGTTGTCGTAAACGTCAAATCTATATTAAATGTACCTTGCGGTATCGTAACTGAGAAGAACACTATTTGAATACCTACTCCTTGTGGTACATTGACTCGCTGAAAAAAGAAACCAGAGTTAGTAGTTGATGGTGACGTTACGTTATATCCCGTCACACTTTGCCCCGATGGTTGGAATGACGCCGTCATTGTTTCTATGCAACCATCATTACCTGTTGCGTATGACATCAGATACTTTAATACGTCAGTAGATACTGATGCACTGTACGTAGGTGTTAAAGACGACATTAGAAGTCTACCTCATCTTCTGTAGTGGAAGACGTATTACTACTTGTAGTTTGTTGTTGTACGTATAATTTTATGTATACGTCATCTCCAGTTTTTTGGATTGTATACTTAAAACCAGATAGGTTTAAAGCTTCAGCTTTTATAACTGCCTTTAACGTCAGTGATTTTAAATTTGGGTTCTTGGGTTTTATTGACGCATATACTATTATGTTCTTCTCATTGTCAACATCCACTTTTATTATCTTGTCAAGTCCTTCGACGCCTTTTAAGAAATAAGAGAGTAATTTTTTAGTTGAAATAACTACGGCGTTTTCGTTTATGTCAACCGACACTACGATGCTTTTCATTATCTCCATTATTTGTTCTTTTGTAAGAGTTGGGGTTTCTTCCACGTCTTGGGGTCTGTCAGACATTTATATCACCTCAGGGGAATAACGTGTTATTAAGTAATATAGCCATACTACCTATGAACTCAAGTGTCCTCCACGGGTCTTTTTGAAATGTTGTGTAAAAGCTGTACATATACCTGTAAGCGTAACGTAAGAACAGTACTATGTAATGTACCGCTATCCTAAAATATCTCTCGATTATTCTCCCTATCCTTACCGCTATAGACATGACTTTGTTCAATACCGACTTAAATGCTGTTACTAAATCCCCACCGAACCTTGCTAACGCACGTTCCAAGTCTCCTAGTATTTTTCCTATTGCGTCTCCTATTCCTCCTAAACCACCACCTAAAGCACCACCTAATAAACCAACAGCAAATGACATATCAAATATAATTTAAAGTGACTTAGCATAAATTTTATTCGGTGTTATAGTTGCCCTTACGTGAAATCATAACTTATGTACCATGTGTTGATTGCGGGTTCTACGTCATATTCAACAACGTTAGACAGAGGTTTAAGCGTTATACGCTTACACAATCACTTATGTCGCCTGCAAGTTTTAATATTGCTGATGCTAAGGGTTTTATTGAGTCGTACAGCTGTATATATAGCGACAGACCTATGCTGTTATGGCTGGATACTCCGTATTACGTAGAACGCGGGTGTGATATGACGAACGCAAAAGTATATGTTACGTCATACTATGTTAAGAAACTAATAGGTGACAAAATCCATGTAGATGGCGTACTACGTCCACCTTATAATCTCGTGGCACATGAAGAGAGAAAGGCGTCTGTTGAGAAGGAATACCTCTTCGTCATACTAGCAAGCGAGCCAGGTAACGGTACTGTCATACGTAAGCGTGTACAATATACGTTAGACATACTACGACAGCTTGATATGCGAGATATGACAAAAGTTATGTCTAACGTAGGTGATTACGACAGACGTACCTATACATTATCGGAACGCGATAAATATAGGCTGTTGCACAGGGCATATTTCTACTTGTCGCTGTCAAAAAATGAAGGGTTCGGCTTACCACTTCTTGAGTCAATGAGCGTCGGTGTACCTGCTGTATACGTCAACGCATATGCGTTTAAAGAATATGCGATAGGCATACCGATTGACCCGTATGACGTAGTTATTGAGGACACACCATACGGTAAAATGGACAACTACGTCATACGTGATAGTGATGTACGTAATGCGTTACAAGAAGCAAGAGAGTGCATATTGTCAAGTTGTTATGATGACTTAAGTGCAAAAGCGTTGGAGAAGAGTAAAGAATTTGAGATGTCTGACATAGAACAAAAAATATTGTCAGACCTTAAGAGCATAATGTGTAAGCACTAGTGTTGGAAAACCATTTGTAGGCGATATTGTAATATTCCCAATACTAGATGTACCTTTAGTTGGTCTGTCGTTACGTGAAATGAAGTAGCCTATTACTTCGCTACCATATTTTACTATAGCTGACCTTTTGAATGACTTAAAAAAGCGTACTACGTCATCCTTATTTAATACATCTACGTCATACCTTAGCAATAATACGTCATCATCAATATGCATTACCGTCACCAATGCCGTCTTTAAGTCGACTGACGGGATTCTAAATACCATGTCAGCCCAATTTGGTTTTTTGTTATTGCTAAACATACCCATATACGTTACTATTTTCATATCATATTATACTACGCGTAATGTATTATTAATTATTACTAGTAGTAGTATTAGCGTAAGTATTAGTAGTAATATAATATATAATATATATTACTAATACTAATATGTATACTAATATTATATATTATATATTATATAATACGCGTAGGTATAAGTAATAGTAAAAAATAATGCATTACCCTATACATGACATATACTACTTAACTTTTCTATCAAGTAATACGTATAAGTTGATATACATACCGTTTATGACATACAATATGAATATGAATAGTGCAAATACAGTTTTTGTGTCAAACGTATAGTTGTTATGTACTACGAAGTGTGTTACTAGTATTTCAGTAGATAGCATACCACTTAGACCAAGTATGTATGACAATACAGTTTCAAAATAGTTATGACGTTCTTCAATGCTAAACACTGACTCGTATAACGTCCATATTGTAAATACTAATATCATTAGTCTGTTAAAGTCTACGTTATTTGAAAGTGAAAGTATGACGCCTAATAATGCCAAAAGTCCTATAACAAAACGGTTTTCATGTGTAAAGTTAACCGTATTCAATGTACAACGCCTCACGTATGACGTATTTGTTATAGTATCTTGCCTAGTAGCTTTAGTATGCGTTCTACTTCACTACCTAATTTTCCTGCTTCTGTCAGCCATTGGTCAGGTACACGTAGAACGATTCTTTCATTAAACGACGCACCTATGTGAGCCTTTGGGTATGCCGTTAGACTATTTACTATGTATGCTGGTGGTAATGCACCTAGGTATTGACCAAGTTCAGCATAATACGTAAGATACTCTGTAGGTGAATATATGATGGCATACATCGACGGTTTGTCTGACAGTTCTACTTCTACTAGGTATGCATTGTATGACACTAAGTTCTTGAAACCGTATTCAGGTACGTTTAACGTGCTACGCGGTGGTAGTGCAAACACGAAGCCTATGGTATTTTCATACACGGCTAACGTATATAATGATATGTCTGACGATGATGTTGCAAATTGTGACATACCAAGAAGGTAATATACGTCACCAAATGCTCTACCAAATAAGTAATCAGGTATTACTATAGTTGATTGACACTGTGTGTTAGACGTATTACTACTAGCACTACCTGTGTTAGACGCACCTTGACTATTTTGCGTACTACTGTCTCCTACACAGAGCGTCGCACCGCGTACTAGACCAACATAACGATACTTGTCTGACGTATTTGTCAATTGCCATATAATCTCACCGTATTGACCGCCTACGTATTTCCCCGTTATACATAGCCCTTCGTTTTGCGTAAGCTCATTACATTGAAGAGTTGGACTTACATAAGGTTTACTTTCTTTACGCACATGTAGGTTTGGGTATTTCATGTTTGGTCATTAAAAGTATATTCTTTTAATGTATATATACTTTACCTTAGGGAGATACCCCACTCCTTAAGTACAGTATAGTTTACTCCTAATGTAATGACATATTCCTTGTACAAGTATGACGCTTTTTGTATTTAATATGCGATGTATATATAAGTCTACTGGATACAACTCATATATTCTATGTTCTACGTATTGTTTCAATGTGTTAAGCAACATATCATGAAGTTTTGACGGCAAGTAGAAATTAGTCGAATAACAAAAAGTAAATAAGTATGACATCGATGGTTTCGCTAATGCTGGTATACATATGCTTACTACTTCGTCATACGTTGATGAAATTTTTGTGAATACATCATCATTTAATAAGACGTCGCTATCAACAAATAGTATGTCGTCATCTATTTCGTTAAGTATGACGTTTAACATTTTTGCTATACGTATACGCCTATTTATCATTTCGTTAGAGGAATACTTACTAACACTCCCAATACTAGCGTCATACGGTATATTAGTATCCGTTACAACAACATGTATACCGTATGACGTAAATTTGTTTATGATTTTTTTAATGTCTGACGTTTTTAAAAAAATGGTGTCAACAGGAAGGTATGAGTCCTGTACGTTATCCCACTTAGAACTTGCGATGTACGCGTATGACTTATCTATATAAACGTCAGTTACTTTGTTTTTGCGTATGACCTCCTCAATATATGTCATGTTACCCGCGAACGTAACTACTCTCATATTACAATGTGTATTCATGTGAAAATTAAAGTTTTATATGTGCAACGTGTAATCATATCTCATGACAAATGCTGATATAAACAGCTCGTTAGTTGTACTCAAACAATGGGTAGATACATTAATACGTCGTTTTCCTACAGCTGAAATAGTAGACCATGACAAAAACAGTTTCACAGTCAGAATACGATATGACGACATATTCAAGTACTTCTATGACGACATTAAGAAAAGTGTGAATGACGCAAAAGTGTCACTCAAGGAGTGTGAGTATGACGAAAAGTATAAACAGTGTATGGTAATAAAGACGTCGCACATAATAACTAACCTTAAAGAATTAGGGTTCGTTAACGTATTTACAATAACGGGCGACGGCTACATGATGTACTACATACCTATCACTGACATGTTTAATGTGTTTGACAAAATGTGGAAAGAAGTAAATCGTGGTAAACCTATTCGTTTTACGTTTGCCACAAGGCGTTTGACGCCTACTAAATCTGATAGTAGCACGGGTACGAGTTCAACTCCCGCTGTAATATATCACTACATTAAAATTGAGTTCATACAGGTGAGTAGAGCATGAGCGACGAGTTATATAAAATGCTTAAACAACGTCTGACGCGTAAAGAACTAGAGAAGCTCGAGTCTTTAGTGTCGGACTACGGCAACTTAGAAGACGTAGTACTTACAGCTGTAAGAAAACTCTTAGACCCCGATTTCATTACGTTCACCGACATGGAGATGTGTTTGCAAAAAGCGTTAAAACTGAGTGCTTATGTTAGCACGCTAAACCAAAACAGTCCAGCTACGTCTGACGTATCAGTAGCATCACAAGTAGCACGTGAAGTAGCACAAAGTGTTAATGACGTCGAACATCAACCTCAACAAAATAACCCACTTGCTGAAATGCTGATGGCTTTGAAACAACAAATAGAGCAACAAATTATCGAAGAGATAAAGTCAAAGTTTAGTCTACCCGTTAAAAATACAAACACCGCTAACGGTAGTAACGGGAGCGTTAAGGGGTACCCCACTAACTCTGATGACATTTTCAAAGGCGACGAATAAGCGACGAATAACGTCAGTGGTGTTGAAGTACAGTAAGTGCTACGTTATACTAAGATACGTATGACGTGTACGAAAGATAAAGTGACAGTCACGTCACAATGCTTATTAATTTGTTCGACATAGATTATCATAGCCATGTCATCCGTAAGCATAAACCTAAGTGGTCTCGCAACTGCAATAAACGACGTACTAAATATCATAATACAATACCTACCACTGTTCGTAACGATAGCTGTGCTGTTCGGTGTAATAAGCTACATGACAGGTGGGTTAGGAGGTCTATTCAGTAACATCACTGGTATCTTCGGTGGTGGGTAATGAGTGCTGAACAAGTAACACTTACACCGACTTATGCCCCAGCCGAGAACACAGCCGAGACTAGCGTATTATCAGTACCTGTTGTAGCATTTCCCTCGTCATACGACTACTCACAACAATGGGCAATAGGGCTTATCATCGCTGGTATGATGAAGAAAGCGAAATATGCCAGGTACGGTCTTGTATATGCTGAGACGTTCGCTAACCTCAAGGAACCATACAGACAATACAAATACAAGCACATGTTAAGGGGAGCAAATGCTTGGTTAGCGTGGTTCCAGAAGTTCGAAGTACCAGCATTACAGAGACTTGGTAGACCAAACGTTAACAGGGCAAGATAAGAAATATTTGTTTTTAGCTGAAGGGTACCTACCATTAGGTGGGTACCCCTCTAGTTGTGTATACAATACTACGCTATATTTATTTTCTTGTTTCTGTTATACTCATATAATGAACGGGAATATAATAACATTAAGGCGTATAGTACAGTCATCTCTACAAACAACAGGCGTGCTACGGTACAACATAACTTATATACCTAAATTGAATGCGTATCGTATAACGCTTGTAGGTAGTAAACAGGGAATTAGCGGACAAGTCATAGGTAGACTACTAGAATCTTTATCGTCAAACGGGTTTGTCGTATGGGTAAGAGTAAGTAAAATGCCACTGCTCAACGTTATATACATATATGCTACACCAAAGGTGTCATCCGTATGAATATCAACGTCGTCATACCACATGTAAAAATACGTTACAATAAGTATAACCAAGTGTTCAGTTCATGTAAGAAATGTTCGTTTGACGTAGTTGCGACTAACTTCACAAAGTATTACAACAAATATGTAGCTGGGGACAGAGACGACTACAAATTACAAGTTACATATAAGCCGTCACCAGACATAGTAATGGTAGTGGCTGACATGTGGCTTACGTTAGAGGTGTACACGTCATGGTTTTTGTCGCCCTATGCCATATACTGGTTAGACACTGCATGGATTACGTCTGACAGAAAACCACAGGGTATCACGAGGTCGTTAACTATAGTAACTACGTCAAAGTGGAACAGTCAGATACTGACGTCACTCGGGATAAAAAACTATATCGTTCCACGTGCTGTTGATGACGACTTGGCTGACACTGTTTTTGAAAAAGTAAGACAATCACCTACACAATATAAGTATGACTTCTTCTTCTTAGCTACGTCAGCAAAAGACAACCACAAGAATGAACAACTCGTATACCAAGTATTACGAGACCTAAACGAACTCAGTAAGACGTATAAAGTATGTGACTATGAGTGGTGTGACGCTAAACCGTTTTCACTGTCTGACGCCCAAAAATACGAGATTATGTCACAATCACGTATAATAATTTGGCTGTCGGAGTCCGAGGGCTTTGGTCTACCACCTACCGAGGCGATGAGTGTAGGTGTACCCGTCATACATTTTGACTCACAGTATGTTAATGCACCGTTTGACGGGGTTGGTTCAAACTCTATTACACACTTCAAAATACCTGTATACGGGTATAAGCTACGTCGTTCGCCTACTGTACCTGAAAAGTATTTCCCATCTCCCATGTATGACTACAATGACGTCATACGAGTATTCAAAGAAGCATTGTCATACACTAAGGAGAATGAAAAAGACGCCGTATTTGAATACAGGTACAGGCTACATGAATATGTTAAATATAACTTCTATCACAGAGTAATTATAGATAAATTGTTAAAACTCGATATAGCGAAGGTGGTCATGTAATGTCATGCCCTGATGGATACGTACCAATTAAAATTGCATTACCACCTGGTTATGTATGTATACCAGCACCTAAAGAAGAACGTGTGACTAAAAAATGTTTTACTGTATACGCACCTGTTGTCGCGATTACAAACACACAAGTACCACTGATATACCAGGTAGTGGCTTTTGCGTTCGACATATACAACACACCAGTGAAAATACCCTTGACCGTAGTCCAACCCAACAAAAAGAGTAACCAAGTGGTTGACGCTACTGTACCGTCATTCCTGAAAGCATTTGAGGGATTGTTGATAAAGAACGTAAAACGTTCTCTAGGTGCTACGCCAGTAAAAGCTGTTGAAATACGTAGTGTATTCGAACCTGTCTGTGAGACGTCATACGTACTTGTACGTGTCGTAGGAACTATTGGTGAACGTGCTGTTATTACGCCTGTAGTAATATCACCGTCATACGACCAACTGACTATATATCTTGCATCAACTGTACTCGGAAATATACACAGACCTACAAAAGCTACGTCATATACAATATTACAAGTGCCAGTACAGTTCTTTATGACGCCCGAACAAGTAACAGCGTTCGTAAATACGTCATTGGGGGTGTAACGTAATGGTAATATGTGTCATATATAATCCCTACAACGGTATGTCAAATATAATACGTGTGTCTGACGCATTACCTAACGCATCTGTGTACGCAAAACAGATTGCAAATAAGATAGCCGAGCAGGTAAGGAAGAGTGAGCATACAAATGTAAAGGTTAAGTGTGACGTACCTGATTACAGCACGTCAGACAAACCTATTTATACGTTATACAGACACGTGGGTAATGTCTTCATACCTGTCGCTGTAGGGGATGACATAAAGCGTTTGTTTGAGGTGACGCCTTATTCAAAGTCAATCGTCATACCGTCCCTAACGACTATGGTGAACACACTCGAGGAACTATTATCCTTAATCAATAACTTTTAAAAGTTCTTTTATAATTTTTTTTATGAGTCTGTCATGGTTGAACGTAAGTATATGGTCGAGGAACGTAAATACGTAACTGTAAATTTATACGTAATGCAAAGCACACCAACACAACTAGTTATTGAAATTAAGGGAGATAAAGAGACCATAACTAAATACCTTGACGAAGACTCAATAGCATTTGCAATAAATATAGATGATGTATTTGACGCAATACGTGAAGCGTTATCACCATCAAAAGTAGTTAGAGACTAGATAAGGTGTTAGTCTTGAGGATACTTGACTACATGGTACCTGTATATAACGACGGCGAAATACCACCTGAAATATTAATAGCTGTTAAAACGTCAGACATTGACAAAGTAAAGAACGCATGGAAAAACGCTAACAATCCATTCGCGTTGGCACGTGCAACAATGAAAGGTGAAGCACAAATTATTGGAAAGCCGTCATCCGTTTACATAACACAACGACGGGAAACGACGTATTACGTATTGAAATATACGTCAGGTAACATCTACGTACCAGCTGATAAAGTAAGTGACGAATTGAGTGACGTCATACAGTCAGAACTACTTTTAGTAAGCGTAATAAGGAGGAATAACATGTATATCGCGACTGACGTACAGCCTTTAATAGCTACTACAAAAGAAGAACGTGGAAAGGAATTACTTGAGGTGGCACAGTCAGACGGATTAAATGCATGGGAAATACCAGTGCTTGGATATGGTTACGTCACAATCAACACTAAGTCATTGTTCAATAGTAATGCGTCAGACGAAACATTGATGCGTATCGCACAGCTAATGACACTTAGGTTTATGACGACACTCAAAGTAAACGGTCAAGTACTACATGCTGTTGAGCTGACGTCTGTTAACACTGGCAAAACCACATTTGCGGTAAGGAACGTGTACTTATTGAATTGGGCATATATTGACGAAGCACCATCATACGCGAGACTTATCATGGACGCACGGAATGGGGCTTTAGGCGTCGTATTTAGGTCAAACGGTATATTCATTGATGAGATTGATAAATATGATAAAGAGCTAAAGGACGTCATACACGTAATGCTAACTGGGATGTCGCACGGATTATGGGTAAGAGGAAAAGGTGACAAAGACGCACCTACAATAAGGAGAATAATACCAGTGTATATAGCTGGTAATCGTACGAATAAAGCATTAACGTCATCATCACCACGTTCTTATGTGTATGACGTATTGAGTATGTCACTGTCAAGTAGTATGATAGATGCATTGTTAGACAGAACAGCCATTGTCATTACTAACAACGAACCTATAAACGCGTCTGACCACACTTCAAAATTCGTCATATCAGACAGTTACCTAAGAGGTTTTATAACGTATGTCAGTAAATTAGCGTCACAGAAGTACAAAGACTTAGCGTTGTTCACAGGTAGGAGAAGAGAACAGGCTAACATCGTATACGCTATATGCGAAGTACTAGCACTCAAAAACGATTGCACTGAGTTTGCGTCAAACGTAGAACGTGGGTGGGAAATATGAGGCTACGCGTAAGCGAAAACGTAATTAAACGACTTAAGAAGCTCTCAAAGACGCTTGACAAACCTATACCAATCGCCAAGTACAAAATCCCAGATAGGCTACAAGTAGGTGATATAATAGTCATACGTGGTAATTCAACGTCTTTAAAAGCTAAAGTGTATGACATAAAAGAATATTACGTGTATGACATCAAGGGAGTGACCTCTAATACCCCTAATGCAAATTTACATCTCTCCAGCGATACTACTAACGTAAGTGAAGACCTAAACATTGTATATGAAGATAAGTTAAAAGAGATATTGAACAATCAGCACATAAATAAGATATATATAGTTTACGTTAAAATATTACCCTAGAGAAGTAACTTATAAAAGCGATATCCTTTTATTTTGACTTTTATTATATTATTTTATGAAACAAATCGTATGTGTGTATATCGATAAAGAGATTAAAGAATATTTAGAAGAAAAGGCAAGAAAAGAGGGGTTGACGTTGTCAGAACTATTAAGGAGAATATTAATTGAAAACGTGCTGTTAGACAGCACATTAACACAAGACATAGCTGATACATAAATAAAAGTAGAAAGTTTTATAAACATTAAAAGCGTAGACTTTTAGTGAACAAATATGTCAGTCGTAAAAAAGCCTAAGTCAAAAGGAGAAACCCCTGTAGGGAATACCCCTACATCCCCAAGAGAAGAAGAAGAAGTAGAACAAAACAACATCCTAGATAACATCCAATGGGTTGACGTCACGACAAACAACGCGTATAAGATAAACCCAGGTGATGAGGTAATATTTAAGCCACTGTCAGAGCTAAAACCAGTCAAGAACAATTCAGCGTGGTTAATTGATGCGTTTGTGTACTCGTGGAAAACAAGTGATGGTCAGACTACACACAAAAACGAAAATATGACTATATACATGCAAAAAGTACTAGCAAGTAGATTGGAAGAAGCCATAAATAAATACGGTATAGGAAATTTCATAGTCTACGCTAAGAACAAAGGTAGACAGTCCCCGAATAGATACTACATGTATGAGGTCAAAATAGGGGTCGTTAAGCAATGAACGTAGATGATTATGCAAGTGTACTGAAGAGACAATTACCAAGATATAAGAAGATAAAGTTACCTACTGTAGATGAAGAAACAGCGAAAAAAGTATTAGCCAAATTAATAGCACAGGGCATGAACGTCACACTTGAGGACGGTTTCTTTGTCCTAAAAGAGAATGAAAATGTACAGACAACTCAAAACATAGCACAAAAAACCGAAACTAACACGAATCAGAAAACTACTATTACAAAAAACGAGACTAAGGAAGTAACACAAGAGAGTCATGAGCAAAAAGAACTACAGAAGACTACTACACAGACACAACAGACAAGTGAGACTAAAAGCGAAACGCATGAGAGTAATACTGTTGTATTAGGAAACACGATAAGGGTATGTGTAAGATTAAAACAGGGGTTAGTAGACGCACTACATACAATCTATAATGAGCCGAGTACTTCAGATGCAATACGTAAAGCTGTACTTGAGGTAATACAATCAAGAGGGTATAAGATAGTCTACAAAGAAGAGGATGACGTAATTCATGTTGATGACATACTAGGTGAGATGAGAAATGAATGAACTTGAACAAATGGGTTTAGTCATAGTGAGACAAAACAACAAGAAAGTAATAGCAAAACTAAAAGACGTGAAGCAAGCGTTGAAAATAAATGAGCTGACGAAACAAATACAGACATTACTACAAAATGACCAAACAGTAGTACTAATTATCGCGAAAAGTGGTGAGTATATATTACAAAAAGTAATAACAAAGAACAGCACAAATTACAAGATAAGAAATAACAAAGATGAACTAGTAGTTAATGACATAGATGCACTAGAAAAAGTTATAGCCGTAATAAAGAAAATTGAAAATATAAAGTGACCAAAAATGTTCTCAACTATAATTTGGAAATCCCCCGAAAAAATAGAGGATTTTTGTGCAATATTAGCAAAACTATATGACATAAGAGAAAGTGCTGTAAATAGTGTAATGGAAGAAATAAGTCAAAAATACCTACTGTCATACACTAACGACTTAATCGAATTAGTTATGGCTGTAGTTGATGGGAAAATCCATACAGATAATATAAGTCTAGATAACGCACTTAAAACAAGTGACATTATACCAGCTACTATAATCGGAAAAGTATGCCAAACGTTAGTAAAGGCGTTTAAGGTTACTATAGCCCTTAAAAATGATCAAAAGAGAATTAGTTCATCAATACTACTCATAGATGCCCTAAATCAATATATCAGCATGATAATAGCACTTGTCAGTGGCGGGGAAATAAATTATAATATCATATACGATAGACTAGATGAAATTGAATTAAAGTTAAAAGAACTAACTAAAACTAATACTTAAGTAAAAACGTATTGATGTCAGTCCTTTTTTTAACAAGAGAAGAAAAAGAATTACCTTAACCTAACAACTAGACATAGGAATTCGTATAGTTTATTCGGTATTTAACCACTCTATTGACTCCTTTACTCTTTCTCTGAAAATTGTCAGCATCTTTGACTGATTCCAATAAAATAAATCTAGATGTTGTTGTGGTAATAATGAGACTAGATAGGCGGTTAGTAACGCGTTAGACATTTCCAGACACTCACCTTTGTACTTCATAACGCACTCATCAGCTAACTCTTTTATTTCTTCTATTAGAGCCTCTAGTGTCATATTTCTCATATCACTATTCGTATTGTGAATTTAAAAGTCTTACCTTTTATTGTGAAATAAGCGTTAACAAAAGAATTAGATGTATAACGCCTAATATAACTAAAAGAAAAAGAAAAAACTTAGCTTAAATCCACCAGTATTCGTCTTCATCAAGACCGTAGTCATCTAAGGTGTGTGCCATATCCATATGAAAGTTCAATTCCTCTTCATCTATTGCCACAAAACCACAGAGCTTACAGAGGTATACTCTTTCTTCTTTCTTTTTCGTTTGCCTTTTGCCCTTTTGGACTTTAGCCATAGTATCCCCAATTATACTACTCTCACTGTATATTTAAAAGCTTTTCCTTTTATGATAAGAAGAAATTAGAATAATGAATATTAGATGAAAAGAAAAAAGGCTTAACTTACTCTGAATACTAAATAGGGGTATTTATAATATGCCTTTATGTTTTTGCTTACACGTAACTCATAGATATTTAAGTTATTGTCTATGGTTATTCTATTGATATCCGAATATTCTTCATATGTTATATTACTTATTGCCAAAAGATTACTTTGACAAACCTTTATTTCTACGAAATCCGTAGAGACATAGACTACGTTACCTAACACTTTTATTGTATCTACATCTTGTTCTACTTGAACATTATGAGTTTTGAAAAAAATAATTAATTCTTCTTTTGCGGTTTCTTTAGTTTGAGTTTGAGTTTGGCTCATATTCTTCCCAATTATACTACTCTTATTACGCATTTAAAAGCCTATCCTTTTAGTGACTACAATAGTGATATAGAATTTAACTACGTTATCGTATTTTGCTAACAAGTACTGTTATAT
>Ga0079048_1000102_pt1 | contig 19165 bp, 15 predicted proteins | sample OSPB_host_MetaG_FD_76331 | JGI IMG/M metagenome (GOLD analysis project Ga0079048, IMG submission 76331) | Hot spring microbial mat communities from Yellowstone National Park, Wyoming, USA - OSPB_host_MetaG | ecosystem: Environmental > Aquatic > Thermal springs > Hot (42-90C) > Microbial mats ...
GGAAGAAGTGCCTATTACAACTCCCACACAAGTACCTCTGCCTACCCCTAACCTTACCGTCCTTAACAACGTGATTTACAGAAAGGACAAGAAAGGTTGGGGTCCAATTTTGGTGGCCTAGGGAGTCCTGAAGGTCTGGCAATTGTTTGGGGGATCAGAGGGTTTCGTCCAATATCTTCCTGCTCTTCTTGTCCAACTCCTGAAGGTTTATTTCATAGACGTTGTCGTACTTGTCCACCAGCACTACCTTAGACTCCATCACCATCACGTTCCTCCTACCGATGGTGATCACCCTCTCCTCTCCTCTCTCCGTTATCAGGTCCCACTCTAATTGATCCCCCTTTATGGCTATTTCCCTTATCTTCTTCGCTTGAACCACCATGTTGTTCAGCTTCACTGCCTCAACCAGTGTTGATCTCGATCTCTGGTCTAGCCCATTGTAGTCCAGTAGGATCAGGATCTCCTTCCCCTGATCGTCGTATAGGCCAACCACTTCCGGCTTACTTATGGGGAACAGGAGCCTGGGTATTAAGTTCTCATAGAACTTACCCTTATACTCTACGTGGACCTTGCTCCTCCTGTCTCCAGGGGAGATCGTCACTTCAGAGGGATCGGCGAAGATATCCTTAGGGTCCCAGTTCGAGAGCCCTTGCTCCACTTCCTGTCTAGACCTCACGTTCTCCTCGTTTATCTGATCCTTGAACGTATTGTAGAACTCTCCTCCTTTCTTCGTTATGAGTTCGTGTGGATGACCTTCCTCCACTATTCTCCCATCCCTCATTACTACCACCCTGTCCGACGCCATGACTTCGTGGACGTTGTGGGTTATGAAGAGAACCGTCTTTCCTCTTGTGACGCTCACTATGGCCCTATATACCTCCCTTTCACTGCTCACGTCTAAGTTAGAGGTGGCCTCATCGAATATTATCATGTCAGGGTCCTTTATGACTGCCCTAGCTATTGAGAGCCTCTGCCTCTGTCCCCCCGAGAGTGTTGTCCCCCTCTCCCCGAGCACTGTGTCGTAAGCCACTGGAAGCTTCACTACGTCGTCATGGATCATGGCTATTTTACAAGCCCTTATTACATCCGCCACGGTCACGGGTTCAACAGAGCCATAGCTGACATTGTATGCTACAGTATCATCGAAGAGCACCACGTCCTGAGGAACGTAGGCTACCCTGGACCTGAGGTAACTCAGGTCTATCTCCTTCAGGTTGGTTCTACCCACGTAAATCGCTCCCCTGTCCACGTCGTAGAAGCGGAGGAGGAGTTTGGCTATAGTGCTCTTCCCTGAACCGCTCCTCCCCACTATGGCCACCTTCTCCCCTGGGCGGATCTTCAAGTTGAAGTCCAGGACCACGGGGATGAACGGATCGTATCCAAAGTAAACCCCTTCATACCTTATCTCATCCCTTAAGTTGGGCCTCTTGGGGTCAGGCGGGGAGACTATCCTGGGCTTGGTCTCCATTACCTCCCTTATCCTCTCTGCGGAAGTTATGGACTGCTGAACGAAGGGGAGCACGTTACTCAGGTTATTGATAGGACCGTAGAACTGGCCCACATACGAGAGAAAGGCCGTGATAACGCCGAGCTGAATTGTCCCCACTATCACTTCGTTGCCCCCAACCCACCATATCATTACGGTAGCTAAAGTCAAAGCCAAGCCCATGGAAGGCCAGTAGGTGGCGTTCATCTTGTTAACGGAGACGCTGGACTCGTAGAGCTTGTTGAGCATATCCCCAAGTCTCTTGCCCTCGAATCCTTCCCTGGAGAAAGACCTTATGACCATGTGGTTGGGCACAGTGTCTGAGATCTTAGAGGTTATGTCGGCACTTCTCCTCCAGTTTTTGTGATACCTCCTGTGGGACTTCCTCCTGTAGGAAACCACTAAGGTTACGATCACTGGCACAGGGATCAGTATGTATAGAGCCAGGGGGGCGTCCATGGTGAATAGGATCACGCCTATACCCACCAGCGTGAAGAAGTTGGTCACCACCGTGGGGAGTCCCCAGACCATCAGCCAGTTAGTATTCCCGGCGTCAGTAGTCAACCTGGACAGGATCCTGCTCGCTGAGATCTTCTCCACGTAGGAGTAGTCCAGGTTCATGACGTGATTGTAGAGCTTCTCCCTTAGGTCGTTCACGATCCTGGAGCCCAGGCTGTTCAGCGTGTAACTCTGGATCGCTGAGACCCCCGCCAAGGCGAGGTAGGAACCTATGAGCATGGCTATAATCCTCTCAAAGAGGGATTTAGGGTGTGTGGGGGCGAGGAGGACGTTATCTATTAGCACCTTGAGCAGGTAAGGGGGAACTAGATTCAGGGCAGTGGCAACCAAGGAGAGCGCCACTCCAGCAATCATGGTCCTCTTATAGGGTGAGGCTATGTGCCACAACCACTTCAGCGTACCTACTCCCCCCTTAACCTCTCTTTCCTCGTCGAAGTTCACTTCCCCTATTCCCTTGGTTATAGCCTCGGCCAGCTTCTTGAAAGCCTGCTCCCTTCTCTTGGTGAAGTAAGCGACCTCCACTTCCCTGCCTTCTCCGTCGACTACTACTAGCTTACCTATTCCCAATCCACTCTCGACCCTCGCTGACTTAACTCCCTCCACCCTGGTTTCCACTCTCCCTTGCCTTAGGACCTCCACCCTCCTTCCGCTAACCCTAACTACCTCCTCTCCCACTCTCAGTTCCCTTGTGAGGTCAGTCCTGAGTTCTATTACATGCTCCTCTCTTACTCTCTGAGCTGGCGTTCCATAGGTCGACATCTTATCCTTTTACCCCCTTCTTCAGCTCCCCACACGTGGAGAGTAAAATGCTGGGCTCTTCGCCCTCCTCCTCGGGGAGATCTGGAAAGATCATTATTTGGTCACGCGTATTGGGCTTACGGCGTGTAATATTTAAGCTTAATACCGAGGAACCAGGGGGCGATATAAATACGCAATGCAGGTGGCAATAGGAGGACTCCCCTCACTCCACTTCTTAAACTTTCCCCATGGTGCCCCTACTATTCCCTCGAGAAGTCTTAGGTTTCCCTTAAATCGCATGATCTCGCGAGCTCTTATTACCTCGATCGCATATTAATCTCAATGGAAGCTGTGATAGAGGCCAGGGGCGTGTGGAAGTGGTACGGACACCTCATAGCGAACCAGGACATAAACCTTGAGGTCAGGAGGGGAGAGATCGTCTCGCTGCTGGGCCCTAACGGTGCGGGTAAGACCACACTCGTGAAGCAGATCTACGGTGAAATAACCCCTAATAAGGGGGAAGTGAGAGTCCTGGGTCAACCTCCCACCAACGCTAAGGTGAAGCGGAGAATGGGTGTGATCCCCCAGGAGTGCAGACCTTACGATGACCTTTCAGTTTGGGACAACGTCTACTACATGGGTAGGATAAAGGGGGTGAGCAAAGAGGAGTCCAATTCCAGGGCTGAGGAGCTACTAGCCAAGTTAGGGTTGAGCGAGTCCAAGAACAAGATGACTGGAGACCTCTCTGGGGGGATGAAGAGGAAATTGCTCATAGCCATGGCCGTGATCAACGATCCAGAACTCATCATACTGGACGAGCCTACCACCGGTCTCGATCCCTCCTCCAGAAGGGAGGTTTGGGAGATGTTACAGGGACTGAGAAAGGCAGGGAGGAGCATGTTACTGACCACCCATTACCTGGACGAGGCTGAGAGACTCTCAGACAGGATATACTTCATAAACAGGAAGATAATAGCATCAGGCACGACGTCGGAAATAAAGGAGAGGTTCTCTGAGTGGTATGAGGTGATCGACTACACTACAGGCGAGGTGAGGAAAGTGAGGGGAGAGGAGGTCAAGAGGGTGATCCAGGAGATGAAGGGTAAGTTTGAAGTGAGGCTCCCAAGCCTGGAGGACATATACTTGGAGATGATAAGGAGTGCTGAGTGAGTTCCTCAACCTCCTGAAGATGCAGTTCAAGACGACCAAGAACTACATTCCCGCTATAATATTCTTCACGGTTTTCATGCCCCTCGGACTACTCCTGGTTTTCGGGTTGACAGCTGCGCAGTCGTTCAAGGGCTACGCGATCTCTGGGACAGTCACCTTTTACGTGGCTGTCTCCATAATTAACTCGGTGGCCCAATCCCTGGCCTACGAGAGGAACGTGGGTAGGTTCTCCCTAATGATGGCTTCAGGCATTCCCAGGTGGGTTTACGCTATTACCATTGCCTTAAGCAACGGTGTTCCCAGCTTAGCCTCAATAACGGTGATCCTCTTACTGGGGGAATTCTTCCTGAGGGTTAGGATAGAGTCCATCCCTTTGCTCCTATTGGCCATTGCCTCCTCCCTCTTCTCTGCCTCCATGCTCGGGATGCTCATGGGCCTAGGGATAAGAAGTCAGCAGGCAGTCAACCAATACTCCAACATCCTCTCCCTCTTCCTCTCATTCTTCGCCCCAGTCTATTTCCCCTTGACCTTCCTCCCTATACCCATTAGGTACTTGGCCTTCCTTGAGCCCACCACCTACGTGTCTCAGGCAATTTACCTCTCCATATTGGGGAGCCCTCTTTCCGCCCTATGGAGTCTAGGGTCCCTGGGGTTCGGAGTTATTCTCCTCTTCGCTTCCAAGTATCTGTCTCTTTTCAGGAGCTAAGCGGCTAGAGGAACCTGTGGCCTAACCACCAGGAGGACTTGAAAGAGCTAAAGCCTCACTTTCACTTCCCTTCCCTCATACCTGATCACAGCGTCGGGCTTACTCTCCTCCACTCCCACTCCTTTGCCCTCGGAGACCAATACTGGCCTGAATTCCAAAGTCCCCAGCCTGTAACTCCCCCTTACCTCACCTAAGGTGAGCTCCCTGGCCTTATCGTTCCAAGTCAAGGGAATCAGAGCGTAGTTACCCCTTTCGTAATCATAGGTCTCCCCATCGTCCTCATAGATCTCGAAATACCCGTCTCCCCCTGGATATATCCTGAGCTCGATGTCCTCCAACGGGGAGGCATACTGGGTCACAGGTCCCATGGGTATTAAACTCCCTGCTCTCACGTGAATTGGGATCCTATCTAGGGGAGTCTCCACCTCCACATATCTCCTTCCCTCTGCTGTCTTACCATTCCAGAAGTCATACCAAGTCCCCTTGGGTAGGTAAACCTCCCTGCTCTTCAGCCTCGGTCTCGTGACCGCGCTCACCATTATGGCTGAGCCGAACATGAATTGGTCCTCTATGTTGTAGACTTCCCTGTCCTCTCTGAAGTCCATGGCCAAGGCCCTCATCATGGTGTACCCCTCACTGGTCACCTTCCACGCTAGGGAGTATATGTAAGGCAGGAGCCTATACCTGAGCCTTATGAACTTGGTCAGGATCCTCTCCACCTCCTCCCCAAACCTCCACGGCTCCTTTGGGAAGTTGGTCCCATGGACCCTGAATACGGGGCAGAAAGTCCCCCATTGGAACCACCTAGTGAAGACCTCCCTGTAGGCTTGGGTGTCGGGGTTGTCGCTGAAGAAACCCCCTATGTCAGTGGCCCAATAGGGTATCCCCGAGAGGCAGAAATTCAGCCCGGCGGGGACCTGGCCCGCTAAGGTTGCCCAGTCTGACCATATATCGCCCGACCAAGTGACAGCGGAGTTAGCCTGTTGTCCCACGAAGGCTGACCTCGTGAGTATGACAACCCTCTTGTTGCTCTTGGATCTCTGCCCCTCATAAACTGCCTTGGTCTCCATGTAGGGGAAGGCGTTGAGGTAGAGGTATCCTCCCCCGAATCCGGTTTGGGAATCGTGGAGGGTTGAGTAGAAGGAATGTGCCACCTCCGGCTCTGAAGCGTCTAACCACCAGCCGTCTATTCCCAGGTTGTAGAAGACTCTGTCTATGTTCTCCCAGAAGAGTCGCCCACACTCCTCCCTGTAAACGTTGAGGCAGTTAGTCCCGGGGAGAATGCAGCCCCTCTCCTTCAGTACCTTGAAGATCTCCGTTTCCTGGCCGAATATGGGCCATATGGATATCAGGACCTTGGCTTTCCTCTCGTGGATCTCCTTAACCATCGAGGCTGGATCAGGATATGCGGACTCGTCAAACTTGAAGGCGTTCCACCCGTATTTGCCCCAATACATCCAGTCCTGCACGATTACGTCTAATGGGATCCCCCTCCTCCTGAACTCCGAGACCACCTCTATTAACTCAGCCTGGGTCCTATACCTTTCCTTGGACTGCCAGTAGCCGTAGGCCCACTTGGGCAACATTGGGGCATCACCCGTGAGGGACCTGTAGGTGGAGATCACCCGATCTAGCTGCGGCCCATAGAGGAAGTAGTAGTCCACCCCATCACCCGCCTCAAACCACCACCTCAATTCGTCCCCCCTGCTTTGGAATACGCCCAGGGAGGGGTTGTCCCAGAGTATGCCGTAACCCCTGGTGGAGACGAGGAAGGGTATAGCCACATCGGTGTTCCCTTGGGATAGGATTACGGTGCGATTAGCGTAATTGAACGAAGTAGCGTGTTGCCAGCCCGCGTGCTGACCCAAACCGTAAAAGGCCTCTCCCCCTGAGGCCTTGAACACCTGTTCTACTTGGTAAGTGATCTCGCCCAGCACTTTGGACTCCGAAACCCTCCTTTGTGAATCCATTAACAGGAGACCTGCCCCATTGAGGAAGGACAAGGTCTCCCCTTCCACCTCAATCGTGAGTTGGTCCGTGGACAACTCCAGGATCCCTGAGGTCTCCCTTACGTTGAAACGAACTTCGCCTGAGAGGACCTTAACTACCCTCTTGGTCCGATCCGAGGCTCCCCAGGACCTATACCTTACGTGAACTGCGTTGGGTCTAACGAACTCCACCTCAAGGTTGCCATCCCTCATCTTCAGGGAGACACCCCTGGGGGTCCTAACATAAGAAGGGGCCATATGAGCCGATCATGAGATCGCTTATATTAATTACGCCTGTCTGAGAAGGAGAAACTGGAGGCTCGAGAGGGTTGATCAACCTAAACTGGGAAACAACTACCTTGAACTCCTCGCGCGCTGCAGTAAACTCTGGGGTATGTCAAGCCTGACCTCCTTTCCCTCACTGGCCGACTTGTATAGGCCCTCCAGTATGGACACGTTCAAGGCTGCCTGATCTGCGGAACACAGGGGAGCTGGAGGATAGCTCACACCCTTGGACACAGCGTCTAGGTAGGTTGACCACACCTTATTGAAGGCGTTCTCCTGTTGGTGGGGGACCAGGGGCTGACCCACTACCATTTCCCCTGCTACGAGGGTCACGTAGTGGAGCTCTGAGTTCACCTGGAGACCTCCCTTATTCCCCAGTAACGTTACCTCGAACTTAGGATCTCTTATGAAGGCAGCCCAACTGGATTCTACGTAGAAGGAGAGACCATCCTCTAAGTTCACAAGAGCGACCCCCATGTCCTCTACCTCTGACCTAACGGTGGGTGGGGGAGGAAGAGGGTAAGAGGAGAACATAGCTCTCTCCTCCTGGAACATGGAGTAAGTCCTCCCCACTACGCTCACTGGCTTAGGGAAGTCAGTGAGGTAAAGGAGGAGATCGACCACGTGAGATCCTATATCGAGCACCGCCCCTCCCTTGGCCAACTCCCTCTTGATGAAGGTGGGAGTAGTGGGTATGCCCCTCTGCCTAGTGTAGAATCCACGTCCGAAGTAAACCTTGCCCAAAGCTCCCTCCTTGACCAATTTCTTGGCCACCTGTCTCCTCCTCTCGAACCTATATTCGTGGTTTATAACCAGCATCCTCTCCCTCCTGTGCGCAGTCTCAGCCAGTTTCAAGGCTTCCTCAAAGGAGGTAGCCATGGGCTTCTCCAGGAGCACGTGGGCTCCAGCCTCTATTGCGTCAGAGGCTATTTGGGCGTGAAGCCCGTGAGGTGTAGCCACTAATACTACGTTGGGACTCTCCTTGGCTAGCATCTCCTTATAATCCGTGTATCCATTGCATCCGAACCTCTCCTTGAAGAGTTTCACCCTGGCCTCATCCACGTCTGCACAGGCCTGTATCTTGACTCCCAGTTCCTTTAGTGCGGGGGCGTGGCCGTAGAGCGTTATCCCTCCCAGGCCGATTAAACCTACCTTAGGCGTTTCGGGCATAACCGTCATAAGATCGTTGCCTATTTAAAACTTCCCTGTTAACTTCCCCGTTAACTTCACCCCTCAGGTAGCTCCAGAATAACGGCAGAGAAATAGGGAAAACAAGAAGTGTGAACTCATCTAGAGAGAGAGTAATAGCTAAGCTCTCCCTCTTTGCTGCGGGGTGATCGCGGAAATTGGGATCTCCTCGACCCTCTCCTCCTCGATTGGGATCTTTATGACATCAGGCACTGCAATGGGTTTGACCTCCTTGAGCCTCGGGTCTATGAACTCGTCTATGCCTATGTTTATGAGGCCCAAACCCGCGCCTAAGATGATTATGGGTATGATGGAACCCAGTATCCACCACCATTGATTGCTCAAGTAAGCTCCGTTAGAGGCTATGTAGAAGAGCATGACCCCTAGGTTGTTTATGTTCGCTGGCAAAACTCCCCAATACTCCGCGGTGGCCAAGGAGAGTATACCGTATAGTGTGTTGAACAGGAACTGGGCGAAGAAGAGGGGCAGGATGGGCGGAAGGATCTGAGTGAAGATTATCCTCCACGACTTCTCCCCCAGGAGCCTGGAGGCGATTATGTAATCCCTCTTAGAGAGGGAAAGGACCTGAGCCCTTATCTGTTTAGCGCCGAAAGCCCAGCTGGTTATGGCTAGCCCCACTATCACTATGACATATCCAAGGGCCACGTTAACTGAGACGCTTCCCGCCCTGAAGTAGGACGCTATAACTACTAGCAGAACTATGCCTGGAATCGTTAGCATAGTCGTGGTAACCACGTCTAGTACCACTCCCGAGATCTTGCCGCCGTAATAGCCTCCCACGATCCCTGCCAGAGTAGCGACTATGGAGGTGAACAGACCAGCCGCGAAACCTATTTCCAGGGTGGGTAGGGTTGAGGCGAGCATGACCGAGAGTACATCGTGGCCAAATTCGTCAGTCCCTAGGATGTGAGCCCAGGATGGAGGTTGAGAGATGCCAAAGGTTTGGCTCAGGGAGTAGGGGGTCCAGAATTGGCCTATTACCCCTAAGGCTATATCGAAGATCACTAGGATTAACCCTGCAGTTATGAACTTGTTGGCGAGTATGAGCGATCTGACCTTCCTATAGGTGGGCTCACTCACTTTGGCTCAACCTCGCTCTTGGGTCTAAAATGCCGTATACCACTTCTGCTACAGCTATGGAAACCACCAACATTATAGCGATGACTAAGAATATCCCCTGTAGGAGGGGTAAGTCCTTTGACGTAAGACCTAAACCGAAGTAGAAACCAACCCCTGGAGTGGAAAGCAATCCCTCTATGGTTAAGGACTGACCTATCGCTAGTCCCAGTATTATGGCGAACCCCGTGATGTTAGGCAAAAGGGAGTTCCTGTATATCATTTTCCTAACCTTTGAGGGATCTAGTCCCAACATCTCGGCGTAGGTAACGTAATTGTCCTTCACAGTGTGGAGCATGTTATTCCTCATCCCCAACACGAATCCAGAGAGTAGAGTGAGGGCTAGCCCTGCGATGGGTATTGTGTAGAACCTGACGAACTGTTCCGCAGATCTCGGAGTGAGAGCTACCTTAGAGGGGAAACTTATGCTGAGCCAGCCGTGGTCCACTGAGAAGAACATCTCCATGTACATGATTATCACGAACGCTGGGACTGCGACCAAAATCGATGTGATCATTACGATCAGGATGTCCTTCCAGCTCCTCCTCTCGAAACCCCCTATACTCCCCAAGTAACTCCCTATGAAGAAGGCTATCACAGCGGAGACAGCCACAAGGCCCACTGTCCACGGCAGGCCTGAGGATATTATCTTCGCCACCGCCTCAGGGTAGTAGGTTATGGAAACACCCAAGTTGCCGGTGAATATCCCCTCAAGGTATCTGCCATACTGCACATACCAAGGTGCGGGAGTGAGGCCGAAGGCTGCCTCTATCTGCTTTATCTCCATGGATATGAAGACGCTTCCTCCTGCTCCTGTCACCGAGACCCCATTGGAGGAGGTGAGTAGCGAAATTATCGTGGCCAGAGCGCTGCCTGGCATGAGCCTGGGCAGTATGAAGTTGACCGTAATCGCCAGGAAGAACGTAGCCACATATATTCCCAACTTATAGAGGAAGTACCCTCCTTTCATGAAATAATACCCTTAAATATTTGCGCGGATGCAGATAAAAGGATTTTGATTTGCACTCCATCGCTTCTCCTAATCCGGCTTCCCCACTCGCAGTGAGGGAGGTTTAAACCTTTATAGGAAAGTAAAAACCTTGATGTTATAGTTTAAATAAATCCAGTGGGACAGTTTTTAATCTCGTCCAGCGATCCGTGCTCTATGAGATACTTGAGAATGGGTAATACGGGGATTAAAGTCTCTCAACTCTGTTTGGGCACTTGGCACCTCCCCCTTCTCGCGGAGAGGGACCCCTCAGGGGTCCAGAGGGTCGACATAGGAGAGACGCTGAGGATCATGAGAAGAGCGTACGATCTGGGCATTAACTTCGTGGACACCGCCAACAGGTATCATGGAGCGATGCAGAGAGCTGACACGACACATGTTGGGAACTCTGAGAGGATAGTAGGAGAGTTCTTGAGGACTGTGGAAAGGGAGTCAGTGGTGTTAGCCACTAAGGTGAGAGGGCAGATGGCTCCCTGGCCCAACGGTGAAGGATTGTCCAGGAAGCACATACGCTGGCAGATAAGGGAGAGCCTGCGGAGGCTGGGCACGGACTACGTGGACCTCTATCAGGTCCACTGGTCTGACCCAGACACACCTAAACTCGAGACTTTGAGCACCTTAACTGATCTAGTCAGGGAAGGGAAAGTCCACTACATAGGCGTGAGCAATCACGCAGCTCACGACATAGTGGAGTTCATGGAGATCGCAGACAAAAGAGGATTAGAACCATTCGCTACCATGCAGGAGCCATATAACGTCCTCGAAAGGGATATAGAGAGGGACAAAGTGCCTGTAGCCAAGAGGTATGGCATGGCCATACTCGCGTATATCCCCCTGGCGCAGGGTGTGCTCACGGGGAAGTATCTAGATGTCGAGGGGAAGAGGTGGGTATTGCCTCAGATGTCCAGGCTAGAGACTGTGGAGGAGTTAAGGGCTAGGTACTTCACCGATAGGAACTTGAAGGTCCTCCTAGCTCTACACAATATGGCTAGGGAGAAAGGAGCGAGCATGTCTCAGCTCTCCTTAGCGTGGATTCTCAAGAAGTCGGAGGAACTAGGTGTGACCATAATACCCATAATAGGTGCCACGAAAACGGATCACCTGTTGGATAACATAGGTAGCCTCGACGTCAAACTGAGCTCGGACGATATGAAAAGGATAGAAGAGGTGAGCTCGAGTCAGGGCTAGAAAATCAGTTGACCTCTATCCTCTTGTAGGGGTCTGGGACTGCCTCCATCAACCTCTTGGTGTACTCGTGGGTTGGGTTGGATATGACCTCCCCCACCGGGCCCCTCTCCACTATCTGCCCCCTGTATATCACCAGGACCTCGTCGGCTATGTAGGAAACGGTAGCTATGTCGTGGGTTATGTAGAGCACGCTGACCCCCTCGTTCCTGAAGCCCTTGATGAGGTTCAGTATCCCAGCCCTCAGGGAGGCGTCGAGCATGGACACAGGTTCGTCGGCCAGGAGCACCCTTGGTCCCACCGCTATGGCCCTGGCTATGGCGACCCTCTGCCTCTCCCCCCCTGAGAGCTCGTGGGGGTACTTGCGCAGGAACTTCTCCGGGGGCTTGAGGCCGACCCTGGTGAGGGCCCTCCTCACCTCCTCCTCCACCCCCTCCCTCCCGACTCTCCCGTGTATCAGGAGGGGCCTGGCCACGTGCCAGAGGACGTCGTGCCTGGGGTCCAGGGAGGAGTATGGGTCCTGGAATATCATCTGCACCCTCTGCCTATACCACTTGGTGTTCCTGGCGGAGTGCTTGGACACGTCCCTACCCATGAGGAAGATCCTACCGCTGGTCTGGGAGAGGAGGCCGGAGAGGATCTTGGCTATAGTGGACTTACCGTGCCCGCTCCCTCCCACCAAGGCGGTTATGACCCCAGCCTTGAGCTCGAAGGAGACATTGGTCACTGCGTCCACGGCTCTAGTGCCTACGAGTCCTTTCCTCGTGAAGTAGGTCTTGCTGAGGTTTTCAACCTTCATTACCATTTCCCCGGCCCCAGATCTGGACTGATCCACCTGTAATTCCTCCTCTGCGTAATAGTCGTGGGTTAAAGGTAGAGAGGATAGGTCCACTGCAGTGGAGGTTGAGTGAAGTAAGCACCTAGCTCTATGCCCGTCCCCTAAGGGATACTCCTTGGGGTGGATCTTCTCACATCTCTCGAACTTGAAAGGGCACCTGCTCACAAACCTACACCACATGGGAACGCTGGAGAGCATGGTTGGGGGGTTCCCTGGGATGGAGAGGAGCCTCTCCCTCCTCCTTATGAGGGAGGGTAGGCTGTTGAGCAGGAGCATGGTGTACGGGTGGGAGGGGTTCTTGAGCACCTCCTCCCTCCCACCCACCTCCACGAACTCCCCGGCATACATGACCCCTATCCTGTCGGCCAACATCATGAGCATGCTCACGTCGTGGGAGATGATCAGGTAGGAGAGGCCCAGCTCCCTCTGGATCCTCTTCAGGTCCCTGAGGATCTCATACTGCACCAGCACGTCAAGGCCGGTGGTGGGTTCGTCCAGGATCACCAGGTCCGGGTTGAGGAGGACGGAGGTGGCTATGACTGCCCTCTGCCTCATGCCCCCGGAGAGCTCCTGGGGGTACATGGAGAGCACCTCCGGGGGCAGGCGCACCAGGTCCAGCTTCTCCCTGATCATCCTCCTGGCCTCCCCCTCCGGGACGCCGTGGCTCAGGGCTGCCTTGATCATCTGCTCCCCGATCCTGGTGACTGGATCTAGAGCGTCCATGGCGAACTGGGGGACGTAGGAGAAGTCCCTCATCCTGTGCCCCCTGAGCTCCTCCTGGGACATGGAGAGTATGTCCTGACCCTTCAGGTAAACGTGCCCCCTGAACACCTTACCAGGGTACTTAAGCGCTCCGTATATTGAAAGGGCTAGAGAGGACTTGCCGCATCCAGATTCGCCCGCAATGGCAAAGATCTCCTTAGGCCTCACTTCGAAGTTCACGTTAGTGACAGCGATCACCACACCGCTTTGGGTGTAATAGCCTGAGGTCAAGTTCTCTACTTTAAGAAGATCGCTCAAGCCTACCACTTATACTGTATTTTGAACTCAACCATATTAAACTTAAACGAGTTCGTAAGGAGATTTGGACTAGGCGCTTTACACCCTAAGGTCTGGAAAGGATGGTCATTTACGAGAAGGGCAATGATCCCCTACTTAAGGAATCGAAGAACTAGCTCCCACTAATAGTGTGGAGAATGAGTGTTTGGACTTCCATGGGGATTTCATGGATTTATATTAAATCCCTGTTTCCCGTTCCTCGCGGCTCCCTAGGCTTAGGAGTTCCCATCTACTACGTGTGGAGATTCGCAGAACCCGTCCTCCTCTTCCCATTACCCCTCCACTTCAGGGCTCTCCTTCATGCTACGCAGTACTAGAGGCGCAGTTCATGAATTGATTGGCCGACATGAGACCCAGTTGTATATCAAATAGTACAGGTCTCGCGCTTTGTTTGAAACCCTTAGTAACAACATTACGTCCTAGCCCAGTCCTTTCCAAGTCAAAAAATGAGGTGAAGTTTAAAGGATTTGTAAGGAAATCGGAAGGGGAAGGTTGACTACATCTAAATCTCTGGGATTGAGACCTTAATCTCTCCTCCCTTCTCTGATGAAGTATAGATCCCGTCTATTACAGTATGCAGGATCACGCTCTGATAGGCGGTAACAGCGGGTTCTCTGTTCTCGATCAGGCTTCTGGCGAATTCCCTGATCATCTCCAAGGCCATATCTGTCCTCCTCATCAGTGGCTTTATGTCTGTGAGGAAGTTCCTAGTCCTCGAATGCAGGGAGATCTCGTTTAGTCCCTCCTCTCCCTTAGCCTCCAATCCACCTCTGTCTCCTAAAACCCTCATTAGGCCGAACTCCCCAGCATGGGATACGTTGGCTGCCCAACCCACCTCCACTGCCATTGTGAGACCCCCCTCGAACCTCACGAAGCCTACTGAGTAGTCGTCCAACTCGAACTTAGAGGGGTCGTAGGAACCCCAGTTGAACTTCACCTCGTCAGGGTTCCTACCGAACTTAGTATAAGAAGCCCCGCTAACGGCTACGGGTTTCTTGAATCGGAGGATTGCCAGTATATTATCTAAGATGTAGCACCCTATGTCCAAGAGGGCCCCTCTTCCACCCGAGAGCTCCTTATCTATGAAGGTGGGTATTCCAGGGATACCCCTCCTCCTGACCAAATAACCGTAGGCGTAATATGGTTCGCCCAAAAGACCGTTCTCTACGGCCTCAAGGGCGAAGGAGAGCGCTGGGGAGAACCTACTCCAGTATCCCACCATGACTTTCTTTCCCCTATACTTAGCGGTCCTGGCTACTTCTACAGCGTCCCTAAGGTTCGCAGCGAGAGGTTTGTCTACAAGGACGTTGACTCCTCTGTTCAAGACGTCTATGGCGATCCTAGCGTGAAGTCCTGTTGGAGTCACGACGCTTACAGCGTCCAAGGATTCCTTATCCAACATCTCCCTGTAATCTGTATAACACTTAACCTTGAATTGAGAGGAAACCTCCTCGCACCTCCTCTTATCCACATCGGCTACTGCCACCACTTCCAATTCCTGCACTTTGGTCGCAGGGGTTAGGTGTCTACCCTTTCCATGTCCTCCTACTCCTATTACACCATACCTTAGTTTATCCATCAAGAAGAAGTTGGGCAGCTAGTATTAAGCATTAGCCTGACCTCTTCCCAAAGGGGTTTCAGTGGTTCATTGGACACGCGTTGGAAAGTAGTGGAAAAGGGCTCATAGAGCAGCCTGCAGAGGGGTCTGCAATCCTGAAGGAAATCCTCTTCACTCCTATCCCTGTGGAAAGGATTTGGCTCACCGCCCACCAGTCCCATTGAGTCCTCAGCTGGAGAGTGTAGTCACCTACAATAGAAAGGGGTTTGGGCTTCATAGGATTTCATAATATTTAATATCAATCCTCAGCCCTTGGGCTTCACCAGGGTCACGGGGAAACCCTTTACCCCTCCGCCCCCTTAGCGGGGTAACCCCAACCCACCTACTCCCAGTGGGAGTGAGAAAGAGGTGGGGAAACCCGCACATCTTGAGGAAGATGTTGAGGGACGCGTTCAACTGCCTATCTAGAGTGAACCCACAGCTCTCACACCTGAAAGTCCCGCCGACCTTTCGGGAAATCCGTCCACATCTGGGGCAGGACTTGGAAGTGAGGCGAGGGTTCACCTCCTTAACTAGGGAGCCGTATAGTGGGGCCTTGTACTTCAACACACGGTGGATCGACCTCCATACAGTCCTGGAGATCCTCTTAGACAACTCCTCGTCAGCGTCTTGGAACATCCCTTGCTTGTTCAGTTTCTCAACAGCGAACGTAGTCACGGGATACATCTCCAGCAACTCGTTGACGAACTTGTGAACGTAATCCAGGACGCGATTCCTTTCGCGGTGGGAGTACTTCCTCATCAAGTCCTTCCCTTTCCTACCGCGCTTGGAAGCGACGGACTGTATTCTACCCCTCTTCAACTGGATCCCAAACTTGAGGCTGTATAACTCCCTCAAGGAGATTGTAACGAACTTGTCGCCGTCGTAAGCGTCCAGCGTGTAGAGGTTGCTATCAATTGCTAGATAGTCCAGGGGAGTTGACCAGGGTAATCTGTAACGGAATGGCAAGTGAACCTTGTCCTCCTTTATCACGGGCTCACCCAGTTCCAACCCTTTGACCTTCCCTGAGAACCAGGAGTGAGACCAGGAGAAGGTCAAGTACTGGTAAGGTTTTACGGTGATCCTTAAGTTCTCACCCTCAACCTTCCTCAGCGTTGATTTCACCCTAACGTAAACTCTCTTCAATCTAGGTTTCCTCAGTGAAGCTCGTCCCTTCTCAGCCCTCCTCCTCCAACCCTTCAACACGGAGTAAGCGTCGTTTATTGCCTTATCAGCGTAGTGGGAAGCTAGGACGTTGACCTCTTCCAGTTCATCCCTCAACGTCCTGTAAACCTCCTCCTTCTCGGGGAGGGTTATCTTCGTGAAGGTTTTCTTACCCCTCCTGATCTCTCCCCTCTCCACCTTGATCCTCTCCCACAACCAGTCTAAAGCCTTCTGTAACAGGTGTTTATAGTTCTCCAGTAGTACCCTGCTCTCCTCCCTCTTATCGTTCTTCATGGAGTACGTTAGGTAGACGTACTCCTCCCCTGGCTGAAACGATTTAAGCCTTAATTTCCTCGACGCACTTCCTCACCTTCTCTTGACTCCTCATTCCTTGCAATTTCTCGCTGAACGAGACCAAGATTGAGATCAAGTCCTCTATCACCTCTTGTTCCGGCGTTTCGTCCTCCTTGTTCGACACGGCGAGCTCACAGTTGTGCGCTTTGCACACTTCCTCAAGTATCTCGAAACCGAACCTTACGTCGAACCGGTAACCCTGGAGACGGGTAGGTGGAGGTTCAGGGAGGAGGAGGTGGAGAGGTTGATGGGGGTAGTGAGGGGGAGGAAAGCGGTAATGTACGGGAGAGTGTCATCGAACACTCAGAGGGACCACCTAGTGAAAAGTTAAGTACCTTGAGGAACGAGTTGAGGCTGACGCGGCCTCAACGGGAGGTACGGGCCTGATACGTAAAGATAAGGTAATGGAACTGTTTCCACGAGGTTCTAACCTCCTCTTAGGGACTCCCATAGACAGCAATGGAACGGAGATGGAGATCGATCTGGAACGGCATGGGACCCTACGGGGAGACAGGTCCAACATGAGTCAACTTTTTTGCCTCCACCTCCCACTTGGGCCGATGACCTTGGACCTCCTCATGGTGAACCACAGGGATCCCTTACACCCCAAAGCTGGAGGAGCCGAACAGGTCCTATACGAAGTGGGTAAGAGAATAGCCAGGATGGGTAGGGTCACTTGGCTCGCTGAGTCGGTGAAGGGGAGGAAGGAGAGGGAGGTCCTGGAAGGGATCCAGATCCTGAGGAGGGGGAACGGCTTCACGCTCCACCTCCACTCCATAATGGAGGCTAGGAGGCACGATGTGACCATTGACAGCGTGGCCCACGCTGTCCCATTCTTCTCCCACCTGGTGAACGAGAGGACGTTGGCCTTGGTCCACCATGTGCACCAGGAGGTGTTGAGGTACCAGCTTCCACCTGTTCAAGCAGCGGTCCTCAGGTGGCTCGAGAGGCGGATCAAGGGTTACCCTAGGCTTATCGCCGTCTCCCAGACCACGAAGAGGGAGCTGATCAAGCTCGGGGTCGAGAGCGATCGGGTGAGGGTGATATACAACGGTGTGGACCACCAAAAGTATAGGCCTGGAGAAAAGGCGAGGAGACCCACATTACTCTGGATCGGGAGGATGGTGAAGTATAAGAACCCCCTGGACGCGCTGAGGATATACGGGAAGCTCAGGAATGGGGCTGAGATGATCGTAGCAGGTGGAGGGGAAATGGAGGACCAGGTGAGGGAAGTAGCAGAGAGGGTAGGGGCCAAGTTCCTGGGGAAGGTGAGCGAGGAGGAGAAGGTCAGGCTCTACCAGAGGGCCTGGGTGATCCTTTCCACTTCCTTCGTGGAGGGATGGGGGATGACACTGGTTGAGGCCAATGCATGTGGGACTCCTGCTGTAGGTTACGCTGTTGGCTCCGTCCCCGAGGTAATCCAGGAGGGTGTGAACGGTTTCCTTGTGAAATATGGGGACGTTGAGGCGGCAGCTAGGGAGGTGGATCGGATCCTGGGGATGGGAAAGGAGGAGAGGGAGGACCTGTGGGAGTCCTCCTACAGATCTTCCCTGAGGTATGACTGGGAGGTCACGGCCCAGGAGTACTTAGAGGAACTGAGTAGAGTCTTCCCCATATCTACCCAAGTCTAGGCACGACACGCTTTATTCATCCCCTCCTCATCCCTCAAGTCCCGTGGAAGTGGAAATCAGCTAGAGGGAAACCCGTGAGTGGAATTCCCAGTGAATGGAATTAAGTGCATCCCCTCAGCCGATAGGGTTCACCTCTTTACCCTGCTTCCCAAGTACTCCTTGAACTCCAGGGCGTTCCTGATCATGTGCACGTTGTTGAACATGACGTAGTTCACATCCCCACCTAACGCATTAGCTAGGACTTCGAAGTCCCCTTCCGTGTACTTATACCTATAATTGACCTCCTTACCGCCTATTCCGTGTAGTCTGTAGTACTTCAGCTGAGAGAGGGACCTCCTCCTGAAGGGATCGACCGCATGGAGGAAACCCGTTTCCGACAGAACCCTCCTCACCAATTCATCTCTCCACTCTCCACCTCGAGGTTCCCACGCGTAAAGGAAACCCCTATCCAATAGGGTCGAGAAATCCCTCACGGCCCTTATGTTCTCCTCGGTTGGGCGAAAGGAAGCTGGCGTCTGGAAGACCACTATACGCGCACCGAGGATCTTGGCTACCCTCAACGTGTACTCCAGGGCCCTCTCCGTGTCAGGGTTCACCTTGAACCCCCCGTAGTTCTCCGGATTCCCCACGAACTTCTTCATCCTCCTATAGGTAGGACTGGTCCTCTCGTGAGTGATCACCTGGGACGCCTTGACCGTGAACTCAAGGGGGGAGTCCCTCCTCATCCTCGCGGCGGTGGACTCGGTAACTATATCGTAAAAAGTCTGCTGAACCTCAATCACGTCTACGTTTACACCCTTCCTGTAGCCGCAGATCCCTATCCTCACGTCCATCATCCGAACCACTCTTCACCCGTGAATCCTGGTTCCCGTTCCACGTCCCCTACATCTCCCTCGACGAAGGACAGATTTCTGTGATCATTCGGTCTGATTTCCGTATTAGGTTTAGAATATTTGACCCCCCAAAGGGCGTGGGTTCCCCGAGGTCTCAAGGGTTACACCGTTTGTCCCTATACTTTCATTTCAATCATTTTATCTTCAATCATGATCGAGTGTAGGGACTTAGCCCTCAACCACTGTGGGTCATGGGACTCCTTAGAGCCCAACGGCAC
>Ga0079048_1000124_pt1 | contig 17965 bp, 16 predicted proteins | sample OSPB_host_MetaG_FD_76331 | JGI IMG/M metagenome (GOLD analysis project Ga0079048, IMG submission 76331) | Hot spring microbial mat communities from Yellowstone National Park, Wyoming, USA - OSPB_host_MetaG | ecosystem: Environmental > Aquatic > Thermal springs > Hot (42-90C) > Microbial mats ...
CCCGAGGTTAGGGCGGTCATTAGCCCAGGGATTGTTGACGATGGCTTCGCCGACCCATACGGCCTCCTGGACACGGCGGATTACGGCATCGAACCTCTGTTAAACGCCCACGAATGGATACGAAGGTATTACCCTGAGTCGAACGCTAGATGGGCTTGGCTGAATGTGATGGCGACTTTCGCAAAAGTGCTGACGCCAATCGTTAGGTATTATAATAGAACATTTAATGATTTAATTGTATATAATGTTGGACGCGGAGGCGAAGGAAAGTCGTCCCTAGTTAGGTACGTGTTGTTGCCGTTATTGGGGGGTGAGGATGCCAGATTGAATTACAAAGTTGTCATTGATGGTCCCGTGAAGTCCGATGCACAATTGAGGAATCTGGTCGACCTGAACAGACTACCTCTAATCCTCGATGAACAAAACAAGAAGGCCTTGGCTAGCAATGTGGGTATCTTCATAGCCGCTGGGATTGGGATGGGGATAATTGGCGTCCATGCTGCGAAGTATGGTGGTGGCTTGGCAAAGAGCTTTATGAATCTCCGTGGCATGCTCGTGTTTACAAACGTACCATTCACATCGTTCCTAAAGGACGTGATGAACGTCGCAAGCGATTACGCATTATTGCGCAGATTCGTTGAAATCCCATGGGATAATGAATCCATAGACCCAGCAGCGTTTAAGGACCTCCCTGAGCTTAAGCCAATATATGGTTTCGCATCCAGATTATGGGGAAAGTATAGGAATGAGTTGGTTAAGTCCTCTGATTTGTTGGAATTAATCGAGGAATTAGCCATAGCCATGGGTCGTGAGTACTTGGGAGATCCAAAGGTTGATGAGATGGTACAACATACGTTGGATATAGTCAAAGAACTTAGGGAGGTAAAACGCAATGAGAGGTTGGCGTTGAACGATGCCGATTCGTTGGTAATGCTCGCGTATAAGTTTGTAAGTGATGAATTAAAGACCACGCAATTAACCGCCGTGAAAGTCCTGAGGTTCTTGCTAGAAAATCCACAGAGGGCTGGGATTAGACTAACGACGTCAAGAAACAGTGATGATATTAATAGGATGAAAACGGATTTAGAGGTTACGTTAGATAAGTACTTGAAAACTCCATATGATATTGTTGATGACCCAGCTAAGGGCGTGTCTGGTAAGGATCCTGATGCCGTTGCATTATATGCAATACTAAGGAATGCCAAAAACGATGATAAGGTTCAGGTGGTATTATTTGCACGCTCGCCATTAATCCCAGGTGCGCCTAAGGAATTCCTGGGAGCGCGGAGTGGTGGTTACATGGACGGTGGCGTTAAGAGGGTTGGCTACGCAATTCCATTGGCAGAGTTGGTTAGGATTTTCCTGACAAAAGAGATGGAGGACACCAAGCCAAGTGAAGTAGGGGGAACAAGCCTAGTGGGGGGTGATGGTGTAAGCACGAGTAAGTCGAGTGGTAATGATAAGCCCTCGTGAGTCTTTGCATTTGTTAAAAATTACGTTGGGTATTTTCAACTGTAGCACGGCTTCTAGACTTCTAGACTTTCTAGACCGGTTTTGCTAGCTCTGGAGATTTGGCTAGTACCGTGCACCGTAGATGATTTTGCAAAGGGAGTTGAATTGAAAGGTATGAACGTGCATATTATGGAGATCGTGTTTGGGGGACTTTTTAGAGAGAGTAAGAAATTGGTCTAGAAAGTCTAGAAGTCTAGAAGCCGTCACTAGGTTGTAGAATGTCTAATGGTTACGGAGACCCCACGAAGAGAGCGTGGGGAGCACGTTTTCCTCGTGCTCATCCCCTAGCGCGCATCCTCTAGTATATAATTTTGGTAATTAGGGGTTAATCAATAATTGGGGGTTTGAAGGCTGAGCAGGCGTCATTAGGTGATGAACCCTGGCCGTGATGAGGATGGACAAAAACCTCCGGCGCCGCCCAAAAGGGAGGTCCTCCAAGGAGTTTTCATAAACCCTTTGGCAAAAGGTTTATAAGGAATGCCGTGAACTATAAAAATTGGGCAGGTGAATATGAGGATGGATATGAAAGAAAATGGAGGGGAGGATCGTGAACTGCCTCAGTGGCTTTCCAGCACGCTTGACCTGGAATGAGGCAGGGCCTCATTATCATTAATGATCCCAAATAGACTGAAGCAGTTGTTCAATTCTTCACGGCAATGATAATCGATAAGGACCCCAATAAGGTTGATGATTGGCGTCGTGAGTACATAAGAGTTAATGAGGAGGAGTTTCGTGAGGAGTTGAAGCTACTAGCCATGCCCCTGATACGGAAATTACCAATAATGACGGCGGTAAAGATGCCAACAGGAAGAGAATATCCTGTGATTCTACGGAAATTTATCTAATAACGCTTGCGCCAGCCCCAGAGGCGATGTACCAAAGGGTAGGGGTCAGTAGATAAAAGGTTTAATAAGAAGTAAAGATACTATAAATCTATATGAGGAATAATTATTCTTTATCTCCTGTCCTTGTAGACTTTACCTATGTCCACGAGAGTGATTGGACTGCTAAGATCAAGGACTTCAATTGGTACTATAGGGTTACCCAAGCGAGTATTAATAACTCCAGGGGTAAGGTCATTGAGGTAGCAACACTACGGATTAATCATAAACATGAGTTGAGGATGATTATCAATACCCTATACAGGAGTGGTATTGGTGTCATTTACATTAAGGAGATAAATCCCGGTTATCCAAAGTACGTTAAGATCGCCCTTGAGGGTGATGTATCTAATTCAACACGCTACATTGCTCAGCAGTACGACCTCATCGAGACCTACGCCTATTACGAAAATGGGATCGAGCACTGGGGCTTCATTGGCTTCAATAATAATAATACGCGATCCTTCATCAGCCGTATCGGTGACCACGGTAAGGTCGTTAGTGTTAAGTTCAGGAGACTAAACATAGAAGACTTGCTCAACATTAATGCGCTGAGACTTGATGTGCTACTTAACCCAGGTGAGTATAGGATACTCAAGTACGCATTTGAAAGGGGCTTCTTCAGCGTTCCAAAGGAACTGAGCATGGATGAGCTGGCTAAGGAACTTAGCCTGTCTAAATCAACAGTAGATAGGTATCTACGTTCATCAATATACAAGATACTTAGAGTGATAATGAGGAGTGAATAGTCACAATAAATCCACAGACATTAACATCAACCCAGTATCCAAATCTAGTTTGGGAGGGTACCATGCTGAGATCTCAAATTATTATGCAACATGTAGATAATCAGACTTATTTAAACGATTAATATTCAGCACCAATGAAGGCGCTGGTTTGGACGGCTGTGGGTAAAATGGAGATAAGGGATGTGGAGAAACCTAAGCCGCAGCCAGGTTGGGTGCTCCTTAGGGTTAGTTACGCTGGCGTGTGTGGCTCAGATATAGGGGGTTTCCTGGGTAAGAATGAGCTGCGTAGGCCACCGTTAATAATGGGCCACGAGTTCACGGGCGTTGTTGAGGAGGTTGGGCCAGGCGTTTCAAAGGACTTAATTGGCAGGTTATTCACCGTTAACCCAATTATCGGCTGTGGACACTGTAGGTACTGCAGGAGTGGGTTGAAGAACCTCTGCATAGTGAGAAAGATAATAGGCATAGATTACCCAGGCGCCTACGCAGAGTACGTCGCAGTACCTGCTGACAACTTATACCCAGTCAGTGACCCGGTTAGGGGTGCCTTAGCCGAGCCATTAGCCACGTCAATGAGGGCTGTTAGGCTATCCGGAGCCGGCTTAGGTGACTCAGTCCTGGTTATTGGAGCTGGGCCTGTTGGGGCATTCGCGGTTAAGTTGCTAAGCATAAGTGGCGTTAAAGACATAACGGTGATCGATATCAACAGGAATAGGCTTGAATGGGCGAGGAGGTGGGGATCATCCTCAACACTGAGCGTGTCTGGTGATGAGGCACTTAAGAGCCTTAGTGAAACCCACCCTGAAGGCTTCGATGCCGTTATTGATGCCGTTGGATCTGGAGATACCAGGAGACTTGCCATTAACGCTGTGCGTAGGGGTGGTAGGGTTATTTTCGTTGGGCTCCACGACAATGAGGTTACTATACCAGGGAACCTGGTAGTGAGAAGTGAAATCGAGATTAAGGGTTCCTTCTCTTATACCGATGAGGACTTCCTTAAGGCCATTAGGGTACTGGAGTCAGGGTTACTGGACCCGAGGGAGGGTTGGGTTGGCATCAGGCCCCTTGAGATGGGGCAGGAGACTTTCGAGGAGTTGGCCGGCACGGAAACAAAATACATAAAGGTCATGTTTAACCCAGGTGAGTGACATAGGTAAGTTTGATGTTGAAGTTGAGATGAAGAGGATTAAGGAGGTTAGGGCCTACGTGGTTAAGGGTGGTGGAGCGGATTACCACGACCAAACACCCATATCAATCTACCCTGAGCACAGGACCACTTGGAGAAATAGTTTTTAACTTTCTTAAATAAATTTAAATCCTTAACAGTATCACGTGTGCAACATTAGCTTATGGAGTTATTACGAATCGTCCAAGTATTTTACCTTCAGCCAGTGTATTCAAAGCCTCATTGACGGCCTTCTCATCAAGAGGTATGGTCTTAATATACGACTTAATTCCTTTATCCCTGACCAGCTTTACCATCTCTTCCATTTCGTTTATGGTTCCATAGTTACTACCAATCATGGTGTATTGCCATACCGTAGTCTCAAAAACGGGCATGGGATATTCCTTGCCTTCCATCCCGACAAGGACAATAACTCCACCTGGTTCAAGAAGCCGCGCTAGTGTCCTTGCAGTCTCCTCAGTACCCACTAAATCTATTATTGCCGATACGCCCTCATCGGTCGTGCTCCTGACCAAAGATTCTAACTCGTTGGGATGCACGGCATAGTGAGCACCCAGTTCTTTAGCCCACTTCAGCTTTTCATCGCTTCTCGACGATGCTATTATCGTCGAGTACGGTGCCATATATCTCAAGAACTGAATTGCATAAGAAGCCAATCCTCCTACTCCATACACTATGACGCTGGATCCCGGATATAAATATGGTAATACCTTCTTAATTGCTGAATATGAGGTCAATCCTGCATCAGCCAAGGGGGCTGCAATGACAGGATCAATATCGATCTTAACCAAGAATCTATAACTCGGTACGTACAAGTATTCAGCATATCCTCCGTAATAATTTATCTGTCCAGGAATACTCTGATTTCTGCACTGCATGCATTTTCCGACTCTACAATATTTACAGTCAGCCCATATTGCATAAACAAGGACCTTATCACCCACATTGAAATTCACGACCTTTTTCCCCACTTTTTCAATAATTCCAGCATTCTCATGACCTAGAACAAAGGGTAACCTACTGGGCCTACCCCCCTCTGCGAAGTCACCTCTCCATAATCCAACATCGCTCTTACACATACCTGCGCCACTCACTCTAATCAGTACTGATTCATCATCTCCAGGCTCCGGAACATCAATGTACTCACTTCGTAAAGGCGATCTGAACTTCTCTAAAATAAGCGCTCTTGACCTCACGAATTTTGTATTATCTCTATGTTTTTAAATAAGTTATGAAACATATTGAATAAAAGCTCGATTATTATCAATGATTTGGATAATCAAACATGTTGGAATCAATCCTTAAAAGTACTGACACAAATATCGCACCTGATGAGTGTCAGAGAAGGTACTGTTATGTTCTTTAAAGTTGGAGAACAAATGGTGCCTGGGGCAGAGGTATACTTTATGCATGATTTTGACACGTGGATGCCATTATGTTTCTATGTATTTTATATAAGATTGGAGGGTAAGAATATTTTAATAAACACAGGCTTTCCGAAAGAAACTGAAAGAATAGAAAAGTTCTGGCTGGATTGGGATAAAAGGTCCACATTCAAAAGAGGTTTATTAATAGATGATATCATGAACATATTGAAGCTACGATATGAAGATATAGACTATGTATTTATAACCCCCTTAGTCATATATTCCACGGGAAATGTTGAGAAATTTTATAAATCAAGGATATTCATATATAGAGATGGGTGGATCGATTTCCTGGCTCCAAGTAAGAAGAGGGGCATGTTTTCCGCTCTTCCTTACGACCTTGTATTTACAAAGGAGTCCCTGTGCAAGTTGTTAACTGATATGAGGGATAACATAGTTCTAGTTAATGATGGCGATAAAATTTCCGAATCGATCTATGTAGAATTTGGAGGAGTGCACCATAGGAGTTCCATGATAATTTACTTTAAGATTAATAATAAAACTGTGGCTTTTACGGATTCAATATTTACGCGCAGAAACCTAGAGTTGCGAATACCTATAGGTATACTTGAAAGTGTAGATGAAGCCTATGATGTTTTTGAAAAGCTCAAGAAGGCAGATATAGTAATACCATTATTTGATTGTGGTATTACTGGAGATGCCATGTATGGTGAAATTAAAATCTAGCTGAAACTCAGTACATTAATTTTAATACAACTTGTTTGATCCATAAGATTTATATTCGCTAAAATCGATTAACGTGATGAGTATGGAGAATAGGGGTGTAGAGAATCTTTTAAATCTTTTAAATGTTCCGCGGTTCGGACCCTTGTCAGGCATTGTTATAATCGATACATGTAGGTACGGTGCTTGCCATTTAGCTACGGAGCTATTCGCGGAGCTTGGTGCAGTGGTGATACACATTGAAACTCCACCCTTTAAGCCTCCCTATTCTGACAGTTATAGATTTGCGGAGTTCAGGATCCCACCACATGGTGAAGTCCAGATTTGTGATCATGGTGCTCAAAACGGCAGAAACAAGCTCTCCGTAGCTTTAGATTTTCTTAATAGTGATGTTGGAAAAGAGATCTTCCTGGAGCTTATAAAGCATGCGGATGCCTACGTCGAATCTTCAAGACCTGGAACATTGGATAAGCATGGACTCAGTGACGATATACTCTTAGGTGCTAATCCTAGGCTGGTCATAGTACACCTTTCCGCATGGGGTCAAACCGGGCCTAAGCGATATGATACAGGGCATGATTTGGATATACAGGCTTTCACAGGCTTTCTGTACCAAATAGGGTATGAGAATGAGCCCTTGAGGGTTCCGTGGACAATAGCAGATTATGGAATTAGCCCATTCTTGGCATTTGCTACATTGGCCGCTATATACTATTCAAAAAGAACAGGGTTGGGCCAGGTCATAGATGCTGCTCAATATGAACTATTTCTGAGGTTACTAGACCCTTATTTACTCGATGCAGCGACCTATCAAGTGGAGCCCCCTGAAAGAATGGGTAATGATCATCCCTACTACTTCCCCTATGGTGTTTATAAATGCAAGGATGGGTGGATAACGATCTCTGCACCATTTCCAGCAACATGGCCGCGTTTAAGAAAATTATTGGGGTTACCACCAGAGTATGATGATGAGAATATAAGAAGAAGACATAGACAAGAAATAAATAGGAAAATTGAAGATTTCTTAAAAGACAAGACAAGAGAAGAAGCGGTAAGGATCCTGCAGCAGAACGGTGTTCCGGCCTCGGTTGTCCATAAAATATCTGAGCTAATCAATGATCCACATGTTTTGAGTCGTGGAATACTTATAGAGTGGGAGGATCAAAATATTGGTAGAGTAAAAGGATTAGGTGTGGTACCAAAATTCTCAAGAACCTCTGGTATGATCTGGAGGGGGTTTCCGAGATTCGGTCAAGATACATGCGCTGTTCTCAGAACTTTATTAAATTTTGATGATGATAAACTTATTTATTTACATAGAAATAACGTAATATATTGTGAGAATCTCAAAGAATGATACCTAAACAAAAAGTATAGTATCATAGCTCAGCACTTCCTCATCCCTTTGATTAAGACAAACTACATGAACAGTGACTATGCTATTTTCTGGATGCTTCTTACTTTGGCGAACATCTACAACCTCAAATTTTGCCTGTAGGGTATCACCAGGATAGACCGGCTTCATGAACTTTACATTATTGAATCCTAGAAGTGCCTTATTATTTTTTCTAATTATTTCAGTCATACTCAGTAATCCTTGACATAGTGATAATACTAAGAGCCCTTGAGCAACTCTTTTCTTAAATGTCGTTTGTGATGCATATATTTCATCTACATGCAAGGGATGGAATTCCCCAGTCAAACCCGCAAACAATACAAGGTCATAGTCTAGCACAGTCCTTCTCTCCGTTGTTACGACGAGTCCTTTTACCAGCTGCTGGACATTAGTCACAGATCGTATTCGTTTACAAGACCTTAAAAGATATTAATGATACAAGTTACATATTTTGTTTTTAATCATTTTTTAACCGTGATAAATGATCTCTGTATATTGTCTTTAGTTCTCTGATTGTTGTATCTATTTTCTCGTTATTACTTAGGAACTTTTGTATTATCTTTCCGCTTTCTTCGTGAATCTTTGTGAATCCTGGAAAATTAGGTCTTGGGTAAGCATGTATAACTGTGCTCAGTGTATTTAGATGTGCATCATTGGTTTCAAGGTTTACATTCTCATCAATCCATGCGTAAATATTTGATGGTTGACCATAGCCTTTAAAGTATATATTTATCTGCACATCCCTATTCAATAACCATAGTAAGAATCTTCTTATGATATCCAATGATCCCTCAGCTCTCCTTGAAACCGCGATACCAGCACCGCCTAGCACTGCACCAATGGGCATGGTAGTTGATGATGGCACTGCAGAAAAAAGTACGATATTCCTTCTATATCCATTTCTTGAGTAATTAAAATAACCGTAGATATAAGGTGCGTAGCAAATTTCATCGGTGGTAGCCATATAGTCCAGCAATTTAATGGGGTCTGAATCAAAGCTAATTCTATGTACATAATCTCCCATTTCTTCAAGTATCGAGAGGGCCTTGTGAATTGCTGAATCATCTATCTCATGGAAATGCCTATTCCATATTTTCCTGTCAATATTTGCCAATATTGATAAAAAAGTTGAATGCGCATGCAGTGGAGTAAGCGGTAATGCAATTTTACAAGCGCCATCATTGTATAATTTTCTAGCTAAATTCAGCATGGAAATTATTGATCTTGGTACTTCACTCAAAAGGTTAGGCCTATAAGCTGAGACCTGTGCGCTAGCGTCTATTGGTAATGCCCAGACATGATCTTTATAGATATAGGTGTTGAGGCTTTTACCTACGGTTTCCTTTCTAATTTTAATTAGATCCTCACTATTGATGATACTATCAATAGGTATATATTCGTTGCTCATTGCTAGATCACCAATTGATGGATAATCTACAATAACTAAATCATAGTGCTTAGCCAATTCGCCTGGGGATCTCATTGTAAATTCATAAAGAGATTGTCTGTCCCATTCAATATCTACATCGTAGTTGAATTCGTGGATAAACGCACGAGTCGCGTTCTCCAGGCCTCCAAACCCTCTTGGGTCATCCCACGTAATACCCCTAAGTTTCATTGAAGAAACATTGCATCATCTTAATAATTAATTTTTCTATGAAACAAGTCCTATAATTCGTATTTAAAGCGCAATAGACTCAACTTTATGAGTAGAGAGGTTGAATACATAGTGATTCTTGTCTTAGCATCCCTATGGATAGATGCCTATGACTTCACTGCTTTTTCATTCGCTACCGCATTATTTAAATCCGCATTTCCATGGATGTCCTCATTCTTGTTTGGTTTTGCGGTAGCTTCTGTACAATTTGGTGGTGTGACCGGCAACGTGGTCGGCGGATGGCTCACAGATCGTGTAGGAAGGAAAACGATGCCCATAACTCTTATACTCCTCTTAACTGTAGCAGCCATTGGATAAGGCCTTGCCCCCAGATCTATATACATTTACAATACTACGAATACTGGTTGGCTTCGGGATTAATGCAGATACAGCAACAGGGTTTACCTATATATTTGAATATTTGGGGACTAAGTAAAGAATATACCGGACAAATCTGTGACAATTTGTTGCTGCATCCATATATCTAGTGACGTTAGCAATAATTTTTTATCCGTTTTATTTAGTAACACGTAGCCTTACGAATCCTATCCTGTGGGATCGATAATGATTCTGGGAGGTATTTTTGCATTTATAGTGTTTTTGTTAAGGGTAAGAATTCCTGAATCCATCCTATGGCTTACCTATCAGGGTAAATTTGCCACCACTAAGCAATTATTGAGGAGAACATACAGAATCGATCTACCAGATGTGTCTGGTGTAGACGTAGAATTGAGGAGAGTTGCGAGGGGCTTAAGGGAGTGCATTTCTATCCTCATTTGATTTCTATCCATTCGTATGGTTTTTACCTTATATACTATTGGCACTTAAGCTAACAGGACTCTAGCTATAATTGAAGCTAGTGCGTTGATTTACGCTGTGGGCACATTTGGTGAGTGATTGACGGCATTTTTGACGCCAAAGTCGGCACAAAGACTTTGTACGTAATTGGAACTGCTGGCTCTGGAGAGCCTCATCAATTTTTCCATCCTTGCGCTTCACCTCAATCTAATAACATTATTAATGGTCTTTGCTTCTCTTGTTCTATTTTTCCATATAATGTATATCAACCAAGGAATGACTACGATCTCTGCTGTATATCCTCCCCAAGAAAGAGGTACAGTGGCCGGTTGTGGGTATTTCTAGGTCAAGCTAGGGCGGTTATAGCGCTAACTTATGCACTAACATTGCTAGGGTTAGAGAATTTGCTGTATAGCATAGGTACATGCGCTAATGTACATAACTAGGATACTGTTCTAAACAATATGCAACATGTTTGAGTTCTAAAATATATCCCACTAGAACTTATCATTAAATTTGATGAGTGGACCAAGTGGACCTGGGGATGTGCACAAGGTATTTGACGAGGCCTTGTTGAAAAGGACGCACTATTACTGGACAGTCCTTGGTGCGCTTGCTGATTATCTAGATGCTGGAGCAATAGTTGCAGGTGCCGCGTCATTACCAATATGGTATCAGTACTTTCATCTAACACCATTCCTGGTAGCATTGCTCGCCGCGCTTTCTGCCAACTCATTTGGTTCGGCTCTTGGTGCGCTGGCCTCCGCACCTCTGGGTGATGCATTTGGTAGAAAAACAATCTATACATACGATCTTTTATTCTATACGTTGGGTGCAGTTTTGATTGCACTAGCCAATAACTTTGTGATTCTGTTCATAGGTTACCTCATAATGGGTCTTGCGGTTGGTGTTGATGTACCTGTGTCATGGTCCCTTATAGCTGAGATAGCTCCAACTAGGTTTAGGAGTAGATTAATGGCTTTCATAAACATACTCTGGTACCTAGGACCAATAGCTGTGTTATTGATAGGTATAGCAACAGTCCCCTTGGGTTCGGAGTCCTTTAGAGTGATCTTTGGAAGTCTTGCTGCAGTTGCATTAATAACATGGGCCTTGAGGAGATCACTCACCGAGTCGCCCAGATGGGCCTTGTTAACTGGTAAGTTAGAGCAAGTTAAGGAGGCTGCAGAAAAATTAGGAATAAACGTGGATGTTTCAAAGTTACAAGCAGCCCAGGAAAGGCTTGGCCTCAGGGATAGGTTGAGGGAGGTTTGGAAATATAAGAAGGGTATAGGAATAGGATTTTGGGCAAACTTCCTCTGGTACATACCGGCGAGCACGTTTGGTTTCTTTCTGCCCTACCTCGTTACGTCAATAGCACATAGCAACATCGTAATTGCTGATTTAGTGGATATAGGATGGTTCGCAACGGCGCAGTCGATGTTCATAGTCTATATGTTTATTGCAGATAAGGTAGGCAGGAATGTGCTTTATGGTATTTCAGCAGCGATCTGTGCCGTTGCATTCCTATTTCCAACATTTCTCCCATTCACCATATTTTGGGTAGTTCTACTGAATGTTCTACTCTTTGGTTTTGGTCACGGAATAGGGGTCTTTCCCGTGGGCACTGCATGGCAGGCAGAAGTATTACCAACCGAAGTGAGGGCAACGGGCCAGGCCTTTGTATGGACATTCCTAAGGACGACGATAGGGATCTGGAGCCTAATAGTTCCTTTCATAGTGCTTCTCCCAAATGGCTACTCCTACATAGCTGGAATATCTGCTGCATTATTCATAGTGGGGGTAGTGTGGGGCTTTAAATGGGGACCTAGGACTCAGGGGAAAAGCCTGGAGGAAATAAGAAAAGAACTCTATGGTAAGTGATCCAGCTTCAGTCCCATGATCCATCTCCCATCAAAACCCTTAAAACTTTTCCCTGTGCCTTCCTTGATTTCCTGACTTAAACCTGCCTTCTCAATGTTGTTAGTTTTCTTACCTCGTAATCACGTTTACTTAGTATGTCCATTAGTTTCCTCATTCAAATGCCTCCTAATCCTCCCCGCCCTTAGGGGCGAGGTTTGTTGTTCGTTCTATCACGCGCTTGTGTAACCAACCATGCCCAAACTGGGTTCTGCATTGTGCCATAAGGCACATTGCATGAATGCCTTATTATTCATGCCATCCTCAACATTATATAGGTTAGGGAATATTCATGGGTGGAGAACCATTACATGTCTTGCCTCTCATTCATGTGGCCACCAACATTACATACAATTTAGCACATTCATGTATTCATCTACATTATATGTGAATCGACCCATTCATGCAGGGGCCTACATTGCATGCCGAGGGTTTACACCCATCGTGGTTAGTCTAAGGCCTCCCTCATTACATTAGGATGTAATACATTGGGGATTTATAAGGCCTTCTCCATGCACCGCACGTGGCTGGCTTTATCAATACACACTGAGCGTAAAGCAGTGAATTGTGTAGTATTTCTTGGTTCTTGTTCATGGGGTTACAGTGGGTATTAGGCGATGCTTTCACGTGATAAAGGGAAAATTATTAATATAGGCACGGGTCGTTGAGTAAGAACTGACGGTGATGGTGATACTAAGGATGGTAACGTTGCATGTGGTTTGAGCGGTGGTGGGTGTAGTAATAGTGGTTGGCATAATAACAGTGGCGCCAGGGCCGTCAATGCCTACGGCAATAACAGCGCCGACATGGGCACTAACGCATTGATCAGCATGGACACTAAAATGGCAGCCACAGTAGCTGGGGCGCTGATAGAAGCACCAATACCGGAACTAATACGAGCGCTAACATGAGGAGTAGCAGGCGCGGTAGAAGTAGTGGCCGTAGCACCTAAGGCACTGGTCACAACCACTGAGGTAGCTGGGGAAGAAATGAGGGCGTCAGTGGGTACGTACCCACTGACCCCATACTCATGGGGTGTGGAGTCGATTAGAAATAGAAAGAAAACAAAAAACGAGGACTTACACATATACCAGCCACTGGCGCCTGGGAGCACCCTAGGGAATTAACAAAGCTTAGTAACCCAGAGCAGCCTTAATATATGGGCTAACTTAATAATACATGCCGTAAGATCGTGAGGGGAAATCCGCAGGTCTGGGTGTGTAGCTTGAGGAGAGTATTACAGGGAGTAGGCACCGCGTTCACCATGCACTTAATGAGTCGAGAACCCTGTATTGCCTGAACCCCCTTAATGAGGACCTTTATGAATGCCCCGGGCTGGCCGGGCGTCCTCGGAGTCGTGACCCGAATATCGTGGCTTTACGAACGTGCCTTGCCGTGCATTGCAAACATTTAAGAACCCTGGGACCGGCAGTGGTTTGTGGGTTCCATAAACGTCACGGTTAGATTTGGTGAGGATGAACTTAGGAGGCTTGACGAGCTCGCTGAGCGAATGGGGAAGACTCGTAGTGATGCTATTCGCGACTTGATTAATAAGTTCGATGAGACGTTGAAGCAGGAAGTCGAGAAGGAAAGGAGGAGGTGGATGCTTATTGGGTTCGTGTCCGCGCTTGAGGAGGCCATCCTAGACCCTGAGCTCATACTCCGCTTCATCCGGAGGAACGTTGATATCCTAGGCTTTCCGGATTTTGTGATCGGGATGGTTAAGGTCAGAAATAGGGTGGTATTGATCAGTCACCACGATAGAATTGGCAACCAATTACTTCAGCAGGTGAGGGCTAAGGTTGAGGAGGATGTGAGGAAAGAAGAGGAGGAGATCGAACGAGAAGGAGGTGAGGATGAGGATACTGACAGTGCTGGGGCTTCCAAAATGCCCGTGGTTATACGTAGGGGTGCTCATCAACGCACTCTCCGTGCTATCCCTGAGACTATTAAATATAAATTAGTGACTAGTGGCAGGGCCGCACCGCCCATTGCCAGGCCTACCGCTACAAGTGCTGCTGGTAAGCCCGTGAACAACGGCGGAGGGGGTAGCGCCAAGCCTACGGTAGCTGCCTCCGTGTCGGGAAACAAAAAATTGGTGACTACCGGTGTACCCACTACTGGCAGCTCAGCCAATGCCCAACCCATATCCCCAAACCAACGGGCCAGCACCAATGGTAGTGGTGAGGGATTGGCAGATCCTGCAGGCCAAGGGATTAACCATAAGGTGGGTGGTGACTTTGCATTTGCGTTGGTGGCTAATTTATATCATAAACGTAGGGAAAGTTTGTTGAGGCTCATAGAGGGTATGGCAGGTGATTAGAGTGCCTTGGCTTACAGAACAGCTGGTTCTGAACACCCTTAGTTGTAAAGGCTTTGAGACCTACTACGTTAATCTGAAGCCCTCGCCTGACATCATCGCTACTCGGTATGTGGACATCCTCAAGCGTGTTAGGGAGGTTTGGTTCATCGAAGTTAAGGGGATCAATGAAGCGCTGGTTCGTGTAGATCAGCTAGAGGCTTTGGTTAACTTGGCACGGTTTGTGTCGAATCCACCGTATGTTAAGGCTTATCCTGTCGTCGCCGTTGTCGGCGAAGGAGTTATCACGTTTCATAACGCAGAAGAACTACTAAAAATGGCATTGCTCCTTCAGAAATACGACGATACAAGGAAGACCGCAAAAGGTAGGCTAATAGCGGCCATAAATGCAAATCGTGTCTCTCCATTTCTTGAATTACCGGAGGCAAAACAGCCGTGTAAAAGGGCCAAGACAACGTTCGAATACTTGCGTGACGTAGCCGTGCGAGAGCTCGAGGAAGTGGCCGAAGGAGATATCAAGGTTATCCTCGGTGACAAGGTCGAGAATATCCCGCAAATTAGGGCATTCGAACCCACTGAAGACAAATGTGTACCACGCATTGATGAGGGTGGTGAATAATGGGGCTGGGGAAGGTCCTCCTCAGGCTGGGCGTTAAACCAACCCCGCCTAGGGATCAAGAAGGTAGGCAAACACAGCCTGATCCGGTTGTTGGGGATTTCGTTGCCAAGTACCTAAAGTGCCTGGGCGTTGATGACTTGGGTAAGGTGCCGGGCATCATCAAGGGCCTAAACGTCAATGATGATGCCGCCAAGTGCCTGAATGAGTTAATGAGATCCACAAACTGGGATGAGCTGTTTACGAAGATTAATATGGAAATAGCCTTATTCGAAACCGTTACCAAGCACGAGCTACAGGGGCTAGTGGGCCATGGCGGTGGCGCTAGTAGCGCCGCGCTATCACTCCTGGCCCTCCACGACTTCATCACGTCCCTAAACATCATCAGACAACTAATGGGCAACGATAACACCAGGCCCATGGCGATGATAACCCTGGCAAAAATAACATACTTGTTATTTGATTTGTATATGGAGCTTTCGAAGAGGAAGGCCATACCGCCCAATTTAGAAGTTGAAATATGGAAAGTCCGTGAAACCCTCGTTGACGTAATGGAGGAATTATTCAAGGGGGATAGAATGATGACCGTTGACGGTAAGTCGTTTGATAAAAATAAATAACTATACTTAGCAAACACCTCACTGACCGGACCGGTCAATTGACTATTTGTAAAGGAGGCAATGATATGTTTGCTCACTGTTTAAGTTCAATTTCACTTGGGAAGCAACGAGGGGTAAAGTTTAAAAAGGCTTCAGACCACGTTCAGTCCTGCATGGGTAGGATGAAAACTTTAAAAATATCTCCGGTTACGTTCGGCTTTGAAGGGGGGCGTACGAGGATCGTTGCTATCCCTGCCCATTGTTTAGGTTCAATTCCACTTCAAAACTAACGTGGGAAAAGCTTAAAAAGTTCTTCAGCCACGTTCGTGATTGTTCAATCCCCCTTGATGTTCAACTCCCCTAGTTAAGTACAGGGTGGCGAGAGTGAGGGCCAAAAATATGCCCAAAATCATGAAGGCGATGAGGGTGTAATGTAGGGCAATGTTGTTCGGATTCTCTAGGTATAGCGCGTATATTATTGGCCCTGTGATTCCAACTACGATCAACAGGGTCGACACAATGTTGCCAAGCTTCTCCCTGCTCGTCTCTTGCCACCTCACGCCGCTGATACGTGTTAGGCAACTTTAAATATTTGTCCCCACGTTGTGGAAAAGCTTATTAATCCCCTAGTTCAGGGACTAACGAGTACGCAACTAGGCATGAATGTGCATATACGCATGTAATGTAGTTCGATGCATGAATGTAGGTGGTCTCATGTAATGTAACGGTGAGCATGAATGTACATGATTGCATGTAATGTCCCTTTGTCCATGAATGTGAGATACTGCATATAATGTGTGTCCCTGCATGAATGTAATGGGTCTCATATAATGTGCATTAAAACATGAATGTGCATTGCTGTATGTAATGTTCCGTAGCCTATGAATGTTTGTTATCGCATGTAATGTATAATCACGCATGAATGTGCACCTACGCATGAATGTAAGTGTCGACATGTAATGTGCATGAGGGCAGTGTGTACCCAAGCGCCGTTGAGGGTTAGATCCATGGCCCAAGTTCACGCCCATAGAAGAGCTAGCAGCAGATCTTAGGTGCATATTTGATGTACCATTGTTTCAACTCCTCATGCTTAGGCGTGAAGTAGTGCTCGACAAGGACGCGGTACTCACTTGGAGGTGCTCGCCCTTGTAAGATGTTCACTATACTTTCTGGAACACCCTGCATCAATAAGTACGTGGCAAAAAATTTCCTGAGTTCGTACAGCTCAAGATCACGTCCTAACACACCCCTAGCCACGTCCTTGATTTCTCGCCTTAACCTACTTTGGTCGAAAGGTACCAATTTACGCATCGCGTTCTCGACCACGTCCCTACTGAACAAGTTACTGGCTAGCCAAGCCTTAGTCATTCCCTCAACCCACGCCTTCCTATGTGGAAGGTATACCTGTTTAACCCAGTCCAGAAGCTCAGGCCTCATAAAGGCGATGAATGAGCGCTTTGTTGCCGTGACCTTACCAATCCTCAACATGCCGTGCTCAAGGTCCAAGTCATCAATTGTTAGCAAAAACGGCTCACCAGGCCTTAACCCAGTCTCGGCAAGCAAAGCAAAATAGAACTTCGATTCAATGGTCGGCAACTGCTGCCAAATTTGACGTAGTTGCTCAATGGTTGGGAGTCTAACCCTATTATTGCTCCTCGCCCTGTATGTCTTAAATGTGTGATAGAGCAAGCCGAACAGGTATGGGTCCCTCGACTCCAGCACAGTCTTCAGGAACGACTTCAGGGCTGTTGTTAGGTGGTGTAGGACGTGCTCCTCACCCTCCTCCCTGAGCTCAGCTAGGTACTCGCGAATCCCGTCAGGCGTTAGGTTCCAGTTAAGCTCCGCCAACATTTCACGGAGGTAGTGCACGTAGTTCCTCAGGGTCTTCTCGGTAACACCCTCAAGCCTCTTGGCTTTGACAAAATCCTCAATGTCCTGTTCTGTAACCACCCACTCCCTGCCCATAGACCTCACGTAATCACCAAGGTACCTGTCCAAATAGGACAGGAGCAAGTCCCTGTACTCAGGGTCTGCCCTTGCCCTGGCTATGACCTTGACCAAGTCACCGATCGAGGCAGGCTCCACCTCAGGTATTTGACCCAATATCCTAGCAAGTTCCTCATTACTGAGGAACTTTAGAGCACGGCATAGTAGGTCCTCGGTAACACGTCTCTTACCAGAGCGTATCATGGATATGAGGTTAAGTGTTACCTCCAAGTC
>Ga0079048_1000170_pt1 | contig 15617 bp, 13 predicted proteins | sample OSPB_host_MetaG_FD_76331 | JGI IMG/M metagenome (GOLD analysis project Ga0079048, IMG submission 76331) | Hot spring microbial mat communities from Yellowstone National Park, Wyoming, USA - OSPB_host_MetaG | ecosystem: Environmental > Aquatic > Thermal springs > Hot (42-90C) > Microbial mats ...
CAACTTCATGATTGGAGTCACTGCAGCCACCGGAAGCAGCATATACTGGTACTTCGGCTACATACAACCATTCATAGCAGCAGCAACAGCAATAGGAGTACTAATAGGGGCTCAAGCGGGAACCCGAATATTGATGCGGATAACCAATAAGCAAATACGATGGGTTTTCGTGGCCATACTATCATACCTGGGGTTCAGGATGCTTCTACGCGGATTAGGTAGGGAAGGCTTAGTTCCCATTTCATCTATTGATAAGACCATAGTTTCCCTCCTCTTCTCCATTGTTATGATTTCATCGCTTTACTACCTAATGATGAGGCGCCCAATTTATGAGGATAATTTACTGAGCATATATGGGATTCAATACGCTAAGCGAAGCGAAGTCGAGGAGAAGTTCGAGAATATAACCAGTAACCTGCTTCGGCTCGGCATAGTGATTAGCATCCTAATAATGGGAATGGGCCTCGCCTTGGTATTAATGCACGGTGGCGGAATGGGGCATAAATTAATGGATATAGCCGATCCATCATCCAGCGTCAATACAGCCTCAATAAGCATAGGTATGATGCTCACCGGAATCAGGGAGGGTGATGGTGTTTCACTCATGTTGCTCGGCCTAATACTCTTGATATTAATGCCGATAGCCATGGTCGCCATCAATATGGTTAGGTTCATCATTGAGCGCGATAAGTGGTACACAGTGTTTGCAGCAGTGACCCTAATTAATCTCTTAATAGCGTTACTAATAGTGCCCAGCCTCATCCCTCACTGAGCGAATAAAGGACTCAATGCGTGTTGCGGCCACATGCAAGGATTGAGGGGTCAGCTGCACGGAGCCCGATCCCCCTCCATGAATGATCGATGTTTCGCTAATTAAAGCAAGCGATGAATCTCGCCGTTTATGGCGGGGATAGGATGCAGGGGCTCCTCATTATGGGCATTATGTGGGGCTACAATAAAGGTATAATTCTCCAGGCCTCGAAGGGGCTCGTTAAAGGCAGCGAGGGGATCAATTATTCTCAAGCATGTATAACCCCATGATGAGATGCATGTGGAAAAGGCATATAGTTACGGCGCGTCTCTCGATAATCATGTTATTGGCCATCATCATTTCCTTAATGCTGTGCGGCTTAGCCGCTGGATTAATGGGCGCATTACTGGGTCTCGGCGGTGCAACCATATTGGTGCCCATACTGGTCATGTATGGGGTCCCCATGAATTACGCATCGGGTGTGGGCCTCTTCTCCGCATTAGCCACATCCTGCAGCGCCTGCAGCAAGCTTCTTAGGAGAAAGATTAATCAAAGGTATGCAATAGAGTTGTCGGCCGCATCGACATTGGGAGCAATATTGGGTTCAGTACTTTGTTACTACGTGCTTAGCAGTGGTCTTGAGTACGTGCTTCACCTAGTGTTTAGCGCCGTCATGTTCTCATCAATTTATCTCCTCATGAAGAGAAGCTCGCTTAATGCTTCAGCTCCTCCTCATCGCGGTCGTGAGGCTTTATCGTTTGGATTAATGATAATTGGAGGCCTATTATCCGGATTACTGGGCATTGGGGGCGGCCCCATTAACTTATTATCGCTCTACTGGGTGCTTGAATTACCGTTAAGCGTGGCTACAGCCACTAGTAACCTAATAGTGGGTGTAACCGCGGCCGCCAGTGGCTCGCTTTATTGGGTGTTTGGCTATATCCAGCCCTTCATAGCGTTTCTAGCGGCAACTGGAACATCGCTGGGAGCCCAGATTGGTTCCTCCTTATTGCCTAAGGTGAAGGGTTCAATAATAAAAATGCTTCTAATGGGAGTCTTCACGTACTTGGCAACTAGGATGCTGATAAGCGGCCTTAGGTTAAGCGGCTTCCTCCAGGTCACGCAATCACAGGAATATATGGCGTCAGTTGTGGTGGCTGCATTATTAATTTTGGTAATGATGCCAATAGTACGGAGAAACCTATGATTTTTCGCTCCTTGGACTAAGTTTCGCTCATTCTTTCCGTTCCGATGGATAAGTGTTTACCCGTGGCGTAACTCTCCCCATTAGTTAGAAATGCTCTGTCCAGAACTTGTATCCTAGCTTGCCTAACTCAGTCAATGCATTATCAAGGGCCTTGGCTTCTGGGGGCACTTCTATTACGAAGCTTACCTCGACGTAATTAGGCTTTATTTCTGGATTGAATCTCTCGTGGAATACATCTATTATATTTATGCCTAGTTCACCCATTTTTCCAGTCACTATTGATAGCGTTCCCGGCCTATCGGGTATTAGTCCCCTTATCTTCACTATCCTATTTGACTTAGCCAATGCCTTGTATATTATCTTGGTAAGCATGGGCATATCTATGTTGCCGCCGCTAACTACCGCCACCACATTGCCCTTTATGTTTACCTTGCCGCTCAATAATGCAGCCACGGCGGCTGCCCCGGCTCCCTCAGCTATTACCTTGGTGGCTTCCCCTATCACTAGTATAGCATTAACTATATCATTATCGCTGACCAGCACCACATCATCGACGACCTCCCTCATTAAGTTAAATGTTAAGTCGCCTATTCGCTTGACCGCTATTCCCTCAGCTATTGTATCAACGCTTGCAACGCCCATTATCTTTCCCTCCTTAAGCGATAAGTAGGCGCTTGGAGCCCCCTCGCTCTGAACCCCTATTACCTTAACGCTCGGCTTCTTCTTCTTTATTACTGTCGCTATGCCTGAAATAAGGCCGCCGCCCCCTATTGGAACCACCACTGCATCGATTTCATCCAGATCCTCCAGTATTTCCCAGCCTATTGTTCCCTGCCCAGCCACTATGTATGGATCATTATATGCATGCACATATGTCGCTTTTAATTCCTTGGCTAATTCCATGGCCTTCGCCTCCGCCTCGGCGTACGACTCTCCATGCAGGATCACGTCGGCCCCATACTTCCTGGTTCTGCTTATCTTTATCCATGGAGTCATCACGGGCATAACTATCGTGGCCTTCATGCCGTAGAGGGATGCAACATAAGCAACGCCCTGCGCATGATTCCCAGCCGAAGCCGTTACCACGTGCTTAACCCCTTCCCTGCTCATCCTGGTTATTGCATTATATGCTCCTCTGGCCTTAAATGACCCCGTCTTTTGAAGGGCCTCCAGCTTAAGAAAGACTTGGCCGCCAGTTGCTCCCGATATTGTATCTGACTTCACAAGCGGCGTTCTATAGATTATCCTCTGCCTTTGGGCTGACTTTATCAATTCAAGCGCGTCCTGGGTTAATTTATACACGTCATCAACCATAGTCATGGATTAAGGCTCATCGGGTCACGTATATATCCTTTTCCGTATAATATGTAGATATACATAATTGCTTGCCCCCGCTCGCCTCATACTTATGGATGGAGGCATTTACATTAACAGACTAGTTTTCTGGCGGGATAATGAAGCAAGGATCCAGGCCTCGCTTTCCCATAGATGAAGAGGCTCAACGATATGGAAAACACAGCCCCATTAGGGCTGGAGAATTAATTGAAATGCGTTCCCCTAACATTGATGTTAATCGCCTAGCTACGTGCGGCTATGGCTGTTATCTCTATTAATGCGCCGCGCGGTAAGTTATTGACCTCCACAGTTGTGCGGGCCGGCTTATTCTCACCGAAGTACTTCGCATAAACCTCATTGAATTCATTGAACATGCCCAGATTCTTCAGAAATACGGTTACGTAAACCACATTCCTCAGATCCATGCCTGCTGCCTTAAGTATGGCCTGTATATTCTCCATCACTCGCTGCGTCTGTTCCCTTATGCCCCCACTCACTAATTCCCCAGTTACCGGATCGAGTGGAATTTGACCGCTAATAAACAAGAGACCGGATGCCTCGATTCCCTGCGAGTAAGGACCTATTGGTTTTGGAGCATTCTCAGTATATACTTGCCTCATAGGTAGAGGCTTCCCCAGGATTTTAAAATACTACCAATGTTTATAATGAACTACCCCTGCCCTTGCGGGCGGGAGTCTCTGGTGGCGGAGATGAACCATAAGTCCTTAATTAGTTATGTTATCCTTCATTTTTTCCTCGATTGGTCCAATTAATTCCACATAAACCTCATCCCCCTCATCAAACCCCTCCCTGTTCTCCGGCACTATTAATATGCCGTTTCCCTTAGTCAATGTAGATAAAACACCGCTTCCAGTCAATGCTAAGGGCTCCACGTATATATCGCTTCCATATCTAAATACCCTAACTCTTATGAATGACCTGGTATTTATGGGGGTTGCCACTCGCCTTACTAATCGCCCCTTAACAAGAGGCCTGGGCTCCCTCTTTGCCCCCATTAACTCAAGGAAAATGGGCTTGACCAATGCCTCCACCCCAGTTAATGCGGCAACTGGGAATCCGCTGAGCGAGAAGACGGGTTTACCCCTGATTACGGCCACGCTATTCGGCCTGCCCGGCCTAATTGATGTGCCGTGAACAAAGTACTCCGGCGATAATGATTGAATGGCCCTAATCGTTGCATCCGGCGCGCCAACGCTTGAGCCCCCCGTTAATATTATGGAATCAAACCTATCTATGTCGCTTAATATGCGTCGCCGTATCTCATCTTCATTATCGGGCAGTATCCCTCTATAGGTGACCTCTATCCCCTCCTCCCCCAGGGAATCAGCCACAATGAACCTAGTGCTATTGATTATCGATCCCCTCCCGGCCCCGCTCATTGACTCTATATCGATCAATTCATTCCCAGTGGAGTAAAGCGCAATATTTAGATCAAAGACCTCAATGGCTTGGATCCCCATGGATGCAAGGATGGCCACGTGCCACGGCCTTATCCAAGTGCCTCGCCTTAAGACAACTTCCCCAGCGGCCACGTCCTCGCCCCGCCTAGATACGTTACCCATGGGAGCCACAGGCCTAAACACCTCCACGAATTCGCCCCTTAACCTTGAGTCCTCATACATGACCACTGCATCGGCCCCGCTGGGCAGGGGCGCCCCCGTAGACACCTCAACAGCCTCCCCCGGCTTCACTTCAATTGATGGATTATCACCGGCCATTACCGATCCAACCACCCTCAACAGTATTGGATTAGTATAGGAGGCTCCGAAAGTGTCCCTGCTCCTCACGGCGTATCCATCGACGGCCGATCTATCGAATGGCGGCACATCAATGCTTGACACCACATCCCGTGCAAGGAATCTATGTAGGCTCCTCCAAGTCTCAACAGTAACTATCCTGGGCAAGCCCCTTATCTTGCTTAAGGCCCCCCTCACCGCATCATCCACATTAATTAACTCCTTAAATCCCTCCCTCACGGCAAGTTGGTTTCCCCATACAATATAAAGATTCCACTATTGGGCGTGGAACCACCCCACGCGTGAGCAATGCACAATTATTTATAGTGGGCGCCCCCGCTCTACGCGGTAATGAGGATAGGAATAGCTGGTGCAGGACCAAGCGCGCTTTACTTGCTAAGGATGGTTAGGAATCACGATGTCGTGGTTTACGAGGAGGATTCTCGCCTTGGATTACCCAAGCACTGCACTGGTTTAGTCAGCATGAATGGCGCAACCGCATTAGGGATATATAGGAGGGACATAGTTATGGGCCGGTACTCGAGGGTCAGGGTGATCAATGGCGAGGACGGATCCACGGTCACATTTAACTTGCCGAGGCACTCCATAATAATGCTGGATAGGCCGTCCCTGGAGGAGTCGCTTTATGATGGTTCCGGCATAATTTTCAATGCTAGGGTCAAGGCCGTATCACCCCATGGAGACATAAATACCGCCTCCAGGGATGGGAGATTCGATGCAGTGGTAGTTGCGGAGGGCGCCAGGGCCCGCCTCTCCGGGATTTTTGGGATCAAATATGATTACTTATTCGGGATACAGGGCGACGGCAAGGCAGTTGGCGACGCCTTGCCATCATCCATTGATGAGATAATAGTGGTGTTTGATAGGAGGATAAGTTCATCCTACTTCTCATGGATTGTCCCCATAGATGGCGGCGAATATAGGGCCGGAGTAACGGATAGGATGGAGAGGATAGCTGGGTCCCTGGCATACTTCCGGAAAAGATTTGGAATAAGCTATAGAACAATGTTTGGGGGCAACGTCATGGTTTCCTCCCGGGGCGGTTCATTAATTGCAGGGAGGGCGGCGGCTATAGGGGACTCCACGGGCATGAATAAGGCATTAACCGGCGGAGGAATATTGACCGGGGTACTTAGTGCTAGGTTGCTTGGTTTCTCCCTTGACTTAGCGAATGATGTGGATACCGCATTTAGGGCGTATGTTGATGCCATGAACACAACGGTGGGAACTGCATTGAGGTTTTACTCATACTTATCCTCTCTCCTGTACTTAAGGAGCGGCATTCAACCCATACTTGATTTGCTTGATGAAGTTAATGGATTATCCATAAGCGTTGATGATTATGATAATCACGCAAAGGCAATTGCGTCGGTGCTAAGGTCGCGCCCATCCCTATTATTTGCCTTGCTGAGGATAGTGATTAACATGGATCTCGGCTCCCCCATTAACGCCGCTGAACTGCTTCTTGGTCGTCGAGCTACTTAAATAGTTAAGTTTTTAACCACATCATGAAGAGGCGCTCATGGCTATAACCACGGAGGCATCCCCCTCGGAGAGAAGAAGCGTCTTGCTTAATGCATTCCTAGGCTCATTCACCGCATCAATGAATATATCGATGCTGATAATAGCATTGCCAGCCATATTTAAGGGAATAAGCGTTTACCCATTATCCCCCCTCGGCTTCACATCGATGATTTGGCTAATAGTTTCCTATCCATTGGCGCTAGCCGTCGCCATTCCAATAAGCGGCCGCCTCTCCGATATGTATGGTAGGGGAAAATCATTCACAATAGGCTTCCTCGTATTCACGCTTAGTTCCCTACTGCTTGGATTAACGCAGGGAACCGGCGGCGTTGCCTCCATTGAGTTAATAGCGTTCAGGATAATTCAGGGAGTGGGAGGCAGTTTCATGTTCAGCAATAGCCCAGCATTGATAATGGATGTCTACCCACCCCGTGACCGTGGCTTCGCGTTGGGGGTAATCGGAATATCGTTCAGCGCGGGCTCGGTCATAGGCTTATTGATTGGCGGCGTGCTAGCCATTATTAATTGGAGACTAGTTTTCCTAATTAATGCAGTGATTGGGGTGATAGGGACTTATTGGGCATATAAGGTGGTCTATAGGTTATCCCCCGGCTCCGGCATAGTTAAGGTAGATTGGCAGGGGGCACTGCTTCTCGCTGCTTCCCTGGTAGCCATACTGATTGCGCTGAATCTAGGCATGCTTCCCTATAATAATCAACCCCTTGGCTGGGGGGATCCATGGGTCTGGGCCCTGCTTGCCCTAGGCGGTATTCTACTCATTGCGTTAGTACAAGTGGAGCGGCGCGTCGATGAACCCATGCTGAGGCTTGATTTATTCAGGATAAGGCAATTCACGTTCGGCGTTGCCAGCGCGTTCTTCCTATTCCTTGCCCAGGGAGCCAATATATTCGTCCTATCAATACTGCTGCAGGCGCTATACTTGCCCATGCATGGCATTCCATATAGCGAGACGCCCCTTCTTGCCGGCATATACCTAATACCGAATAGCATCGCGAATGCCATATTTGCTCCAATAGGCGGTCGCCTCGTTAATAGGCTAGGCGCTAGATTGGTGTCCACAATGGGTGCCCTAATCGCTGGGCTCAGCTTCGAATTATTGGGGCTTCTCCCAATTGATTTTAGTTATGGATTATTCGCCGTAATTCTATTCATCATGGGAATGGGGTTCGGCCTATTCATGTCCCCTAATCAAGTATCCATATTAACTCCCGTTCCACCAAAGGATCGCTCGGCCGCGTCAGGCATGAGGGCCAGCCTACAGAATGTCGGTTCCTTGACCAGCATAGTTATATTTCTGTCGCTAATAATAGTTGGAACATACGCCGCATTGCCTAAGGTACTTGCCGCCTCACTGATTAGCGCTGGTTTGCCGATCAGCACTGCCGCTGCGCTTAGCAGCATACCGCCAGCCATAGCATTATTCGCAGCCTTCCTTGGATATGATCCCATAAGCACGTTGGTGAACATAACTCATGCATCAATTCCTCAATCCCTTCTCCCAATCCTCACTAAGCCCAGTTTCTTCCCCACGGCAATAGCTCCAGCCATGATAGGCGGCTTCCATTACGCGTATCACGTGGCCGCGGCGATGGCGATAATGGCGGCAATATTATCCGCGCTGCGGGGAAGGGAGCGGCTCGCCTAATAATTAATGCAGGTAAGCAACTATATCCATCAAGGAACTCAGTTTAATATTTGGAAGGGGGGACTCCTCTCGGCTCCTAATTAGTGCGGTCTCCATTCCAGCCGTAATTGCTCCACGTATATCGCTGCCAACCCTATCCCCCACGAATAGGCACTCCTCTGGATCCACGTGAAGCAAGCTAGCCGCTAACAGGAACGGCGCCGGATGCGGCTTTACCTCGGGAGTATCATCGCCGGCAACCACTATCAAGTCAAAATAGTGAAGTATTCCGCTTGCCTCCATTCTTGCCCTCTTAAATCCATTAACGCCATCTGTATTAGCTATAATGCCTAACCTAAGCGGCTTAAGCATTTGCAGGGCGGGTTCGGTGTCCGGATATGCCTTGCTCAGCTTGGTCCAGGTTCCCCAATAAATCCTCAATAAATTAAGCGCCTCCCCCCTCTCAAGCGATAATCCAAGCCTATTATATAGGCTCAAGAACCACTTCCTCCTATCAAAAATTGCTCGGCGCTCCATTTCGCGCTCAATGATTTCCAATAAAGCAATAACCTCGCCGCTGGGTATGCCATGAATTGATTGAATTGCCGCCGCCACCGCCTCAATTGCTCCTCTTCGCCCATTATAGACATCCATCAATGTATCATCGAAATCAAACAATACCGCCTTGATTCTCACGCCACCACACCAATGGATCCCTTATTAAAAGCTGTCGAGGAGGACCTGGATTAGCCTTACTTGATTATGATATCATTGCTTGAGCCAATTATCAACTTGCTTACCCTTGACCCATTAAATATTCCCACCTCGACAACGCCCGGTATTGCCTTTAATTCCGCTTCCTTATCGATATCGATGCTGTCGATGGGGTACGAATAATCCAGGAGGTAATTGCCGTTATCCGTGATGACTGGCCCCCTCTTATCGTTCCCCACCCTTAACCTAGCTTCCCCGCCAAACCTCCTCTCTATTGTTCGCTTAACCATTAACCAAGCGAATGGTAATACCTCTATTGGAATTGGCCGCCCACCCGGTATTGCCGGAACAAGTTTGCTCTCATCTATTATTACTATGAAGGATGCCGCCCCATAGTCGATGATCTTTTCCCGAGTTAATGCCCCACCCCCGCCTTTTATCAAGTTTTTATTTGGGTCCACGGCATCGGCTCCATCTATTGCAACATCTATCTCATCCACTTGCCATGGCTGCCTCACCATTCTTCCCAATCCAAGCCTCACCGCATTCACCTCGACCTCGCTTGAGGTGGGAACTATCTCAATTGATAATTCTCCTCTCCTCACCCTCTCCGCCAGCATTTCAAGAAATACTTGAGCAGTGCTTCCAGTGCCGGCCCCCACCACGTCCCCGTTACTTACGTAACTCAACGCCGCTGCAGCAGCCTTCTCCTTGCTATTCATGTATGTTCCCCGTCATTGGTCGACCTATGCCCACGTAAATCACGTTCGGGGGCGGGTTCCTCCAGTCCCGAATTATGTGCCTAGAATCAACCACTGCCACCCTGGAATTTACTTTGCCTATATCCATGAGGCTCAGCCTAGCATATTCACTGTGGTCGGTTAGTATCGCTATCACGTCGGCCCTCAACGATGCCTCCAGGTCCCTGGTTAACGGTATGTTCCAATCCCTCAATGTGCGGTCCTCCACCACGTATGGATCGTGAACAATCAGGTTCCTGTATCCATTATTTAGCAGGTGCTTAATGACGTCATACGAGGGGCTTAGCCTAGTGTCGTCCACGTCGCCCCTAAATGCCAACCCAAGCACGGATATTCTTGGATTCGTTGCCTTAATTATGCCTGCTGCCTCCCTTATTAGGTCGAATACATGCTTAGCGGCCATGACGTTTATCTGTCTTCCCAGAGACGTTAAGTCTAATTGAACGCCGATGCGTTTAGCGGTATACATGAGGAACTGCGGATAAATTGGTATGCAGGAACCGCCCACCCCAGGACCAGGCTTATGCAAGTGTGAGTAGGGTTGGCTATTTGCTGCTTCCCTAACCTCATCGAAATCTATGCCCAAGCTCCTGCAGAGCCTAGCCACTTCATTAGCTAACGCGATATTTACATCCCTATAGACGCCCTCCACTAGTTTCTCGGTCTCAGCCACTGTGGGTGAACTAACTATCATCACTCCCTTCTTCGCTATGACTCCATAAAGCGCCTTTGCGGCCTTGGTGCTTCTTGGCCCGATTCCCCCAATTACCTTAGGGTATCGCTCCTCTATGTCTTGAATAGCCCTTCCCACATATATTCGCTCAGGTGAGTATACTAGTCCAAAATCATCCTCAGCCACTAATCCACTGACGCGCTCTAGTATGGGCTTAGCCACCTCTATGGTGGTTCTGGGGGGAACCGATGACTCTATTATAACTAGGTCCCCCCTCTTGAGGCCCTTGCCTATGCTCTCCATTGCGGAGGAAAAAGCGTCAAAACGTGGTTCTCCATCATTCATGTATATGGGAACAGTCACTATCTTCACTTGGCTACTGGCGGAGGCCTCCTCCCCGCTCATTGTGTATGTCAATTTCTTAGCCAGCCTCCTCAGCTCAGCCTCAACAGTTGAATCGCTTAACCTAAAAGTGCATGACTTAAATGCGGCGACTTTACTTGAGTCAGCATCAACCCCAATCACTTTGGCTCCCGCCCTTGCCCATACTGCCGCTATCGCCGTGCCAACGTATCCCATTCCATATACGGCCACCACTAATTCCCCCTCCCTCAATAGCCTCGCTAATTCATTCTCATCGGCATCCAATAGATTAACCATGCGGGAATCAGGGAAGCGCGATTATTAAACTTACCCAGCCATACGCCTCTAATTAATTAAACTTTGTGATGGGGAAGGGGAGCAAAAATTTTTATAGACATAGGTGACGGTTGTTTCGGTGAATTAAGTGGAGTACGTATATGCAACGCTGTTGCTTCACTATGCCAAGCAACCAATAAACGAGGAGAACATAGTTAAGGTTCTTCAGGCTGCTGGGGTATCCGCCGATGAAATAAAGGTGAAGGCCTTAGTGGCCGCAATAAAGGATGTTAACATAGATGAGGCAATAAAAACGGCTGCATTCGCTCCAGCAGCGCCAGCCGCTGCACCAGCTGCCCAGCCTCAAGCAGCATCAGCGGCGGGCGCAGAGAAGAAGGAGGAGAAGGCCGAGAAGAAGGAGGAGAAATCAGAGGAGGAAACAATCGGCGGCCTCGCTAGCCTCTTCGGTTAATATAACAGCAATTATCATTTAATAAAATAATTTTTGATGGCGTTATTTGCTTCACTCCTTTAATAATTTATTCCACGGTATTTTCCTACCGCACTTAGGGCAGTACTCCCAATCCTCCTCTATGGGTGATCCACAGTACGGGCAGACGTATTGCTTTTCCTTTGATTCCGCCCTGCCATCCCCGCCCGCTTGTTGATTGGGTTCCTCGACCCCCGCCTCCTGCGGCTTCTCAATTGTCTCTACGGATACTTGTTGGAAGTATTTGGATAGGATTTTGCTCCATAATTCCTTAGGCGACTTAGTGTATAGCCTTATCCTTTGGTATGGGAGCTGCATGCCTCTCCTCTTCTGGTTCTGCGGCTTTGATTCCAGCTCTATTTCTACGAATCTTCTCTTCTCGTTTATGAGTATGCGTTTAACGGCGAGGGGGGTCTTCATTATGTAGGACCCATCCAGTATAAATGCATCCCTATAGAATACAACGCCCTTGCTGGGTATCATCGGTAGATTACCCATGGGGTTTGCTGCTTGGCCCGCAAACGGAAGCTTAAGGGCCCTCGATAATGCGTAGAACACGAGGAACCAAACGCCGAAGAGAACTAGGTAGCCTATGAAGTAAGATAGGAAGTCCTGATAAAAGACGGTCATTCCGGCAGCGTACCTGGCTATTAATGCCGTTATAAATCTATTAACGACTGTGGATAAGAGGGTTGGGTAAATGAATATGATCACCAATAACAGCGCTAGGAGTATGAACATGTTCTTGAACATTCCCTTAGACATTTGGGAGTACTCTTTCTGAAGCTCGGCGTCGCGCTCCATTGCTTTCCGTATCTCGTCAGGATCAAGCTTCCCCAGAGCCGATTGTCGCTTATACTTCTCTATCTCAACCGAGTTAGACTTATATGACTTATAGCTCATCGCGATCATTATCCCGAACACTATAACCAAGTAACCCACGAATACCCCTATTGAGAGCCAACTATTATGGGCGACTTGCCCCCATGCGGCGGCGGCAGCGAACGCTATAGGCGCCACTACCCAGAACAAGTACTTAACGGGTCCAGACTGCATTGCCATTGACATATAATCAACTCCCTATAATGATGAAATAATAAACTTTTCCTAAACGTACTAGAACCATTACTGCCCAGAATCGGGCGGCTCAGCAATCTCCGGCTTTTTGGGATGCCGCAGATAGTTGCTGAAATAGGAATAAGGCTTTTGATTGCCTAAACATTATTTGGGTATGGGTTGGGAATCATATATTACCATATTAACGTTTATATAGGCTTAGCGGTTCGATAAGTAATGGAGATGGAAGTCCATTGGGACGAAAAGCTTTACCCCATTAGGGTTTGGGGTGGGGATAAGTGATTCCAAGCATTGCTTGGTTATTCATTGCTTGGTTTCTAATGATTGGTGTTCTTTATCCATTCAGAAATAGGTTCAAGCTGCTCAAGATATATTATGGGCTCGCCGTGATGGTGCGGGGAGAAAATGTTCACCAAGTAATAGAGCCAGTTGCTAAGGCAATTTCGCGGGTGCCATCCTGGATTCTGGAGGTGTTGGTGATCGGTGTATTTCTATCCTCAATGCTATACTTAGTTCCAGCTCCGCTTCAGATAGTTGGGGTACCCGGCTTCTCGTTCCCCTCGTTCTTCAGGATATTGGGCAATAATGTATATGCAATACTAACGGTTAAATCATCGTCGCCGACAACATTGGTCACGCATAAATTCGTTCCTCTAGCCCCGCTGATACCGGGTGTCACGGTTGATCTATATGTATTCCTCTACGTTTTGATAGCCATAGGCATAGGCATATTGGTTCATGAATTCAGCCACGGCGCATTGGCTATCAGGTTCGGTTCTCGAGTCAAGTCCGGTGGAGCTTTTCTCTCCTTATTTCTCCTTTATGGCGGGTTCGTGGAACTCGATGAGAACGACATGAAGCAGAAGCTCTCCTTAATTCAATTATTGACAGTGTACGGCGGTGGGGTATTCGCAAATCTCTTGCTGGCTTACTTAGCAGTTGGCTTACTTTATCTAGTTAATGCTCCAGGCATAATAAATGCCTTAGGTGGGGTAATTATAACCGGCGTGTTGAAGGGGTACCCCGCCTATCAATCGGGGATAATTAATGGAAGCGTCCTCCTATATGCTAACGGTACTGCAATTCAATCAACATATTCGCTCCTATACTTATTGGAGGGAGCTAGGCCTGGCGAGCACTTGATTTTAACGACGCTAGCTAATGGCGTGATCACTAATCACGTGGTCACATTGGCAAGCAACCCCAATGATCCGGGCTTTCCCTTTATTGGGGTAATGCTTCAAAACAGGGACTTCTATAATTTCCTTTACTGGTTCTGGACGCTTAATGTTACCCTGGTTCTCCTAAATTCTCTTCCCGCTCTTCCACTTGATGGTGGTCAATTCGTTTATGCGATCTTGGCTCGAGTTATGGGCGAGAAGAAGGCTATGAGGGTCACGGAGGGGCTCAGCGTGGTTGTGTGGGGCCTAATAATACTCACGATATATGTCAGCATAGCCACTGGTCTATGGCAACTCGTTGTGCCTTGAACCCTCATGTAGTCTATATAAAGATGGTTAGGGGATGGAAAACCCCATCCTTTAGGTCGGAGAGATGGCCTAACTAATGCTTCTAATAATAAAGTTTAAATTAGAGGCATAGAATGCTTAGGTTAATGCAGAATTCCTTTAGCGATAATATTAAGGGTTACATAGATGGATTGCTGGATAATGTTAGTGATATTGAGTTGGTGGGATTAGCGACTGCGAATGGTTTTCCCATAGCGGTTAAGAGTCGTGGGCCAGCCGCTATTGATAATAGAATGTTAAGCGCATTCATTGCGTCGATAATAAATGACGTATCGAGGAGCCTCAAGGCAGCTAACATGAGTGCTGATGTCGAGGCATTAACCATAATTACATCTAGTTCCCAGATCCTATTAAGGAGAAAGGGCGATCTAATAATAGTGATTAAGGCATCGCCCGATGCAGACACGAATCTCCTCCTCTACTTAATAAATCAAGATCCATTCTAGTAAGTCACTGATGATTTTTAAAATAAAAACTTGAAGTTGATTTTAATTATGGACTTAATAGATGCATTACTTGACTAGCCTCAGATCTATTCCCTTAGTTTCTGGTCCCATTGCTGCAGCTATTCCGTATAATATTCCTGCTAATATTAAGAAGAACGCGGCAGTGAACCAGATGTTTGTTCCTTCAATGGGCTTAAATACGCTGTATAATGGAATGGAATATAGGGGCATCCACGCGGTCAGGAAGAGTCCAGAGCTATACCCAAACCCGACTCCGCTGGCTCGTCTAACTGTGCCGAAGCGCTCGGATAAGTAGACTGGAACGAGGCCCCATGGCCACTGAGTGAACCAACCAGCGAACAGTGAACCCAAGTAAAGCAATGCAATATTCTTGGTTGCCGCGCCTAGATACCATATGTAGAATGATGGAACAGCCATTACTACAGAAACCACTGCGCTAATGATGAATGCCCTTTTCCTCCCTATGAAGTCGGAGGAGAAGCCCCAGAGCGTTGCGGCTATTGCAGCGAAGATTCCGGAGATAGCGTAGAAGTACGATGCACTTCCTTCCCCTAACCCGGCCCCAGTCAATATACCGGTTGCGTAGTCGAAGAGGGAGTATGAGCTGAAGAATAGTCCAGTCATCAAGATAAATACTTGTAGGAATGTCCATAGGGTTGGGGGCTTGAAGAGGCTTAGGAATGGAACCTTCTCTAACTCCTTCTTCTCCTTTGCTTCCGTAAATATTGGGGAATCCTTCATCTTGAACCTAATGATTAATGCAACGACGGCCGGTATTAAGCCTGTTAGGAATACGTACCGCCAACCATAGGCCTTCATCGCCGGTATCCCAAGTATAGCCACGAATAGGGAAACCACGAAGCCGCCGAGGGCCACGCCCCATGAGAATGCCCCCTGCGCTATGCCGCTTGCTAGACCCCTCCACTTGGTGGGCGCGTACTCTATAGCGAATGGATGCCCAGCGGCGTACTCTCCTCCTATGAACGTTCCCTGCACGAGTCTGAGAACTAGGAATATTATGAATGCA
>Ga0079048_1000196_pt1 | contig 14660 bp, 13 predicted proteins | sample OSPB_host_MetaG_FD_76331 | JGI IMG/M metagenome (GOLD analysis project Ga0079048, IMG submission 76331) | Hot spring microbial mat communities from Yellowstone National Park, Wyoming, USA - OSPB_host_MetaG | ecosystem: Environmental > Aquatic > Thermal springs > Hot (42-90C) > Microbial mats ...
CTTCGAGCTATACGACTTATTCCTAGGAGGCTTCGCGGCTGTGCCAATATCTAAGTACTTCCATGTATCAATAGCTGTCTCCATATACTATACCGTGGCGGTGCTCTTCTTGGGGGCATTCATAGGCGCCATAGTGTTCACAATTATCGGGGATGCATGGGGACGACGAACAGCCCTCCTATTCAACTTAACACTAATGAGTTTGGCTTACCTAGCTACGCCGTTTGCTCCAAACATAGTTACGCTTGGAGCGCTGCGATTCATCGCCGGGCTCGGCATTGGCCCTGAAGCATTAATTGTAATAGATATACTTAGCACCGAGTTCTTCCCGGCAAAATTCAGGGGAAGAGCATTATCCACCGCATACACCATAGCTTGGTTAGCGCCCATAGTTGTGGCTGGATTGGCTTATGTACTGCTTCCCTATAAATACGGTGGATTATATGGCTGGCAATGGTTATTCATAATAGGAGGCCTAGGCATACTGCTTGTTTTACCGTTCAGGTTCCTAATCCCGGAATCCCCCAGGTGGCTTGAGGTTCATGGACGAAAGGCGGAGGCGGATGCCATAGTAGCCAAGATGGAGAGCATCGCTAGGAGGGAAAAAGGCGAGCTGCCGGAACCACCGAGGCTGGAGGTGGTGGAGAGCAAGAGAATACCGTTCAGTGAATTATTTAGTGGGGAATACAGGAAGAGAACCATAATGCTTTGGATATTCGAGTTCCTCCAGGCAGGCGTTTATTATGGATTCGCGTCCCTCGCGCCCAGCGTTCTCTACGCTAAGGGCTTCACCATAGTTAAGACCCTTGAGTACACCTTCATAATATACACATCCTACTTCCTGTCCTCAGTGGCCTCCATATTCGTCATAGATAGCGTCAAGTTCGATAGGAAATGGCAAACCGCCCTCGTGATGTTACTGATGGGCATCGATGGATTAGCGTTTGGATACGCCATAACTCCCTTAGAGGCAGTGGCCACGGGCTTCTTGTTTGGCTTCCTATCCAACATATTCTCGAACGCATTTCATCAATATGGAGCTGAATTATATCCAACCAGGATACGCGCATTCGCAGATGGCGTTCAATACTCCCTTAGCAGGCTTGGCAATTATATTTGGTTAACTGCATTACCACTAGTGCTTCAGTCCTATGGGCCTGGAGCCATGTATGCAGTGGTGCTAGTAATGGCCATAATCGTCTTCATAGATGTGGCCATACTGGGCCCACGCGCATCCCAGATCCAGCTAGAGAATCTAAGCAAGTAATCATTCCTCATTGAAACTTGTTAAAAAATGATTTATTTCTCCATTATATATAGAGGAGCAATGATAATAGATGACACATTAAGGGAGGGATTACAGTCGCCCGGCATATCATTCACCATAGAGGAGAAACTGGAGCTAGCCAAGAAAATAAGCGCGGCTGGGGTTAAGGAGGCAATAGTGTCGCACCCATCCGCTCATTACTCAGAGATAGAGGTGACTAGGAGAATAGTGGAGGGCAAGTACTTTGATAGGGTTCTAGGCCTGGGGCGGGCGGTTCCATCCGATCTAGATACTGCCGCCATCGCTGGGGGAGGAATAGGCACTTACATACCGTTTGAACCAACAGCCGCTGAAAAGGCGCTGGATGCTGTGAGGTACGCGGTGAATAAGTATGGACGCGGAAAATCATTCATAGAGGTCAGCATAACTAACGTGACTGCCTACTCACTGGATGGCTTGATTAAGATGGCGAAGAAATTAATGGATATAGGCGTTGATAGAATTCAATTAGCCGATTCACTGGGCAATGCCTCTCCCTCATTCGTGGCTAGGGCCGTGCAGGATGTTAAGAAGTCGATAAATATACCCGTGGCCGTTCATTTCCATAATGATGCCGGGGCAGCAGTGCTTAACTCAATTACCGCGGTAAAGCAGGGCGCGGACTACGTGGATACGACCATATTTGGCATTGGGGAGAGGAATGGCATAGCCGATCTAGCCGTGGTTTGCGCAATACTTAGAATGGAGGGATACAAGGTGGAGATAAACATGGATGCACTGAGGGAGGCATATGACTATTTAAGTAAATTAATAGTGGAGAAGGCCGGCATACAGCACTTCCGCGATAATTTCCCCATATTTGGCTCACATGTATCCACGCAAACCGCTGGAACCCATGCATCCTACTCGGAGGTATTCAAGGAGAATAATTACTCGCTTAATGTGTATGTCGGTAAATCAATTATTAAACGAGTAATGAGGGAGTCTGGAATAGATGTGAGCGATGAGGAGGCAGCGGAACTCGCGAGGAGAGTTAAGGACTTAGCCGTAAAGACAGGTAGAACAATCAAAGTCGAGCAAGTGCTTGACATGCTTAACGAGGTGAGGCGCAGTGCTTGAGAAGCCTCTGGCGCTTGAGGTGGGGCAAATAGTGGCTGGACCCACCGCTGGATTAATGCTCGCCGATCTTGGATTTAACGTAATAAAGATAGAGCAGCCGGGGCGTGGAGACGTGGCTAGGCACTTCACGGGGCCCAGCAAGGGTAACTTCGCATTCTTCAATAGGGGCAAGAGAAGCATGACGCTGAATCTAAAGATTAGGGAGGGGAGGGAAGCATTCATTAAGTTAGCGAAGAGGGCCGACGTCATTATAGATAATTTGGGTAGAGGCACAATGAGTAGATTAGGGCTCAGCTATGAATCTCTTAGCGAGGCTAATGAGGGATTAGTGTACTTATCCATAAAGGGATACGGTTCTGGACCGTATGAGGATAGAAACGCATTGGATTACCCAATAGAGGTGGAGTCTGGGGTGGCGTACATGAATGGATTGAGGGGGAAACCAATGAGGCTGGGGGCCTCCATTGTGGATATGGCGGCCGCAATGATGGGCGTAATAGGGATCCTACATGCCTTATTGAAGCGGCGAGAGACCGGTAGGGGAAGCTTCATAGAGGTGGGGCTGTTCGAGGCAGCGATGTTCCTCATGGGGCAGCACATAGCTTCATATCAAGCCAGGGGAGGGGAGCCGCTGCTTCCACTTAATGAGTCTGGATTCGCGTGGGCCATATACGACTTCTTCGAGACCCTTGATAATAAGAAGATCTTCATAGCCGTGACCACAGACTCTCAGTGGCTGAAGTTCTGCGAAATATTCAGGCTAGAGGTATGTGATTCCCCCCTCTACGCCACCAATGAGTCTAGGTATGAGCATAGAGGCGAATTAATACCATTGATTTCACGAGAAGTAGCTAAACACGAATTGAATTGGATGATCAAGACGCTGAGGGATGCCGGCATAAGTTACGCCGTGCTTAACACTCCATGGGATCTACTTAATGATCCCCACGCATCCATGAAGATGATTAACGTAAATTACGAGGGCAAGCAATTAAGGGTGCCTTTCCTACCCATAGAGAACGAGTTATCCATCAGCAGCAAGGACCCGCCGCAATTGGGGGAGGATACGGAAACCATATTAAGGGAGCTGGGATACGGCGAGGAGGATATAATCATGATGCGAAGCATAGGCGCAATATAGGTAAACCTAACGGGTTGAGGCATGGATCCTTTGTCCTAAGCGGGGATCGCTTTGTCATATTATCGCTGCATCTATTATAGATAGTGAAGTAGTCAGTTTTAAAAAGATCAAGGAAAGTCTACATTATTATGTATCTCGTAACGTTGAGGATAAGTAGTTCATGTGGGCTTGCCGCCGCTGCGGAGGAGTCCCGAGGATCGGTTTACTCCCTGCAAGCAATCCCAGTTAATGATGAGGTGAATAGCGTTCTCAGCTTCATGAGAATAAGCGGGAAGAGAGATATTCAAGAAGTATATAGGGGCCTAAGGAAGGACTTCATCAAGATCATTAAACATATATATCTAATAGGCGATTTGCCTTCTCTCTATGATTCTGAGGCCCTAGAATTCCTCCTCCCACTCCGATTCGAATTCCTCCTCCCATTCTTCCTCTTCATCCCATTCTTCCTCCATTGCTAAACGAGCCATATTGCTCACCATATCACTATTGACCTACAGCATTTTAAAAGCATTGCTCTGATCTAGCCCCACTATAAATGATGAATCCAGTCCCGAATTAATGAGGCGTAGTTCCTATAAGTGATTCCATTCCTATTCTACAGCAACAAGCAGCGAAGCCATACTTGATCCGCAAGTAGAGGATGGGAAAAAATTAACCTAACCTAGAGAGCTCAAAATATCATGCCCATTATTTCCCAAAATGCTTAAATATCTAGGTTATCTTTAATCATTTCTTCGCACTATGAAGTTGCTCTTAACTAATGATGATGGCGTGGACTCGCCTGGCCTACGTGCATTGGCTATAGCGCTTCATGAACAAAGAAACTGCATTAACGTGGTTGCGCCAGAGGTTCAGCGGAGCAGCATTGGCTCGGCCCGCACATATGATAAACCCCTTAGGCTAGTCCATAGATCATTGGGTTACTCCATGGATGGGGTCTACACCGTTGATGGGACCCCGGCGGATGCCGTCTTCATAGGTGTAAATAAATTTAAGCCGGACATAGTGATAAGCGGCATTAATTTAGGGGAAAACGTGGGGCTGGAGTCGCTCTTCATAAGTGGAACCATAGGGGCCGCCATACAGGCATCACTCATGGGAGTGCCTGCCATAGCAGTATCCGTTGTGGTTCCCCAGGACAAGAAATTCATTAATTCAGGTATACCCATAGAATACTTTAAGATACCCAGCCTAGTAACTGCCACAATTATTCAAAGCATTGAGGAGACAGGATGGTTCTCCGGAATCGATGTGATAAGCATAAACTCGCCTGATCCATCTGCCTGGAGCGGAGAAGCGGTTATTTCGGACATGCTAAGTAGAAAATTATTCAGGGAAGAATTAATGGAGGCAAGGGATCCCCGTGGATCCCCAATTTATTGGCGGTGGGGACATGAGCTCGAGGAATTAGATCCCAATAGCGATGCATACTGGCTATACAAGAGGAATGCGTTAGTGATTACCCCTATATCATTAATGCGCGAGAAAAAGGATATGGATTTACCAAGGCTATTTGAGGCATTAAATAAAGTTAGCGGCAAAGTTATAAACGCCATTAACTACTAAGCCTATAAATTGCTTCAAATCCCTTTTCAGACGTATACGTCGAACGCTGTTCAATACATAATGTGCATATTCACGTATCTATTTTAAACGATTGTTATATTAGTATTGACATATGTGTCATTCCCATGAAGCGGCCAATTTCGGGACTCGCGCTGATGCTGGTGGCGGCGCTAATGGTCACAGCATCAGCACTACACGCGGCTGTAACTAATAATACGCTTGCTGCCCAGAACCAACCAGTAACTGTGCAGTTGCCTTATTATGCTGAGTTAACCTATACCGACATAATAAATCAAACTAGCACTGTCTCACTTCAGCCAGGTCAAGCAACAACCGTGCAGGCACCCTTATCGCCTGGGCCAGGCTATGTTTTGAAGTATTTGGAGATATACTTCCCAACACCTACTCCGGCATTAACTATAAGCGGTGCCGGCGTGCTGGTTTCTCAGAATCAGTATGGAATGATCACATCGGCATACACCACTAATTCTAGCTTGACCATAACTAATAATGGCCAGACCACCGTCAATGCAACCATAATAGTCAGCGCGACATTTGCTAAGGAGGACTATATACCGTTAACTCCCCAAACAAGTACTATTAATATAACCGCGCCGGACTATACGTTCCAGTACGTCACTGATCAAGTAGTTAAATTGACTATTGATAATAATGCCCCCTTCGAGTTAGTCAATGCTTATCTTCCAAATGGAACATCTCTCTCCCAATTAGTTGATAACTGGTACCAAAACGTGACTTACTTCAAGATCGAGGAGAAAGCTCTGCAATTGGATATGTCTAAATTACCGCCGGGCACGTACTCGGTGGATATAGCATATGGTGCGCAGTACCAAATGCCGAGCGCTATGCTGGTCAAGGGAACTCAATTCTTCAATGAAACAGTATCCCCCAAGAGCAGTCTAGTGGTGTCATCATCGAGTTTTGGAGTGCCAGCCGGATGGAACCTGCTTGGCTACGTGGCTGTAGTGTATACAGTGGAACCGCTTGTGGTAGGGCAGAACCCGGTCAAGTTCCAAGTAATAGCTAATAGAGTGATGCCAGTATATACGTTATTTAACCTAATAAGCGTGGCTGGAATAACGTATATACTGCCTCCATTCATAAAGTTTGCCCCAGTAATAGGAATATATGTGATATACGACAATGTATTCAAGGTACAGAACCCGACCTCCTCGCCATTAACGGTAACCTATATGCCAATACTATATAAGCAGGTCGGTCAATGGCAGAACGGCAATCTAGTGGTAACAGTTGCTCCAAGTGATATAAGCAATGGATTATGGACATCCCTAGTGGTTCAGCTTCCAGAGGTAGGTTATATTCAGAAAATAGTGACGCCCAGCGGCGTATCTTATGGTGGATACACTGATTCCGAGCTACCATGGGGATCAGTGGATCGCTTGGTATCCATATCGCCTACTCGTCATGAGGCATACATAGCCGTAAGCACCCTTGGAGTAAATGAGCCTGGACAATACGAGGTGTACGTGAATTGGGCTCCGCTGCAAGTGCAAGTGATTAATACCAATGGAAAGCCGGTTAAGGGATCCACAGTAACTGCAACTCAGGATGGAGTGAATTATGGACCTATACCCGTCGGCGCTAATGGAATAGCGTATATCCCGATAAAGTCGCCTGACCCGATCCAATTCACGGTATCGTACCAAGGCGCCCCCGTCTACATAGGATACGTCAATACATTGACTAATCAACCAATAACCCTGCAACTGGGCGTGTATAATGTAACTGTGGTGGTGGAGGGGCAGTTCCACCAAGCCCTAGGGGGAGCCAATGTAACGCTTTATAGGATAGGTTATGGACCAACATATAGCTCAATTACCAGCGATGCTGGAACAAGTAATGTTAATGGAGTCCTCGCCGGCACATATCAAGTCACTGCACAGCTCCGTTATGCCAAGTACACCAAGGTAGTGCCGATAACTAGTGCGGGTAAGCCTATAATAATAGGAACTGACATATTGACCGTATTTTACGGAATGCCTATAACCACGGGAGAGGCATTGCTCACAGCGTTAGGATTTGGAGGGGCCGGACTGCTTTTCTTCTTCATAACGGAGAATAGAAAAAGAAGGAATATAGAAGGACCTGATGTAGAGAATATATAGTGATAAAACGAACGACAAACCTCGCTCCTTCCAGGGGGGCGGGGTAAAAGCTTAAAAAGGAATGCTATTTTTCTTTAATGTCCTCCCCCGGTCAATTCTTGGGAATGAGAAGCGGGAACCGACCCCGCAATACCGGAGGAGGATCCGCGACGCGAAGGCCGAGTAGCGCCCATAAAGGGCCGTAACCCCCAAGACCCCGGGGAACCCTAAAGGCGGGGAGGGGGTCGGTTTACCTCTTTTTGCCTAACATTATCCTTAATTCCCTCATTAAATCTATCATTTTTTCAGTATCTGGGGTCATTACCTTAAACTTATTGTGAAGCAGCATCAATGAATTAAACCTCTTATTGAGAAACTTCATCTCAGTCTCCAATCTCTTCTCGCTTATTCTGTCTAACCTATTCCTAATGGAGTCAATGTGTCTATATGTCTCTCTATCCAATCTAACCAGTGCATCCCTAATCATTGTTCTTAGGCTCCCTAACTGATCATCGCTTAGCTCAATCAATGCATATGAGAATTCCACATCGCCTTCCCCGCTCACCTTTGAGATAATTTTCTCCTTTAATGACATGAGTCCCCTCTCAACACTAGCCCTACTCTTCCAGGTAATTATAGCATCATTAGTTATCGCCAAGGCGTTCTCATCTCCTAGATCCCTCAGCAAGTGACTTAAGGCATCCTCGTAATTAGTATTTATCAATATTAGCAGCATACTATGGGCGGATAATATAAGCATTTTTAAGTCTGCCCAATGATCCTCTTCTGCCTTAAAGAGCGGGCATTATCATTTTTAATAAATATGGAGAGCACTTGCATGGATTCACGTAGAATTATTGTTTCTCCTTATATGGGTTCCCCACTAGTTTCTCCAATACAACTTCTGCCACTCTAATAACTGCATTTATCATTAAACTCAGAGGAAGCGAGGAATTGCTTGAGCCACGTCCAGATACGTATTCAGAATTATAAGGGAAATGAATGAAGCCGGAGACCGAGGGGAAGCCCAGCGTCGAGGAGTAGTGAAGCCCTAAATACATGACATAATTGCATAGATACGATCCAGCATAATACGATTCCCGAGCAGGTATGCCAACCTCACGTAATTTACTTACAATTAGCTTCACAGGGAGCGTGGAGATATAGGCGGGAGGGCCATCCTCAATTATCGCTTCATCATCGGCATCATACCCATCATTATCCTTACCATTAGCGATATTCAATGCGAATTTCTCCACACTAATGACTGGACTACCAGGCGCAAGACCCATGCCAATATATGCAGCTGGCTTCTCCTTACGTAACGCGTCAAGCAACATTGACTTGACGCGCGAATATGATACGGGCAAAACTAGTCCTACCAATTCAGCCCCATTTATTATCCTGCCATTAATGCTGCTTGCTATTAACCTGGTGGGGTTCTCTTCATCTCCACCAAATGGTTCGAATCCCGTTATTAAAATCTTCACCATTAACTAATACAGCCCTAGAGAAAATATAAGTATATTGTACCATTGAGAAACTAGAATGGCATACACTATTTTTAGAAAGTTAATGAAAGGCAAACTTAATTGACTTCTATTTCGAAACCGCTTTTCCCGTTCTTCTTCGTTAGCTCAATGGTGAGGACGCCATTCCTATAGGTCGCCTTAGCCTTGCTTGGATCCACATTAGCGGGCAAATTAACCTCCTTATAATACCTCCTATCATTGCCCTCAGCTGATACTATTAATTTATCTCCATTAACCTTTATCTTTATTTTATCCTTATCTATCCCTGGCATATCCATGACTACCTTTATCTTGTCTCCATCATCAAATACATCGGTTAATGGCTCTATATCCTCACTAATCACTGGGGCACCGCGTTCACTCCATGGCTTCACATTCCCGAACTCCCGAACAATGGGCTTACCATCGGGACCCATCGTTATTTCGAATCCATAATAATACATATTTGGCTTTCTCGAGCTTCGCTGTTGCTGCTTCTCCGCTTGCCTAAATAACTCGTCCATTTCCTTCTCTATCTCGGTCTCGAAATTATCCATGAACTTTCTTAAACGATTCCACCACTTATCAAAATCGTCGAACTCAGACATAATTGATAACGCTTATACTCCTTTTTTAAACCTTATGGATCAATACATATAGATAGAAATAAGGATGGACCCTCAAGTAATCGGGTTACTTGCCCCCTTGAGTACTATCCATAAATCTCGATGCCCAAGATGATTGGGAGCACGGCGTGCATATTGGCATTTATAAATAAGTTTTTAAATTGCTTGACCCGCGCTTATGGCTATGAGGGCAGGAATATTATTCATTGCCTTATTAATGATGGCGGGAGTTGTCCTTGGGATCCAGGGATGGAGCGTGAAGCAAGTATATACGAAATCCGTTACAATACACGCATTGGCGGTCACCAGCAATAATAGCGGTGCCGTGATAAACATAACGGTAACCGCCATAACTCCTGGCTCGGGCAATATATATGTCGCGACTTCGCCGTTGCCAATAGGAGAGGGGGGCTCCTTCATATCATCCAGTCAAATGGCTGCAATAATGGCCGCATCCATGGCTAATATTCCATTCACTAAATACGATTTCTTCATCAACACTACATCTAACACGCTTGAGATCGGCGGGCCATCGGCAAGCGGTTACATGACCATCGGGATATTCTCTTTACTAGATAATAGGACGCTCAATTCATCAGTGACCATGACCGGCATGATAATGCCCGATGGCACTATTGGACCGGTGGGAGGAATACCTGATAAGATAAGGGCGGCGGCCAGCATGGGCTATAAGGTAGTTTTGGTTCCGTATGGGCAGCAAATATATACTTCGCCCACGTCTCCCCCAGTTAACTTGATATCATTAGGGAAGCAATTAGGAGTAACGGTTATTCCGGTTAGCACAATTTATCAAGCTGCCCATTACTTGACAGGCGTAGGTCTGCCTCCGAATGAGACATTGAGCTTGCCGATTCAATATATAAACATGACAAGATACCTTTATGAAACCCTCCTCCTAAATAAAAGCATTATACCAAATGGCACTATTGAGGCGGCCGAGTACTATGCAAATCAAGATAATTACTATACTGCTGCCAGCTTACTTTATAGCGCATTAATAAATTACTATCAATCCAAGTTCTCCTCATTAACTTCATCGCAGATAAGGAATGAGGTCAATAGCATTAATTCAACAATTAATAATTACTTGGACTTGCTTAATCATACGACGGTGACCAGCGTCAACATTGATGTGATGGTTGGGATGTATGACAGAATATATCAAGCACAGCAATTGCTTAATCAATCAATTTCTAATCTAGACATAGGAAACATCCAAGATGCGGCATCCAATTTATCCGCCGCATATGTACGCGTTGATACGTTGCAGTATTGGTATGCATTGCTTAAGGGAATAAAGGGCGGATATGTTATACCTAGGCAATTATTATATAAGGTGTCTCAAGACTACTTGACTTACGCTGAATCAACTGTGACTTACCTGTATTCGTTAACTCAGGCGGAGGGCTTGTCCGCATTCTTTGCCGGCAATATAAATCAATTATTAACGGAGGTAAACAATGCCCAAGTATACTTTGGCGAGGGCAATTACTTAATGGCCCTAAGCAATAGCCTCGACGTCATATCGGAGACCAGCACAATGCTTCACTTGATATTCATGTCCTCCCAATCAACTTCATACGAAACTGGATTATTAACTACAGTTAGGCAATTGGCCCTCTACTCCACAAGCAGGCTAGAGGCGTGCAATGCTACTCCGCTTCTTCCTCTCTCCTATATACAATACGGCGATTATTGGTATAGCCAATTTAATTCCACTAAAGCAAACTCCACTTTTGCGGCCTCCAACTACTTCAATAATGCCCTTAACTTGTATGAGATGTCGGCTGCGTACTCCAATGTAGTGCTTCAATTATTGAGAACGGTGTCGGCCTGTAATGCATCATACTCAATAACTATACCAACAATAAATACATCACTTACTTCAGTATCGGCTCCTCAGCCAACTGTATCCCCCTTAACTCAATCAATGGTGATTAATCCGCTAACATTCACGATAGGAATGATATGCATCCTAATAGCCTTAGCCATTTTAGTTAAATTTGGACACTAAGGTTTCCACTGTCTCGACGTGGGGAACCAATGCTGGAGGCACTCTATTGCTTGTTATTTTTGTTTTTTAATTTCTCTAGTTCACTCAACGGAAGCGGCGTCTCTATTTCAGTGCCATCCAACGTAACTATCAGCGAGCCGGTGCTTGTCTCCTCCCAACGAATTATATCATTCCACTCAACGAATAGATCTAGGCCCCTAGCCACATCTATATATATTCCATTATCATAAAGAGAACAATTACCGAAGACGCCAATCATGTTGCCCCACTTCTTCCTATTAAAGCGTCTAACGATTATTATTAATGGATATATTATCACCAGCGCTGCTATTAATAAAAAGAAACGAATAGGACCGGTTACGAATAACGATAATACCATTAATACCCCAGTGAGGGGCACTATCAATAATACTGCTCGTAATCGTTCTCCAAGAGCCACGCCGATATCCATTAATCCAACTCGTCAAGATAATAATTAAATATTTTTCCAGACAAAACAAGACCCTAAACCCGGTAAGGGAGCCCCTCTTTGAGCATTCCATTGATCTGCGACCCATCACATTAAATTTAGGCTCAAGCGATTCATTGAGTTAAATTAATAAAAACAATATAATGACTTGGTAATCAAGTGATGAAAGCTGGTATTGCGGAATTAGTGTGACGAGTGATACCAAGTCTGATATAGAGCTAAATAGTTAAGCATTTAAGGGGGTGTTAAGACCTGAACTGAGCCCTAGTTGGGTAGGCGATCGCGGGCGCGGGGCCATCACGGCAACGGGTGGCCTCAGGAAACTCCCCCAAGCATGCATGGGCCCCCCGGGGCAACCCGACGGGTAAAACCGTTAAAGGGGGCGCTGGTCCAAATAGGGGCTTGTGAAGGAACCATGCGGCGAGGCCCGGGTAGGACCTTAGACCAATGCTACAGAAGGGGGGTTATGATCGCCTACTCAACTAGGGCGGCCAAAATACTTTAATAAAGGAACCGGAAATTATCATGATGAAGGCATTGGCAGCTGTTCTTCATGAGTTCAATAAACCGCTATCATTGGAATATATTGATTTGAATCCAGGGCCTGGGGAAGTGATTGTAAAGGTAAAGGCAAGCGGTATCTGCGGTAGGGATATAGTGATTTGGCGAGGCGGATTCAAATTAAGTCCACCCCTAGTGCTGGGGCATGAGGTCTTCGGCGAACTCAATGGGGAACCAGTTGGGGTCTTCGGCGCCATAACATGTGGTAAGTGCATGTACTGCAGAAATGGAAAAGAAAACCTATGCGATGAGTTGATGTTCCTTGGGGAAAAGAGATTTGGTGGATATGCCGAGGCGGTTTCTGTACCGGAACGAAACATATTCAAATTACCGGATGATCAATTCGAGAAATACGCGGCAGCAACTTGCCCATTAGCAACTGCTATACATGCAACTAAGCTAGTGGATCCACGTGGATTAAAGGTTATGGTTACTGGAGCAGGAGGAAGCGTTGGTATACATATGATTCAGTACTTGAAGATGCTTGGCGCCAAGGTTGTGGCCATTACTTCCAAGCAAAAAAAGCCAATAATAGAGAAATACGCCGATGAAGTGGTGCTGGAGGGAGAGAAATATAATGGCTACGTTGATGTCGTGTACGAGAACGTGGGTGCGCCAACAATTAATGAATCATTGCGTAGCCTAAGGAAGGAGGGGACCCTAGTGCTCATAGGTAATGTCGAGGGACAGGAGATACCGCTCAAACGACCGGCATTGACCATAATGAGGGAACAACGAATTATTGGATCGGCCGCCTACACTAAATCCGAGGTTCTGGAGGCAATTAAATTAATACATGAAGGATCCATAAACACCTCATTTACGGCATATAATCTTAGGCAAGTAAATGAAGCAATTAATGATGTCGTGAATAAGAGGATTCCCGGAAAGGCAGTTCTAATTCCCTAGGCCTCTGCTTCTGCAGTTGATGCCTTAATTGATTCCTCTATTTTCTTCTTAACTTCCTCAAAATTATTAACTATATCGCTTGGGTTTAAGCCATCCTTAAAGTACTTAGAGAATTTCCTCTTTAATTCCTCCTCATTGCTCGCTAATTGGGCAGCGTAATCAGCTATGTGCTTGCCGCTTAATCGCTCAGGATCCGGAAATGAATCCTCGCTCTGGGGAATATCCATATCAGCATCAATTGCGCCCTTGGCTACAGCAAATATGCGGGAACCAGCAATAGGAACATGAAGGCCAACATCTAGCACGGCCTCCTCTATTCCCTTAGCGACGGCTCTTTTCCCTAATAGGAGACCCGTTAAATAGGCGGCCGGCATATTCTTTAATCCTCCTTTCCATCCAAACTTCCTCAACTCCTTACTAGTTGCGGACACTAATGTTACGTCGCCCTCCGGTCTAGCCTGCATTATCTGGGCTATTATGTAATTGTTAGTTCTTCTAACCACTAGTCTATTCTTGCCGCTTATTACCATTACTGCCCTCTTCTTATAATTCGTCTTCCCCTCCCTTCTTCTCCTGAACTTAACTTTATATGTACCTCCACCGGCCACATTGATCACCTGGTTCCCTCAATTATATGGTTTTGAATCATGTAAGCCCTAAGATTGGCCAACGAATCGAAGTATCCGCCCTTAACCATCAAGTAAAGCCTACGCCAAGTCTTGGAATCAATTGTTCCTTTATGCTTTAAGTAATTCAGGAACCGCCTCATGTTCCTCACCCTATTCACCCATTGCCTCTCCTCATTAACCCTAGCCGACTTAGGGCCCCTCCTCGTGCCTTGACCCCTTCTTCGGCCCTTCTTCTTTTTCTCATGTAAAAGCCTCCAACGACCCCTGCTATTCCCCTTCTTAGGCTCAATCACGACCACGCCCTCCTTAAGCAGCGACCTCGCATCAGATCTAGTGGCTATCTCGGCTAATCTATCAGCGGCATCGGGGGACACCCTTACGCGGGATGATGCAACTCCCAATGCTCTACCTATCAATTTCTTTGCTTGCGAAACCATTGCGGTCTCACCGTATCTTTCGCCATTTTAAATTTTGTGCTCATCATTCTTCTCCACCACCTCAAGCAATATGCCGCCAAGGCTTTTGGGACTAATGAAGGCAACCCTAGAGCCCTCGGCCCCCTTCTCCGATGCGGGAAGCAGCTCTAATCCTTTGATGGATGCGGCTTCCTTGAATTTATCTAGATCATCGACTATTATGGCCAAGTGATGAATCCCTTCCCGCTTCTCAATAAAGCGAGCGATGGAGCTATCGCTGCTTAA
>Ga0079048_1000200_pt1 | contig 14401 bp, 16 predicted proteins | sample OSPB_host_MetaG_FD_76331 | JGI IMG/M metagenome (GOLD analysis project Ga0079048, IMG submission 76331) | Hot spring microbial mat communities from Yellowstone National Park, Wyoming, USA - OSPB_host_MetaG | ecosystem: Environmental > Aquatic > Thermal springs > Hot (42-90C) > Microbial mats ...
GGCAACGATGGTGCTCAGGCTCATGGGCATATCCACAGTAACCACAGCCACAAGACCACCCGAAAGCCTAAAGGCGAAGTTAGTCCTTGAGTTGGGCGGTAAGTACGTGGACTCCGCGGTGGAGCGAGTAACTGGGGAGTTTGATATAGTCGTTGAGGCCACAGGATCGCCCCAGGTCGCTATTGAGGGCTTAAACCACCTAGCACCCAACGGTGTCTACGTACTGCTTGGTGTCTACCCCAGTGGTGGCTCGATAAGTGAGGTTGGTGGTTTGATGACGAGCATGGTACTCAACAACAAAGTCATTGTTGGCTCTGTCAATGCAGGAATTAAGCACTTCGAGATGGCCCTTGAGCACCTGAGGAGGGCTAAGGAGGAGTTCAACAATTGGCCGCTTAAGTTAATAACAAAGAGGGCAACCCTCGAAAATTACCAAGAGGCGTACACCTGGACGCATGACGACATAAAGACGGTGCTGGAAATCAATCCTGCATAAGCCTACAACCAAGCCCGAGCAATGAATCCCTAAGGTCTAAACCATCATACAAAATAACGCAGCCCTTAAGCATCTCCCTAATTACTGGGTCACTCAAATCATCAACGCTAAGTACTAAGAGATCTAGGGATAGACCACCAGGCTTTAAACCCCTAATCCTAAGCATCAACTCTCTTTCATCAGTAACCTTCCTAAACACCACAGCAACATCATAATCACTGTAAGGCATGTAATCACCACGAGCCCGGGAGCCGAAGAGCACAATAGTACTACTTGGATACTCGCTGGACACCCTGGATGCGAACCCACGCAGCAGCTCATCGCCTTTACTAATGCTCTCACCCAAGATCCTTAGCAACCGATCTAACCTACTCGATGATCCTCCTTGCATACCACCTCCTAGCCGTCTCATCATTATAAAACCCTAGGCTTCCTACCTGGATACCTAGATAGTGTATACTCACCACTCAATGCATCGGCATAAACGTACAACTCATTGGAAAAGTCGAAACCAAGGGACTTAGCAACCCTAAGCAGCTCAGCTAAGTCGTGAGTAAATGGGTATGTTCCTGCCTTGGCGACAATTAAGCCCTTAAGGTATAACTCAGTGGCTCGTTGTGATTCGAAGCATGATAACCAATATAATCCATTCATTTACGTGCCTCTCGGCATCCATGAAAAACGCATCCGCCTTCTCAACCCACTCACTAGGTATTATCATTCATGCGTAGTTATACAGATAGTATTTAAATAAGCATTATCGCGGAGGACGCCGCATTGCGTTAATAATGAAAAGGTTTTGGGCAAGGTTTATTAAACCATAGTAGCCATTACATGCTTGGTAGGGCATGGATAATGAGGTAATATTGACTATTCTACCGCCGGAGCTTATTGAGGATGTGGAAGAACTTATACCAACCATCTTACTACCAGAGGAGGTGTTGAGTAGTGGTTCTGAGACTAAGGATTAGGGTGTGTTTGGCGATAAGTGGTGGAAGGCCTTGGAATAGCCAATAGTGGTTTTGCGGGGAGAGAGCCGGAGGCTGTGCTTCCTCAGGAGCTCGTGAGAGAATTACTAGGGGAGAGGCCTAACGTGGTCTTAATCGAGAGAGTGCTAGCTAATGGGAGTAGGGTCTTCCTACCGAGGCTAACGGATCCCCTTGATATATACGTAATAACCGAAGATAGGGTTGAGGGACCTGTGAAGGCGTACGCCTACATAACCAGGGGCAGGTTTATATTATTAAATGATGCCCTACTCAGTAAATTACGCATTGTAATACTACCCATTTGAGGACGTGTGGTGTTTTAAGGATGAGCTTAATAGGATGGAAAGGAGAGAAACGACTTCTTAACCATACATAACACAACCTTAGGTAACACCATGCAGATCAAGGATGCAGTTACCACGTTGAGAGGACATACCTGATAAGTTAAGGAGATTATGGCCCTTGGAGAATGAGGATCTCGATAAATATCACACCGGCTTACCAGGAGGTATAAAGCTCTGGGAGGTCATTAAGGCTGTTAGGAGTGTATTCGTGAGGAGAAATACGGTATTTATTGGCGATGTTGGTGCACATAGAATTGAAAGTTTCCTAATGCCCATTTATGAGGATGAAAGGTACATAACAACAACCAGAAACCACGTGATCTTTTGATCCATCCTATCACCAAGATGACCCCAAAGTATTGCACCAATAGGCCTAGTAAAATACCCAAGGACCAGGATTAATAATGTCTCAAGAAGGCTCGCGATATAGCTTTTCGAGGGGAAGAATAATGGAGCTATATAAGGTGCTACATATATAGGTGAGTATATCACAAAACTCAAATTTGCCGAAATCGCAACCTTTAACGTCTCGTTAAGTCTTGCCTGGTCCATATATTTAGAAAATATTAATAGAGTATATAAATTTTTATCTCTTTTTGAGTTAAAAAATAGTACAATCCATTAATTCATTAAATATAGTTTAACTTTACCTACTAGGTATTCTCATTTAACTAAATAACCAATTCATATTGTGTTGTATTTAATTATTTTATTAATGATTGATGATCATAGATGAGATAATATTTCATCCTTATTAGGTCTTACTATGCCATTAATTCTACCGTTTTTCATTACGATAATTCTATCAGCTATGGGTAATAAATCATCGAGTTCACTAGATATTAGTAGTACAGATATACCTTGTTCTGGTAATTGAGATATTATCTTCCTTATTTCGAACTTTGTGTGTATGTCAATCCCTACAGTTGGTTCATTAATTATGGCTAACCTTGGCCTTGCAGCGAACAATTTAGATATAAGAACTTTCTGTTGAGTACCACCGCTTAACTGAGTAATCAGAGCATCTATTGAGGGGGCTTTTATATTCAATCTTTTAATAATGGATTTTACCAAATCTGCTTCCTCTTTATGATTAAGGATAATACGTTTAGATGATGCCAAATCATTAAGGGTCACATTAAATCTTATGCTTTGTAAATAAATAAGTCCGATCTTTCTATCCTCTGGAATATACAATATACCTAATTTGTTTGCGTGATTCGGAGACTTTATCCTCACCTTCTTATTCATAAAGATTATTTCGCCGTGAATTATATGGGCATCTCCGATTAATGCCTTACCTAACTCGTACATTCCAGAACCCAATAATCCAGTTACCCCAACTATTTCTCTTTCATGCACCTCAAATGAAACATCCTTAAGTTGAACCTCGGTAGACACTCTAGGTAATGTGGTTAATTCCTTCACTCGCAATATAATCCCTTCATTAAGTTTCGTGGGTTTAGATGCTCTTATAACCCCACCTACTGCAGTTTCACCTATTTCAGTTCCCATCATTAATTTTAGTACATCCTTCTCATCGACGTTTTCAGCACTTATCGTGGTCACCTTCTGTCCATTCCTGAGAATCGTTATCCTATTACTTACCTTTAATACTTCGCCGATTCTATGAGATACAAATACTACGGGAATTTCACGCTTAAGCGATATTTCTCTGATCACATTAAGAAAACGTTCTGATTCTTCAGCAGAAAGTGGACTAGTAGGTTCGTCGAGAAGGAGTATTTTAGCATCAACTATTAACGCTGCAATTATTTGAATTAATTCTTTAACCTCAGGAGTTAAATCTTTAATTTTAGTGTCTAGGTTAATCCTTAGGTTAAACATATCAAGGTATTGTTCAGTAACTGATTCTAGTTCTCGTCGATTAACCATATGAAATAATGACTTTCTAGAAAAGAAGTGATAATTTACGAGGTATATATTATCCAAGATGCTTAGGTTTGGATAAAGCATTTGCTCTTGCGACACATATACTATACTATGTCTCTTGGCTTGAGCCACATTCCATTTCCTGAGATCATACGAGGAAGATCCAATGGTAATTTTTCCTTCATCTGCCTTTACCATTCCAGCGATTATCTTCAGTAGTGTCGTTTTTCCTGAACCGTTATGTCCAGCTAATCCATGTATCTCGCGGGGCCTTAACTCAAAATCTACATTATCCAAGGCAATTACTTCATCAAATCTTTTAAATACATTATTCACGAATAGTAGTGGCTCCATCATAAATCACTTATTAAAGTCTATTATAACCTTTATCTCATTAAATTTAGGTCTTTTTAAATAATCAGGTATTTCATCAAAGCTAATTTTGGTCTTAAGAAATATATCAAGTACGGTAGGATACTGAGATTTCCATGAGGCTAAATGATTAAGTGCAGCCTCAAAACCCCACTTGGGTCCTGTGACGCTGCCTATGATACCTAGGTTCTTATAGACTATCTCATTCATAATCTTTGGGCGTAAAATTCCTGTATCATCCTTTCTAGGAAATCCGTAGAGCAGTAACACGGAATTATAATTCATATATTGTAGCACTTCCGCGGCTACTGAAGGAAGGCCCGTTGTATCAAAAACGAGATCGAATGGCCCAATCTCCTTATATAATTGCAAATAACTATCCTTAGAATTATAAAACTTTAGATCTAGAGTATTTACAAGTATTATTTCATCTTTTCTTAATTCCCTTATATTAGATATATAAATGTTATTAAAACCATTACTCTTAGCAAGCATCGCAAAGAGAAAGGCTATAGGTCCTGTCCCAATTATAAGTACCTTCCTGCAATTCACGCTACCATCGTCACATCTCCAAGGTATTCTACTACGCTGAAATGACAGTATTTGATCCATTGCTTTTTCAAGTCCACTCAATGGCTCTGCTAACACAGCAACATCTTCAACCCCCTTAGGTACCTTGATTAATGCGCTTAGTTCATCCTTAAAGAATTCACTAAAGCACCCATTAACGCCTATTATTCCTAATTCCTTAAACTCTCCTGACTCACAATATTCAGGCATGCCTAATTTACATAACCTACATATACCGCATCCTCTCCTTACCATAGGCACGACAATATCGCCCTCCTTAAATGAACTATCAGGAGGAGCCTTGTACACCTCCGCTTTACATTCATGGCCTATGATTAAGTAATCCTGCCCCGGAGGAAGTTTGAGCTGTGGTAAATTACCCATCGCTAAATCTTTATCTGTACCACAAATACCTGCCTCAATAGTCCTTAGAATGATCTCATCCTCATCAGCGCTAAGCTTATGGCGCACAATACCAATAAGTCCTTTCTCATTAACCGCAACAGCTCTAGTTTCCAATTCCATATATCAAGATACGCTTTTTTTGCTTATAAGATTAAGCCCTAACATGTTAGGAACGGCAACCTTCTAACGATAAATGATACCTCCCTTAGATAGAAAGGATTTATCTTCTTAATATCATACTCATCTATTTCTCTATTAGACCGTATATTTCTTTGAATTTTAGTTTTTAATTTACTAATATCTTCATGAATTCTTTAATAAGTTTACTTAGCCCTCTAGGTCTAAGTATAAGCGACTAAGAATCTTCCGTATTGCACTCCTTATGTACTCGTCGATAGTGGCTTTGGATAGATTCAGTTCCTTGGCCAATTCATCCATGTCTATTCTCTTTGGATATTCAAAATAACCTCTCTGAAGGGCGGTAATGAGAATTTTCTTCTCCACTTTAGTAAGTGGTAGATCTATCTTTAGTGAGAATATCCTTGATAGTTCATCAGCATTATTTAGCCTGACCATACTATAATCCTTAATATTACCGTACTGCTTCAGCACGTTAAGGAAAAGATCGATATTATCCCTAACCAGGAACAATAATCTCCATTTTTCAATACCATCGAAATACGATGCATTGATAAACATGCACCCTCCAATTTTACTTAAATTATATGTGACTAGGTTGTCAAATAACCTGAACCTAACACCTAACTTAATGTACTTAGGATAACCTGGATTCATGGGATGCATGAAGATGATGTTCCTTTCACCTGATGTTATTGAATTAATAACGCGATGCATAGATACCTTATCCTTGACTTTCAGTGTGGAAATCTCAATGGCATACCTATTACCTAGGTCAATATAAATTTCCTTTATGTCATAATTGAAATCAACATCACCAATACTGTTTGTCCAATCTCCTGTGTGTTCGTAAGTTAAACCAATAAGAACAGGTTCAGAAGAAGTAATCATTATCATCTTAAGAAGAAATTATAATTTTAAAGTATTTAAGGATTTCGGCTATTCGCTTAAGATGTTGGTGTGGGAGGCGCACCTGGAACGTAATCAGCCAAGTTAACTGGAGATTGAAGTATATTATATGCCTGGGTAATGTTGTTCGCGGTGGCTATTGCTTGAGGAGTTATGATTACTGATGGCGGATTATATCCCTTCGTAATGTGGTAGTACGCTATCCAAACACCCCAATATCCCATTATAAATGGTGCCTGCCCTGCTGTAGCTAGTATCTGCCCACTCTCTATAGCTTGGGCAACATCAGGGGTGAAATCTATCGCGGTTATAATTACACCATTGAGGCCTATTGGGATACCTGCACTCATTAATGCCCTAGCAGCACCCTCGGCTTCTAGCCCATTTGCCGTGATCACAGCATCGATTTTGCCACCCGTTGCAGATATAACGGATTGCATTATACTGAATGCAACGGAGTCGCTGAATTGCCCATTTTGTCCGGAGACTATTTGTATAGTACCATTATTCACAAAGGGCTCTAGAACACTGAGTATCGCATTATTCCTCATAAGGCCTACACCGGTCTCAGGCGGTCCTTCTATTACTACGACCCTCCATGGGGGTTGTTTTCCGCTCATACGTAAGAAGTAGATCAGCGCCTCAGCATCCATGATTCCTAAAGCGGTGTTGTTTGAACCTATATAGCAAAGTCTAGCTGATGGAGTAGGAGTATCTCTATCTAAGGTTATTACCGTTATTCCCTTCTGCTCTGCTTGCTCCAAGTATGGTACCTCTGCACTTGGAGCAACGGGGTTTATGAGTATGACGTTTGCGCCGGCTGTTATGGCCGTCTGTATTTGTCCTATTTGTGTCTGCAGGTCATTGTCTGCATCTAAAACGACTAACTTAACTGGAACCCCCTCTTTCTGTAACTGATTAACCGCGTACTCGGTGCCGTTAATCATTATTTTAAAGTACACATTGCCGGCGTAGCTCACCAATTCATAAATTACTATCGGTTTTTTGGGAGTCGCAGTCACACTATGGTAGTATAGCACGCCAGCAATAGCTGCAACTACTACAACCACTATAATCACGGTCACCCAAACCCAAGTCTTGGATATACCCTTCTTAGACATAGTCTTCATTATAATAGCATCCTAATAGTATTTAAATATTGTTCCGTACAAGTTAGTAACCCTTCGTTAAAGACCTTTGTCAAGGTTCTAAATATTGCTTCTCAGAATCAAGCATATCGTTAGTGTCATGAAAAATAACGTTAGATAAGGAAGATAGACCGTTGCGAAATAAGAGTCAATAGACTACATTCAAGTCAGTTACGTTAAGCAACATACTGAAATACTAGAACTTGCTACATATAGCTACATAGACTTTTCTTAGAATGACTCGGTATATTACGAGTGAGTATCATTGTGAAAATTTACTTTTATGGCTTATATCTTATATCTTAAGTATAGCCGGATAATTTTAAATCGGCTTTACTTTTTAAATATCGCTATGTAAGATCCTAAAGAGACATTAACTTAGCATTAGGTAAGTTCATAGGAGATGGTTACGGTCATTTTATTCTGTAATCCTCAAGGATTTCCTCGTTTATTTCATAACCAAGCCCTGGTCTTTCTGGTAATACTAACTCGTCGTTTTCCCGAAGTATTGGTTCCTTGAATATTTTGTCCCTTAAATCATTAGGCCTGAGGTGAAATTCAATCCAGTCACAACCTAATGCTGCAGCCACGTGCAGATTAGCGATGAGAGATACACCGGATGCTGAATAATGAGGTATCACTGGGTAACCCAGGGTCTTTGCTAATATGCCTATCTTCATGAATTCTGATATGCCGCCGGTCCACATGGAGTCGACCTGTACTATATCCACGGCGTGTTTCCTGAGTATTTCTAGGTATTCCCATCTAGTGAATGCTGTCTCGTAACCAGCAATGGGTACATTGAGCTCACGAGCTAATCTGGCGCTCAATTCCACTAGGTCAGTCTGTATAGGTTCCTCAAAGAACCAAATACCTAATTCCTCCAGCTTCTTACCCATCCTTAAAGCTTCTTCGTAGGTATAAACATTGTTTGCGTCAACAGCGATAAGCACAGAGTCACCTACCGCATTCCTGACTGCCTTGAGTCTCTCCAAATCCTCCTCAATGCTTAGTGCACCAATCTTAATCTTCACCGCCTTAAAACCAGCCTTAATATATGACGTTACCTCCTTTACGAGACCCTCAATGTCCTTATTCGGTGAGTAATAGCCTCCAGTTATGTATGCTCTAACCCTCTTTTTATAACCACCCAATAACTTATAAATGGGCTTTCCTGCCCTCTTGCCCATTATATCCCAGAGCGCGATGTCAACACCACTTATGGCGGCTATGGCAACCCCCCTCCTTCCATAACGTAGAGTAGCCATGTAAAGCTTATTCCAAAGCTTCTCTATCATCTCCTCATCCTCGCCAATGAGGAGAGGTCTAAGGGACTTATCTACGATAGCCTTGACCGCATCCAGAGAGCCATAGGCTAAGGACTCACCGTAACCTACAACACCATCTGACGTCACGACCCTAACCAGGAGAACTGTCATTGGATGTTTAGCACTATGGACAATAGCTAATGCGTCCTCCTCGACATCGATGGGACTATAATGAAGCGGTATAGTCTCTACATCTCTAATCATCAGGATAATAATTGTCTAGATCAATTTAAATATTAATCCTAACATGTAAGATATTCACTTAACCCACTTCTTGCCCCTTGATAATGAGATTACTATAATCAATAGCAATATCCCTGAAACAACGTACTGTGCATATACGTTGATGTTGAGGAGGACTAATATATTAGATATTATGACCAGCACGTACGCACCAAATATGGGTCCTAAAGACGACCCAACACCTCCGGTCAACTCCACACCGCCTAGTACGGCTACCGCTATACCGTAAAGCAATATATTACCCGTTACGACCTCAGGAGTTGCTGCTTGTAACATGCCAAGCAACATTAAAGAAGCAAGGGAATACATCAAACCAGCCAACGTGAAAGTAATTATCTTAACCCCCTCGATATTTACTCCACTGTAGTAAGTAGCATCTTCATTACCACCTATGGCATATATATACCTACCAAGCACAGTATTTTTGAGTAGCAAGTATATAACTAAGGTTATAGCCACCGCTATAATGAATGGTAGAGGTAAACCATGAACGTTTAAATCAAGCACTGAGAAGGCAGGAAGAGGATAGATTGGTTGGCCTTGTGTCAGCACTAACATAATGCCGAAGGCTATTAAGGAAGTGGCTAAGGTAGCTATGAAGGAGTACATCTTTACTTTAGCCACAAGCACTCCGTTAATCACGCCGAATAATGCGCCAGTTGCTAAAGAAGCTAATATGGATATCAATAGAGAGTGAGTTAAGTACGCATAGACGTAACCAGCTATCATCATGCTGAGCCCATATACATTAGCCGCAGAGAGGTCGATGCTACCTAAGAGTATAACTAAAGCCTCACCTAGACCCATGAGCATGTAGATCGATGCTTGTTGCGCAAGCACCTCCTGATTATAGACTGTGAGAAATAAAGATGGGCTGAAAGCAACAGCCATAATGAAAGTTGCTAAGAATGCAATTAATGGTTTACCGAGATCATGTTTGATCAATCTCCTAAATAAATCACTCGGTCTTTTGAGTAAATCGCTAGGGATCTTATGCAGTTTCTTAGTCTCGGTCTCACTTACCGACATCCTCATATTATTATCCAGAAGATTAATTTAAAAAGTTCTCCTAACTTGTTAGGATCTCACATATTCATGGAACATTTTTAATCGGAATAGCGGATATGCTAAATATATAATCTAAGAATATTTCTTATAGCATCAATAATTTTACAAGTATTAAGGATACAGTTGAGGAATTAAAGATTATAGGTAGAGGTTCGAGCGCGTTGTGTTAAGTAAAGATTACCAGGGATTACGATAATATTATAAATGTACCGTATAATGTAGTTACCATGATGAACTATGATAAAAGGCAATTAAGCAATTAGGTTAATAATTATAAGATAAGAAGTGTAAGGAATTATTAGCGTAAGATTAACTAAATGGAGTAGATATGGATGAAAAGGCTAAGGAGACGTAAGAGACATATCGTATAAATTTAATCTAGAATCAAACATGTTAGAAAAACATTAAAATACTAGCTTTAATGAAAATAAATCGTGCGTATATTTAGGTTAATCAATGGAGGATTTATCTCAAACTTTGCGTTCTTGGATGATAAGGTCTTTATCCTGATGGTTGACCCTATTATGGCTTTAAGGTTGTACCATGAAGGTAAGCAAGTGCCATTGGGTCCTGAGGTCAATGTTAACCTTGATGATTTGTTAAGTAGGGATTACACGTATGGTGGTCTGCGTTTCACTAAGCCGTACGATCCACCCGAGGTGTGGGGTAGTGGCATTGTTTATGAGGCTGCTAGGGCTAGGTATAGTGAGGAGGATGTGGCCATGATAAGGGGCAGGACGATCTACGAGCTCGTCTACGATGCCGAGAGGCCCGAAATATTCTTTAAGGGCACAGCCAATAGGTGTGTTGGTCATGGGGAGCCAATAGCCATTAGAAGTGATTCCGAGTGGACGTTGCCGGAGCCTGAGCTCGGTGTTGTTATTGACTCCAGGGGCCACATACTCGCCTACACAATATCCGACGACGTATCGGCGAGGGATTTGGAGGCACAAAACCCGCTCTACCTGCCCCAATCCAAGATATACAACGGCTCATGCGCAATAGGACCATTCCTAGTCACACCTGATGAGGTTGGCGATCCGTACAATCTAGACATAACAATGAGGATAATTAGGGGTAATGAGGTAATATTTGAAGGAAGGATAAGCACGTCAAAGATGAGGAGGAGGATTGAGGATCAAATAAAGTATCTAATAAGGAATAATGATGTCCCAGACGGAACACTATTATCAACAGGAACTGCGATAGTACCGGGTAGGGATAAGGGGTTGAGGCATGGAGACGTTGTGGAAATAGCAATAACGAAATTAGGAACTCAAAGGACACCAGTAATAAAGTTAAATCCATAATCACTCTATAATTGTTTGGTATAATATTTAAGAATAAGCACTTCTCTCGACCTCTAAATATGAACGAGAGGAGTGTCTATATAGGTCACTATGTTATACCTAAGGACAGAGAATACTATGAAGTCAGGAATCCTGCAGATACTAGGCAATTAATAGCGAAGTTCCCTAAACTGACTAGGGACGATGTTAGGGCTGCAATTTCAATTGCTAAAGATGCCTTTCAGAAGTGGAGTAAAACATTGCCCGTAGAGAGGGCTAGGATACTATACAAGGTAGCTGACATAATCGAGTCTAGAGCCGAGGAATTGGCTAAGCTGCTAACTATGGAGGAGGGCAAGACCTTACCTGACAGCATGTTTGAGGTTGTGAGAACCGTAAACCTACTTAGGTTCTATGCAGGTTTAATCACGAGAGCCCAGGGTAAGGTTATTCCATCGCAGGATAAAAACACAATAATACTAACCACGAGAGAGCCGCTTGGCGTGATAGGTGTGATTACTCCCTGGAACTTCCCATTATCGTTGCCGGCTTGGAAGATAATACCTGCATTAGCGACAGGGAATACCGTTGTTTGGAAGCCCGCTAGCATAACTCCAACAATAGCTTCAGAGCTCGTTAAGGCATTCTATGACGCAGGATTGCCGGAGGGCGTGTTAAATCTGGTGACAGGGCCTGCCAATGAGGTTGGCAATGAAATAGTGACTAATAGGGAGATTGATGCGATAACGTTTACGGGATCCCTGCAGGTAGGTAAGGAGATCAATGAGGAGATTGGAAGGCAGAATAGGTTCGTTAGGGTTCAACTTGAGCTTGGTGGTAAGAATGCAACCGTCCTCACCAAGAATGGTGATGTGAATTTGGCCGTAGAGTTGACAGTAAGGTCGGCTTTCGGTCTTACGGGACAAGCATGCACGGCAACGTCCAGGTTCTTAGTACCTGAAGACCTACACGACGAGGTTGTACGCAAGCTTATAGAAAGAACTAAGAAAGTCGTGGTTGGTAACGGCTTAAGAAGTGGTGTTGATATGGGTCCATTGGCTAGTAGGGAGCAGTATGAGAAGGTTCTTGGGTATATAGAGATAGGCAAAAGTGAGGGAGCTGAGTTAATTTATGGTGGTAGTCCTATAAGGGGTAGTGAGGAGTACGATTATGGCTATTTCGTCGAGCCGACAATATTCGATAACGTAACACCCGACATGAGGATCGCTAGAGAGGAGATATTTGGCCCAGTGCTTGCTGTCATGACGTACAGAACCTTAGATGAAGCAATAGATATCGTTAATTCGACAGAGTACGGTTTGATAGCGGGCATAATAACCAGGGATATAAGTGAGGCAGCTAGATTTGCCGAGAATGTTAAGGTTGGCGTCGTTAAGGTGAACAAACCAACCATAGGCCTGGAGCCATGGGTACCCTACGGCGGGGTAAAGGGCTCAGGAAACGACATATACAAGGAGATGGGAGAAGAAGCGATAGAATTCTTCACAAGAATAAAAGCAATATACATAGGATACTAGGATATTAATTCTACACCGATCTTTAATTAAATCAGTATTACGTTTAAAAAGGCTAAAGCATGAAATAATTACTGATAGTATAATGGATGTAAATATTTAAAAAGCAGTCATTATTTTTATAGTAATCAATGAAGGCTCAAGTTTTAGCGAGCTCACCCCGTGTGATACTGGGTGAAGGTCCCGTTTGGGATGAACGTTATAATGTTCTTTATTGGGTAGATATAACTGGTGGTAAAATATTAAGTTATAATTCATCAAGTGAAAGAATTGATACGGTACTACAAACTAATGATTTCATTACATGTGTTGCATTAACGGATAATCCTAATTATTTGTTAGCTACATTAAAAAACAAGGTAGTATTAATTGACATAAATAAAAAAATGATATTAAAGACCCTGGCCGAAGTTAATGAGCCAGTTAATAATAGGCTTAATGATTGTAAGGTTGATGCTGCAGGTAGATTATGGTTTGGTAGCATGGATTTAAACGAAAAAGAGCCAACGGGTTCGCTTTATGTGCTTGAGCCTAATGGCGTTGTTAAAAAGGTGCTTTCTGGTGTGACTATCTCCAATGGTATTGATTGGTCATTGGATAATGAATACATGTACTATATTAATAGCCCTACCAAGAAAGTCATGGTCTTTAGATACGACATTAATAAGGGCGAGATATTGGGTAAATTGTATGAAATAGATCTTTCTAACTATAATGGTATTCCTGATGGTATGACTACAGACTCACAGGGATACTTATGGGTGGCAATCTATGGAGCTGGTAAGGTCTTAAGGATAGAGCCAAGCAGCAGATCTATCATTGATGAAGTTGCAGTATCGATTCCCTTCACGACCTCGTGCGCATTTGGTGGAAAGGATTTAACGACATTGTACATAACAACAGCGCGGAACTTTCCACGAGAAGAAGAAAGAAATACTGATGATGGGAAAATACACTTTATAAAGACAGCAATAAAAGGACGTTTTTCAAATAAGTTTAGATTAGCATGATATTTTAATGCCCTATAAGAATTAGCGATACGCAATAATGACTAATTGCATTTTATATAGATTTGTGATGCTTAGCGTTTTGACCATTAATAATAACGTCATTATCCTAATCTTACTTATAATAGAGATTTCTTAGTGATAAGTTTTAAAGTACACATATTTATAGGAAGTCCCGATTTAAAATAGAAATATCATTGACGAATTAGTTATCTAGTGAATCTAGTATCATTAGCAAACTTCCTTGACGTAAAGGATATCGTAACAAATGATTGTAACAAATGTACGTTTTAAGGAAGGTTTTAGAAGCCAAATGCCAGAAAATATACTGTGGTTAGGAAGGTAATGATTAATGAGGGGTTGCTTGAGGCATTACTTGAGGGTAGGGTTAAGTTACGTAGGGATATTAAGTTGAAATATGGTAAATATAGGATGGTTAGGAGGTATATCAGGGCGGGCGTGGAGGGTGGCGGTGAGGGTAAGGGTAAGGTTGGTCAATGAGAATGCAGGACGTTGGGCTTAATCTAGGCGATATGGATTTGATAGAGGTTGAACCAGTATCGGGAGTTACCCATAATTATATATCGAGGAATACCGTGCTAGCGCAGTTACTGGACGATGTAGGCAGGGTACTATCTCAGGCGCGGGTGTACATAGCTGTTGATGA
>Ga0079048_1000206_pt1 | contig 14225 bp, 12 predicted proteins | sample OSPB_host_MetaG_FD_76331 | JGI IMG/M metagenome (GOLD analysis project Ga0079048, IMG submission 76331) | Hot spring microbial mat communities from Yellowstone National Park, Wyoming, USA - OSPB_host_MetaG | ecosystem: Environmental > Aquatic > Thermal springs > Hot (42-90C) > Microbial mats ...
GTGGCAGAGCAGTGGATGCTTTCGCCTTACGAGCTTACGGAGTTAAGGGATTTGGGATACCTCAAAGAAACGCCAAGCGGGTACGTTTTGAGAGAGTGGATCAAAAAGTACTTGGAAAAATGAGAAGCGATCTTAATATGTAAAGCAAAAGTTTAGGGTTTACATTTATCAAATATTAATAAAGTATATAAATAAGATAAGGGGTATTACATCGATGATATATTATAGAATAGATCCGATAAACTTCTCTGTGTGGAGGGAAGTTGACGATACTGTCAATGTAAAAATAAAAGAAAGAGTACAAGAAATTATAAAAAGGTTGGCCAAGACACACAAAAACGGTGAGCTATTAAATTCCATAGCGGACGAATTGGTTTCAGAAATTTTTAGTGAATTGCAACAATATCACAAAAGCAAGATATTTGGAAGCCCTAGCGAAAAAGAAGTATTTGTTTATACACCCGCTGACACGAGATTTCCGGGCAACACAAATAGTTTAGGCGAGCATCTTATCACAACATCCGCTTTTGCGGTGGTTGCGCTTCTTTCTTATCTTGAAAAATACGGCAAAGTTTTGATAAATGAACCAGAATATCAAAATATTCAAGACAAGCTACAAGATCGTGAGTTTTTAAGAGGTCTTGTGAGACTTGCCGCTCTTCTTCATGACATAGGCAAACCTCCGCCACAAGGTCATGTTGAGCGTAGCTGTGATTTTATCAAGTCGCTTAAGCAAGAGCTAGGCGATGATGTTACCCAAGCTCTTTCTTCCATCGTAGCAAGACATCATTACGGAATAGATTATCAAAACAAACCAAGAAATGTTTTAGAGTGGATAGTGGCTTTCGCGGATAAGGCGAGTGCTGGCTCAAGAGGATTTATACCAAAGGATGAACCCGATAAATTTAAGAGAATAATCGAATTTTTCATGAATTTAAATCCTGGCTACGATTTGGGTAAACAAAGATTGAACCTCATACAACAAGTGCTTTCAGGAACTGAGACCTTCGAAGAGCAAGACGACGTCGAAAAGTTTCTTTTGGGTTTTCTCAGTAAGAATCCTGAACGTGTTTACATGATAAATAAAGCACTAATAGAGGCCGAAAAGAAAATATTAGAGAGCGGAGATTTTACAGCGGATAAGGAAACAAGATTACTCGCGCTGTTACATTTAGACGTTCCATCGATTCAGTCTTATATCACCCGTGGTAGGTCTCTTGCGGTATCGGTTGGATACTCATTAATGATTGATGCGTTTATTCACAAGATCGCCAAAATAATTGAGGAGGAAATCGGAAAAGAAGTAATACTGTCTAAAGAAGGTGGTTCGTTACTAGCGCTCGTGCCTGTAGGCTACAGCGATAAGCTCGCTAAAAAAATTAAAAGTCAAATCAGTGAAGCTAACTATATAAGGTTCACATATTACGAAATGCCAATAAAATTTGGTGAAGCATTTTTAGGACCAGAAGAGTATTGGAGTTACTGGACTAGTCAAAAAGCCGATGTGTTAAAGCGAGATTCTATGAGGACTTTTGGCACTCTTGTTTCTAAACTGATTTTCGAATCTAGTGTTCGAGCAAAAAGTGTTCTTGAAGAAGATCACCAAGAAAAAAAAATTCAAAACGTGTGTTTAGAGTGTAAAACGAATGAGAGGATTAATGGAAGCGAGCTGTGCGAGGCGTGTTTTAAAGCTAAAGAGTGGTACAAAAACTTTAGAAATCTAGTAGTAAAAGAAGGTGTTTCTAGAGAGTTTGAAATTTTAAAAGAATTAAGGTCGGTTAAACTTGTCGAAGATTTGAGACGCGAAGCGAAAGCGCAAATTGAAATACCAGAGACGCTTGATGAATGGTCAGGACAAAGGGGTTTGCCTTCTCAACAAAAGGAATACATAGCTTATGTTACTGCTGATGGTGACAATTTCGGAACGATGAAATCTTCAGCTAGTACGATAACACACTATCTTTCTATTGTAACAACACTCACTGACATGATATACTTCCCAATGTTATACTCTCTTAAAAAAATAGCAGAACAAAAAACACAGATTAAGTTTGTGCCTTGTTACATCGGCGGCGATGACGTGCTTATTATAATTCCAGCAAAACACCTCAAAGAATTTTTGATAAACATGGAAAGTGCTATAAAAAATATGCTCGCCTACGAAGCTCGAGGAGGAGATGAAGATTTAAGAAAATTGAGAAAGGGATTTTTGTACAAAAGACTTGGTGTATCAGCTGGCTTGTATATCACAAAAGACGTGAAATACCCGGTGTTTTTGGCAATAGAAAATGCTAAAGCGCTTGAAGGCGTTTCCAAAAAATACGCAAAATCTGAATCCAAAGAGCACGAGAAATCAGAGCAAGATTTAGCACCTCACTTTACGTTTACTATTGCCGATGAAAAAACCTTTTCTTTTGTCCAGAAAGCGAAAGACGATTACAAGCTTACTCTTAACGGTTCAGAACTTGCGGAATTAAAAAATGATATGGACAAGCTGTCAGCCTCAAAGTTAACCGCTAATAAGAGTCGAAAATACTTCCGGCTTAACAAAGGACGAAACGAGTATGAGCTTACGATTTCTTATCACGCTATTAGAAACGATTATGACATTCATGCCATCCTAAACTTAATTGAAAAAGGCAGGAAAAGAAAAACTGACACGTTTTTGTTGTATTATCTTCTTTATTTGCCTGAGGGGTGATAGCTTTGGAAAAATACGTAAACCATTTGTTCGTAGAGTCGCTTCGCGCAAATACTGAATCCACTTCTTTTTCCCTAATAAAAGACTTCGAAATAGACTTAAGGTCATTGAGAATTGATGTGAATGAAGTACAGAATAGACACACGCTTGTGATTCCAGGCTCTTCGATAAGGGGGGTTGTAAGAAGATGGGCCGAAAGATACGACAAAGCGCTTGCGGAAGAGCTTTTCGGTAGAGACATTATTTCGGGCGGTGAACCCAAAGCGGGAAAACTGATATTTAGTTTTGGAAGAGTTGAAAGCTTGCCGGATAAAGTTTTCAATAAAAGGTATGGAATAAAAATCAGCCGATTGGGAACGGTTGAAACAAACGCGCTGTATTCCTACGAATTCTTAAGAGGGGAAAAGCCGATAAGAATCACTTTTGATTTGATAGCCTTGGTTCCACTAAAAGACAATGAAAAGGAGCTTTTGGCAAAATCCATGGCTTCTTTAAAATATTCGAGCATAGGCTGGGGTAATTCGCGCGGTTTGGGGTTTATAAAGGAGGTGGAGCTTGATGTCAGACTCCAAAAATATTTACATGTTTGAGGTTGTGAACCTTTCTCCATTGGTCATAAACCGTGGTTCTGGAAACTACTTAAAGACGACTGATTACATACCCGCCTCATCGATTCTTGGAGCGTTTCTTTCGACAAAGATTCCTTCAGATTTGTTTAACAAAGAAAAATACAAAATAGAAGCAGGATTAAGCGTCACCGATGCCACTCCTGTGGATAAAATGACTAACGAATTGAATCCACCGAGTTTGGTCACACTTTCTACCAAGTATATCAACGGTTCTGAAAAAATTGTCGACGCAACAAAGCTAGTTGTTGAATATGCTACTGGTAAAAAACCAATTGGGTACGAAAATATAAGACTGAAAAAAGGCCCACGCTTTTGGAAAATTGAAGATAACAAGATTGAGAAAGTTAGCGGAACTGACATAATACAACAAACGGTTTTGACGCTTGACGACAAAACTCTTACGATCTATACCAAAGAAGAGAATGGAGAAAAAGTGGGCTTTCTCGCTCATGTTCAGGCTATAGCTCCTGGTTGTCACTTTGGGTTTGAAGTCGTTGGGGAACAGCTGGTTGTAGAAGAGTTTGCAGGAGTTTTAAAAGAAGGGCTATACGTGGGTGCACTCAGGTCAAAGGGTTATGGCTTAATAAAACTTGTCGATTTCAAAGAAAAAAAAGTGGTACAAAGAGCACCGTTAAAACTGGAAGGAGACCCGAACGAATATTATGTTTTAAGCGTTTATGGGAATCTTGACTATGCATATCTTTTAGAGCTAAGAAAGAAATTGAAACAATATAAAGAAGTGTACGCCTCAATTGGATTTCAAGAAATTAAAAGATGGGATTATAACGTCTTTAAAAAAAGGTGGGTAGTTAAGAGTGGTTCTGTGTTAATATACGCAAACGCCGAAAAGGATATTTATGACTTAGAACATGATAGCCTAATCAACGCAAAAGGAGGTAAAATAATTGTCAACCATCCAGTCATCACAATTAACGAGTGATAAGGGTTTTGGCACAAAAATCCTAGAAGAAGCTTGTAAGGATCTCATCGAGATATTAGAGGGGCGAAGGAAAAATTCTAAAGAACAAAAAACTTCTAAAGAACAAAAAGAAAACAAGGGTCAACTAAGTAAGACTAACCTACGCAAAATTCTTGAGATAGTGAACGACGCAGAAGATTTAAGGAACGCTTTGTTGCAGATTGCGTATTTGGTGTCTAGGAACGAAGGATGGAATAATGAACTTGGAGAGCTCTACTCGAAATTACAGAAAAGAAAAGACACAAGTTCATTAAGCGATTATTTAAAGGTAGTTGTAATGGGCTACTATATTTACGAAGAATTAGAAAAAGCTGGTTCAGATGGATTAGGCAACTTAAAAAGAATTTGCGGAGGTTGATACAAAATGAGTGTAGAACCGCTTTTCTTTCAAAAGATCAACCACAAAACGTTCGTAAAGTATGAAATACAAAACCTTGAATACTTAGTTGTCGGGGGAGAAAAAGGAGCGGAAATAGAAATTGCGGATATACCGCAACAAAAATATCCCGACGGCGTGCCTTATATTCCTGGAAGCACAGTAAAAGGCGTTGCAAGACATCTTTTCACTCAGCTCGTAACAGCACTCAGACCAAATGAGTTAAAAGATAATTTTAAGACTGACAAAGCTCTAACAAACGAAAAAGACATAGAAGAACTTTTGAAGAAAAATACGGATGATTTAATTAAAGAAATCGAGGTTAGTTTAAATGGTACTGGAAAGATTGGAATTGTCGACCTACTTTTTGGCTCGTCTGTTATGGCTTCCCCACTAATCTTTACCGATGCTATAGGAACAAAGAGAGATATAGGAACAAGAACTCATGTTAGAATAGACACGGACAAAGAGAGCGCATTAAAACATGGATTAGTTCAAGTCGAAGCGGTTAAACCAAATAACATTTTTCAGGGTATGATAATATTTAACTGTATAGACGTAGGAACTGAACCTACGGTATTACACAACGCATTCGAAATGCTGTTAAAAATCTTGGAAAATAACAGCATCTTTATGGGTGGATGGAAGAGTAGAGGCTATGGTTTGGTCAAATTAAAAATAGTGGGAAAGAAAGAGTGCACACCTTTACAGATTATCAAAGGGGAGTGTTAGAGTTGACTGAGTCAACCAATTTGTCTGAAGTTTTCTATAAAACGCTTTACGTAACCTGTGATGTAAGGGTGAGTGTAACTACAAAGTCGCCACTACGCATTGGTGCAGGAAAAGGGTTGATGATTGATGAACCAGACTTGCCAGTTATAAGGGGAGGTAATGGTGAACCAATAATTCCCGCTTCTTCATTAAAAGGAGTTTTCAGGAGTAGCCTGGTAAGATTGCTAAGAGTAGCCGAGGAAAACCTAACTTTAATTTTCGGAGGCGAAGTTTCTCAACCTTCGAAAAACGAAAGGTTCTCTATCGCTTCACCAATTGTTTTTTGTGATTTAGTGCCGAGTGGTAAGGTCAAAACTTTTGAACGATACCACATTAGAATTAACCCTGTAACTGGAGGTGTGTCAAACCTTTTTGAAGTCGAGTATGTTCCTGAAGGTGTGATATTTGAAGGAAGAATTATAACTAGAAACTTTCCTTTAACGATATTTTCTGGTATACTAAATGTTATGTGCATTCTTTTTAATGACGACATAGTGAGAATAGGCGGGTTTAAAAGCAGGGGGTATGGTTCTATTGAGGTTAAATATACAGAACCAAAGGTTCAACTTCCTCAAAAGGTGAACTTTTTGACAAGACTAGGTTCGATCAGAAATCAAACTTCTCAGATTTCGTTAGAGGTAGACTCTCAGAGAGATAAACTAAAACTGTTAGAAAAAGTCGACGGAAAAACATACCAGTATGAAATCTCTATCAAACAAAAGCAACAAAGCGTGTTAGGATTGCACAACGTCTTTCTTGATCAAAACGAGTTTCAGAAAATAGGAGAAGAGGTGTTAAGCAATTGGCTTACACCTGGATAAATGTCAAACAACCTTATAGAATAGGCGTTAAGAACTTTACTCAAAGGTTCTTAGATAATATCTTTGTTGTGAAGGCAAAATTTAGAACTCTAAGTCCTGTTGCGGTTTGTAGCGATGAAACTGATGTGATATTAAAAAATAACAAACCCACAGTTGTGTACAAACATTTTACCGATAATAACGGTAAACCCGTAATTCCTGCTTCGAGTGTAAAAGGGTTCATAGCGACGTATCACACTATAGCAATAAATGACCCAAATAGAACTGCAGACCTCTTTGGTACTATGGGATTAATGTCCCGAGTTTTGTTTTCTAACTTAAAGCCTACTCAATTTAACCTAAAAATTGTAAGGATTGGGAGACAGTGGCCACCTAGGCGAAGAGGATCAGGCGTAAAAGTGTACCTTGCTTCTCAGCTTCTTAGCCCAACGAATTCACAAGAAATCTATGTGGAAGCTATACCTGAAAATATCGTCTTAACCACGTTAATTACTATTACCAACGCGACAGAAAGAGATTTGGTCGAACTGTTGGCATCTATGGGCGTACATCCTCAAGGAAACAAACCGATAAGATTAGGAAGAGCAAAAGGGCTTGGAATGGGCAGAATTAAAGTTGACGAACTTGAAATTTATAAGAATCTGTTTATAAGAAAGGAGCAAATTGACTCTAAGAATTATATCGCAAAAGCGGGCGAAATTCTTGATAATGAATGGAGTAGAATTAAGGATGCATTCCACTGACTATCCACTGAATAATCTTTATCAAAATATAAAAGAAATTATACAAAAAGAACTAGAAATAAAATGTGAGACACAAAAAGACCTTGATAAAAATCTGTCAAAAATTATCTTTAATTTTTCATTAGAATATCTCAAAAGAATTAGAATGGGCCACGAAGTGAATCAAGAACTCACAAAGCGTTTACTACTTGATTCGCTTATAAAGCAAAGGATATTTGAAAAATGCAGTTGGGTTGATGTGGATAAACTTTCCAATATGATACACTTTATTTTACAGAAAAATACACAAAATCTCCGAGAAACACTTAGCTATGCCGCTTTAAAATCAAAAAACCCAACAATTAAAATTTAAAACATGGACCAAAAAGGTTCCTTTCTTGCTCAACTTTGCAGATATAGCGAAAAATCACTGAGAAAGGAGGATGAAGATTATTTGGTACAAGTGATTGAAACTTATGCAACTTATTGTGTTGACGAATCAAAGGAGCTTAAAGCGAACACCAGTGATGAGTTTAAAAAGATTCTTAAAGCCCAGGAAATGGCATTTGATTTCATAAAGGAGTATGTTTACGTTTTCGACGAAGAGATATCAAAGGAAAAAATGAGTGATTTCGCAAAAGGTATGGTTTTTACAGCCAACTCTAAACAAAGAGTGTTGGGATTGCTTGCTAGCTATCTTTTACAGATACCTTTACTTCTCGAAAAGAGATGTAACGCAATTATCTTTTTATTTACATATGAGGTTTACGTCAAAATAAGCAAACAAAGTAAACGTAAGTCAAGAGACGAAAAGACGTGGCAGTTGATGCGTGTCTTAAAAGAATTTTTGACTAGACGAATTACTGTTTATAATGAAAGTTTAAATTTTGAGCGCATAAGAAATATGATTGCACATAATGGTTTCGGCTTAATCGAAGTAAGGGATGTTGAGATTTCAGAGTTGTCTATTGTCATTTGTGAAATTGCAAGTTTTTTGTCTGCGAATGAATACCTTTTAAAAGGATAGAATGCTTTAAGACTCACTTTAAATAAAAATTCCCAAGAATCATACTAAGAATCCTAAATAGCAACTCGGGGTGAAACCTTAGCCGTGGATATTCTAAATGATATAAAGAACTTCGTGAAGTGAAGGAGTATAGCGATGCGAAAGAAACTCGAGCATGTTTTGCGCTAAGAAATCCAAACTATTTTAAATGTTCAAAAAGCGCTGTTAAAGGGAGGCTACAACGTGGTAAATATGAGAAGCCACAGAGATTCTGATACTGGATTCTTGGGTTCTATCCAATGTGCCTTAGCCAAGACTTTTTACAGGTCAAAGTCACATTGAACTAGTCAAGGTTCGTACAACACTTCTATACAAACCCACCACAATTCGATTATAGTTGTTCGTCACACTTTTGACGATTTAGTAAAATATTTTTAATAAATGGTTAATAGCCACCCATGTTAAACATGCTTATACCAAGAGTAACTGTGGTAAAGATGCCTATACCAAAGAACGAGCATGTCAAGCTGTACAAGAAAGAAAAGAACCCAAGGGTTTAGGAAAGGCTTCAGGCAATCATTCTGCTTAATGAAAGAAGATCAACGGAAGAGATTGCTGAAACACTGAAGAGGAGCATAAAGAGCGTTGAAAGTTGGATAAAGTCATGAAGCAAAGGAGGATATGAAGAGCTCATTCTGAAGTTCACCGGAGGGCCAAAGCCAATGCTCAGCAAAGAGGAAGGGAAAAGGTTCTGAAAGAGATAGAGGGAAAGGGGTACACCATGGGAAGTAATGGTCTACGCAAATACAACGAGAGGGGTTAACAATACAGAGAGGAAGTCCTCAGGAGAAAGAAGAAGGTAAAGTACGGTAAGGCATACAAGGTCGAAGAGAAGAGGACAGAAGGTGCGGAAGCTTTTTTTAAAAAAGATAGATGAAGTTTTAGCTCCAGTAAAGGATGATGCAGTTATTGGCTTTGTGGATGAAACCTCAGCGTTTGTTAACCCTAGCAGAAAGAGGGTAATAAACACAGAGAGGATAAAGTACACTCAAAAAAATTAGCAAGGAGGATAAACCTTTCCGGATTTATGGCTCTTAACGGCAAAGACGCAGTGATAGCATTACGTGGCAACACCCATGCTCTTCGAGGCAACGCCCAAACTACTAACCAAGGAAAAAACAAAGCTTGACAACACGCAATTTTTAACCCACACCCTAAAACACCAACTAGACGAACAACTCAACATGCCCACACTAAAAGCCGACTCAATAAAGATAGAAGGAACTATTGGCATACTGGGGGGATTCAGTCTAGCCAAACCCGCTCGAAAACCTATCTACGCCACACTTCAACCCGGCTCGCTAATCGAGCTCACACGTAGCGCACCATACACAACACAGGAGTACCACGAACTCTACACAGAGGGGTTAGGGCTCTTCCGAAACATCGGATACGGCACAGTAATACCCATACCCCTAGAAAACGCCAAATAAAACCATTCGACAAGTCGTAGAGGTTATAAGGCAAACGAGAATCGACATTCTTGGTAAGGGAGAGTAGCCAGCGATGCGTACCTTTCACTTGGAAAAGAAACTATTCGACCTCTCCAATATTGATCCCAGACTAAATAGCTATCTCAGTTGAAGAAGAATCCCAAACAGCCTTCCTCACACCTACCACGCCGTTAAAAATAGTCAGACATAATTAGATATTTTCCTCCAATTCCTCAGTTTAAGGCATAGTGCAAGGCGCAATACATGCGCAAAAAACTTCCCACTTTCAATTCCTCATTAAAGGATACAAGCTTCGACACATTAGAAACGATGCTCCTGTTATTATCACTTTCAATTCCTCATTAAAGGATACTTGAATATGCTCAACCATGACTTAGAGCTGGGTCTCTTTCAATTCCTCATTAAAGGATACAGGGGGAGGAGGGAGAAAAGCTCAGAAAGCAACTCAACTTTCAATTCCTCATTAAAGGATACACCCTTTGCTTTTACCAATTCTTTTGTTCATTATTGCCTTTCAATTCCTCATTAAAGGATACGCGGGTGAAGGTTACGAAGCGATTCTTTCGTGGATTGACTTTCAATTCCTCATTAAAGGATACCGACGGCGCTGTAATAGTGAAGGGCGAAGGGTTCCCACTTTCAATTCCTCATTAAAGGATACAAGCACGGGAAACAGAAGCACTAGTTATGTGCTAAGCTTTCAATTCCTCATTAAAGGATACTTTTTGGTGTCAATATCTACACCAATCTCATCAACACTTTCAATTCCTCATTAAAGGATACACAAATAGTCTTTTTCAAGAAACACAAAACGGGGAATTTCTTTCAATTCCTCATTAAAGGATACCTACTTCACTAAGTGAAATAGTAGTTACTTGTGTAAATCTTTCAATTCCTCATTAAAGGATACAGACTGAATTTGTGTTGTTCATGCACAGAGGGTTGAGACTTTCAATTCCTCATTAAAGGATACGAGTGTTTTGGATTTGGCGATTGCGGAAGCAATTAAAACCACTTTCAATTCCTCATTAAAGGATACATACGTTGCGAAATACCCTAAGCTTAAGGAAATGTACTTTCAATTCCTCATTAAAGGATACTTGAGCCTAACGCTAAGTTACTTATAGCGGCAACTACTTTCAATTCCTCATTAAAGGATACGAAGACTCAAACTCAGGCTTCTCGTGGGAGGCTACCCTTTCAATTCCTCATTAAAGGATACTAACACAGGTGCGACTGTTCCTTCCCCAACATGTGCTTTCAATTCCTCATTAAAGGATACACACGCCCAATATGATCTTGTAACAACCAGAGGTACCCGCTTTCAATTCCTCATTAAAGGATACCCACTAAATCATCGCAATAAATAGTTACACCATTTCTTTCAATTCCTCATTAAAGGATACTCATAACAACAGGCGCTTCTCGTTTTGGTAGAAGTTCTTTCAATTCCTCATTAAAGGATACTTATCTGCAAACCTCCAGCAGTATTAAAGATCCACCTTTCAATTCCTCATTAAAGGATACAAGCCCTTCAAGGTTATACAGGCAACCTTGCCTATCTTTCAATTCCTCATTAAAGGATACCAGACTAACGTATTGTATTGCCTTTTCTTTATTATCTTTCAATTCCTCATTAAAGGATACTCAATCAGTAACACTAAACTTCCCACAAGGCGCTCTTCTTTCAATTCCTCATTAAAGGATACCTAAGAACAATAGCGTTTTCCCATAGCTTTAGATCCAAAACTTTCAATTCCTCATTAAAGGATACCGAGAGCGATAAACGCTATACAGAACACGGCGAGTTCAGCTTTCAATTCCTCATTAAAGGATACCCGGCAACAAACCTTACTGCACAGCAAATCGCTGACTACGCTTTCAATTCCTCATTAAAGGATACCCTGTGTGCGCTGTACATGTGTCGTGGTAGATACGTCACCTTTCAATTCCTCATTAAAGGATACCGTAAAGGTGAAACGAAATGTCCGCGTTTTGCGAACTTTCAATTCCTCATTAAAGGATACGGTGCGGATAATCAAGAGTGTAGAATGGCAGGAAAATCTTTCAATTCCTCATTAAAGGATACAAACCATTTGATAACCCAAAAAGAGCGCTTTTATATTTACCTTTCAATTCCTCATTAAAGGATACTTTTTTCTATGCGGTCACCCACCTTCTCCCCTATTAACCTTTCAATTCCTCATTAAAGGATACCCATCCCTTGTCCAGTTCAAAGGGTTCGAGACTACACCCTTTCAATTCCTCATTAAAGGATACCCTCGGGTTCCATCCGATGGATGGCTCGCATGAGGCTTTCAATTCCTCATTAAAGGATACTTTGGTGTTCATGTTTTTTCACCAAAACAATTAATGTCTTTCAATTCCTCATTAAAGGATACTAGAACCTTCTATAATAAGTTGAAAGCAGTTTTTTCACTTTCAATTCCTCATTAAAGGATACACACAAAGCTATCACGAGCGCTTTACGACTTTATCTTTCAATTCCTCATTAAAGGATACAGGTTATTAGCCGTCAGCAGGTCTGCAACGTCTTGGGCTTTCAATTCCTCATTAAAGGATACAAACCTGTCTATTATCGTAGTTTTAAGAGCCATACGTCTTTCAATTCCTCATTAAAGGATACTAGTCAAGGTGAAAGCCAGCAAACACAAAGCTCTAGCTTTCAATTCCTCATTAAAGGATACCCACCTAGCTGTGCAAAATTCACTGACCTGCGAATCCTTTCAATTCCTCATTAAAGGATACAAGTGCCTCCTAACCCTTACAAACACTACAAGGTCAACTTTCAATTCCTCATTAAAGGATACGGCGTCCGTCTGTTAGCGATAAAATTGAGGAAATTTTCTTTCAATTCCTCATTAAAGGATACCATTCTAGAGCTTGGGGAAAATAGCGGAATGATAAGCAACTTTCAATTCCTCATTAAAGGATACGAATCGCTTGTCACGGGTATAATCGCTGGTGATCAGTTCTTTCAATTCCTCATTAAAGGATACTGGAAGACCCGGAGAAGCTCCTTGAAAAGAGCCTCGGAACTTTCAATTCCTCATTAAAGGATACATTAGCACCAAGCGATGAGGATGAAGGTGGTGAAGCCTTTCAATTCCTCATTAAAGGATACCGGTAAATTAAAAAACCGCGGGCGTCGAAGTATGCTCCTCTTTCAATTCCTCATTAAAGGATACTGCACCCTTCACTAGGGCCGCTTATGACAACATCAACTTTCAATTCCTCATTAAAGGATACAAGGGAAAACATTAAAAAGCGAATACCTAATTGGCACAATCTTTCAATTCCTCATTAAAGGATACTGTTGCCTCTCACAACCGAGCAACGCTTGGAGGCGACTTTCAATTCCTCATTAAAGGATACGTACCTCGTGCTCGCATGCGTGCTTGCCGCGGCGAAAACTTTCAATTCCTCATTAAAGGATACGTTCTCGTAAAGCTCGCCTTCAATCACTTGCCATAAGCTTCCTTTCAATTCCTCATTAAAGGATACTAGAGGGGTCGCTCAGCTCTGCCCACCCTGTAAAAGACTTTCAATTCCTCATTAAAGGATACTCGATCGGAAATCGCAAAGTTCGCGGTTGCCACTTTCTTTCAATTCCTCATTAAAGGATACAAGAGGTGAACAAAATGAGTGAAGTTTGTAATCATCTTTCAATTCCTCATTAAAGGATACACGTTATTAAAAGCGGCCACAATTATATTATTTGCGTCTTTCAATTCCTCATTAAAGGATACCGCTCGTAATGGTAGTAGCGCTTGATGACACGGATAGCTTTCAATTCCTCATTAAAGGATACTGGTAAAAAGTCCTACCGATGAAGCATACGGGCTTGTCTTTCAATTCCTCATTAAAGGATACCACAAACACAAATACAGCTAGTTTTACATGGAGTACTTTCAATTCCTCATTAAAGGATACGAGTGAAGAAACAATCTTTTTCAAAAAGCATAAAACACTTTCAATTCCTCATTAAAGGATACATTATATAATTGAGGTTGGCTTGCTGAGCTTGTGTTCTTTCAATTCCTCATTAAAGGATACGAACACTAACTCTAAAAGAAGAATAACAGGGATGAGCCAACTTTCAATTCCTCATTAAAGGATACCAAAAGTTTTTGAGTGGTACGAAGTGCTGGGTACTGTTGACTTTCAATTCCTCATTAAAGGATACCTCTCAGCTATTTTTGTAAGAGGTTCTTTTTCTAAATTCTTTCAATTCCTCATTAAAGGATACTAAACTGCGCAATATAGTGATAAACAATAATCTACAGCTTTCAATTCCTCATTAAAGGATACTAGCGCGCTCAAAAGCCCCACCTCTACAAGAAGCTCCAGCCTTTCAATTCCTCATTAAAGGATACCGGGGGGCCTTCGCGGATAATTTGCATATTAACCACTTTCAATTCCTCATTAAAGGATACCTACATTCGACGACACACATGCCGAGTACGCTTATGCCATCTTTCAATTCCTCATTAAAGGATACCGTGAAAAGCGCGCGTGTGAAGTGTTTACGTGTGCGCTTTCAATTCCTCATTAAAGGATACCAAAATCCAGCACAGAAAAATAAATCTTTTGTTTTGTTCTTTCAATTCCTCATTAAAGGATACAGGCAATGTTTAATACAAGCCGAAAAACGGGGGAACTTTCAATTCCTCATTAAAGGATAC
>Ga0079048_1000225_pt1 | contig 13540 bp, 12 predicted proteins | sample OSPB_host_MetaG_FD_76331 | JGI IMG/M metagenome (GOLD analysis project Ga0079048, IMG submission 76331) | Hot spring microbial mat communities from Yellowstone National Park, Wyoming, USA - OSPB_host_MetaG | ecosystem: Environmental > Aquatic > Thermal springs > Hot (42-90C) > Microbial mats ...
CCCACGTAGCAGACGCCGGGGCTCGCGGTGGCTAGGCGCCACGGTTTACCCTGAGCCTTATAGTAGACTGCTGTGGCTATGTTCCACACCCTGTCTGATAGGGGTGTTAGCCCTCTTCGGGTTTCACTCTACGTAGGTATACGTAGGTACATATCATTGTACCTATCGTACGCGTAGAGCTTGGGCTTCACAGCATCATTTAGGAACCTCACGAGTTCACTGGTCCCCTTCCGCTTTCCCCCTGTCTCGACGCACCCACCATGCAGTGGGGAACGCCGACCATCTTCAGTCCCCCCTCCCCGCTTCCTGTGTGTGCATGTACCCCTCCCCCAGTGGAGGTCTTGGGTCTTTGCCATCACCCTACTGTCCATGCACACAAATGCTCAAATCCGGGAATCCATATAAACCTATCTATTTTGAAACTGCTGACAACGGGTTTTACCTGGACAGCATCTACCTGTGTGCATTATCTATATGTAGTTTGGTTTGCTTTTTTGCCTTCTGAGTGTTATTTCGTAGTCTTCTTCTGCTTCGGTTCTGTATGTTAGTGTGATTTCTTCGTTGAATATGTGTTTAGGTTGTTCGCTTGGTGTGAATGGGGCGTCGTGTCCTGGGTATATTATCTTGGGTGATAGTCTCTTTATTTTTGATATGCTTTGGGCGGCGAGTTCGCTCGAGTGGAATATTAGGTCTGGTAGCCCTCGTGTATAGGCTCTAGCGTTGGGTAGGGCGTCTCCGCTTAGTATGTTGAGGCCGTCGTCGTTTTTTACGCTGAGTGCTATGTGCCCCGCTGTGTGGCCGGGTGTTTTCAGCACGGTTATGTCCTCGTCGATTTTATAGCCGTCGTCTATGTATGCAACATCCATTTAGTAATGTAGTCGGTTAGGAATCCCACGCGTGCGTAGTCGGATGGGTTTCCTAATGTGAGCTCGGAGCGGTCTATGACTATCTTGGAGTTGTCGAAGAGGGGTATGTTTAAGGCGTGGTCCCAGTGTAGGTGTGAGAGTACAACGAAATCCAGCTTATTCGGTTGTACTCCAAGTGATTCTAGGGACCTTGTTAACAGCACTCTTCGACCGTTATGGCCTGTGTCGAATAGGATTTTGTAGTTGTTTGAGCTGATTAGGTAGACGCCGCATGCCCCTAGTGATCCGAGGCTGGTTCTAATGGTCGAGCCTTTTAAAACTATGTCGATTTTAGCCACGTTAATGGATTGGGTGAGCCAGCTATTATTTTTTTAATTTTGATGGAAATAAGTTTTATATTGAGCGGTTTAAGGTTTTTTACCATGAGAATAACCGATGTTAGGGCTGTTGGTTTAGAGGTGCCGATAAAGGATTTAAGGACGCCTCCTGAAAGCCTGCCTTACTATAGAGAGATTGGGAGAATAGTGTTTGATAGCTATAAGACTGTGCTGGTTAAGGTTGAAACTGATGATGGTGTAGTTGGTGTGGGTGAATGTATGACTAGGGTTGCGCCGTATGCTATGGCCTCAATTATTGAGGAGATTCTGAAGCCTGTCATTGTTGGGAGCGATCCGTTTGACTATGAGTTAATCTGGGATAGGATGTTTTCCACGATGCGTCAAAGAGGGCATTCTAAGGGTTTTATGATCGAGGCTATGAGCGGTGTTGACATCGCGATTTGGGATGTGATGGGGAAGGCGCTTAATAGGCCTATTTATTCGTTGCTGGGAGGTAAGTTTAGGGATAGGATTAAAGTTTATGCCTCGTCGATTCGCTTTAAATCTCCTAGGGAGGTTGTTGAGGAGGTTTCAGCTCTGATTAAGAGGTTTAAAGCTGTGAAGCTAAAAATAGGACGAGGTGTGGATGAGGATATAGCTTGTGTGACGGCGTTGAGGGAAGCGTTTGGATATGACCTTAAAATCATGGTTGACGCGAATAGTGGTTATTCTGTTGATACGGCACTAAAGCTTGGTAGGAAGTTCGAAAAGTTAGAGGTCGAGTGGTTTGAGGAGCCAATTCCACCTGACAATCTTGAGGGGTATGTGGAGTTGGCGCACGCACTGGATATACCTATTGCGGCAGGCGAGTCGGAATTCACTAGATTCGGGTTCCGCGAGCTAATAACTCGTGGTGGGGTTGATATAATTCAGCCTAACGTGGGGAGGGCTGGGGGTTTCACTGAAGTGAAAAAGATACTTGCGCTAGCTTCAGCTTATGGTTTACCCTATGCTCCTCATACTGGTAGCTCCGCTGCCCCCATAATGGTTGCTGAGCTTCATCTTGCTACATATGCCCCCAACTTTCTAATATACGAGTATATGCACAATGCTTGGTCATCCGAGCAACCCAACCCCCTAAAGAAGGAAATCGTCAACGAAGAATATGAAAGATTTTCAGGAGATTGCCTCCTACCACCTGAAGGAACAGGGCTAGGTATAACTCTTAATGATAAATATAAGAAGTATATAGTTAGACCACCGAAATTAGATTTAGAATAAGCATAACCATAATAGTTTTTGGATCGATGAAATCATGACAATAGAAAAACCTTGCTAAATTTTAAGTGAATTGAAGTTAACACTGAACGCATCACAAATTAAAGAGAAAAATGTTAGTAATTATTTTTATTACTTTTTATAATTCGAAATACTTTGCTGCATAGATACTTTTGTAATTGAGCCATTATTGAGTTGTGGTGCTTTTTTGTGCGATTGTTTACTTCTGTAACAAAGGGGATTCAAAAGTATCGGTTAATTGGTAGTATAATCTATCAATAGCTTATCACTCCTTTTCTCCTTAAGTCTATAATCTCATCGATAGTATAGCCAAGTTGAAGGAGCCTTTCTTTAGTATGCTCTCCCAGCTTTGGAGCGGGGTTTCTTACAACATATCGAAATGCGCTACTTTCAATTGGTAGTGCGGGTAGCTTTATCTTTTTAGAGTTATAACAGGAAACATATGAGAGCATTTTATGTTCTAATTGTGGGTGATGTATTAGCTCGTCTGGTCTGTTTAGGATAGCATATGGAATATCTGCCTTTTCGAGGAGTCTTAAGGTTTCTTCGGGGCGTAGCTTTAGCAGTTCTTCTTGGATTTTTTCTACTAATACTTGTTTATTTTGAAGTCTTGCACTGTTTGTAGCAAAGCGTGGATCATCACGTAACGATTCTAGTCCAAAAGTGTGACAAAAGAGGTTCCATTGTTTATCATTAATAATACCAATAAATACTTTTTTTCCGTTGCTCATTTTGAAAAAATCATAAATAGCCCACCTGAATGGAACTTCGTTAAGAGGTTGTGGGATCTCGTGGTTTTGATAATATTTAGAGATTATTGGCCCCATTAAGAAAGCACCTGTTTCAAATAATCCAACCACAATCTTTTCACCACGCCGCATACCCTTCAATGAAGATCGTAAAAGGGAAGAGAGTATCGCTATTACAGCCATGTTAGCTGCCATCATATCAAGCACTGATGCCCCGGCCCGCATAGGTCTGTCTCGTAAACCGGTCATGTATGCCAGACCAGATTCTGCTTGAGCTGGGTAATCAGTCATCTTTCTTTGTGAATAAACACCTTCTCCGAAGCCCTTTATCGAGCAGTAAATTACGGATGGATTAACCTTTATGACATCAGAATAGTCAACGCCCAAGGATGCAGCTGTACCTGGTCCAAGGTTTTCTATAATAACATCGCATTCTTTAGCTAGTCTAAGAAAAACTTCGCGACCTAAGGCTGTCTTTAGGTTGATGGCGATAGACCTCTTATTTCTATTAAGAAAATCGAATTGCCCTGTCCCGGGTGCTCCTGTGTTCTCTCTATTTGGATCGCCTCCTTCGATGTTTTCAATTTTTGTAACATCGGCGCCAAGGTCTGCTAGTATTAATCCCGCGGTGGGACCAGAGACTATCACCCCTATTTCTATTACGTGTAAACCCCTCAGGGGAAGGCCGCTCTCCTCTTGTAACCCAAACAATGGACACTTCACTCTCCTTGCTATTTAATATGATTTAGGAAGGTTTAGGACCTTGGTGGCTATGTAAGAAAGAGCTAAATTGTTCGTTACTGGTGCAATTATATGGAGCCTCATTTCTCTGAATTTTCTTTCTATTCCCCCTTCAACGGCCATTCCCAATCCACCAAATGTTGTCATTGCTATATTTGCAGCCTCAACACCCACCTCTGAAGAAAGATATTTCAACATATTCGCTTCTTTTCCACATTCCATATTATTATCGTAAAGCCATGCAGCCTTAAATCTTAACATGCTTACTGCTTCTACCTTTGCGAGTACTGAGGCCAAAGGAAACTGTACGCCTTGGTTCTGACCTATAGGTTTTCCGAACACAACTCTGCTTTTTGCATATTCAGTCGCTCTATTTATCAAAAAATACGTTGACCCAATAGCATCCGATGAGTTTATGATCCGTTCTGCGTTCATAAAACTAAGGATATGGTAGAAGCCCTTGTCGACTTCTCCAACTACATTTTCTTCTGGTACTTCCAAATGATCAAAAATAACCTCGTTAGCTGTATGGTTAATCATCATCTCTATTGGGTTCACCTTTATAGACCCTTCTCTAATACCTTTTTTGATATCAACAAGGAAAAGCGTCATACCCAGTGTGCTTTTTGGAACTTCGTTTATAGCTTTTGTTCTAGCCAAAAGTAACATTAAGTCGGATTGCAAAACTCTTGAGATCCACATCTTTTTTCCATTTATAACATATTTGTCCCCTATCTTTTGGGCGAAAGTCTTTATATGGGTAGTATCTGTTCCCGCTTCGGCTTCAGTAACCGCGAACGTTTGAAATCTAAGTTTTCCCTGTGCTATTTTTGGGAGGTACTCTTCTTTCTGAGTCCGGTTAGCTACCTTGTTAAAAGCGGTAGTAAGATATATTTGCGCTCTCACTGCTCCCCCATCTGCTCCTGACTTAGATATTTCCTCGATTATAAGTGAAGCCTCTGTGATTCCTGCTCCAGCGCCACCGTACTCAGCTGGAATAGTAACGGAGAGAAAACCCGCTTGACTCATTGCTTCCACGAATTCCTCCGGATACCTCCGCTTTCTATCAACATCAGTCCAATATTTATCATCGAATTTTGCACACGCTGCCCTAACGGTATCAATAAGCATCTTTTGTACATCTGTTAGCGCAAAATCCATTTATGAAACCTCCCTACTCTTCAGTGGTAACATAAAGGTTTTATCATAGTTTATAACTTCCGTATTTAAGTTTTTAAAACCCTGAACATGAATTTTCACGATACCAAAACCCGCTCTGCTACGGGAGACACGCTTCTCTAGGACCTTTGATTTAGCTGTAAGAGTATCTCCGATAAAAACTGGTGAAAGCATACGAACTTTATCTAATCCAAGGAAAACCCCATTGAGGCTTGTTTCAGGACTTGTAAGTGAGTTGACTATCATTAAGACAAACAGTCCGTTGACAACCAAGTTACCGTTAAAGGGTGGCTCGGGGTAATATTTGGCAGTATACAGCTTATTTAGGTGTATTTGGTTCCTGTCTCCAGCAATAAGAGAAATCCATTTACAATCAGCTTCATCTAGGGTTCTTCCTCGGGGATGGTAGATTTCTTCTCCAACTTGAAGGTCTTCATAAAATGGACCTTCCCTAAATTCCCATCCCTTTTCATTATTTTTTAGATTAACGGAGTCCTTATTGTAAGTCATGATACTAAACCTCCGTTGCTTCTTCGAGAGTCTTATTTTCTGTTTTACCTGCCTTTCTCAGACCAATTCCTCCGACTAATCCACCGATTAAGCTAAGGATAGCATAGGTTACGAAAAGACCAGATGTATGATAACTGGCTAGTAAGATAGGAGTGACAACAAGGAAAAGACCGCCTGATACTCTGTTTACAAATACGTCAAATCCTGAACCGATACCTCGAAATGCTGTTGGGTATAACTCACTTCCCCAGTTGAAGGCTACAGTGAGCCAGAAAAATGAGACGATGGAAAGAAGCACTATATTGAAAAGTAGTAGGGCTGGCTGTGCTTGTGTAATAAGGGTTAAGAGCGAAAGGGCGGTCATACCAAGTGAGCCTATAAGGAACGTTGTAATTCTACCGACTTTATCTATAATAATTAGAACGAAAACTGCTCCAAGTGATTGTGCTCCAAAAAATACGAAAGCGGTATAAAGAAGAGATTTAGCACCTGAAAACCCGAATGCATGGAGAATGATTGGATTAAATGTCCCAAGCGATCCGGGTATGGAGTTGGGAAGAAACATGGCAAAAAATAAAGGCAGTGTTATATAGGCAAACCTTTTACTAAAAAAAGCTTTAAAGTTTTGATATTTTACGTTCAGGGGTAGACTTTTGAATTCGTCTATATTGATTTTGACGCCTGTTAGTTTTAATATTGAATTCACGGCGTCTTCTAAGCGACCCTTTCTGACGAGCCATCTTGGCGATTCAGGCACTTCGAATCTAAGGAGTGCACCGATCGTGGCAGGTATTGCACCTGATGCAAGTAGTATGCGCCATTGTAATTGAGATGTGCCATAATGTAGAAAAAGTGCGTATGCCACAAGGCTAGCACTCATACCCCCTAAACCAAAAAGAACCCAGAAAATAGTCATTAAGCTTCCTCTAACCTTAGATGGGGAAAATTCCGCGAGTAAGCTTAAGGCTGCTGGAAAGTCGCCACCAAGGCCAATACCCATTAGGAATCTAAACGTGATTAACTCTGGGAGTGATACTGAAAACCCAGATAAAAGTGCGAAAATTGCCATAAGCACCAAATCTATTATGAAAGTCAATCGTCTACCTATTTTGTCAGTTATAGGCCCCCAAATTATTGCCCCCAAAAATGCCCCTATAAAGAATACCAAACCAATCTCACCAAAGGTTTTTGAGGTAATGTGATAGTAGGGTTCTATACTAAATGCAGAACCCGAAAACGTTGCTGTATTGTATAAATCTGTGAACGCTCCAAGTCCTACGATCACAGCGGTTATTCTCATAAAGGTATTGTATTTCGCATTATCAAGTATATAGAATTTAGATTTCCCCTGCATAGCGGACCTGTCATGAAGTTAAACAAGATGGAAATAAATTTTTCGATACACCCAATTAAAAGGATTAATTGCTTTGCATAGTTATATGGATAAGATTTCTGCCTTTGATGAGTATGTGGCTATTCCGCGTCTTCAGAAGCTTATAAAGTGTGAATAAACTGCGCGGAACGCTTTTTCAGATGCTGGAAGTGAGTACATGGTAATTTATTGTAGCATTTAACCAAAAACTAAAATAGGAAAACTGTAGTTAAAGATTATTCTAGGGCGATGTATAGGATGCACGAGACCAAAAATGTTTCCTTTGATCCCAGATATTTGTTGACCTTAATTGCGATATCCTCCGCAGGTTCATTTTCAAAAGCCGCAAAGAAACTTAATATTACAGAAGGTGCTGTAAGTCACCAAGTCAAAGTAATGGAGAAAGCATTGAAGATCCAAATATTTGAACGTCAAGTTAACGGTGTAAAGTTTACTACAAACGGTAAAGCCTTACTAAGGCAGAGTTTCAAGTTGCAAAGGTTGTTAGAGGAAACGTATAAAATTTTTGGCCTCAGTTACTCGATACCAACTTTAACGTTAAAGATCGTAGCTGGTGAAATAAGTGCATTGACATTTTTGCCTAAACTGGTTCAGTCTTTCAGTCGGTCAAATCGAGTTGAGTTTATAGTTCAGACTCTAAGTGCCATTAGCTGCTTAAGAGCATTAATGCATGGTGAAGCAGATATAGCATTTGTGGGGTCAGTAAGCTTCGAAGAATTTAAGAATGAAAGAAGACACTATTTTGTGCGTAAGCTATTTGAAAGGAGACTCGTAGCTGTTGTTCCTCCAGAGCACCCGCTCGCAAATCGTACAACTGTGAGCCTGAAAGAATTAGCAGAATATGACTTTATCACTAGAAGTTACGGCTCGGCTGTTAGAAACAGAGTTGAGGAGTTGTTTAAGAAAGAGCATATTGATGTTAAGAAACTCAGTATTAGATTTTTCTTTCAGAATTCTTCTTCAATACTCTCGGCTGTTACTTCCGGCTTAGGAGTAAGCATAGTTGCTGATATTCAAGCCGCTAGGCTCGCTGAAAAAGGATTAATTAAAACCATCGATCTAGAGCATAATAAGGCTTCTATCCCAATATATATTGTTACCCACAAAGATAATCCCAACCCTGTTGTTCGACGGTTTATGGATTATGTCACAAAATATAAGGATATGATGAACAACTGATTTTTGATAGAAATTAGAAGGAGCGAGATAATATTATGATCAACTTACTAAATCTGAATTCAACTTAACACTACTTCACTCTTATTCCATCACGTAGATGATAATGAGATAATGGCTTCAACATTAATCTTGAAGGCATACAGCCCTGATTAGATCTTAATCGAGACGACGTAGGACATATGTGTATTTAAGCGAGGTAAGAGCCAGAGTGGTAAAACGTAGCCTTACCCTGTGGGTCTTGACCATCGTGGTTGAATGGTTCAAGTAGATGCCTTATTTATACATTTGCACTTGAAAAACCTTAGTAGGAATTGGACAAATTCCCTTGGATGTGTGTCTGCATGGGTAGGGGTTTTAGCTGGTTTTTACAACGGATCAAGGCCGAGACCATACAGATGAGTATGCGTATGGGGTGGACAACATATATTGCACACAGAGATTCTAAATAGAAAACTGTGTAAGCGGTCAAATCTATATAATACTCAACTATCAAGAACATCAGATAAGTGAATTAACAAATCCACATTTGCATTTATGATCTTCATTATATTAGTCGCGCATCTGTGCATCGTGACTTGTAATATCACCGTGTAAAGCTTGGCATAGAAGCATGAATAAGTTTTTCGAGCTCGAAGGGAAAAAGAAATGGAATAAAATTAGCGCAAGGTTTTTACAGGCTAATGCGTTTAGCATAGCCTCTAAGTTTTTATGTGTTCTATAATTGATTGATTAAGCCTACAACCAATATAAACAAATCCTACACGTCGGAAAGTCACTATTTCTTAATCGACATATCAATATAGCGTTTTTCGAGCCCCTAATTTCGCAAGAAAATTATCGATGTGGTATTTCAATCCTGCCCAGACAGGTATGTTATACGTCGTGGAAATTTTCCATGCTTGCTAGTGTGTCAAAAACAATGTAAAGGCGTCACGTAGTGTATGTGGTTTTTCGTTATGTCAAGGGGCCATGAGTGGCCGAGTACAACTACTATGCATAGAACGATCCTGTCCGGATAAGCATTTATCCGCGTCACCTCCACTCAATGTACCAGTGCATGAATAGTTCGAGGAATTCTACGATTGGCTCAAAGAGTGTTTTCTTGGGGTTGATGTTATTATAGAACACCCGTGTCCTGTCTTTTAGGTATCCATGAATCGTTCGACTGAGCTCCTAAGCCCGAAGGTCTGGTGGACGTGGTTGTGGAACCCGGCTCGGAGCACGGCTTCACGGTACCAGGGGCCCCTATCCGTGAGTATCACAGGGTCTCCGAGACACCTTCTTCTCAGCCTGCGCAGGAATCTGAGCGCGTTCTCGGTGGTTCGGGTGACTGACACGCCGAACCAGACGGGCCGCAGCGTACAGGCGTCCACAGCCACCCACACGTAGACGGGTCTGCCACCGCACTTCACTACGCTCTCATCAACCGCGATGATGGGGTGCCAGCTCGGTGTCGCCTCGAAGTTGAGTTTCGCCTCAACCTTCTTCACCCAACCCTGCACGCTCGACTTCGAGAGGGGTTCAGAGAGCACCCAGAAGAAGCCAGAGGTCTTCCCTCACTGAGGCTTAATCCAAAGGTGTAGAGTAGCACGGCGACCATCTTGAGTTCGTGAGAACCTCTTCTTATTCCTCTTAAAAACGTTTAAATCCCTGAAGAATTCGAATATGTCCGTGGTGGACTCCACGGTCGCTCACCGATTCCGAACCGTGGCGCCCACCACGTTTAAGCCTTATCCGGACACCATCCATAGAACTATGTATATCAATATTTAGCTGTGGGGTAATTAGTAGGTCAGGTAGATACCATTAAGCGAAAGAGTATTATTCTTCGGATGATAATAGGGATACTAGCAATAATTATATGCAAATAATTATTATTATCATGAGATGCTCTATACTAGTTGCCTATTAAGATTATCATTATTATCAATACCTTTTTATAGTTCATCAATAAAATAATAGCAGTGTAGAGCATCCTGTTCCTATTGTATGAAACGGTATAAGAGTGTTCCAAGTCTTAAAACACGCTCCTACTGTTATCGTCCTGATAAATACAAAGATACCACCATAAGATACCACTGAGCCTTATATAATGAATGAATCTGTTAATCTTGTATACGAAGTCCAATCAATATTAAAGGAAGAAATAACCCTCAAGCCATACATCTGTTATGAGTTTAGGATGGAGTTTATCACACAGGAAGGGTTAACGAGGCATGGCGTGAAGCAGACCAATTCAATGATAAACTAATTCGTGAGTTCACTATTAATAAAAAGGGGGAAGGTAATCGTTATTTTTGTAGGTATGTTTGTGGTCAGGGCATGTATAACTATACTCTTCCGCAATTCGAACTGGTTAAAGAGCTTTAAACAAAAATTCAAGAGATTATGTGTGACTGAAAAGTTTTCTTTTATCATACTAAATTAATTAAGTAAATGGATTTCAACTATTCATGCCTAGATAGAACATAGTGTAATGGAACCTTGAATGAGACTACGATTTATATATCTTGATAAAGCCCATCCAAATTAACCTTATCAGGCTTGGACATTAGGTGAGCCCAAAAGTAATAGATACTGGTTAACCATTTACTGTCATCCAGAACAGCATACTCTTATTTACGGAAGTTTTATTTTACGGGCAAAGATTGAATCTTTATGGAAATTTGGAGGAAACTGTGCGAACTGGATAATGTTGCTATAGCCCTAAGAGATCTAGATGCCGGATCTGAGGTACTTATAGACGGTGAGCGGATAGTTTTGATCGATAATATAAGGTTTGGTCATAAATTTGCTATAAAGCCCATTAAGTCGGGTGAGAAAGTTATTAAGTACTGTGAAGTAATTGGTGTTGCTACCCGTGATATCCATCAGGGTGAGCACGTCCATATTCATAACCTCCGTTCATTAAGGGCTGTAAAGGTGAACGATTGATGGAATTGAAGGGTTTTTGGACGGCGGACAACACAGTCGGTATTAGGAACCGTGTGGGTGTGATCTCTCTTTCCGTGTTTAGCAATGTGGCAACTCAAAGGATATCTAATGCGGTTGAGGGGACTATAGCTTTAATTCATCCGCACGGTAGAGCCGAGATAGGGGTAAATAGAGAGAGACTGCATCACAACCTTATCGGACATGCGCTAAATCCTAATCTACAGTCTGTTCTATTGGTCGGTTACGAAGCTAAGACGACAGAAAGGTATACACAAGAGTTAAGGGCGAGAACAAAAAAACGGATTGAGTCTGTAACTGTACTGGAGCTAGGTACCATTGATGCGGTAAGAGTTGGCACTAAGTTAGCGTTAGAATTATCATCTGAGTCAAGTGAGGTTACGCGTGAACCAATGGATTTTGCAGACCTTACTGTCGGAGTTAAATGTGGTAGCAGTGATGCAACTTCTGGGATAGCCTCTAACCCAGCCGTGGGGGTAGCGGTCGACAAAATAGTTAATCATGGAGGTAAGGCTATTTTTTCTGAGACGACCGAAGTATTAGGGGCCGAACACATTCTCGCTAAGAGAGCCATAAATCAGGTTGTAGCAAGTAAAATTGTCACTGCCGTTAAAAACAATGAGAACTTGGCATTAAGCTTAGGGGTAGATTTGATGGGGGTTAACCCCGTTCCAGATAATATCGAGGGAGGGATTAGCACAATCGAGGAAAAATCCTTAGGGGCTATTCGTAAGACTGGAACTTCGAAGATTCAGGATGTATTACAATTAGGACAACTTCCCAAGAGTCCTGGATTATACTTTCTCGATTATCCTTCAGCGGCACAGGAGGTTCTTACTGCTTTGGCTTCTACTGGGTGTCAAGTTATCCTATTCTCAACCGGGTTAGGGAACCCATCTGGTACTCCAGTGTGTCCTGTGATAAAAGTCACAGGTAACGAGAGAACAATGAAAAGAATTCCTGAGCATATAGATGTCGATGTATCAGAGATAATAACTCTTAATAGAACATATGAGGAAGCGGGAGATAAGATCTTTCAATATCTCATCAAGGTTATAAATGGTAAGCTAACTAAGTCAGAATTGTTAAAACATAATGAATTCTCTCCAGTACCCGTGGGGCTATAAATGTCTCTAACACTAGCTATTGAACCCTTAACGCAGACAATCAAAAAGATACTGGAATGTTATGGAACCCCACCACATATCGCAGAGGTTGTAGCTGAAAGTTTGGTGGAAGCGGAAGCTAAGGGCGTGAGCAGCCATGGTATATCACGGCTAAGTAGTTATGTCAGTTCGATTAAGACTGGCACTCTTATTCCCTATGCTGAACCATCCGTAATTCATACTTCTGGCGCAACAACTTTACTTGACGGTAATTTTGGCTTCGGTATTTACATAGGTTCAAAAGCAGTCGAACTTGCTTTAGAGCGTTCAAAGGAATTCGGTGTATCAATTGTACTAATAAGGCATATTCACCACTCCGGCATGTTAGAATATATAAGCGAACAGGTTTCAAGGTCGAAGCAAATCGGTATTATTTTTGTTAATGCACATCCAGTAGTAGCCGCCCCGGAAGGTGGGAGCAGGATTATCGGTACAAACCCTATTAGCATAAGCATACCCCGGCGTAACGGTAGTTTCAACTTTGATTTCGCTATATCTAAAGTCTCTTTTGGAAAGGTCAGACAGGCCGCTAGAGAGGGGCAGAAATTAGAAGAAGGGTTAGCTGTTGACAGGTTTGGAAAACCAACTGTTGAACCAAATGAGGCATTGATGGGCGCACTTTTACCTTTTGGCGGCATAAAGGGTTTCGGGATAGGCATGGTTGTTGATATACTCGCTGGTATACTTTCAGGCTCAAAAGCGGGACCCGAGGTGGTGACTTGGAATGATTTGGGTTTAAAATGGAACAATGGAATGATGGTCATGTGTATTGATATTACTCACTTTATGGAGTTCAATGAATTCGTGAATCGAGTTGAGCACTATTTAAACTCTGTTAAAGAAAAAATGCCAGGAAAAAGGATTCCTGGAGAACTTAGAGAAGATAAGCTGAGACGCGCTAAGAGTAGTGGTATATGTTTATCCGACGATATTGTAAATGAGCTAAAATCCTTACTCAAACCATGGAAGCTCGAGTTCCCTGACCGCTATTAAGCGCTGTACTTTTGTTGGTTTTGTAGATCTTCGGGTTATGTATGCTTTTCATCGATTATTTTATTGGTGGTTTGAGTGGCTTTGAGTGCACGTGTGTATTGGTCTAGGTCCCCATAGCCGCGTATGAGTGACTTGCGGTGTGATGGGTGTGCCACTCTGTTCCTGAATTTTTTCAGTGTGTATAAGTCTTTTAGTG
>Ga0079048_1000261_pt1 | contig 12466 bp, 11 predicted proteins | sample OSPB_host_MetaG_FD_76331 | JGI IMG/M metagenome (GOLD analysis project Ga0079048, IMG submission 76331) | Hot spring microbial mat communities from Yellowstone National Park, Wyoming, USA - OSPB_host_MetaG | ecosystem: Environmental > Aquatic > Thermal springs > Hot (42-90C) > Microbial mats ...
GCTTTTACTTCCGATGAATTTGACATAGCAGAATTACCAACAGAACTTTTGGATTGGTTTATTCAATATCAACCTGGTTCAAAGGAATTAGGCTTTCCTAAGAGTATTCACCTAACCATTGCGCCTGGTCATGATAAAGTAGTAGATTCTTTCTTAAAGGATCTAGAATTAGCTGCTGAAAAAAATCAAGAAAAAGCCTAAAAAAGCTTTCGATCTAGCAGCTCAACGTAGCGATGACCATTAATTTTTTAAGAAAATCCATGCCCCAATAACCTTTGTTCTAGTTATTTTTACAATAGCCAATACCTTCTTGCTATCGATTAGCTTATTAATTAAATCGAAAACCGTTTGAAACAATTCTTTCATTTTATCGGTGAGCAAGCCTCCTTTTTTAAGTCATAGCAAAAGATATATGAAACCATAAATGCTACCATCGATTAAAACATAGTCCACATCATTCAGTATTTCTTTAGCGATTTTCCTTTCCAAATAGCTCAGAATTAAGCTTAAGCGGTAAGAAACTGTAGCATCTGAGAATTTTTGCCTTTCCTTTTATTGAATAAATTTCGAATTTCTCTTCTCTTATATTATTCTTTAAAATCAGTGCTCCTACGCTTAAAACAACTACTTTCATGTTTAGTCTATTGCTCATACTTATTGATTTGCTACCATCTATTGCAGCTATCGCTAAATCCTTATCTGAAAACTCAAATTTTTTAATACAAGATCTTACATTCTTCAGGTAAGCATTTCAACCTTTCATAGATTTCAATAGCTCCTTTCAAAATCAAATCTGAATCTTTTTCAGCTCTTTCATAAAACTGAGCTTGTAAATCAAGAGGTAACTGATACCAAGTAACTTCTTCTATTTCCAATGTCATATGTAATTAGCAAAGGTATGGGGCTTGGATTCATGACTCCTGCAAAATAGAATCTTCCATCTTATAAAGTTAGGCGATAGTCTGTAGTAATTCCGTATGGTTCAAGCCAATCCGTGCACCTCTTGAATTGAGGCATCTAAAGGATGCAAACGACCATAAAAGTTGGTATGGAGATTTCTTCTAACTACTGCATTTATTCCTATTTCACCAACTATTCCTTGTACTATTAAAGTAAGGTTAAGCTTATGCTTCCTTCCCAATGTAGCTAAATTTTTAATTTGTTCTGTAACTTTCTTTTTGAATTCCATCAGGATTAAAAGGACATTATTGAGTAGCTTCATCAATTATTAAAGCCAAGTATAATCTATTCATTTTAACATTATGTTATGCAATTGTGAAGATAAAGTTAAAAAGAAACGCAATTTGATCTTCGAAGAGAAACCTGACATGTCTAGAACAACTAACTTATTTTATTCGATTAATCGAATATAAATGTAAACTCAATATAACTCATTAAATGCTTTATTTGCTTGGAAGTTACTCTACTTAATCTCTTCTAAAAGCTCTTTAATAAGCAGTCCTGAACCTATTATCTACTTCAGATTTTCTAAGATAATTCTCTAAGATTGTTTTACTTGATATTCATCTTACCTTTTATTCTTTCATGTCACCTAGAAACTAAATCTTCTATAGCGGATTCTTATTGTCATAGAAATTATCAGTAAATCAACAAAGTAATCAAAAATTGCTTAACAATTCATCTTAATTTGAGAAATTTTAATTACATTAACCTTAAAATAAGGGACATAATCAACACCGCTCCAATCTACAACTAGAACTTATATTTGATTTTAAGATATAAAGGTATCAGAACTTTCCTCGTAACCAAGATTTACCTGTTCCTGTGCTGCCGAAAAAATCATACATGATATGATATGATATGTAAAACGCATCTGCAGACACTTTTCCAATTTCAGTGTCCTTCTAAATATACATCTAAATAAGAAGGTTCTTTGTATGAGTTTTTTTAATTCGCATGGATTCTCATTTTTCTTCAAATAAATAACAGGAGATCTAGGTTATACGATAAACTTGTAAAGAAATGATCAATTACGAAAAAATTATTATGGGGATAAGTCTTTTGTTTCTTTTAATAGAACTAGTATTGTGAAAAAAGATGTTATACACAATAACATAGCTATTATAGTAATATAAATAAGAGCGTTAATAAAGCTGTGTAAGAATGGTACAAGCATGGATATTGCAATTATATTAAAACTACCAGCAATTGCAGCAGAAAAATGATAAGAAAGATTTATGCCAGTATTTCTAAATTCAGTAGGAAAATGCTCAGCAAAAAATGAACCTTGCACTGCATATCCTATTTCAAGAAGACTAAAAAGCAACGTTTGCGCTATTATAATTAGAACAAAAGACTTCGAAGACAAAAGTATAGGATATGGATAACTCAGCATTATTGCAGATAGACCAGTCGATAAAAGTAAAAACAATCTCTTTTTACCCATTCTACTAGCAAGAATCCCTATTAAAACAATTGTAATACTTGCAAATAAAGTAGCGATTCCTACAGACATTAGTGCATTTGAGACATCTATATGTAATATAGATAGAAACGAAACCGAAAATGGAAATATCAAAATGCTAACCGTGCCTACTTCATAAACTTCTGCGAATACTAATTTTAATAATTCTTTCCTGTATTGAGCAAGATAAGAAATGTTTTGAAATAAGTTAATATTTTGATTTCTTTTTTTCTTTAATAGCAATGGACTTTCACTTACATTTCTGATAATTATGCTATTCAGAATTACAAATATGCCTCCCAATATAAATAGAAATCTCCATCCTATAGAAATAAAAAAGGTAAGAGAAATCTTTAATAATAAAATCGTACTAAATATCGCTAGCGCCATGCCAAGTGGTAAAGCTGCTTGAACCAAACTTGTCCAAAATGTTTTATGTTTAGAAGTTGCTGTTAATTCTGCTACTAAAGCTACTGCTCCGCCCCATTGACCTCCAATTGCCACTCCTTGTAACGTTCTAAATATAATTAATAATGTGAATGCAAGCATTTCGATAGTTGCATATGAAGGTGTTAAAGCAATACCGAAAGAACCCAAGGCCATTAAAAAGAGGGCAAATGTATTAGAGTTTTTTCTACCAAAAATATCGCCAATAAGTCCTAAAAAGAAACCCCCTATTGGTCTAGTTACAAAAGTCACTGCATAAGCGACTATAGATAGAATGAATCCCGATGAACTTTCAGGAAAGAAAACAAATGGCCAAACAGTTGAGGCAGCCACCGCTGCTATAAAAAAGTTATACCACTGAAATATTGTAGCTAGACTTATAATGATTGTTGTTCTTATTATCACTGATTTATTCAGCATTCATGAGCAAAATCATGAACGATTTCTGAACATGTAAACTTAAGCTTACCTCCTTAAGTGATGGTAGTATAGTATGAAAAAGCTTATAAATGGTCTCAAGTATAGCATTGATTTCCTAACCTTTTGCTCTTAATACTAACACAAGGAATTTATATTAGAGAGGTCTAATAATTTAAGTTGCTAGATCTTATTTTTAATTACTTGTTTTATTAATTCGCGTATTTTAATAGGATCTAAATGTGATTCTGTAAATTCTATGCCATAAACAGAAAGCGCATCATTAAGTGCGTTAACACAAGCTATTAATGGCGCTCCGCCTCCCTCACCCATTCCACGTGTTCCTAAAGGGGTAAACAATGATGGTGTGATTATAGAATCAACTTCATAGCTAGGAAGCTCGCAAGCAGTAGGTACTAGATAGTTCAAGAATGAAGATGTTAAGAGTTGACCATTTTCGTCATACACCAACTTTTCATAAAGAGCAGCGCCTAGATGATGGCCAAGTTGACCGTGAATTTGCCCCTCAACTATAAGTGGATTTATCTGATTTCCACAATCCTCGACTATGGCTACACGCTTTAACTTAACAAAACATGTATCGGGGTCTACTTCAATATAAGCAATACATGCGCTGTAACTATAAGTCAAAGAAAAGTTTCCTCTTTTATCATCCTTTGGTAACGTAAATGGAGTTCTATACACAAAGTGGGCAAATAGCCCAGGTTCCATATTTTCTGGTAGTCGAGCGTGATCCCTCCAAGCGTAGTGAGCAATTGTTTTAATGTCTAAGTCTTGTTTAATTCCATCCACTGCTATCTTACCATCAATAATATCAAGCCTTTCAATTGGTACATTTAGTACATGCGAGGCTATTTGAAGTATTTTATTTCGTACCCTCATTGCTGCATTATATACGGCAGCTGCACCAGCTATTGCGAATCTGCTTGCATAAGTTCCAGAGTGTGGAGTGAAGGGATTTATCCATGAATCAAATCCTTGTAGAACATAAACTTGATCAGGATTTACTCCTAAAGCTTCTGCAACTATTTGTGAAACTGATGTTTCATGTCCATGTCCTTGTGGCGATGTGCCAACCGCCGCAATGATACTTCCATCCTCATTGACTTTTACCCATGCAGCTTCGCTTTCTCCTGAAACTTGTGCTTCGGGATTTATAATTCTATTTGCAGAAAAGTTGATAGGAGCAGCATCCATTCCCATTGCAATTCCAATTCCCACAATTTTGCCCTTTTTTCTTGCTTCCATTTGCTCCCTTCTTAATGCTGAATAATTTACTAGTTCACAAACTTTTTCTAAAATTTTCGGATAATCTCCTCCATCTAGCAATGCACCAGTAGGAGTTTCATATGGCATCTCTTCAGGTTTTACAAAATTTTTCATTCTAATGTCTATTGGGTCTATTCCTAATTTTCTTGCTCCCATGTCAATTAATACTTCAACAAGATAATTTTGTTGCATTTTACCATATGAACGATTTGGTCCTACTGGGCATTTATTGGTAACAACGGAATATATGTCCATTTCTAGATTCCTAAAACGGTAAGTGACTGTTGCATGACGTATAAAATTGAACGCTCCTATTGGTTCTCTTCTCATGTAGGCACCTTCATCATGGATAGCACGAGCCCTTAAGCCAAGAATAGTTCCATCCCTACTGAATGCCATTTCTCCATAATAAATCACTTCACTTCCGTGTGTTGAAGCCATTAGGTGTTCTTGACGGGTTTCAACCCACTTGACCGGTCTATTCACTTTTTTAGAAGCAACGGCCATCAAGACTAAATACGGATAACTATCATTTTTTATTCCAAAACCTCCTCCAATATCTGGACTAATTAAATGTAGCTTGTTTGTTGGAACTTTTAATGCATGGGCAATAAAAAATTGATTAAAAACTGGTCTTTGATTATTGCTTATAATTGTATATGTGTCTGATAATCTATCATAGGACGCTATAACAGCATTTGTTTCTAATGGCGCTGAAGTAAATCTATGAAAATACAAACGTTTCTTTATTATTACATCAGCTTTTTTAAATGCCTCATCAACATCTCCATAGGTAAACTTTTTATGCCAAACCACATTGGAAGGAATGTTTTCATGGATCTTTATAGAATCGTCACGCATAGCATCTTCTGCAGAAAGAATAGGGTGTCTAGGTTCGTATTCGATATCTAAAAGTTCAATCGCGTCATAAGCAATATATTGTTTTTCCGCCACCACTAGAGCAACAGGTTCTCCTACATATCTTGCAATATTTACTGCTATTCCGTAATCTTTGATCTGATTGTATGGAGGAGGTAAAAGGTTAGGAAAGGGATTAATTTCTTCCGCTACCTCTTTACCAGTTATTACAGCAAGAACACCTGATAAATTTAATGCTTTTGATGCGTCTATTTTTAGTATATGCGCATGCGCATAAGGACTTCGTGCAATGGCAACATATGCCATGCCAGGAAGTTGAATATCATCAGTAAAGCGACCCTTTCCAGTAATAAATCGTAAATCTTCTTTTCTGAGTAACGGCTTACCGATCCAACGGGCTTTTTCAGCCTTTTTTAAGATTACTTTTTCACTAACCATAAATAATATTCATTATATCCTTATATAAATTTATTGAATTTTTGGAAGGACGTGGCAACTTAAGCTCACCCCCTTAAGTGGTTGTAATACAGCATGAAAAGCTTTATGAACAGGTTCCAACACAACATCGACCTTCTAAACCTCTCACTCCTATTCAACGGATTCGAATTTATGCTGTTGAAAAATGCACGCGTCCTCTGCTTAAACGATGAATACACAGACTCCACCAAGCTCCTCTCACCAAAGGACTCCACATAATACCCTAGCCCCAACTTCTCAAGAACTTCCCTAAGCCACGGAGCTCCATCAACAACAAACATGGGTCTTCAATCACAGTACTTCAAAACATTCTCTACAAAGATCTTCGTGGTGAGCATATTCTTAGAGGAAAAACCCTCATGGATAGAATCTCATTCCTGTCTATGGCAGCGTAGACCCAGCACTTAAACCCATTCACACGCACGCATGTTTCATCCAATGCTATGAGCCTTATCTTAGTTGGGTTGATGTTTAACCTTTCGCTGAGTTTTCTAACCCATTTCCAGATGGCTGTTTTGGAGACTTTGTGGATTTCTGATAGGGCTTTGGCGGCTCTTCTTAGGCTTGAGAGTTGTATGTAGAGTGCTAGTCCTAGTATTTTTAGTTCTAGTGGGATTTTGTTTCTCTCGAAGAGGTTGAGGTTCTCAACTAAAAACCTTATGGTTAGCATAGAGAACTTGTATCAGTAGAGCCTAACAAACCTTAAGTTGCCAGGTCTTTTTGGAAAGAATTCCTATTAATTGTTTATTTTAAAAATTCACATAAAAAACAAATATTTCCATAAACATTCTTAAATAGAGAAAATGTATCCACGGCAATTTGAATATGAAAGAGCTGAAAGCGTTGACCATGCACTTGAAGTACTTGAAAAATATGGTGAGGAAGCCCGTGTTTTGGCAGGAGGTATGAGTTTAATTCCATTAATGAAGCTCCGTATATTTTCACCTAAATATATAATTGATATAGGAAGACTTTCTGAACTAAAGACGATAGAGAAAAAAGATAGTTCATTTGAAATAGGTGCTCTTGTTACTCATAGTTCTCTCATAGATAATAAGTTGTTAAAAGATTTGCCTATAATCTCTTCTACTGCAAAAGTCATTGGCGATGTTCAAGTTAGAAATATGGGTACAATAGGTGGTAGTATCGCTTTTGCAGACCCCGCATCAGACTGGATTCCTACACTTTTGGCACTAAAAGCTAGCGTAATATGTAAAAGTAAAAACAGGGGAGAAAGAAAAGTACCTTTAGAATTATTACTAAAAGACTCTTACACTCTTGATCTTAAATATGACGAAATTATCACAAAGATTGTTATTCCAATGTCGCAACCTAACTTTATAAATGTAGGTCTACACTTAAAGTTAGCAAGAAGGACCGGAGATTATGGCATTGCTATAGTAAGTGTGCAGGCTAATCTATCTCGCGAAAAGGTCATTAAAGATATAGGCATAGGTATAGGGGCAATTAGCAGAGTTCCATTTAGACCAATTGAAATAGAAAATATTATACTCAATAATGAGCTTAATAATGAGCTTATTGAAAACGCTACTAAAGAATTTAAGAATATAATTGAAGGAATGGAAGTATTTTCCGATATTAAATCTCCTGAATGGTATCGTAAAGATGTGATAATTTATTTATTCAAAAGAAGTTTATATGGAATATTAGAAATCGCAGAGGGGAGATCTACAGTAGATAGGTTTACGGAAAAGTTTTACGAATGAGTTTACATAAGATAAGTTTGATTGTTAATGAAAAAAGTTAAAGTAGTAGTTGAATCAAGAATGCAGCTTGTGGACTTTATTCGCGAAGATTTAGGTCTCACCGGAACGCATGTTGGTTGCGATACGACGCAGTGTGGAGCTTGCACTATAATTATGGATGGGATGACAGTTAAATCATGCACGCTTTTTGCAGTTCAAGCAGACGGGGCTGAAATAATTACGATTGAAGGATTAGCAAAGAATGAAAACTGCATCCTATACAAGAAGCTTTTCATAAATGTCATGCACTTCAATGTGGGTATTGCACACCAGGGATGATACTTTCTGCTTATTATTTATTAACTAAAAATCCTAAACATACAGAAAAAGAAATACGTCAAGCAATAGCAGGCAATATCTGTAGATGCACAGGTTATCAGAATATTGTGCAGGCAATAAAAAGTTTAACGCAAAATAACATATAATTTTGCCTAAATATTGTTTATATTTGACGTAACGGTTAATAACTTCTCTTTTTAAATTGTTAGACTCGTACCTTAAAAAGCCTAGATTTGGAATTTTAAAAAATTATGTTTACATGAAACCTTAATTTTCTGCTAAAATATAGTTATAGTTACGTGACTATTTTTGATTTTTTAGCTGTTAGATAATGCTATGTAAAAGATTGTAGCACTTGTATTACTTGTATCACCTAGATTTATATAAAAGGAGCTATTTAGTAAATGTAAAAAGAGGTAGAAAATACCAAAGCCTCTAAATATAAATAGAAAAAGAGGAATGTAAAGATTCTAACAAGACTGGTCAAAAAGAAGATTCTAAAAGGATAGTTAGAGATATCAATGAAGAATATATCGTGTTTGAATATAGTATGGTTGCGGATCGACTCTACTATTTTTTTTTACTAGTTTAATTCGCATAAAAGCTGGAAAGATACCTCACCATAATATTTACCCAAAGTTCTTATCTGTCTAATATTGCTTAGTTTTTAGGAAAATTTTATATATGCTATAAATGTTTAAAATAACAAAAATGACAAGTCTTCAAGTTGTTAAAGTAGCGGTAGGTGCTAGTATTGGTACAATAATGGAATGGTATGATTTTTTCATAGCGGCGTTATTAGCTACAACGGTCTGGCCGCTAATATTTTTTCCGGTATTTAATCCTGTGGTTGGGATCGCTGCTTCCATTTCAGCTTACGTTGTGACATATTTCGCTCGCCCAATTGGCGGATATATATTTGGTCACTACGGAGATCGTACAGGTAGGAAAACAATGCTCATTTGGACATTGATGCTGATGGGAGTTTCGTCGATTATCATAGGGATTACACCAGATTATCATACGATCGGTTGGGTTGCACCAGCTATAATTATTTTGATGAGATTGTTACTTGGATTAGGACTAGGCGGCGAATGGGGAGGGGCTGCAAGCTGGGTATTAGAGTTCGCTGCTAAATCTAAATACAGAGGTTTTTGGACAAGTTGGATAAATTTTGCGCTTTATACAGGTTTAGGATTAGGTGCTGGATTGTTAATTCTATTTAGAACATTGAATCCTACCAATTTTGTTACCATTGGATGGAGATATTTGTTTATTATTGGAGGAATCATGGTTATGATAGGCATAATTATAAGATATACTATTGCTGAGAGTCCTCTTTTTGCTGCACTAAAAAATAAAGGTGAGGTTGATGATTCGCCTGCTTTAAAAGTTCTAAAGAGTGAGTGGAAAACAATAATGTTAGATGCGTTGTCATGGGCTTACATAATAACTGCTACTTCCGGTGTAATTCTAGCTTATTCGGTTCCTTATTTAACAGCACTAAAATTTGATCCTACATTCGCAATATATACAGTAATGATCAGTGCAATGAGCGGGGCGATTTCTACGGTTATTGGAGGCGTTATTACAGACTTTTGGAGTAAAAAGGGTGTAATGATACTTTCAATAATTCTAGTAATAATATTTTCATATCCTTACTTTTTACTTCTCAGTACTAAAAATATTGCTCTAGTAATACTTGCACAATCATTATTATTAGCATTTGCGACTTTAGGATTTGGCGCTATTCCTAAACGTTTTGGTGAACATTTTCATATCAAATATAGATATAGCGGTGCTGGTCTTTCATATCAAATAGGTGCAGCGTTTGGAAGTATACCTATCCTCTTTCCACCATTATTTGCAATTTTAGCAGGAGGATTCTTAAATGCATGGCCTTACGTAATGGTAATGCTTGTTGTTGTGAGTTTATTATCGCTTGTTGCAGCAATTTTTGTAAAAGAGACTGAATGGCTATCAGCTGACTAAAGAATATTATTGGAATAAAATAAAATGCATAAAACAAAAGATCTACTATAAATATAAATAAAGCTGTTTTAAAAACAACAGAAAAGTTAGAAGTAAGTTCGAGCGATTTCTCACAATGAAATTTTTGTCAGATAAAAATGCAATTAATTGAAACAAAGAATTTAGGTCCTATAAATCTCTACAACCTGAAAATAAAACAATTAATTTGTTAGGCAATGAAAATATAACATACAATTATATAAAAACGAAGTTGGACCTAAACTGGCATAAAAGCTTTGATTAGAATAAAATAATCATCTGCTTAAGAGATAAAATAAATGGCTTATCGAAAATGACGAATTAACATGAAAGAAAAGGGTATTATGTATATTCCTAAAAATATATCTCATATAAGAGTAGCTAGAGAATATTTGAATTTTAAGTAATAGGAATAAAGATAAAACTACCTTTTAAATTAGAAATATAAAACGGGTATATTTTTGTGTATTTATCGTTTTAATTTATTAATAAGCATTATATAAAAGATTATCTTAGAAAATTATTAAGATTTGCTCTTTCGAATAATGTCTTGATACTTAAATATTTCATCAATTGTTACTACGTCACAATACTTACCTTGTATATCTATTAAATTATAATAGTGAACTTCATCATTTCTATCTCCTACAGCCTCTATCGGAACAATGACTCTGTATACTAACTGAAGTCATCGACTACTGTAGCACGTATACACCCACTAGTCGTACAACCGGTAATAACTAGAGTTCCCACCTTTATCTTTTAAATCTTTGTCTAGCTCAGTTCCAAAAAAATGCGGAAGCAAACCTTTTATAGATAATTTTCTCGCCTGGCATTGGTTTGATTTCATCATCTATTTTAACCCATATACTATCTTTTATCAATATCCTAAAGGGAGGTAATTTTTTAAGCCATATACTAGCTTCTTCTGGATTATTATATTGTTCGTGTAAAATAAACGGTATAATTGGTTTTTCTGAACAGCTCTAACAATTTCGAAACATTTTTTAACACTTTCAAGGTTAAAACCAAGAGGTGATTCAGGATTACTAAATTCGTATTACATATTGATAGCCAATAATGCAGGATTACTACCAAATCCAACATTATGTGCCAAACCTTTTTCTATATTCTTCTAAAATTCCCTTCTTAAAAATTATGCTCTCCTTTGAACAATCCATCAATTTATCTACAATTTAAAGACTATTAAAGCTTAACTAAAATATTCCGAGCTAAAATAGAAACTGAAAAACAGACTGACTATTTAATACATTTAAATTTAAAAATTATTAAGTTAATATTACGATGGTCTCTAGAGAAACATCGTAAATTTCAAAGGTTCAATCCTTAAAATGCAGATCGAACTAGTAAAGAGTGACATATATCACTTTTTTGCAATATTAAATTCGTTTACAAAAATTATAGACTACACTTAGAAGAATATTTTAAGCAAATAATATAGTTAGACGTTAGTATGACTCAAAAAGTGAAGACTTATAAAAATTATAAATAGTAATTATTCTTAGTCTGTACAGAGATCAACCTAAACAAACGGATATAAGCTCGGATAATATTGAAAAGTTAAGATATGTAGATAACATTTATGAGTTGTTTATTTATATTAATGGAAATTTAAGCAAAAGTCGCCCATTTTTATTAACTCGAGGAATAACCCATCATAGTAAATAGTTGGAAATAAAAAATTTTTATTTTATATTTTGAATAATACACGAAATTAATTGTGATGTAAATCTAGCTGCAACATCTTTTATATTTCTACTTCCGAGGGATGCAAGAGGCCCGCTTATTGATACATCAACCCGCCAATTCATTTTAGTATAATTTTCTTTAATCTCAGATAAATTAACCTCAAGAAGTAAATCAACATAGCTTCCAGCCCCTTTAGCTTTTCCTTCAATCTTTAAGTACTCAACAGGTTTTTTCTCTATAAACTTAAATACACTATCAAATGTACTCTTAATAAAACCTATACCTACTCTAACCTTTGCCTTAAATTCTTCTTCACTAATTTTCTCAATAGATTGAACCTCAGGGAGACATTTTATTAAGCTATCTGGTTTTGTTATAAATTCCCATACTTTTTGTTTACTACAAGGTATAGTTTCCTCTCCTTTAAACTGCATTTTTCCAATCTTCTTATAATAAGTTATTACGATTTAATAAATTTTTCATAAAAGTTTTTGGATAATTTTTAAATATTTGAATGAAAAGCAAAAATAATATCTGTACTACTTTAGCGGGTCTCATTCTTTTATAAGTATTATTGAACTTAATTCTAGGATATGTGAGTTAAACTTTTCAAGATAGTTAACATCGTTTGCTTAAATTGTCTGACCTCCTCCCCACCCTAGAAGGGTGAGGGTTCCCTTTTAGAGAAGCTCATTAGTTTCCAGCATTGATTCGGAGCTACATCTCGCATCTGCTGGACAGTCGGGAGGATCAGAGCTTCCCCCAT
>Ga0079048_1000349_pt1 | contig 10644 bp, 9 predicted proteins | sample OSPB_host_MetaG_FD_76331 | JGI IMG/M metagenome (GOLD analysis project Ga0079048, IMG submission 76331) | Hot spring microbial mat communities from Yellowstone National Park, Wyoming, USA - OSPB_host_MetaG | ecosystem: Environmental > Aquatic > Thermal springs > Hot (42-90C) > Microbial mats ...
CGAGGGATTAACGAGCGGATTGGCGATAAGAATGATTAGGGAAACAAACCCATCAATGCCCATAACCGTTGTGGGGTACAGGCCCCACTCCAACCCGAGGTACCTAATTGATGAGGCGCGGCGCCTCAATATAAGGATAATAACCATGGATGAGGTCGAGGAGATAGGCGTCATGGGCACCGCCGCTCAACTTGTGGAGGCGTATAGAGGAATGCAGGTGTACCTTAGCCTCGACATGGATGCCGTGGACCCCGCGTTCGCGCCCGGCGTTAATAGTCCATCCCCCGGCGGCTTCACGTCTAGGGAAGCCATTAGCCTCGTATCGAGGTTATCCAGGGAATTGAGGCCCAGGGTATTCGACGTGGTGGAGATAACTCCGCTAGTGGATGTAGCCGATCAAACCTCTAACCTAGCAGCGGCAGTGCTGATGAGCGCTATGTGGCCCCGAGGCGACATGGAGTGAGGCTGGGCGAGCTAAGCGCAATGGATGTATATGAGGCCGCCGTCGGGAATGCGAGGATCGAGTTCAGCGATATTGATGGGCTTGATGAGGGCGCAAGGAGGCTTGGGGAAGCGGCGGCGACGAGCAGGATATACGGCGTTAACACTCTCCTAGGCGAATTAGCCAATAGCGGCGAGGGCGGCGAAGTGGATCCACTGGACATGATTAGGATGCATGCCTGTGGGGTTGGGGAACCAGCGCCTAGGGAGTGGGTTAGGGCTTCCCTACTGGTCAGGGCTAATCAATTGGCGCAGGGCTACAGCGGAGTGAGGAGCGGCCTCCTCCAAGTCATGATCGGCATGCTTAACTCCGGCGCTTCCCCCATAGTGCCTGTCCTGGGCAGCGTTGGATCCAGCGGCGACCTGATTCCATTAGCCCATATATCGCTGGCCGTGGCGGGGGAGGGCGAGGTGGATATCAATGGGGAGAAGCTCCCCGCCGCCGAGGCACTGCATAGAATTGGCTTAGCCCCATTCATTCCCAACTTGAGGGAGGCGCTAGCCATGATTAATGGAACGAGCTTCAGCGCAGGCGCATTCGTTGTTGAGCTCATTAACTCGTTTCTAGTCGTCATTGGCTCCCTGGCCTCGACGATCATGGTGATGGAGGCCGCTAGAGGATCATTGAGCCCGAACTCCATTGAGGTCAATGCAGTGAAGAGGCATAATGGCCCTCTCCTGGTCGCTAGGCTCCTGGAGGAGTCCCTTACCGGGAGCGGCAGGATCAATTCATCGGGGAGGGTTCAGGATCCATACTCGATCAGGTGCTCAAGCCTCGTGATTGGGGCCGCGCTCGATGCGTTGCGGTGGGCTAGACGCAATCTGGAGAACGAGATTAACTCCACCAGCGATAATCCAGTGATGATTGGGACAAGCTTCAAATCCACTTGCCACTTCCATGGCCAATACATATCATTATCCAGCGACCTAGCCAGGAATGCGGTGGCTTCCCTCATTAATCTTGAGGAGAGGAGAAGCGCGCAACTGCTTAGGCGCGAAATAAATGGGGAAGAGGAGTACCTGGGCAGGAGGGGCGGCGTTGGCTTCATGATAATGCAGTACACCAATGCCGGCCTCTCGGGTCTTGCGCGCCAATTAGCGGCCCCGGCCCTCGTCAATAATGTGCCGACGAGCGGTTTCCAGGAGGACGTGGTCGCCATGAGCCTCAACTCCGTCTACGTGTTGAGGCAATTAAATGAGTTGGCGTCGAGGAGCATCGCGATAAATCTATTACTGAGTTACGTTGCTCTAAGCAGGGATGAGTGTGGTGGATGCGGGGAAGCCGCCCGCCTCCTTTATGAACTAATTAAGGATAAGTGGAGGAACAGCGATGTGGGGGCCTCAATAGAGGCGGTTGCCCATGACTTGCCCCGGATCCTGGCTAGATTCCTCGAGTCAAGGGGCTTAACCCTGAGGGGAGTGGTGGAGAGTGATTGATTTACTAGTGGATAATATAGGCGTATTAGTCACAGCGAGGAAGGCGCCGTGGAGGTTTGGGGATGATGTATCCATCATCGAGAACGCCGCGGTAGCCGTCTCGCGGGGCGAAATCATTGACGTGGGCAATTCAGGAATTATTGGGAAGAAGCATAACGCGGCGCAGGTAATTGATGCGGGCGGTAAATTAGTTACGTCTGCGCTAGTGGATGCGCATACTCACATGTTGTTCGCCGGGGATAGGAGTTGGGAATTGGGGTTAAAGCTTGGGGGAGCCACGTACGGCGAGATACTGAGGAGGGGCGGTGGGATATACAGCACAATAGCATTAACGGAGGCGGCCAGCGATGAGGAATTAATGCGGAGCCTAGGGGATAGGGTAGGCGTGGCGGTGATGCATGGGGCTGGCGCATTGGAGGTGAAGACGGGGTACGCCGAGTCGCCCAGCGGCGAGGCTAGGTTACTCAACATAATACGACGCGCTAGATTCACTGTGAGGCTTGTGAATACTCTCCTCATGCATGTGCCGCCGAGGGGAAGAGATAGGGAGGCGCATGTTAAGGGCATGATTGAGGCGCTGCCCCAATTAATGCCCAGCTTCGCCGATGTGTTCTGCGATGATGGTGCGTTCACAGTGGATGAGAGTAGGCGATTCCTATCCGCCGCCGCTAGGCTAGGTATTGGGTTAAGGCTTCACGCCGATGAGTTGGCGAGCATTGGTTGCAGCGAATTAATAAGCGAGTTGCCTCTATCCTCAATCGATCATTTACTCAAGACGCCGAGCGATACCATGGCTAGGATAGCTAAGTCCAGAACCGCCGCCGTCCTGTTGCCTTGCACCGCGTTATCCATGATGGGCGGCGAGAGGCCGCGGATAGATGTATTGAGGCGGGAGGGCGGGATTCCCGCGCTGGGCACGGATTTCAGCCCGAACTCGTGGTGTCCAAGCATGGAGATGGCGATGGAATTATCCACTTACCTCTACGGCTTGACCCCGCTTGAGGCCTTAATGGCGGCCACGGTTAACTCGGCCTATAGCCTTGGCCTTAATGACATTGGCACAGTGACTCCGGGAAGCCGTGCCTTCTTAGCTATTTGGAGTGTGGATAAGGTTGATTGGTTAACGTATTGGGTTGGAGGCGGCAAATTAAGGCAACTAATTTTGGGGAGTACGGTGATTAACGGCAAGGCGGCATCAATGGCGGTTAATTAGATCTATTTAGTGGGAAGGTTTTAAAGCTGGTCGTGCAAGGCTTTAATGGCGTCTCCATGTATGTTAAGAGGGAGTGGGATAGACTTGGGAAGGTAATGATTCATAGGCCCGGAATAGAGATGTTCTACGGCCTCCTTCATCCCAAGTCATTCCTCTATGAGCGTGCGTTCAGCATGGATGAGGCGCTCTACGAGCATGAAGTGCTGGAGCACGCATTGGAGAGGGAGGGGGTAATGGTTTATAGGGTTAAGAAGGTCATTACTCAACAAATAAAGTCAAGCCCCGAGTTCAGGAGCAGGGTAGTGAAGCTGGTCAGGGAGCTTGTGGAGTTCAGGGGGGACGTCAATGATGACTCCATTGAGTTCATCAATAATTTATCCATTTATGACCCGGAGTTCCTGTTCAATGTGCTGGTCCTGAGGCCAACGCTTATACTGAAGAGGCGTCGCCGGTCTAGGTCATATAAGGTATATGTGGTTAATAAGATGCCGCTCGCCAATATGTACTTCATGAGGGACCAGCAAATAACGGTGCCGAACGGCATAATTCAGGGCCGCATGGCGCTACCGCAGCGGAGGCCGGAGACAAGCGTAACCGAGCTCGCCTTTGAGGCTTTATCCATGCCGATAATATATAGGGTTGCGTCGCCCGGCATCCTGGAGGGAGGCGATTATATGCCGCTGGGCGACTTCGCCATAATTGGGTACGGGCACAGGACTAATAGGGGCGGCATCCTTCAAGTAATGGGGCTCCTCGGGGTGAAGGAGGTGGCTGTCGCTCGATTGCCGAGGCATCCCCTCGTGCCCAGCGGGGACTCGATGCTTGACATGCATCTGGACACCTTCTTCAACGTTATGGGGGATGGATTGGCCGTGGGCAATGAGGACCTAATGAAGACGACGCCCGTGGAGGTTTACCTAAATGATGGGGACAAGTTCTCTCCAAGCATTAGAACCAATCTGCTTGACTACGTTAAGTCCAAGGGATTCAATGTGATCTCCATATCATTCATGGAGCAATTATCCTACGCCAGCAACTTCCTCACAATCAGGGATAGGAGGGCGTTGATTCCGAACGTGGAGATGAATGCAGCGAGGGTAATTAATGCATTAAGGATGAAGGCGGAGGCGGACTCGAACTACGCGAAGCTATTCGAGGTGGCTAAGGCCGAGTACGGCAAGTTAAGGGTGGAGGGCCACATATTCCCACATAAGCCGGAGCTAATGGAGGAGGGCATAGACTTCATACAGATAGACGTCAGCGAATTGACGGGCGGGTACGGGGGCATTCACTGCATGACATCCATAGTGAGCCGCTGAATGAGTCTCCAGAATTCATATTTATAATCATATAATTAGGGGGAGTCACGTGAGTTATTCATCCATTTTTGAGGAAATGAGGCGGGATGAGGTGCATGGAGCGTCCTGGTACTTCGATAAGGCGCTGAATGCAGCGGAGGCCGCCCTGGGAAGAATCAGTGAGGAGCAATTCATTAATGAATTGATGGGCATTAGGCGCGGCATGGCTAGCCTAGCCTTCGTAGCCGATGCGCTCCATAGGTTCGGCATGGGTGCTGAAACCATACGTGCGCTGAGGATGTATGGGGAAGAGGCTAGGCACGCATTGTCCAGGATCCACAGGGAGGGATCCGTCTTAACCATCAGTTACTCCAGCGCCGTGTCCCTCGTCTTCGGTTCATCCATACGATACGTGCTGGAGTCAAGGCCTGGAAGCGAGGCCGAGGAACTCGTGAAGCGGTTCCCAGGCATAGCCATGGTTCCGGACTCAACCATGGCACAATTCGCCGCCGAGGTGGACATGATAGCGGTGGGGACGGACGGCATGTACCTGGATAAAGCTCTGAATAAGGTGGGCACGCTCCCCCTCGCCCTGGTGGCGAGGCACTTGGGGAAGCCATTCATAGTGGTTGGGGAATCATTCAAGGCGCAGCCCCATAACGCCGACTGCAACGGACTCCATGAAGTGGAGTTCAGGGGGATCCCCGTGAAGTTATTTGACTGCGTCCCCACGCAATTGATTGATCTCTTCATAACGGATGTCGGTGAATTCCAGCCGGGGGGCGCTGCGATGAATATATATGAGGCGGCGATGAGGAGGGTAAGCGATTACTTGGATTCCCCTCATTAGCCCTCCTTCACCATTAATCTATACACGGCCAGGGGCTCATCATCGTATGGATCCACATCAATTAAGTAAACCTCGGAAGCCGTAATTATTAGCCTCAACTCGCTTGGCGGCGCCTCAATCCTATCCGGTAAATTACTGATCCCAAGCACCCTCAATGCAATCACCGATTCCCGCTTATTTAATAAGTTGAAGATCTTGTAATTAGACCTCAATGCATCATCATATAGATCCAGGAACTCTCTGTTGGGCACCCTGATCAGCGCCATTACTGCCTTATCCATTAATCCAAGTAATCGCGGCATTAATGAATCCAGCAAAACAAGTCTCCCCCTTCCCTTAACTGATTTATCCTCGGCCTCCTTTATCAATGACATAATTGGGTAATTAACTGAAACGCTATAAAAATTACCCTCCGCAACAAGATGAGGAAGCGGCTTGCCCCCTGTATGCATCCACGCCGTTTACTTGCCGGGGAATTTTTGGTTCCCCGGTTTTCAATAGCGTGAATCCAGTACAGGTCTAGGCCTGTTTTAGGCTACTGCGCCTGGGTTTAAGAAGCTTCCAGTAAGCACTTATTAATAATATAACTAAGATATTAGTTTATATATGTAAATATGATAAACCCAACTAAACAGGAGGCGCGGCCCAATCGAGTTTGAGCCGCGCCAAGCGGCGTGGATGCACACGTGGGGGCTGTTGCGCTCATCTAGTCGCCACATAAATACATAACGATCAGAATCCACATTAAGCATTGATTCAATGTTTTATTTGATTTATAATAATGATAATATTATTTATAATGAAGCAATTCACTTAGTGGAAATATTTATAAGTGGGAATGCTATTTTCGTTAAATGGTTGTGGAGGAAAAGAAGCGGATAACTCTAAAGCATAGAAGCAGCACCGTGACGGATGGCGTGGAGAGGGCTCCTCATAGGAGCCTCTTCAAGGCCGCCGGGTTCTCCGACGAGGACTTAAGTAAACCCCTTATTGCGGTAGCGAATTCCTGGAACGAGATAGTGCCCGGCCACATTCACCTAAATGAGTTGGCCAGGCATGTTAAGGAGGGGGTGAGGGCTAGTGGAGGGACTCCAATGGAGTTCAATACCATTGCAATAGATGATGGAATAGCAATGGGGCATGAGGGGATGAAGGCCTCCCTGATCAGCAGGGAAGTGATAGCCGATTCCGTTGAGTTGATGGTAATGGCCCACCGCTTCGACGCATTGGTTCTAATCGCCAGTTGCGATAAGATAGAGCCGGGCATGTTGATGGCGGCCGCCCGGTTAAATATACCGTCTATCTTCATCAATGGGGGCCCCATGTTGACGGGGGAATTAGGGGGCAGGATGCTTTCATTGGGCGACGTGTTTGAGGCGGTTGGCGCCTACTTCTCCGGCAAGATAACCTTGGATGATCTACGCCTCATAGAGAACGCTGCGTGCCCCGGCGCCGGTTCATGTGCTGGGCTATACACTGCAAACACCATGGCAATACTGGGGGAGGCTCTCGGAATGTCGTTGCCCGGCTCATCTACTATACCCGCCATAGATGCGAGGAGGCGGATGGCGGCGGAGGCGACTGGGGAGGCATTGATGAGGCTTCTCGAGAATGGAATTAAGCCGAGGGATATAATGACGTATGAGGCGTTCGAGAATGCCATAGCAGTTGATGCCGCAATGGGGGGCTCCACTAATGCTGTGCTTCACTTATTGGCCATAGCTAATGAGGCTGGAGTTAAGTTGACCCTTGAGGATTTCGACAGGATATACTCCAGGACCCCCTACATAGCTGATCTATTGCCTGGCGGTAAGTACGCCGTTTGGCAACTGGATAGAGTGGGCGGGTTGCCTCTTGTTCTGCGCAGATTATCGCGTCGTGGATTGATAAATCAAAGAACATTAACAGTGACGGGGGAAACGCTGGAGGAGAACCTGAAGAGGCAGTGGCCGTGGATGATGCCAATTAATGAGGGGGAGCAAAACATAGTTAAGAGCCTTGAGTCGCCCATTCTACAGACCGGGGGAGTCGCCATACTTAGAGGCAACCTAGCGCCGGAGGGCGCGGTGGTTAAGGTGGCTGGGGTAAGTAGGCTTAGGCATGATGGGGTCGCGAGGGTGTTCGATGATGAGGAGTCGGCATTCAAGGCAGTTATGGGCGGCGAGATCAAGGCCGGCGACGTGGTTGTGATTAGGTACGTGGGGCCCCGCGGCGCTCCCGGCATGCCTGAAATGCTTTCCGTCACGTCAGCCATAGTTGGCGCCGGTCTCAGGGATGAGGTTTCCTTGATCACGGATGGTAGGTTCAGCGGCGCAACAAGGGGATTAATGGTGGGTCACGTGGCGCCTGAGGCAGCCATGGGGGGCCCAATAGCCGCTCTTAGGGATGGGGATCACATAACCATAGACGCCGTTAATAAGGTTCTCAACGTGAAGTTAAGCGATGAGGAGATAAGCAATAGGTTGCGGGACTGGGCGCCGCCGAGACCTAGATACTTAAGCGGAGCATTGGCCAGATACTCGCGGCTAGTCACATCAGCATCAAGGGGAGCAGTGCTTAGCGTGGATTAAGGGCTTTCCTTTATAAACCCATAAGCGTCTTCCACCCATGAAAATAACTTTCCTGGGCATTGGTGGGTGGGTATCCAGTCCCTGGTTATCGATGACCTCCATTCTCGTCACGGTGGGGAAGAGGAGGATCCTGCTCGATGCGGGGGAAGGCATATACAGGCAGTACAGGAAATGCACGGGCCTCGACGTGGGTGATTTAGATGCCATAGTGCTGAGCCACGGCCATGGAGACCACACGCTGGGGATCCCATCATTCGCATTAATGGGAAGCATGCAGAGACGTAGGGTGCGAGTCGTGGCCATGGATTACGTTGTGAGGGATCTTAGGAAATTGATGAGGAGCGTTCACTTGGAGAAGTATATTCGTTGGCTTCAATTGATCGGCGTTAATAACTTGAATGAGGAGGCGAGGATCATATACGAGGGCCCCGGCTTCCAGGTATGGGGGGCGGCGGCGTCTCACTCGATTCCATCAATGGCGGTCAAGGTGGTTGAAACTGCGAGCGGGCAATGCATGGTTTATAGCGGGGACACGGTTCCAACCGACTCAATAGTGAGGCTGGCAGCTAACTGTGATGTGCTTATCCACGAGACAGGCGGTAATCCAGGCATGGAGGCGGAGGCCCACGGCGTTGGGCACAGCACGACTAGGGATGCATTAAGCATCGCCGAGAAGGCTGGAGTGAAGTACTTAGTTCCCATTCATTACTATATACGGAACCCAGTGTTAGAGGGCGGCCGAGTCATTATTCCATTGGAGTGCTCCACCATAGATATTGGGGAACTATTCTCCCCCCAGCCCTAAGGGGGTTCCCTCATTTCCATTCAGTGATCGTTTCTAGGCCGCTGGAAATGCATTGCCTTACAGGTTAATTATGGGAAAAGGATATTAATAACTATGGTTGCTATCCTCGACGTGGAGTCATATAAGCCTAGGGAAGGCACGTGGGCATCCGTTGCCGTAGTGATTAGGAAGTGTAATGGCGATTTACAGGTGCTGGTCGGCAGGAGGCGTAATAGGAGTAATGATCCATGGGCCGGGGATGCATCGTTTCCGGGCGGACATTATAAGGAGGAGGATGGGGATCTCTTGAGGACAGCCATTAGGGAGACAATGGAGGAGACAGGCATTGATTTAAGTGGGGCGAGGATCATCAAGGTGCTCGACATTCATCATCCAAAGAACGTGCCGGAGATAAATGTGGTTCCAATAATCTTCATGATCGATGGATGCGACGTGAATCCGACCAAGGACGGCGGGGAATTCGATGAGTTGAGGTGGATCACTCTAAGCGAGTTGCCTAAGTACGAGGCAGTCACCGCCGTTAAGGGGAGGGAGAGGAAGGCCATAATATATGATGGAATAGTGATTTGGGGCATGACTAGGAGAATACTGTGCAAGGTTTACGAGGAGTTCTCATTGGGTGGGGAATCCAATAAATTGAATGAAATGAATAAATGATTGGTTAAGGATTCTTTAGAGATTCTTATGCTGTTGCCACTTGCTTGAATGCCTTTAGCAGGTAGACCAGTACCACGGCCAGCACGAAGAACACGACGAATACCATATAAGCCAACGCGAAGCTGTTGGTCACTGCCTTAATGTAGCCAACTATATATGGGCCAACGAATCCTCCCAGGTTGCCTATTGAATTAACGAATCCTATTGCCACTGCTGCCACGCTGCCCGTTAAGTACATGGTTGGGAGGCTCCAGAAGGAGCCAAATGGCCCCAGTATACCCATCGTGAGCAGTATTAGGCCAATGAGCAGGGCATAGAAGTTGTTTGGGAACGCTATTGCGATTATTGCCCCTACTGCGCCTATAATTAACGGTATGGCAGTATGGTGGATCCTCTCCAGCGTCATGTCGGAGTGGCGGCCCCACACGTACATATACACAAGGCCTATCAACCATATGCCCGCCACCAGGTACCCCACGCCAACATAGCCATAAGCGGAGCCGAGCTTAAGTATTGCTGGGGTCCATATGCTCACCGCATATAGATCGGTTACCCAGAAGAAATAGATGAGGGCAAGCATTATGGTAACTGGGTTAGCCAGCGCGGAGCCTATGCTTTGCTTAACCTTCTTGGCCGCCTCCTCCGCCTCCTTATTGAGGGCCGCGATCAACGCATTCTTCTCCTCTGGGGATAGCCAAGTAGCCTCGTTTGGCCTATTAGTCATAAATATGTAGGCAATGGGCGAGAAGATGAGGGCAAGTAGCCCCTCTATATAGAATAGCCAGCGCCAACCTATTGTGGTTATTATGTAGCCCGCTAATGGGCCATTAATTATTTCGGAGACCGGAATAGCCATCATGAAGAGAGCCACTGCCTGCGCCCTCCATTTCTGCGGGAACCAAAGGGATAGATAGTATATGACGCCGGGGAAGAATGCACCCTCCATGAATCCCTCAATGAATCTATATATGTAAAGCTCCATAACATTGGTGACCGTGCCGACCAGTATTCCGAATATTCCCCACCCGGCGAGGAATATCGCTATAACTACCTTGGCTCCGATCTTATCGACCAGGTAAGTGCCCGGCATCTGGAATATGAAGTAGCCAATGAAGAATATGCCCGAGGCAAGCCCCAGCGCAGAGTAGCTGAACCCCAGTAATTGATGCATTGGGACCTCGGCGAATCCAATGTTAACCCTATCAAGGAAGGCTATTATATATAGTATGAACACGAATGGTATTATCCTTACCCAGAGCTTTCTTATCGCCTCATTAAGCACGTATGTGTTTTGACTAGCCATTATAAGGGTG
>Ga0079048_1000354_pt1 | contig 10536 bp, 10 predicted proteins | sample OSPB_host_MetaG_FD_76331 | JGI IMG/M metagenome (GOLD analysis project Ga0079048, IMG submission 76331) | Hot spring microbial mat communities from Yellowstone National Park, Wyoming, USA - OSPB_host_MetaG | ecosystem: Environmental > Aquatic > Thermal springs > Hot (42-90C) > Microbial mats ...
AGGAGGTCGGAATTCAAATAACAGATTTAGTAAAAATGTATATAAGGGATGGGCTTCAACAAAGCATAGCAAAGGAAGAATACATAGTAGAGGATTCAAGGCAAGAGGAATTAGAGTACTTAAAAGCAAAAATAGAGCAACTCGAGAAACTAGTTATATCTATATATAAGAAACTAGACTTAAGTCAAGTTCAAGTTGAGGACAGGGACTCAGCCTAGGCCCTCAAGTATTTTCATTGCAGCGTTATAGCCAGGACAACCTGTAACTCCTCCTCCTGGATGAAGACCAGCCCCACCCAAATAGAGTCCCTTAATTGGGGTTACGTAGTTAGCAAGCTCAGGTATCGGCCTGAAGTTAAATATTTGGTCAGGAGTCATTTCAACATGGAATATATTTCCATGATATAGACCAAACCTATCTTCTAAATCTCTAGTTGATATGAATAACTTCTTGATAGGATTAAAATTAGGTGCAAATCTCCTCACTGCCTCAATCAAGTTATCCTCGAATTCCTTTATTATATCTTCCTTTGCGTTATAACTTAAGTATTGGGAGAAAATAGAGAATACGTGTAGATTCTGAGGGGCAAGAGTTTTATCTACAGAGGTCTGTATATTTATTGAAGCCCAAGGCATCTTAGAGCCCCCTCTATTTAGATAATCTCTATATGAATCCTCTATGTATTTAATATCTGGCATTATCAATGTTGATGCTATGTGCTGTGGTCCTAAACTAGTTCCCAACCCATTATAATTAGGCAACTCCTCTAATACACCGACCATTTTACAAGCCACCCCTTCTGCTTTTATTGCCCTCACCTTCCTACTCAACTCCTCATCATATTCTTGATCCTTCATTAATTTGAGAAAAGTACTCTTTGGATCTATACAAGATAACACCTTTTTAGCTTCTATGAGCCTGCCTTTAATTTTTACTCCCCTCACCTCACCTCTTCTTAGTACTATTTCTTCAACCTCTGATCCCAAGAATATCTCTGCACCCCTAATTTCAGCAGCCTTCATTAATTTCCTTGAAAGCTCTCCCATCCCTCCCTCAATATATCCCCATGCTCCTTGAACTCCATTGACTTCCCCTAAGTTATGATGTATTAAAACATATGCAGTTCCAGGTGTTGAAGGAGAGGCGTTTGCACCTACTACAGCATCCTCAATTAATGCAGTTTTCAATTCCTCACTTTCAAAGAATTCATCAAGTAGCCTCTTGCCATCCATTGCTATTATTCTCAACAATTCATCCACATCACTTTCCTTTATTCCTAACTTCTTGGAAATATCGATTAGCGAGTAAAAGGAAACTGGGGGGGAAAGCATTAAGTGCTTAAATACAGGTAAATATTTATTCCAAAAGCTCAACCACTTCTCGTAGTTTACTTTGTCGTTTCTCGAAAACTTCTCTATTTCCTTCAATGTCTTCTCCTTGTTCGAGTAAATAAATAAATTCTTACCGTTTTCCATAGGCAAGTAAAGTCCTGGTTCCTTGACGTAAACTTTAAGTCCTAGCTCATCTAATTTCAAGTCCTCAATAATTTTCTTATGAAAAAGGCTCAGGACATAAGCCCCTGTGTTTACCTTTACTCCTTTCCAAAGCTCCTCTGTTACGCATGCACCCCCTATAATCTCCCTTCTCTCGAAGACTGCAACTTTTAACCCCTTTTCAGCTAAATAAGAGGCAGCCACTAAACCATTATGCCCTCCTCCTATTATTACTACATCATACACAGGTAATACTCGACCGTGAGCTTAAATTTCATGTGATCGGGCTCTCATCATGTTTCAGTTGCCCTAGCTCCAATCATTAAGTTAAGGGTTTCTGATACTTTTTAAGTTTTAAGGGGTCTTAAACTCATGGAAGTCACTGTAATTGGCGGAGGTATAATAGGTCTTTTCTCATCGTATTATCTAAATAAGGAAGGAGTCAAAGTAAAGATCTTGGATTATAGACCAATTGGTAATGCATCCTCTCATGCAGCTGGACTAATAGAGCCATACAGGATTGAAGTAATAAACACTAGCCATATGGTGGCGAAGCTAATAGACTATATGAAGAGAGGAGCGATTTCAATTAAGTCAATAGATTTTCCTTGGTTATCAAAACTAATTAAGATTATCAATAAACCATTGCCTAATTCATTATGGGAAAAGATGGTACAAATGGCTACCTTTAGCTTAAGGGAATATAAAAGGCTTTCGGAGGAAGTTAAGGGGATAGAATATCACGAGGAAGGTTTAATAGAAGTGCACGTAACTGAAGAAGGTTTAGAAAGGGCAATAAAGGAATACAAGAAGAGTAGGTTGTCACCTAGATTTGAAGTAGTGGAAGTTAAGGGATTCTCAGGAGGAATAAAGTTCCTAGATACCACTCACGTAAGCACTGAGATATTTATAGAGGAGATGAGGAAGGAGTTAGGAAAAATAGAAGTAATTTACGGTAAAGCAACTATGGTAAGCAATAGGATTTTCATAGGTAACAAGGAATTGAAGAGTGACAAGTTTCTAATAACAGCTGGAACTGGTAGTAGGGAATTCGGGATACCAGTTACATCGTTTAAGGGATATGGAATTAGAGTTAAGACTAGGAATAACTTCAAAGTCCCCTACGTTTTTTCAGACTATGGAGTTGCCTTAGTCCCTTTCTCGAAATGGAGTAAAGTAACTTACGGCTTCGATATGACAAGTGGAAAAAGGCAGAGCTCTGTACCATTATCAATATGTAGCAAAGTAGTTGGGGGATTAGAGGAAATAGATTTCAATAGCGGTGAAAGACCATGTACACCAGATGGTTTCCCAGTTTTAGAGGTAAGAGATAACATTGTTATAGCAACAGGAAACTGTAGACTGGGTTGGACTTTTGGTCCTGCAATGGGTAGAATAGCCAGCGACTTAATATTAGGGAGGAAGCCAATCGGAGAGGAATTTTCGTCATCTAGATTTCATATTTCATCATAGGCAAAACATAGGTTTGGGAAGTTGGATTTCAAGTACTGTTTTCTCTCCTCCCTTAATTTCCTAGCTATAGTCTTGTAATTCTCTCCAAAAACCCTCCTGGGATCTAAATTACTCAGGTTAACCCCTTCCGCCCTTTTTATTACATATAAGTTTAAATCCTCGTCAAATTCGAATTCAGCTCTCTCCTTCACTATTGATATAACAGTTCTCATTGTTACTTCTGGGGTAACTTTGAAGTCCCCCACGTGCCCTGTATTTAAAATGTAAACCTCAGTCTTATTCCTTTTTAGGAACTCGTACAGTCTTATTGCATTCAACCATTTTGGCTCTATTATGAATGGATCGAAGCCAGGCACCCTTATAGGTTTTCCAACTTGGTTAGCATCCATTGTACCTGCAGAAGTTATTACAGATTCCCCTAGCATGTAATATGCCACAGCCTGCTCTTCGTTTTTTGTCTTTGAAGCAACAGGCATCTCTCTTCTCCTTGTTATAAAGAAGACTAGATCTACTTTGTCTAGGTTTATTGAAGTGTCAGAATTCTCTATATAGTTCCTAATTGCAATTGCCCTACCATTGCTGGAAAAGCTAACGTCATCGAAGTCCACTTTTCCGTCCTTTATTGAAACGTTCTCTATTATTGAGTCTTGATGTAAAACCCCCTTCATTAAACCTGGTAGTTTAGTTAAGCTATCTGTTTTAACATATAAATTGTTCTCTGTACCTAAGCACTTTCCGTCCATAGTTAATATGTTTATGTCGTCCTGCCTTATAACAACTCCTTCTGGTTTAACTAAGTTGTGGTCGGCCATTGTGATGGTTGTTTTTCCAGTACCACTTAGACCGAAGATTATAGCCCCTTTCTCCCTGATTTCCCCTCCTATTTTAACCCTATATAATTTAGATGCAGCATGAACTCCAAGCATACCCCTTTCCCTGGCTATATTCATTGCTAGCCTCAATATACTCATCTTCAATTCCCCGTAGTAATCGCTTCCAAGTACTACGTTTATTTTCTCTTTGGGATCTACTACTATTAAGTTCCTCTTCCACTCCGGGATATCAATTGTTATTATTTCCCCCTCTCCATCTTCCTTGGCTGGAAAATAATTTGTCATGAACATTAAAGCTAAGTGAGGGTAAGACTTACTAACGTAAGCAGTTGCCTTTATTGAAAAAGTGGAAGTATTTCCAACCTGACCTGAAACAACTATTAGTTCTCTCCCCTTCGCCCAGTCTCTTACTTCCTCTAATTGCTTAATGACTGCCTCCTTTCTTTCTTCAGGTATAGAATTTATGTCGTCAATTGTGTTTTCCACTGACCTAGCCCTTACCTTTGAAGTGAATGCTAAAACCCCTAGGTTATTTGGTGCTGAGTATTTGCTAGCCTCACTCCTCAATTCAAAAAAGCTAGGGTTCCTGATTAACCTGCAATTCCTTATAATATCATAAACTATCTCCTTAAGTTTATACATTCAGAGCACATGTAAACTATTCATTAGCCTTTATAATTTTAATGCAGTGACCACTTTTTGATCATATATTGGAATTACGTTTGCAGTATTTAATGAAGAGGCTAATTCAATATCCTTCATTAAACCCTTCTTCATGAGCTTACTTCCGCTCTTCCCACTCATTATTATTTCCTTGAGGTTGTCGTAACTGTTCTTAAATGCCAAATATGCTGCTCTAGCTTGATCTGTATGCTCCATTGAGCTATAGTATATTATAGCCCCAGCTCCTAGGAAGTCCTCTAAGGAGAACTCCCTACACGAGTTTCCTGAAGCAACTATTGCAACGTCTTTGTCAACTTTTGGTAAGTATTCCCCAATAGACCTGGCATTTAATAGAGATCCAATTATGGCATCTTTTCCGGAATCTACTATGCATTTAGTGCCACAAGTGCTCTTGTGAATAATTACCTTTCCTTCAACCTTTTGCTTCTCTAGGTTTGAAGGAGATGGGTCTAGGTCAAAGCCTGGAATTGGTTCTCCCCCAACCTCACCTGCAGTCAGCGATTCCTTATACACCTTTTTTAGCATCAATGCCTCCCTTATGTCTTTAACTGGTACAATGGCTTTAGCTCCCAAATTTAAAGCGTGAACCTCAAATGTCGTAGCCCTCAAAATGTCTATAACTACTATTTGCTTTCCGTCCTTTCTAGCCTGCCTAGCCCCTTCGTCATACCATTTAATATCTATTTTCTTCACAGTATATTATAAGAGGAGAAATACAAAAATTTAACCTGTGGAGAAAAAATATCTTGAGGCTACAGGCCGATGAAATGGGACTACAAGGGCCTCGCCCTTGTAGTCCTCGTATTACTTATTCAGTATTTAATTTCCTTCCTAACTTGAAATAACTGCTAGACGTTAAATTTGCTACTCAACAATAAATGACTGTTTGGGGACCCGGCCTTCAGAGAAAGCTACTGCTTCACCAGCCAGGTGAACGGGTCTCAAACTTTTATCCTCTAGTTTCTCTTATCATTAATGAAGTGTGGCTATAAATTCCTTGAGGGGATTGACAGAGACTTTCCAGTTAACGAGGTGGATATATACAGGGTAAGAGGATCAGGGAAATTTATATATAAGGCTGGACGTTCATGGGGAAAAACACTACATTAAGTTTACACCCAATGACTTATACATTTACTCTCCTTACATAAAGGGATTAATAGAGTCCATAGAATTTGAAAACTGTTCGAAGAAGGAGATAATTGAAGAAATTATATATAATGTAATACTAGATTTGGGTGAATATAGAGCAAGACTTTTAGAGATGTTTGATTCTCTTTTTGATAAAATAACATCAGGTGAGGTTAAGAACACTCAAGAAATAAAAGCATTGAGGTTAAAGGTGCTAACCCTATATTCAGACTCACAATCCCTTTATTATGTGTCTAAGAAGTTATCTAAACTCATTGACCAAACCTTAATAGAAGACGTTCAATTCTCGTTAAGTAGAGCCGAGACGCTCCTAACTAGATCATCAGATTTATATAACATTTATCTAACACAGGTTCAAAACGATTTAAACGTTGTAATAAAGAAGCTGACCTCTATCTCCTTCATATTCCTTCCAATAACTGCAATAGCAAGTCTTTATGCAGTGAGCTTTTCATCCATAGTGGAGAACTTCTATAATATATACTCAATAGTTTTTGTTGTGCCTTTAATAGTCTTGGGGATATTAATGACTATATATTTGCGGAGGATTGGGTGGCTTTGATAGGAAAAAGAATAAGCTATAAGAAGCCACTATAGATTACTTTATTTTTTAATTATTAAATATAATAAAAAGAAATGTAATAAATTAAGGTTTATTGAGTTTTAAGTAGACTAAAATATTACAACTATTTAAGAACTCACTAGCCACTTAAAAGAATTCTATCCGTGAACTACCTTAAGTAACTCAAGCCCCATCCTCTCTATATCCCTCGACTGCCATAGATTTCTTCCAACGGTTATCCCCTTAGCCCCGCATTCAATGGCTTCCCTCATCATCTTTATGAACTCTTCCTCATTTGAACTCTTTGGCCCTCCCCTCACTAATATTGGGGCAAAAGAAGATCTAACTACTTCCTTAAAAGATGCTTTGTCTCCAGTGTAATCCACTTTAAGTGCATCTGCCCCTAGCTCAGATGCTATTCTAGTTATTAATTTCACTTTTTCAGGATCCCTTAAGGAATCGTAGCCTTTACTTATATATAGTGGCTCAACTATAACAGGCATTCCATATTCTTCTGAATCCGAAATAATCTTAGATATCTCCCTAATGTTTTTTCCCTCTATGCTTTCGTCTTCGTACCCAACTAGATAATAAACTACTACTGCCTCTGCACCCATGGATACAGCATCTTTTATAGAGTATAAATTTTCGTAATAACTACCCTTTACCTCAGTCCCCCTTAAATAGTTAGAAACGTCTAGCCTTATTATTAAGGAGGGAGCTCCCCTACCTATGAAATTATCTTTCAGTATTCTGAAGGCCCCTGGCGTAACTTGCAATGCATCTGGATTAACCTTAATTAGCTTTTTTACAGTATCCTCTAAGTCCTCTATACCTTTAACAGCCCCCATTAATATACCATGATCTAGTGCTACTACAAATGCCCTCCCATCTCTATTAAAAACTCTTCCCAGTCTTAACTTCTTCCCAGATTCAGAGTACATGTCTTCTCATAAGATTAATTCAAATTAAAAGCTTCGATATTATTAATCCAGTAATGAAAGAGGCTAAAAGGAAAGAAAAGGAGATTATTATGGAAATGTAAGTGTTAAGTATTAAGAAACCACCAATAAGTGCCCCTAGGATTTCCCCTATATCAAAGACTCCAGAAAATATTGCATAAAGGCCTTGAGGCGCATTGGATGCACTATAATAAGTTATTGAATTGTCATATATTGACCACATGATTCCCATAACCATTAAGGCTATAGTCCCAAGCAAATAGGATTGCGTCCAAAGAAATGGGACTGAAAGAATTACAAATGACCTCAAGATTATAGCCAAGTTCATAGCTTTCGCTGAAACCCTCCTTGCTAGCAAATATCCCAAAGAGGATGAAAGGGAGTTGAGTCCTAGTGCAATATATGTTATATCTGAACTAGAAGTCCTTAGTAAGAAAGGTGGGATAACAGAGAAAAATAAGCCTGAGGAAGTTGCGAAGAGAAATCTATTTGCTAATATGAATCCAAAAACCCTTTTCCCACTGCTAATCCTACTTAAACCTTCTATTGAAACTGATGGAGAGGAAAATAAAGCATAAAAGCTAGCTCTATCTGCCCTTTTAAGGAAATTATTGAATAATATGAAACTCCTGTAATTCAATATCCCCTTAGGTATGTTAAATGAGAAAAATATTATTGTAAACATTATTGAAAGCATTGTTATCGGGAAACTTGCAATTAAACCAGCGAACATGGATGCCAAGGATCCACTAACACCTCCAGCCAGTTTAGTAACCTTTAAAGCAAATATGGCTTCATCTTCATCCATGTTTTCCAATATCGAAAAGGATAATGCTATAGAGGCGAGAGTTGAAAAGAAGGCTATAGTTGTTATCGCTGTTAAATAAGTTATTTCACTCTTGTAAAGAAGCGCAATGATTATTGGTATTAGGCACATTAAAGAGGACAAAAGGAAGATTTCCCTGTTATGACCAGAATTTTCAATCTTACTTCCCACTATTGATGAAAGAAAGGACAATATGTTGAAAAGTATTATAGATATAGCAACGAAGGAATTGCTTAAGTGAAGTAACTCTATACCATTAATTGCGAAATACGTCGAGGCAAACGAAGATGGAACGGATATCAACGAAGGGATCAAATACCATTTATTCATACGTATTGAAGTTGTTCAATGATTTCACTTAAAAGGGCTATTGCATTTGGAGATTGGAAAACGTTTTGAATCAGGGGAAAATAGTATAAATATGGTTAAGAGAATTGGAGATAAAAAGGTATCAGATATAGGGTTGGGGACATGGAAGATGGGAGGGGGTTATTGGACTCCAGACACTACAAAAGACGAGGAGGATGTGAGAGCCATAAGGTTTGCACTTGAGAATGGGATAAACTTAATAGATACAGCAGAAATGTATGGGGGAGGACACACAGAAGAGCTAGTTTCTATGGCGATAAATGGACTTGATAGGGAGGAAATATTCATTATAACTAAAGTATGGAGTAATCATTTGAAATACGATGACTTAATTAAGTCCGCAATGCAAAGCTTAAAGAGACTGAACTCTAAATATATAGACCTTTACTTAATTCATTGGCCTAATACCTCTGTTCCCATAGCTGAAAGCATTAAGGCTATGGAGAAGCTTGTTGATATGGGTGTAATAAGGTACTTTGGGGTAAGTAATTTCACTGTTAAGTTACTAGAGGAAGCAAGAAGCGCAACTTCAAAGTATGAGATAATTGCTAATGAAATAGAGTACAGCGTTATGAATAAATCTCCTGAAAAGGATTTAATTCCTTATTGTGAAAAAAACAAAATAATTGTAATTGCATATTCTCCCTTAGGGAAGGGTAATGTAAGTAAGCTAACTATCCTCGAGAGCATAGCTAAGAAATATAATAAAACAGCGGTCCAAGTAGCTTTAAATTACTTAATAAAGAGGTCAATCCCTATACCCAAGGCAAGTAAAATAGAACACATAAAGGAAATATTGGGAAGTATGGGATGGTATTTGACTGAAGAGGACTACAATAGAATCTCAAAAACTGCAAAATTCTAATGGCATTTAAATTATGTATATCATAATTAAGCAAGCGGTGATTTTAAAGTAGCAAATTCCCTTTTTGCCTAGAACACAATGATAAAACACTTAGGTTTAGGAGTGATAGTAATAGTTATAGCGTTAATCTTTTTTGAGGGAGCCTTGGTTCAAAGTCAATGCACTTTCAGTGTACCTGAGGGGACTTATGTAATATATAAAGTATATCCAACAATATATAATGGAAGTAAAACAATTAATGTTACAAGAGGAACAGTATATTATAATGTTACTATCTCAACTCCAAGCTACATAGCAGTTGTGACAAATAATAATGCATCATCCATAATATATGGAAACTATAATCAGGAAACTATTAATCAAGGTAATTATGGAAACTTAACAGTGTTTCCAGCCTTAAACCCTTACATATTGCAACCATCAAATATAGGCTTAGGGACTTCAACTGGAACTAGTTTAATATATAAAGGTTTAAGACTCTTTAACTACATGAATAAAACCATTACAGCTTATGAATACCTTTATTCTTATAACGGCATCAGTCTAGACATGATAGTCGATAGGGCTACGGGGTTAATATTAAAGGAGATACTTCTCGCAAGAATTAGCTCAGTGAGTATTAACATAACCTATGTACTTATCTCCACTAACTTAAGTGGTCTAGGGGGCAATCAACCAACTTGTACAATCCAAGCTAATAATTCGTTTAATATAGCTTTCCTAGCAATTCCCTTAATAGCTATAGTAATTATATTGTATTTGCTGTTCAAGACCAAGAAGAAATGAGGAAAGCAGTCTATCTCAAAAGCCCTGATAATCCTTGACAACATATTTCCCTCCTTTCCTAGTTATTAATCCGGAATACACCCCCCATTCATTAATTATTATTTCCAGTAACTGCATTCCCTCAGGAGAAGTATAGTCTTTCACTCCTTTTCTCAATAGGGCAAAGTAAAGTGTTTCAATGTCAAACTCCCGTAATTCTTTTGCTGTTACAAAGGGTTCAACCTTTATTAATGACTCCCTTATTAACTCCTTCCTCTTCCTTATATTTGACTTTAGGAACTCTATACCTTTATCTGTTATTATGATGTCTCCTTTTCCTATAGTTACGAAACCTAAGTTATTGGTTAGGTATACTATTGGCATAAGATCGTCGAGGTCTACTTCCATTTCCTTTTCTAACTCATATAAGTCTGCTCTGCCCTCAAATGTGTTGTTGAGAACCATTAATAACCCTAGTAGGTCTGCAATTCTAGCACTCGGATGAATGGATGCCACAACAATATTAGTATATCCTGCCTAAAATACTTTTTT
>Ga0079048_1000372_pt1 | contig 10257 bp, 6 predicted proteins | sample OSPB_host_MetaG_FD_76331 | JGI IMG/M metagenome (GOLD analysis project Ga0079048, IMG submission 76331) | Hot spring microbial mat communities from Yellowstone National Park, Wyoming, USA - OSPB_host_MetaG | ecosystem: Environmental > Aquatic > Thermal springs > Hot (42-90C) > Microbial mats ...
GGAAGATGTGAAACGTTCCGTTTGGATGTCCATATCGTCTCTATATATAGTATGAACAATTACATTGATAGAGAAAACCTGAAATTTCTTGGGAGCGGGATATATGGAAAATATCTATGACACTTACGGAATTTTGTATTGAAAGGAGTTGGGAGGTGATACGCTTTGAAGATAGGAAAAATTTATAAGGTAGTAGGAGTACAACAACAAAAGTAAAAGTATATAAGTTTTCAGTTGATCTTGGATAGAATTGAAAGTGATAAGGACAAGGCCAACAGGAACAGGTGGAAACGTAACGAATGTTGATCTTGGATAGAATTGAAAGAGGTAATAAGACGCCTTCGTGAGTTCCCACCAAACATAATGCGTTGATCTTGGATAGAATTGAAAGTAGTGGTCAGATGAAGATCGATGACAGTCTTGAACCGCTGAGTTGATCTTGGATAGAATTGAAAGTCGACAAAAGCCGAAGGGGGGATCATAGTAGATCCTCCAGGTTGATCTTGGATAGAATTGAAAGTGTAAATTCCTACAATGAATACGGCGATGGATATCATCATGTTGATCTTGGATAGAATTGAAAGGGCGAACTTTAGCGTCCTTCAACTTTTCGAAATAGCTCGTGTTGATCTTGGATAGAATTGAAAGGGGTTAACTTCTTGCTTACAAGAATCTCAAACAGCTGCTTGTTGATCTTGGATAGAATTGAAAGACCAGCGTAAAGTAGAGAAATCCACGCGTCTGGAGATGTGGTTGATCTTGGATAGAATTGAAAGTTCTGATGAACTCGCTTTTATTCTTGAAGTCTTCTTCGAGAGTTGATCTTGGATAGAATTGAAAGACGTCGATCACCATAACAGAGAACGGAAATACAGTCAAGTTGATCTTGGATAGAATTGAAAGGAGAGGTGTATATATTTATATACGAACATGCGCTTAGTGTTGATCTTGGATAGAATTGAAAGATTTTTCCTTTATTTTAGAGTCAGTATGAACACGCTACGTGTTGATCTTGGATAGAATTGAAAGGAATGGAATACTACCTGATTTGCTTAGCTTTCAATATCTTGTTGATCTTGGATAGAATTGAAAGCTTACCATGCCCTTGAGGATCACGACCGTCGCTGTATCTCTGTTGATCTTGGATAGAATTGAAAGCAGCTCTGTGCGATTAATGATAAACGGTCCATGTCATCGGTTGATCTTGGATAGAATTGAAAGTCGACTATCAGCCAGGAAGACAGCGTCGTCGATGAAAGTTGATCTTGGATAGAATTGAAAGTGCGGCCGTGAACAGTAGTTCTATTAATAAGAAAATCCAATGTTGATCTTGGATAGAATTGAAAGTTCGGCGTTTCAAAAATCGACTTAGATGGCCTGGCCCCCCGTTGATCTTGGATAGAATTGAAAGAGTACACCGTAGAACTCACTAAGGGTGAACTGCTTCCCCTTGTTGATCTTGGATAGAATTGAAAGCTGATAGCCGAACAGGTCGCCGTCAGTATGGAAGGTTCGTTGATCTTGGATAGAATTGAAAGTCTTCATCAAAATCATCTAGACATAAATCTTGATATAATGTTGATCTTGGATAGAATTGAAAGACGATTTACGCTAACACCGGTCAAGTCGTTCCGTTCCTGGGTTGATCTTGGATAGAATTGAAAGATGTACTGACGACAGGAGTATATATCGTATCAGCCACTAGTTGATCTTGGATAGAATTGAAAGAAGTCGATGGGATGAGGCATAACCTGATAAATGTAGAGTTGATCTTGGATAGAATTGAAAGACGTTTAAATTGATAGTGGGCAGGAGCATGTTTGGAGGGTTGATCTTGGATAGAATTGAAAGAGAATGTAGTACATATCTGGTCTAATTCTCTCTTTCACAAGTTGATCTTGGATAGAATTGAAAGAAAACATCGTCTCAACAGGAGCGAGGCCATAAGGAAGGCGTTGATCTTGGATAGAATTGAAAGAAACGACTTCGTGGAATTTAGCATCTCCAAGGAGGAATTGGTTGATCTTGGATAGAATTGAAAGTGCTTTCTATCCTTCAGAGACCTACCTTCTGAGGGAGCGATGAGTTGATCTTGGATAGAATTGAAAGTGGTTTTCAATTTGATCGGGATGGACACGATCGTGTCAGGTTGATCTTGGATAGAATTGAAAGAGAGTTAGCCGTGAAGTTGGACAAGGCATTCTCTGGAGAGTTGATCTTGGATAGAATTGAAAGATATTTCTCCGTCACTTTTTTCAAAATTCGGATTTTTTGGTTGATCTTGGATAGAATTGAAAGAACTTTGTCGGGATATTAAGACTGAAGAAAGAGGGCGAGTTGATCTTGGATAGAATTGAAAGTCATCCACAGCACTGCAGTCACGAACATGCCGTTTTCCTTCGTTGATCTTGGATAGAATTGAAAGTATTCGACGTTGAGCGTTGACGGAGGGGGAGTGCTGGAGTTGATCTTGGATAGAATTGAAAGAGTCCCGTTCCGCTAGCATCATAAATCACTTTGTTATTGATCTTGGATAGAATTGAAAGTGACGCATGGGAGACCAAACAAATCGCAGAAGGTACAGTTGATCTTGGATAGAATTGAAAGTTTCACGTCCCGATGAAAGGTTACAACTTTTTAATCCTGCGTTGATCTTGGATAGAATTGAAAGTCATCCCCGGGCTGGGTACGCTTCTCGGGGCTGGCGTGTTGATCTTGGATAGAATTGAAAGTTCAACAGTTATGATCTTTCCGTCGATTTCTATGGCGTGTTGATCTTGGATAGAATTGAAAGTTTCCCTGAGACGTCTCTAAGCCATCGTCTTGTTATGTAGTTGATCTTGGATAGAATTGAAAGCCCCCCACCGCTCCCGATCCGCCTGTTGCTCTATCTCTGTTGATCTTGGATAGAATTGAAAGCGTTCTTCTTCTTCATCTTCGAGACCGTGACCTTCGGGTTGATCTTGGATAGAATTGAAAGGTACCAGCAGGAAGAAGAGTAGCGTGATGATCAGAACTGTTGATCTTGGATAGAATTGAAAGCCAGTCGTCTTTGAATCGTCTTTTCACTGACATATTCTTCGTTGATCTTGGATAGAATTGAAAGTGGTATCTTTATCATTACCACTTGAATGTCTGAATCTATGTTGATCTTGGATAGAATTGAAAGATCTTAGCCTTTAATGACTGGTAGGGACAATAATCGCGTTGATCTTGGATAGAATTGAAAGTGATCTCATCGAAGATGTCATCGACGTCACGTTTGCTCAGTGTTGATCTTGGATAGAATTGAAAGACTTTATCTTGGCATAGCCTGGCTCCTCCAGATTGTCCTCGCGTTGATCTTGGATAGAATTGAAAGACTCCTGTTTAGTTAAACATGCCAAAAAAATATCGTCACCGTTGATCTTGGATAGAATTGAAAGCACTATGGAGATTGTGCAATAGAGGGTACCCGAATTCGGTTGATCTTGGATAGAATTGAAAGTAGTGTGTTCTTCATACTGAATCTAAAAGAGAGGAAAAAGTGTTGATCTTGGATAGAATTGAAAGTATTCAGCTTACTTATCTCATGAACACAAAAGCTTTAGTCTGTTGATCTTGGATAGAATTGAAAGTCTCCCAGTGGTGGGAGTACAGGGACGTCAGGAGGGCTAAGTTGATCTTGGATAGAATTGAAAGAAACCGCTTGCGAAGTTCGAAGAGTACGGCCTAAAACCTGAGTTGATCTTGGATAGAATTGAAAGTATTTTCTAGCCTCAGCGAGGATCTCCTTTATATATGGAGTTGATCTTGGATAGAATTGAAAGTCTATAACGGTCTGAGATAACGGCTGTAACGTCACAACGGGTTGATCTTGGATAGAATTGAAAGCCAGAAAGCAAAATCCCCGTCATACCAGGACACCTGCTCCGGGTTGATCTTGGATAGAATTGAAAGTCTAACTATCTCACTGTTTATATCATCAACGATTTTTCCAGGTTGATCTTGGATAGAATTGAAAGCTTAGTCCTAATGAGGCTCATAACCCTTAACATCCATTTGTTGATCTTGGATAGAATTGAAAGATTTCCTCAGCAGTCAGTAGTCTGATGAACTACTTGAGTTGATCTTGGATAGAATTGAAAGTGATCGTCATGGCAGCCGTCATCGTGTTTCTCGTGTTCAGTTGATCTTGGATAGAATTGAAAGACTCATATACGCCCATCAGCTGGAGTTATAACGTACCTACGTGTTGATCTTGGATAGAATTGAAAGGGAGGATTTCAGACCGGCTGGAGCTATCCTCCGTCAGACGAAGTTGATCTTGGATAGAATTGAAAGATTGTCTTAAAGAGTGCTTAACGTTAGCGTGAAGTAAGTCCTGTTGATCTTGGATAGAATTGAAAGACGCTCCCTTCAAAACTATATAACTCCTTTTGAGCAGTTGATCTTGGATAGAATTGAAAGATTATATGTTCTCCTGGTCTTAACCCGAATACAAAGTAGTTGATCTTGGATAGAATTGAAAGCTATCCTCAATTCTTTCAGCGTTAAACTCCCCAGTTTACGTTGATCTTGGATAGAATTGAAAGTTACCATAAGTATGAGCTGTGTAATGGTAAACCTTGACTTAGTTGATCTTGGATAGAATTGAAAGACCTTACAGGGCGGAGTTCATACGGAAATACGAGAACGCCGTGTTGATCTTGGATAGAATTGAAAGTTTATAGCAGTGTCAGCAGTGGTGGACGTCAATAATACCCTGTTGATCTTGGATAGAATTGAAAGCTAATCCCGCACCTAAGCCTACGCCCGCACCTATGGCTAAGTTGATCTTGGATAGAATTGAAAGTTCTCACCCTCTCAGCCCTTTTACCCCCTCACCTTTCTCACGTTGATCTTGGATAGAATTGAAAGTCTTGCCGTATACGCCATAAACCAGGTATTTGGCGTCAAGTTGATCTTGGATAGAATTGAAAGTCACTATTTGGGAGATTGACGAGCCCTTCTTTTCTGCCAGGTTGATCTTGGATAGAATTGAAAGACAGAACCACCAAAGCTAAAGCAATTCCTAGTTAACGCTGGTTGATCTTGGATAGAATTGAAAGTGAATCATTTTTTCAGGATATACCGTTGGGGATTTTTGTCTCGTTGATCTTGGATAGAATTGAAAGGTCCGTTAGACCGTTTTACATACTCGAAGAAGTTATCGAGTTGATCTTGGATAGAATTGAAAGAAGGGACTGCTGTGATCGAAATGGGACAGTAGTTTATGTGTTGATCTTGGATAGAATTGAAAGAAGCAAGAGAAAACCTCAATAATTGCCGTCCTGTACATCTGTTGATCTTGGATAGAATTGAAAGACTATAGCACGAATTCAACGTAAAGCGACGGAAAATAAGTTGATCTTGGATAGAATTGAAAGCCTAAAGGTAGGTAAGGCAAAAGCAAGCGAAATATCCGAAGTTGATCTTGGATAGAATTGAAAGCAACGTCACATCGTACCAGATGCCAATTTCCTCAGCAGTCGTTGATCTTGGATAGAATTGAAAGCAAAATAGAGACATTTACCGCTTACGAATATCATGGAGATGTTGATCTTGGATAGAATTGAAAGATTACGTCTGCCACACCTGAAGTCGTTGCTAGTACTGACCCTGTTGATCTTGGATAGAATTGAAAGTGTCCTTTCAAATACAAATACATACGGCTATCTGCTGACGTTGATCTTAGATAGAATTGAAAGCATGAGGATCCTCAACGACCTGAGGAGGCACGCCTTCCATAGTTGATCTTGGATAGAATTGAAAGGTTTTTGACCCAGGGACAGGGGTATCCCCCAATCGTCCCATGTTGATCTTGGATAGAATTGAAAGGATTCAGATATCCGACGTTACCATTGATAACTAATTGGTTGATCTTGGATAGAATTGAAAGACGGAGGGGGTCTCAGGTGTTGAAAAATAACTATGCTAAGAGTTGATCTTGGATAGAATTGAAAGAGGCCAAATTGAGCGTTCTCTAGCACGGGCAAAACGCTTGTTGATCTTGGATAGAATTGAAAGAAGGAATACGCGTTCTACTATTTGCCGTGGGAAGTGAGAGTTGATCTTGGATAGAATTGAAAGCAGAGTCATAGATTGTAGTTGAAATTACTACCTCCATTTTTCGTTGATCTTGGATAGAATTGAAAGTAACATTAAGTCTATGTTGTTGGACACGATGTCCAGGTTGTTGATCTTGGATAGAATTGAAAGTTAACTCGACACTCGTCAGACCTACGGCAGACACCAAGGTTGATCTTGGATAGAATTGAAAGTGCAATCTACGGAGATGCTAGAGACGTCGAGTATCCAAAGTTGATCTTGGATAGAATTGAAAGGCACGATAGGTGGGGAAGAGGAGCTGATCCATGCCGTCGTTGATCTTGGATAGAATTGAAAGATGGGCTACGCGTCCCCTCGTATATCTGTTATTCCAAAGTTGATCTTGGATAGAATTGAAAGGTTATAAAGTGGAATGGGAACGGTAGCAAGTTCAAAAGGTTGATCTTGGATAGAATTGAAAGCCCGGTTGTCGACATTCTATCCAAGTCGTTCATAAACGCCTTGTTGATCTTGGATAGAATTGAAAGTACTCGAATCCCCCGAAAGGGGTAACAACACCAGCACTACGTTGATCTTGGATAGAATTGAAAGACGTCAGCCCATCCCTTCTCCTTAGCTTCTTTCAAATGTTGATCTTGGATAGAATTGAAAGTATCAGGGGACCCCAACAGGACGGCTTTGGGTCGTCTCCAGTTGATCTTGGATAGAATTGAAAGTTTAACCTGTACTCCATGTCCTTTACCTTTCTCAAGTCCTCGTTGATCTTGGATAGAATTGAAAGCTGTCAGTTTCTCACGATGTGGCTCTGGATACTAACCTCGTTGATCTTGGATAGAATTGAAAGTGTCCACGTTGAAGTTAAATTTTGTCACGTTAAAATCACGTTGATCTTGGATAGAATTGAAAGTCTTCGTATTAGGGTCTACGGGAAAGATGGCAAAGCCACGTGTTGATCTTGGATAGAATTGAAAGCTAGAGGCCCTCACTCTTCCGAGTACCATGAATTTCAAAGTTGATCTTGGATAGAATTGAAAGTAATACAGATATAAAGAGATATGAGTCCCTCAGAAGGGTTGATCTTGGATAGAATTGAAAGCTCTTAACATCCGCAGAAACCACTATACCCTCTCCTAAATTGTTGATCTTGGATAGAATTGAAAGCTGCGTCCTGAAGGGCCTCTAGGGGCGTGTTCCCATGCCCCGTTGATCTTGGATAGAATTGAAAGCATATTCCTTATATCTCCGTAGTTTATCGTTTCTGCAAATTGTTGATCTTGGATAGAATTGAAAGTCAATGAGTCTTAGCCAGTACCTGTAGCTGGGTTTATGTTGATCTTGGATAGAATTGAAAGGTATATTCGATAGCTGATTTGGCATAAACATAATTAAATGTTGATCTTGGATAGAATTGAAAGTTTGTATCGTGACTTCCTCCTTTCCCGTCTCCCTTTCTTGTTGATCTTGGATAGAATTGAAAGATTTTTAAACTTGTTCGTGGTTAGTGAGGATATGCAACAGAGTTGATCTTGGATAGAATTGAAAGTAACTACTTCCTAACTTATCGTCTGTGCTCTTTGCTGTGTTGATCTTGGATAGAATTGAAAGCTTCTAACAGACGGCATAAAAGGTTTATTGAATGGTTAGCGTTGATCTTGGATAGAATTGAAAGACTGGGTAGAGGCATTTGAGGAATCAGAGTGCGAATATTGCGTTGATCTTGGATAGAATTGAAAGAGGTACCAGCAGGAAAAACATTTCACCGTCATCTAGTGTTGATCTTGGATAGAATTGAAAGATCTTTGATATTGTTCTTATATATACTTAACAACTGTTGTTGATCTTGGATAGAATTGAAAGACGCCCTAATGCGATATTTAGAAAATGCTGAGGAGGTCAGTTGATCTTGGATAGAATTGAAAGTCTTTTCGGACGACGACGTACCACGATACAGCCGTGGTCGTTGATCTTGGATAGAATTGAAAGTTTTGTACAAGGGATGGGGGAACTATGAGGAACTGGACGTGTTGATCTTGGATAGAATTGAAAGCTCATCATTATCCACTGATGCCCTTCCAATTTTCGCAACAGTTGATCTTGGATAGAATTGAAAGTCTTTTCAGGGCAAAAACATGGAGAAAATCCCCTTTCTTCTGTTGATCTTGGATAGAATTGAAAGGCTCCCACTTTTGCGCTATGACGGTGAACGGCAGTTGTGGTTGATCTTGGATAGAATTGAAAGCGAATACCACCACGACAACTAGTACCACCACGACAACTAGGTTGATCTTGGATAGAATTGAAAGCAAGTACGGTATACACGAATGAGGGAATAGGTAACCCGAGTTGATCTTGGATAGAATTGAAAGCTTTGTCGGCGTCGCCTATAATCAAGGCGAGTAAGCTAGTTGATCTTGGATAGAATTGAAAGTTAGTTGTGATTTTACCAAATCCTTTTCACTCAAATCGCTGTTGATCTTGGATAGAATTGAAAGGTAATCATCTTTTTGACCTTAGCCAACTGTGCTAATAATTGTTGATCTTGGATAGAATTGAAAGACTTTCTTTTGGAGAATGGGCCAGCTCTTTCGTTCATGGGTTGATCTTGGATAGAATTGAAAGCTCTCCACTCGGGTATTTAAAGCTTTCTCCATGTTTTTCCGTTGATCTTGGATAGAATTGAAAGATGACCACTACGAAATCAATACTTTCAAATCCCTATATTTGTTGATCTTGGATAGAATTGAAAGATTCCAAGAACTGCCGTTAGCGTAGTCTTACCTACACCGCGTTGATCTTGGATAGAATTGAAAGATTATCGTGCCTCTCAACCAATATCGTCTCATCTCTTTCGTTGATCTTGGATAGAATTGAAAGTATTCTTCAGACAGTACTCCCTGAAGTTCCTTCCGCCGAGTTGATCTTGGATAGAATTGAAAGGCTAGTGATGCTAGTGACGATATTCTTCGTGCTGATACTCATGTTGATCTTGGATAGAATTGAAAGGTTACCAGCTCAATGCAGGCGTTTACGTCGTAGTTGGTGTTGATCTTGGATAGAATTGAAAGAAATCCTGTCCTTCGAGTTTCGAAACACGGGGATGGGGTTGATCTTGGATAGAATTGAAAGATCTGAATGTCTCGAATTACTTTACGAATTAGCAAACAAGTTGATCTTGGATAGAATTGAAAGTTGAGGACAGCGGGGTGGAGAACGTTGCCCTAAAACGAATTGATCTCGGATAGAATTGAAAGCTATATGGCGCTACTTGATAGTCAGCCTGATTTTCTGCCGTTGATCTCGGATAGAATTGAAAGTAATATATCATCCCAGGTTAGGGTTACTTGAGAATTGTTGATCTTGGATAGAATTGAAAGCTTCGTCTCTCGTCGTTCATCCCGTTCGGAATACCTCCCCAGTTGATCTTGGATAGAATTGAAAGAACGTGAACATAGCGAACACACCTAGCGTGAACGCAGCCGTTGATCTTAGATAGAATTGAAAGAATACGATTTGTATTTATCATCGATAGTACTCATGATTTGGGTTGATCTTGGATAGAATTGAAAGGTTCCCCACGGGTATCCACTCGTAGTGCTGGCAACTGCTTGTTGATCTTGGATAGAATTGAAAGGGAGTGTATTAAACCCAGGGTGGCGTGCTGTGGTGTACTGGTTGATCTTGGATAGAATTGAAAGTCATTCCATCCACTAATAGACGCTCCATTATCCTGCTTTCTGTTGATCTTGGATAGAATTGAAAGACTCAACGTCACTTTTGCGTTGTTTTCGTCGATTTTCAGTTGATCTTGGATAGAATTGAAAGTTGTCGAAAGTACTAGCTATAGCTCCTCCCAGCAACGCTGTTGATCTTGGATAGAATTGAAAGCTGGGCTGGATCACTGGTGCAATAACTTCTGCACTGAGTTGATCTTGGATAGAATTGAAAGTCCCAACAGGGAGCCGGCGAAACTTCTTTTCGGGCAGGGTTGATCTTGGATAGAATTGAAAGATATTTGAGCGAATACTCTCCCTCCCAGTACTGCAAGTAGTTGATCTTGGATAGAATTGAAAGATCCGCTCCAGAAGTCGAACTATCTCAACGTCACATCGTGTTGATCTTGGATAGAATTGAAAGGAAAAGCAGGGTGGCTATTACGTAGTACCCGTT
>Ga0079048_1000380_pt1 | contig 10157 bp, 11 predicted proteins | sample OSPB_host_MetaG_FD_76331 | JGI IMG/M metagenome (GOLD analysis project Ga0079048, IMG submission 76331) | Hot spring microbial mat communities from Yellowstone National Park, Wyoming, USA - OSPB_host_MetaG | ecosystem: Environmental > Aquatic > Thermal springs > Hot (42-90C) > Microbial mats ...
GGTACTTCACAGGTGTGGGGAAACCCGCACATCTTGGGATTATCACCACACCTTTCGGGAAAACTCATCCACATCTGGTATGGCTGTATTTTATTTTAACTTCAAAGTATATAAACTTCACAACTTATCGGAAACCGTTGGCAATGGCTTCCGATCAGTAGATAACCGCTTTAACCAACCCCACCGGCGTGTCTATGGGCATGTTCCTCATTACACCCAATTTGTATGCTATCATCTGCATGGGCACAGCATAGGAAATTGGGGAGAGCTGCTTAACGGTCTTCACACACTTCACTGACGACTCTTGGTCGAAGGAGACAGTGGCCACCCTCGCTCCCCTCTCCCTCGCCGTCCTCACGGCCTTGAGGTAGAGCTCCTCTGCCTGTTCCTCTACAGGCTTAAGGAATATTATGGGGTATCCCTTTGAGGAGAGTACTAGAGGACCGTGGAGCAATTCCCCTGTTTGCACTCCCTCAGCATGAACTCCCGCGGCCTCCTTCATCTTCAAGGCCCCTTCCAGGGAAATCGGGAAGTTTATGCCGCTGCTGGTAACGTAGAAGTTCTCCGAGTTGAGGGAGGACACTAAGGACTCAGCGCTCTTCTCCAGCTCAGGCATTGCTAAACTCAGGCCCTTGGAGAGTTCCCTTACCTCCTCCCTGAGAGTTCTGAGATCGGATTCCCCCTTCTTCCCGGAGTTCAAACCAGCGTAAGTTGCCAACTCTAAAAGTGTGAGGATAGTGGAGGTGAAGGTCTTGGTCGCGGGTACAGCCATCTCAGGTCCAGCGGTCACGGGCAGGTAAACGTTAGACTCTAAAGCGAGCCTTGATCCGACATTGTTGGTCACCCCCACTATGACTGCCCCTCTCTGCTTCGCCAGCTTAACGCTCCTTATGATGTCTGAAGTCTCACCACTTTGGCTCACTGCTATTATTACTACCCCTGTTCCCACGTTCTCCAAAGCGTAGTAAGGGAATTCCGCTGCGCTGGTGACCGTGACTGGTATGCCTGACTCTGCGAAGTAGTAAGAGGAGATCATTCCTGCGTGTAAGCTTGTCCCATTGCCTACGATGTATAAGTCCTTAGCACCGAAGACTATCATGGCAGCTAGCCTCAGGTACTTCTCCATGAGGGAGGCCATGGTCCTTATTAGGGCCTCAGGGACTTCATATATCTCCTTAAGCATAAAGTGGGGGAAACCAGCCTTTTCCGAAGGCTGAAATGGTTTAACTCTCTTGCTCTGCATCTGGACTTCCGCTCTGCTCTCCACGCTTGAGGCTCTGAACCCCGTACTCCCCAACTCTATTACCGTGTTGTCCGGGACAATGAGGGCCTCCTCAGCGAAACCGTAGAGGCTTGGTATGTCGCTCGATATGAAGGTGCACTCTTGGGCCTTGCCCAAGATCAGTGGTTGCCCCATTTGAGCTGCCTTCACCCATCCAGGTCCCACTGCCACTAGGCTGTATATCCCCTTCAGATCCTTTATCACCTGCTCGAAGGTCCTCTCCTCTAACATGTGGGGTATGATCTCCACATCGGTCGTAGAGACGAACCTATGCCCCCTCGATGTCAGGGACGCCCTGTATTCCTCGTAGTTATCCACTATTCCGTCTAGGACCACAGCGATCTCCCCTTTACAATCCATTAAGGGGTGGGTGTTCTCGTATGTGGGCCAACCCCTGCTCGCGTACCTGGTGTGCCCTATGGCTATGCTTGAAGCGATTTCAGGTGGTTTGAACTTATCTACGTGACCTACTTGCTTGATTACCTTTAACGATCCTCCCTTCACGAAAGCTATTCCAACTCCATCGTACCCCCTATACGTCAACCTCCTTAATCCAGTGAGGACATCACTGAGGCTCCTCTCGCTGTTGCATACGAATCCGAATATACCACCCATTGCGTTAATTTACTCCTTAACCTTAAATTGATTGATGCTCCGAGGAAACTGTAAGGTAGTCAATCCCCACTCAGAGTTCGCCGCTTCACTGGAGATCGAGGGGGAGAAGATTAAGGCTGTAACCCCTGTGGAGGAAGAGGCGAGATGCTTCGTCCTCCCTGGATTTCTTGACCTCCACGTTCACGGTTCCCACGGTTTCGACTTCACCGAGAGGGCCTCATCAGGGGACTTCGCCAAAGCGGTGGAAGAGGTGAGCCTCAGGTTAGCGGAGTTCGGTGTAACAGCTTTCGTTCCTACTACGGTCACAGCAGAACACCAGGTGCTATTGAACGCGTGCAAGGGGATGAGGGAAGTGGACCAAGTAAAGGGCGCGTTGCCCTTGGGAATTCACATGGAGGGACCCTACATCAACCCCGAAGCGGCTGGCGCTCAAGACGCTAAGGCCATAAGGAGACCGAGTATTCCAGAGTTCCAGGACTACTGGATCGCCTCAGGCGGGAGGATCCTCACCATGACGTTGGCCCCTGAGGTAGAGGGGGGACTGGAGTTCTTGACCCACTTGTCCAATCTCGGCGTTCACCCTTCCGTGGGTCACACCATGGCCACTTACGATCAGACCCTCAGGGCTCTGATCAGCGGCGCTGACAGGGGAACCCATGTCTTCAACGCCATGAGACCTTTCCACCATAGGGAACCTGGACCATCCTTGGCCCTCCTGAACTCCAACGCCTATATCGAGGTCATTCCAGATCTGAACCACCTCTCGCCACACCTCCTCACTTTCCTCATTCGCAACTTCAGCCATAGGATAGTTGCAGTAACTGACGCTATAGCAGCTGTGGGTCTAGGAGAGGGGAGCTTCTCGTTAGGAGGAATTACGGTGAAAGTGAGGCAAGGTAGGGCCTTAACGGCTGAGGGAAGGTTAGCGGGAAGTGTGTTGAGTATGGACGAAGCGCTGAGGAAAATTGTCTCCCTGGGTTTCACCTTGAGGGATGTAGTCAGGGTAATGAGCTACAACCCCAGGCGTTACTTGGGCATCCAAGGAGGGATAGTGAGGCCAGGCGCTCAGGCTGACCTCGTGTTCCTTAATAGGGACCTTGAGGTAGTGGAGGTTTACATCAAGGGTAGAAAGGTGAAGGGGTGAGAGGAGTTTTAGTTAGCTCCTCGCAGCGATCTGTGAGGACTTCCTCTGCTTCACCCAGAGGGTTAAGTCCACTAAGTTCCTCAGCAGGAGGGAAACGAACTTCCTGGAGTCCTGATCGATTAGACGGCCTTGGGAGTCGAACTTCTGGGGAGCGAAAGTCACGAATACCTCAGGTTGATTAATCGTATATACGTTTAGGTATACAAATATCTGCCTCAAGTGGTATTGGGCCCTGGCTCCTCCTAGCATGCCTATGGAGGCACTCATTATGGCAGCGGGTTTCCCATCGAAAGCATTGTCCCCGTAAGGTCTAGAGGCCCAGTCTATGGCGTTCTTCAACACCCCTGGTACTGAGAAATTGTACTCTGGAGTGGAGAAGAGTATGGCATCAGCCTCCCTTATCTTCGCCTTGAACTCCCTGACTCTGGCGGGTGGATTATTCTCCTCGTCCTGGTTAAAGGGAGGAATACCGTTGAGCTCAAATATCTCTAGGGTACTGTTCTCCGGCAGCAGTTCCCGTGCGGCGTTCAGGAGCATTTTGTTGTAGGAGTTCCTCCTAAGACTTCCCGGAATTCCCAGTATCTTAAGCTGAACCATGTGATTTACTTAACGAAGTAAATTAAAAATTTGTCTACGGACGAGTATAAGCTATAACGAAGTCTCGTCTGAAAGTCATTAGAAATCCATGTAGCACTTATGGGAAAATCCCTCGGGTCTGAGGGGAGCATAAAAACTTTTTAGAATTTAACTGGCCGGAGTTACGGTATGACAGACAGGGAGGAGTAAAGGGAGGCGCTGGTCGAGGCCTTTAGGGTGGTAGCTGCCAAGATGGTCGCGAGGTTGAACCCTTGAAGGCGCTCCCGGGCTCCGTGGTGAGCAGGGAGTCAAGGAGGTCGTGGGGGCAGTGGGGATGGACTACGGGAAAGCCCTGAAGGGGTCAGACGACCTGGCCCGGACGAACTTGACGGAAGGGTCAAGGGGTTGGTGAAGGAGGACCCTGTCCCCGTCATCATGGACGACTCCCACGACCACGAGCCCAGGGCAATGCCCGTGGGGAGGAACGCAGGTGTTCCACTGCAGGACTAGGACCTTCGAGCCCTCCATCCAGCTCCTCGTGATCGCCGTAGGGGATCTGGTCGGGAAAGAGGTCTACGCGGTCCACCTGGAACCCTACGTGCCCAGGAAGGTCTTGGACGCGCTCAGGGAGAGGAGGCGGAGTTCAGAACCGAGGTGGAGGTGGCACAGTCCCTTGCGCCCCTGCTCAGGCTCAACTTCAACGTCGCCGGGGTGGTCTTGGACTGGTGGTGCGTGAACTCCGAGACCCTGTTCCCCAAGACCGTCGGAGGACTCAGGGGCGACGCGCGGGTCCTCGAGGGGGACTCGTGCCCGTCGCCGAGTTCCCCGAGGGCCTCGTTCAGTACCTGGGCACTCCCGTGAAACTACTCGTGATCGAGGACTATGAGGGCTTCGGTAGGAGGTACTTCTTCAGCACCGACCTGGACGACGGGGCCCAGGAGATCCTGACCACCTGGGAGCAACACCGGGAGGTGGTCGGGGAGCTCAAGTCCGGACTCGAGCGGAGCCCTTTCCTCACCCGGTTGAGGAACGAGGGGTTCGTCATGAAGGCCCTCTCGCTCCTGGTCCCCCCGGCCTTCAAGTACTCCACGGGCTTGAACCTGGGAGCCAAGAGGCTGTCCAGGTTGGTGAGAGGTATTTACCAGGAGGCCGGCAGCATCAAACAACTGTTCAAGAGGAGGAGAAATCCGTAAAGTGCTATCCATGTTGTGCTAGGCCATCCTGAGCGGTAGCAGAGTAGTGATCAGTACACTTAGCATCGTCGCGAACGAGGAGACTATTTCCTCCTATAGAAGAACCACGTTAAAGTGGAAAGCACTATTATAGCCACGTCTATCCAGAAAACTAGAACCACCGTTGAGTTCACCGGGAGCACTCTACCTATGACTGGAGCTGGGAATACTCTCGACTCAGTTAGCAGGATGTAATTAGCCCAGTTTAGCACAAGCACGGGTAACAGCAGCGACGTTAGGTTGAGGAAGAATATTACGGCTCCCACTATGACCAAGGCCGCATCGGCGAAGAAGAAGTACTCAAGGGTTGGTAACAGATGATGCCTGGCCAGTGTAAGTCCTAAGTTCAAATGTAGACCGGCCCAGACCAGCATTATGACTCCCGTAACTAACCTAAGGGGAGTATAGATCCTAACGGAGGAGCTCATGGGGGGAATTGTTTGAGTGTATTTATATGAATTTCCCCAAATGTAGATATTAAAAAATTAATTCAAAATGAATTAAAAGCTAGTCGTAGTAGGCCTTGTATACCACGAATATTATGGCGCCCAGGAGGAAAAGATCGAAAGCCAGCATCATGCCCACTGTGAATTGGCCCGAGATGTAAAGGGAAGGGTTTATGAATAGGGATTCGACGTAAACCAGGAAAGCGCCGGCCACTATGAGGACCGGCATAGCTATTTTGGTGTAATCGTATTCGGTTTTAACTGTAGTTTGGGATGTGGCCCTAAACCTAAATGAAAGGAATATTATGCTCCCCATGAAAACCGCGAACACCCCGTCCGCAGCGAAGTAGGTTAGTCGCCATAGGTAGGCTACGTCAGAGGATATGGGAGACTTGATGAGATAGGGTATGTTCCCGAAGTCCCCAATGGCAGCAAAAATGAAGAACATGACTAGCACAGAAGCGACCCATAACGCGTAATCCCTTCCCCTTAATCCGTCCACGATCTCACCCGGCAGTGGAGTTAGTCACTATCAATTGCCCGATCATGGTGTAATGTCCTGGGCCACAGAACTCTGCACAATATATGTCGTATACTCCCGGCTCATTGACTAAGATATGCATGGGGTAATTCCAACCGGGGATGGCCTCGAGCTTATACCCTAGCTGGACAATGTAAAGCGCATGGATTACATCAGCGGAAGTAAGGTTGAAAATGTATGGCTTGCCTGCCTGTATGACGACCTTATCGTATGATATGGTACCGTTTGGGTAAATGAATTCCCAGACATACTGCTTTGCAATTACCCTTATAACGATAGGAGTCTCGTTGTGAGGGAAGTATTGACCGTGATCTATGGCTATTAAACCTTGAAAGGAAAGAACACCTAAGACTATGAGTATGATAGCGGCGAAAACTCCAGTGGATATCTCAAAGAACCTGGATAGCTTCACCTTCGATCACCACCAAAGAACACTAACAAGCCTATAAGCGTTCCAGCCGCGAGCATATCAGTGCCGATCAGGGCTCCGGAGTAGAGCTGCCATGAGGGGAAATGGAAGATCAGAACTAAGGTTGACTGCAGGGTTAAGTAGACCACTGCACTCAGTAGACCTAAGAAACTTAGTTGGAGTACCCTATTCATTATCCTAAATTGTGACATGCCGGGCATAAAGTTCAACTTCCTTACCTTTACACCCCCACCTACTATGGGTTCATATCCCTTAAGAGCTCTAGGCTGAAGCACGAACTTAAGCAATGGGAACAGGGTTAGGAAACTCACCGCGAATATTACTGCATCAACTTCAACCCCTATTGGCCCTATGTCCCTACCCGGAGTCTCATAGGCCCACACGCTGTTCACTATGAAACTCACTATGAACCCTGTCCCAAGCGCTATTGCTGCTGGTCTCATTACTGGGTGGGGCGCTTTGTGCCTGAAGACGTATTGGTCGATAAAGGGGAAGAGCACAGTAACCGCTGTCCACCCTAGGAATATCCAGGAGGCGTCAACAGGATTGACCGATTTGTAGAAGAAGTAGACGAAGAGGAAATACCAATCCGGAATGGGCGGTGTTTGAGCTGCTAGCGCTGCGTTATACTCAGGCTTAAGGTAAGTGAGTTGGCCTCCTTGAACTCCTATGTCGAAGGGCACTAAAGAGGCCAAGAGCACCACACCTCCTATGGCCATTAGAAAGGTCATGAGAATTATACCGAAGGTCCTCATGAGGGGTTGGAGCTTCCAGTCTGGATCCCTTTCCAGTCTCTCACCGTATTCGTCTAGTAGCTCTGGTGCCTCCTCCTTAGTTAAGGGTGGAGTTATCCCGTGCTTTTCGAAGATGTAGAGGTGTAGTGCCACGAAGAGCATTATGAGTCCCCCCACGATCCAGTGGAAGACGAAGAACCTATCCACAAGGGCTACATCCTGTGTAAGGCCTGGTAAAGTGGGCACTATGGTGAACTGCGAGATGAGTACACTGAGGCCGAAAGGCATGTATGTAAACAGGTTGAGTCCAGTGGTGGTGGCTGTCCAGGAGATCAGGTTGTAGGGCAAGGAGTAGCCTATGAATGCCTCGGTGAGCGTCAGACCAGCTAGAGCTGCTCCCACTATCCACATTATCTCCCTCGGCTTCCTATAGGCCCCAACTACGAAGTTCCTAGTCATGTGTACTAAGAGGAAGAAGACCATGGCGTAGGCCCCCCAGCTATGGACGCTGAAGAGGAGGGCTCCGAAGGGTACTTGCTGTATTAGGTATACCGTGGACTTGTAGGGATCTGCTGGCACGTAATAGAGGGCCACCAGTGCCCCCGTAACCACCTCCAGGATGAATGAGGCGAGCACGAAGGAGCCCAACCAGTAGTCTAGTCTGTATGCATATTTGGGCGCGGGCCTTATGGTGTGCCCATATATGCCGATCCTGTCATCCAACCACTTCAATATCCTGTCCAGCACCCCTTTCCCTCTATCATCTGTCACCTTCATCACCCTTGACTACAGGACGGATTGTTAGGGACGCTATAACTATACCTAGGGTCGTATAGTAGGTTGTCCTGAGGGGTAGTTCTAGGCACTGCCTCCGAGAAATAAGGTCCGTTAGCAGCCACTGCATATATATCGCCTGTAGTTTCGTCGTATTCCAGGAGTATAGCGGGTAAAGGCCTAGGCGCAGGGCCAGCCTTTACTACTCCTCCCTCTATTAAGGAATACTCAGATCCGTGACAAGGGCAGTGGAGTATGGTGGTCTGCGGGTTCAAGCCTGGGTTGTTCGGACTACTGGTTAACACTTGAGCTGGCAACTGGCAGCCTAAATGCACACATACAGCTGAGAATGCGCATATGGACTTGTTCGGACCTACGCCCTGGATCTGCTGAAAACCCTGGATCCTGAACTTATCATAGTAAGGATTCTGGAAGCTTACGTTCTTCTGTCCATTAAGAGCATTGAAGTCTATTAGGAAGCAAGGTTCGTCGGTTAGGGGGTAAGCGAAGAAGTAGACAGGGCAATTACTCTGGTTCTGAATGTCCTTTACGTTAGCTACCCTATACTTAGGGTATCCGAGCAAACCTGAAGAGTTGTTTGCGACTAAGTACTTCGTCGAGGAAGACTTTAGGCTAGTATAATAATATCCTGCGTAATCTAAGACCGGTGTGACGAGGGGAGCTATTGCTATAGCCCCACCCACTGCTAATGTCAACCTTAGGAAGTCTCTCCTATTCAGCTGAAATCACCAAGATTCAAGCGAATAGGAGAGTTTTTATCTTTTGTGTAAAGGTTCAAAAAGGTCTTGCACTCAGCTATGCTGATTGGACTACAACGTAAGGCGAACTGACGTTCTGGGAAGCCACCAAGTCCACCCACATTCCGCTCTGGGCGTGGCCTGCTATTCCACAAGCTAACCAATAGACACCAGCGGGTATGGAATCATAGACTCCAGAGGCGGATTGACCCCCAGAGGGACCTGAATATTGGTAATTAGACATGCTAGTCCCTACTTCCAATAATATCTTTCCGTCTCTAGATATATCGGGGCTGTCTGGGACTGCTGTGGTATTCTGAACTAGTACTAAGTTATGAGGGATACTTTGTTGGTTTATGAAGGTCAAGTTCAAGTTTGAACCAGCTGGGACGTATATAATCATGTGACCAAAGTTAGTGTTATTGAAGTTAAACGTAGGACCTGTAGTAGTCGTGACTAAGACAATATAGACTGTCTTAGTTGATGTATCGTACTTCAGAGGTATCTGAGAAGGACCCGTAGTCGCCGTGGTAGAGGAAGAGGAAGGAGAAGTTAGACTCTGATATTGCAGATATGCATATATCGAAGCACCTATTACAGCTACCGCAACTATTAGTGATACTATTATGGAGAAGATTGAGGAAACCGCCTTCATATCGAGATCGATGTGTCAAACTGAAGACAGCTTTTAAATGTTTTCCTAATCTAGAGTCCACTGTGTCCAACAATTTCGCTCACCTTATAGATTATACACGTTCGGAAGGCCTTTATCCAGACACACTCCCCTCGCTGGCGTTCCAAGGGAACTGCCCGTCCATTCCTGAGGTGCTTGAGGCCCCTGAAGGTCTGTTCAACCCCCCGAATGCGAAGTGACTGTGAGGAACTCCGAGGTTCGAAGGAATGCCGAGGTCCTCCGTCGTGGAGGACCTCCTTCACGACCAACACCTCGTTCCCCTCAGACAACGCCACCACGTCCAACCCAGTCCTTGTCTGAGTTAGCCTGACATCGCTACCTTCGTTCAGGTCCCTGACCACCCGAAACCAATGCAGCGGGCCGCGGACGAGCCTAACGCCCGTCTCGTCCACTGCGTACTCACCGCCCCAAGGGTGGAGTCGCCCTGGCCAACGCCCTCCAAGTGGACGCCCTCGGGCAACCTGGTGCTCCCGAGGCTGTGGTCCAGGTAATACGGCGCGACTGCTGAAGCGATCTCCTCCACGGGAGGCGTGGAGGAGATCCTTGAGGAAATAGAACGATGAGGAGGGCGGTGAGCCTCTGGAGTTTGGAAATCGTGCACCTTCAATGGAGGCCCACCGCCCGACTTAAATGCAAGAAGGCGAAATAGTTGGACACACTACTAGATGTGGATGTATTCATAGTGTGGTCAAATGTGGACAAAACGACCTCGTCAACTGAGAGTTCGTGAACTCGTGAGGGAAAGCCCTTAAGAGAGACCTAGCCTTTTTTATCTTCTCGGGGGGCTTGGGGGACGGAAGACCCTCGTAAGGGTGGGGATGCCCCCAATTTAAATACTTCTTTTTAAATATTCTATTAATGCCCGACGTGGAGTTCCGTTTCCGTGCTTACGCGGGCGAAAGTTGAGGGCGTTGAGGTAGTTGAAGATAGC
>Ga0079048_1000400_pt1 | contig 9883 bp, 7 predicted proteins | sample OSPB_host_MetaG_FD_76331 | JGI IMG/M metagenome (GOLD analysis project Ga0079048, IMG submission 76331) | Hot spring microbial mat communities from Yellowstone National Park, Wyoming, USA - OSPB_host_MetaG | ecosystem: Environmental > Aquatic > Thermal springs > Hot (42-90C) > Microbial mats ...
CATAACCAATGAGTGGCTAGGCATATATGCTAGGTATAATAGGCCTTCAATAGTTACTTTTCATGATATCTTTCTTCAAGGTCCTGGCAGCGAATATGCAAGGATGCTCCCCTCAGCACCAAAATTCTTGAGTAAAAGATTGGAGTGGTCTAAAATTTACCACCGGTTCGGAGATAGAAGCAAGAAAGCCTCAAAATATGCAGAGAAGATAATATGTGTCAGCGAGTTCACGAAGAAGAACATAGTTAATATATTGAACGTTAGAGCTGACAAAGCTGAAGTGGCATGCGGGTTAACGAGTGATCTTTATAGGCCGAGGAATAAGCAGGAGGCCAGGAAAAAGCTGGGTCTCCCCTTAAAAGAAAAGATAGTCCTAAGCGTTGGAGGGGAGGAGACTCCAGTTAAAAATATTCCTAACGTGATGAGAGCTTATAATATAGTTCAAAGGAAGTTAAACAATGTTTTGCTCGTTCACGTTGGAAGCTTGAGTAAAGAAACCTTATTTCTTATCGAGAAGTTACAGATTAAAGACAAATTGGTACAGATGAGGAACTTATTTGAGGAAGACTTGGCATTGGTGTATAATGCAAGCGATGTATTATGCTTCCCAGCCCTTTATGCAGGTTTCGGCATGCCCGTAGTCGAAGCTCTTGCTTCAGGATGCCCAGTAGTAGCCAGCAATTATGCTTCCCTTCCCGAGGTAGTTGGCGATGCCGGTTGCCTTGTTGATCCTCTCGACCCGAACCAGATAGCTGAAGCTATTGAGAATGTGCTAACTAATAACGAATTATGTGAAGACCTTGTTGAAAAGGGCTTTCAGAGAGTGAAAAAGTTCTTCTTACCAGATGTGTGGATGAAAAAGACAATGTTCATTTATAAAGAAGTTCTTGAAAAATAACAAGGTTAAATATATGAGTAAAAGGAAGGTTCAGATGATAGGCTTTGGGGAGTATTGGGAAGCTATGACTTATCTACTTAATAAGCTTGATTATTGAGTCTAGGGTATGAATCCACCTATAGATAAACCAAATCTTGTGAAATTAATGCGAAATCGCGCAAAGCAGAATGTAAAAGAGATATGGGATAAAGCATCTGAGATTGATCTCTTTGGATACCTAGGTCATGGTAAAGGATTAAACGAATTCGAATTAAGAAAACTAAGTTCGATTATTCTACGTAAATTAGGAGAAAAAGGAGACTTCCTTTTAAATGCTGGCTGTGGTATATGTTCTTACGATGTATACCTTTCTTCTCATTTTAAAGAGATTATTGCAATAGATGTCTCACCAAAGATTGCAAGAAAAGCAATTGAAAGAGTTAAGTCGTTTAATGTTAATAATATTGATCTGATAGTTGGCGATGCTAAATTTCTTCCATTAAGAGCTAAGACAATGGACGCTTGTATATCATTGGGCGTTATTAAACATATTCCTGAACAGCCTCATTCTACGCTAAATGCTCTTAAGGAGATCAATAGAGTAGTTAAAGGGGCAGTTTATATAAACGATCTTCCAAACTTATTATCGATCGATGGAATATTATATAAAATTGCAATAATGATTTGGACGAAAATTTTTGGTAAATTCACAACAGGTACTTATTACTATACTCCATATTACTTAAACCATATACTTCAAATAGCTGGTTGTAAACAAATAACATGGTATGGCTGTGGTTGGGCTTTTCCTCTTTCAACAATTTTACACTACCTACCACTTTTTAAAAGTATAGCAAGCAAGCTATATGTCAAACCTGTTTTTACGAATATAAAATCAGACAAACCATTGACTCGATACAGTTCTCTAGAAGTCTTATATCATGTTGTATAGAAAGATTAACGGTAGCATCAAGAGCAATTCATCAGTTCATATTTTCTCCCTCATAATCATAGTACTTTGCAATATAGTATCTTCCGCTCTGTGGCATTCAATGGCTATAGAGCTAGCATGCATGACTTTACAGACTAAATAGTTATGAACTTTAAGAATGTTTTGCTAGATGTTTTGCTTGGTTTTATTCTACCTTTAGTTATTGGCTTTTTAGTTATGTGGAAGTTATTCCTTACACCTGGTACAATATTTCATGGAGATTTAGAAATTCTCTTCTCTGTATCCTCACTACTTAGTGAGCTAAATTATGCTTGGATACCACAGGTTTCAAGTGGATGGGGGTATAACGCAGTCCCATGGATTCTTATATTAATGTTTGCCAAACTTTTTGGTCTTCCAAATGACCTTACGGTTAAGTTATGGGTACTTTTAAGTTTCGCATTATCTTCATTCTTCATTTACTTAACGTTGCGGCTCTTACTTCCTAAGAAAGAAAAACGCATGCATTATATTGCTTGCTTAATGGGATTGTTCACCTATATGTTTAATCAGGTAGTAATAAGTGAGCTTATAGTTCCTAATATGCTCCTCTCGTTTTCAGCTCTTCCTCTCTTTTCAATTTTGTTCGTAAGATTTATTCAACAAAAAAAATACAAAGATACACTAGAGTATATTGTAGGAATAGCCGTTATTTCAATGTTTTTATCTATATATCCTCCTCCATTGTTTTTTGCTATTTTTTTTGTAATTTTTTACTTTACGTATAGAACCTTAAAGTATAAGGCGACTCTGATTATTAAAGATTTAAGCAGAACTGCTTTGATGCTTTTCATATTTGTCTTATCAAACTCTTTCTGGATCATCCCAATGCTTTATACAATCTTGTACATTCCTGAGAGCATAGGTACCTTATATGCACAATCGCCTTTCTCTCTTCAAGAGCTCTACACAGCGTGGAATGCTGCACATGGCTGGAATACAATAAACTCTCTAGGTCTTATTGGCGGATTTGGATGGCCTTACAATCAGCAACCACCGAACATAATTTCAGCGTCACTTTCACTAGTACTACCAATTTTAGCATTTTTCTCTATACTCCTCTTTAAAAGGTTTGATTCTCTTACAAGGAAGTATATATTCTTTCATTCTATAGTATTCCTTTTTTTTATGACGTTTGCTGACAGGGATAAGCCATTTATAGATTTAGTTGCTGATCTTTCTTATTTAATCTGGTATAGTGGGTTGCCCTTAAAGTCTCAGTTATGGACATTAATAAAACAGCCAAGTCTCTTTCTACCAGTGATTCCCTACTTTTATGCATTCTTTATAGGCTTTATAGTTCTTATGATTTTAAGATCCTCCTCAAAAGCATGAAGACTATCGGAAAAGCAATATTAATAGTAGTTATGCTGAGCCTTATTATATTAGCAGCGTGGCCCTTTTCAGGCGATGTTTATGGTAGATTTAGACCAGCCCAGATCCCACCTGAATATTATGTTCTCAATTCATATTTTGAGAAAAATGAAGGTTTATACAGAGGGTGGTGGCTTCCAATCGACTATGGCTTTGTGTATTACCAATGGTCTGGATATTATCCTCCTAGCCATCCCTTCTTCACATCCGAACCTTGGGTACTTTGGGATTCGGATCTGGCCAGTTATTTATACATTTTTGGTATTTTAAACGGTGGAACTGATAGCATAGGAACTATTTTATCAAGCTTAGGTGTTAAATATGTCATACTCCGTACAGATATAAGTTCACAGCCACAAATCGGCTACTGGGACGAGCTCAGCAGAGCTCTAAGTGGACTTCAAAATCAGAAAGACCTTAAGCTTATATTTCATGACGGTTATCTTTATGTTTTTGAAGTTACCGAAGAACCTAAATATATTGCAGTTGGCCAGTTGGCACTTATTTTTGGTGGTTACCAAGTTGCTATGGATTTATACGAAACAAAACAATTAAACTCCACGAGTTATGAGTATGTATTTGCTCAGCAACTGAATGGAGAACAGCTTATCAATCTTATAAGGTATTCAAATCTTATAGCTTTTGGTCCGCACAATAATATTAATGAATCGGCCCTTCAATTGCTCGATAATGACTTCATTTATCCTTCCGGCTTATCTAACTGGAGTAGAATATCGGGTTCTGACTTCTATCCATATTACCTTAATCCTCTATCCATTCAGAAAAATTTAGCATTAGATTGGAGCGGTGATATACCGTTCGGTAATACTTTAGTAATAACCGATAATGAAGGAGCTTCCTTTGAAATTCCGATATTTGTTAATTCCTCTGGAGATTATGAAGTCTGGTTTAGACTTCTCAAAAGTCCATTAAGCGGCATGATAACAGTTAACATCCAAGGCAATCTTTACCATGTTAACACTACAGCTAATAAAGCTTATCTTTCTTGGGTCAAGGTGGCTAACTTATGGCTCAACAAAGGAAATCATACCATTCTTGTGACAAATTCTAAAGGCTTCAACGCGATCAATGTAATGTTGGTAGAGCCGAAAGTTAAGATTGACGAAGTCGTAAATAATTTTTATTCTATGATTAAAGATAAAACTGTTATTAAAGTTGATAGAGAATTTTATAAAATTCCTCTTCTTGTTGATCAGGAGGCATGGCCTAATGAATTTATCAATGGTAGCAGGCCCATGGGGTTAGAATGGATCGCTGACGGACGGTATATAGCTCAAATTTTCGTCCCAGATCGACCTGAAATAAGTGCAGTGGAATTATGGCTAGCACGCTACAATGCTACCGCGAACTTGCTTGTAGATTTGGTTCCCGTAGTTAATAGTGTACCTGATTTAAATCATATTCTTGCTGAAGCAAAGATCCCACCACAAAACGTAGGATACGTTGCGAGCGGTCCTGTTATGGTCAACCTAACTTATGAAAACTTAACAGTAGGGAAACCATATGCCATAGTCTTGAGACAAGAAAATAATAGTGGAACAAAATGGGGGGAAGGTGATAAGTTATACTTTGCCTATTTTACGCTTGGAGTGGATGCCTATCCTCCTGGATATCTCTTAATTAGCAATAACCAAGGAAAAAGTTGGTGTAAGTGTCATGGAAATCAAGATCTGCTTTTTAGAATTTATGTTAAAGGGAATCCAGAAAGAACTTACAATTTACTAGAGTCGCAATTTTATAAAATAAATATATATGTTTGGAATTCATCAAAAAATGAGTTTTACAGATTAAATAATTCTTTATATGTAAAAGGACAAACAACACACATCAAGCTGAACCAATACAATCCAGGTATTTATCAAGTTACGGTAAATTCATCAGAACCGTTTGTTTTATCTGTATCAGAGGAATATGATCCTTTATGGCAATTAAACATAGAAGGAGCGGAGCATCTTCCAGTGCTATCAACAATGAATGGCTACTATGTGAACAAGACTGGAGAATTTGTAATAATAGCCAAGTACGGTATGAATATACCTTTTGAAGTAGGCAGATGGCTCTCTTTGTTGTCCATAATTGGAATGATAATCTTGCTAGTGCTAATTAGGTTAAAGCCACTTAATAAATGGAGGAAATATCGCTATTCATTTCATATCCATATTTTTATTACACATTGGTTGTTCAAGAAGTTCAAACATAGTTAAAAGGTTGTAACACATAAAATGAAAAACGTTTATAGGAAAAGGAATAGTAATAATAACTCTCAATGACTTTTAAAATAAGCATTTTAATTTGTCTAAAACCTCTTCTTAACAACACTTAAATCAGGATGATGGACTTTAAAAGCATGGCTACAGGACTAGTGATCTAGATTCGAAGACATCTGTTCCAAATATTTATGGTAAAACTCGTATTCTATGATTTTCTAAGAATTAAAAGATTACTGGTAACTATAAGAATGTAGACTTATATTTATTTAAAAAAGTGTTATTCCTATCAATATCGATCATGGCTTCAAACTATAATGAACATGGTTCAAAGAGTAGGTGAGAAGGTAATACAGCTAAGGAATGCGATTTATGGCGTTAAACATCCGAAGAGAATCCTAGATTTCTGATTAAGGAGAGGAAACTAGCAAAGCTATTATGTTGCTCCGTAGATGAAGTCAAGTTTTATTTAAAGGAACTTGATGAGAGCGGGCTAATTCGTATGTTAGAGTCAGAGGTTAAGAAGTATAATTTCCCATTAGGCACAATGCTTACACCTTTGAGGGCGCCTATTCTTTACACAGTTGTGAGAGCATTAAAACCGTTGGTAATTGTCGAAACTGGCGTGGCTAGCGGAGTATCTACAACATTAATTTTGAATGCTCTTTCATTAAATTGTAGGGGACGCCTTTTCTCCATTGACATGCCCGATCTTGATCCTGGTGCTAGATTACCCTATGGGAAGGATGTAGGATGGCTTGTACCTTCCGATTTAAAGGAGAGATGGTATCTCATTCCAGGTCTATCAAGAGATAAGCTTAGACCTCTTCTTCAGGAACTAGGTTCAATAGATATATTCCTTCATGACAGTGAGCACAGCTATGAGAACATGATGTTCGAGTTTAAGATTGCATGGTTTTATCTAAGAAAGGGAGGGATTTTGTTAGCAGATGATATAACTGGTAATAACGCTTTCAGAGATTTCGTACAGATAAGTAAGCCAACCTATTGGACTACCTTCGGTGGTTTAGGAGCCATAAGAAAGTGATCCAGACTTGAATATAGATTACAATAAAATTTGGGAAGATTATGAAAGAGAGATATGGTTGTTAGACAGCTATAGGTTTCTAAAGTCATATAAGCTCCTCGAAGGAGAAAATATAGGTAAGCTACTTGGTATAGGTATCCTTGCTGGAAAGGAGCTTTTATCTCTACTTGAGAGAGGCTACGATTGCTATGGCATTGAACTTTCTGAGGCTTATAAAGTAGCTGAGAAGAGGGGAATAAAATGCATAAAGCATGATGTAAGCAAAGGGTTTCCGTTTAACGATGAATTTTTTGACGTGGTATGGACTGAGGAGGTGATTTAGCATCTATACGATACTGATTACTTCCTTAAGGAGGTCTACAGGGTATTGAAAAGTGGTGCATGTTTTATTTTATCAACCCAAATCTTGCATCATTGATCAATAGGTTTAGACTGCTCTTCGGACTGCAACCACGCTACGTTCAATTCAGCATCGAAGGGCCAGGGCATATCAGATATTACACTGCAGGAACACTTAAAAACAATTGATAAAGCATGGCTTCGTTGTAGAAAAGGTTATAGGAAACTTTCTAAGTTTTCCTGATTCGTTTCCTAAAAAGCCTTTAAGGAAATACATTTTAAGTCCTCTTGGCACAGTTTTCCCTACGCTTAGCGAAAACATCATAGTTAAGGCAAGAAAACCGAGGAGGTAAGTATAATTAAAGTTTTAGCTGCTCCAGCATGCTACCTCGTAAGCGATGAAACTGGTAGCGATTCAACTGCGATATACGAACTCATGTATTCGCTAAGTTTAAACCACAGCGTAAGTATTTATGCTATCGCTAATAAAGTTAGAGTACATAATCCTTTGCCCGAAAGAGTGAATCTAGCTGAGCTTAATGTGGATTATGGAGGAAGTCTGATCGAGGAAGCCATTTTCATTTTAAAGTATTATAGAATAGCGAAGAAGCTTATGCGAGAGAAAAAGTTTGACGTACTTCATCACATGTATCCTCCTATATTTGGAAACACATTCAATCCCTTAGTCGTATTTGATAAAGTTGACCTACCTTTCGTTTTAGGTCCTGCAATGTATAATGTTCCTCTACCTGCAGAGCTTGTGGAGGATCTTAAATTTATGAAGTGGGGCCATAGCTGGGGAGATTTAAAATCCAATCTTGAAGTTGCTAGAGATCAGATGTTAAGTAATTTCTTGTTGAAATTTAGAGATCTAATAATTCGTTGGTTCCACGAGACGGTGAATAGGGCTGAAGTCATAATAACTGTTAATAATTTCACTAGGAGAGCTTACGAGAAAATCACAAGTTCTAAGAAAATTAAGGTTATACCTTATGGTGTCAATTCAGAAAAATTTCCTTATAGTCCTACACCGAGAAATTATGATATCTTTACCCTTGGAGGCCTTTACAAGAGGAGAGGAGTACATTATCTCATCATGGCTATGCCTAAAATCATTAAGGAGTTTCCTGAGACAAGGTTGCATATAGCTGGGGATGGCCCTCAAAGAATATTTCTCTCTAGATTATCTGAGAAACTAGGCATTAGAAACAATGTGATATTTCACGGGCTTATTCCTCACACTAAGGTTGCTAGTCTTTATAAAGCATGTAGAGCGGTGGTTATTCCCACTTTGCATGAGTCCTTTGGTCTTGTCCTTCTCGAGGCTATGTCCTCTGGCCGTCCTGTTGTTGCTACCGATGCTGTTGGTCCCCGTGAAATAGTCGTTAACGGCAAAAACGGTTATGTGGTTCCGATGGGAGATCCTAATGCGTTAACAGAGGCGATATGCAAACTGTTAGGGGACTACGATCTTTCTTACAGAATGGGAGTGGATGGGAGACGTCTAGTAGAAGAGAAATATGACTGGAATATTATCGCCAGTCAATACTATGAAATTTATGAAAAGCTCGTTTACAGTTAATATAGTATGTTAGCGTAACTCTGAGATTCGCTAGGATGTTACTGTAAAGACTTAATTTATTAGGTAGTTAATTTAAAACAAGGTAATAATCAATGGAACGTCATGAAAAGAATTACTTTGAGAAGTATTACAAGGGATATAAATTTGAAAGTATACGTTTCTATGCATATAGAATGACTAGGGCTTTGGTCGAAATTCTTAAGCCTAAAAGGGTTTTAGATATTGGTTGTGCAAGAGGATTTCATGTTCTCTTTTTCAGGAAATTTGGGGTTGAGGCTTATGGAGTTGATATAAGTAGATATGCTATCGAAAGAACGCCAAAATCTGTAAAAGCGGTATTATTCGTAACAGACTGTGAACATGAAAATCTACCTTTTCCCGATGGATATTTTGACCTCGTAACCATGCTTGAAGTAATTGAGCATTTAAGTAACTATGACCATGCACTTAGTGAAGTTAATAGGGTTTTAAGTGATAGAGGAAAACTTTTCATAACAACCCCCCTTCCACCAGGAGAAAAAGATCCTACTCATGTTCATGTTTACAATAGATCTACATGGCTTAGCATATTCTATAAGCATGGCTTTCAGGAAACCACTGAATCTAAAAGTTTAGCTGCAGATGTATTGAAAAGATATCGACTTTATTTACCTCTCGTTATTAAGACATCAAAGGATGTAGGAAGAGCGTTGATGGAGATTATCTCCATAATAAGGCAAGAGAAAGGTCAAGTTTTTCTTTTAGTTAAGGCGGCTTCCCATGGAGGCAGACAGGACTTTAGCTTACATTAGGCCTTTTGGCAGACATACCTTGGGAATAAGTGTTAACGAGAAGTATAGCCCTTTCAAGAAGATTAAATACATAGGGGCCGATATCTTTCCTAAGGATTGGTCATGGTTAGGATTGAAGAAAGTTAAGCTTATACATGTCAAGGCTAGAAGACTTAGCTTTGTTAAAACTTTCTGGGCTGAGTTAATCGGATTGGAGCAACATTTAAGAGACGTGGACTTCATAGATACTGCCGAGCTATATACATCATTCAGCTATCAGTGCGCTAATGCCGCTAAAAAGCTTAATAAGCCTCTTGTAGCCTCCGTGATCGAAACTATACCTAAACACATATCTTCGCGCCTTCCGCCATGGTCTCTTTACACTAAATATGTGATGGAGCATGCAGACCTCTTAATAGCCTTAACTAATAAAGCTAAAGAGTATTTATTATCTATTGGAGCCGATGAGAATAAAGTTAGAGTTTTACGTCAAGGAGTTGATTTATACCGTTTTCATCCTCCTATGAATAGACCCGTTAGGGATGTGGTAAGAGTACTATTTGTTAGCGTTCTATCTGAGAGACGAGGGTTGCTCGAGCTTTTAAAGGCAACTAAGATGCTATGCGATAACGGTGAAAAAGTGGAATTGTGGCTTGTTGGTGATGGACCACTGA
>Ga0079048_1000403_pt1 | contig 9836 bp, 9 predicted proteins | sample OSPB_host_MetaG_FD_76331 | JGI IMG/M metagenome (GOLD analysis project Ga0079048, IMG submission 76331) | Hot spring microbial mat communities from Yellowstone National Park, Wyoming, USA - OSPB_host_MetaG | ecosystem: Environmental > Aquatic > Thermal springs > Hot (42-90C) > Microbial mats ...
GCCGGGACTAACGGCGCCGAGGACCGGCGGAGCCGACGCAGTGAGGCGCCGCGGGCATTAGGCGCCTTTCCTTCTCGCGGCCGCGCCTTACCAGCTACAACGCAGTCGGACTTGCCCGTCTCTGCTTCCTTTACGGACCTCCTCTGCTGAAGGGAGACGATAGGCTTATCAACCACAGGCTGGCTGAGGCCGTGGAGCTGGGGGCCAGGGCTGCTCTCAACATCAGCTGGGAGGGTCTGAGGCAGACCCAAAGCGGCCACGTCGCCGCCGATCTGATCATCTCGGAGGGCGACATCAAGGTGAAGTACGATGTATATCTGCGGAACGCGATCGTGCCTCAATTCGTGTCAACCGACCGCGGCCGCGCGGAGCTTGCGGCGCGCTTCCTGAGGCTTGCAGGCATCAGCACCGAGGTCGAGAGGATCGGCGGTAGAGGCCGCTACGCAGAGCTCGCAGACGCCATCGCGAGACGGCTCGCGGAGACAGGTAGCCAGTAGCCGCGCGGAGCCGTGGAGCGACGTAGGGAGATCTACTTCCTCGACGGGGTTCCGCAGGTGGGGACTCGGTATTACGGCATCGTGGATCAGGGCACCAACGTGGTCGAGGTGAGGCCCACGAGCCTCTGCCCGCTCAACTGCGTGTTTTGTTCCGTGGCGGCGGGCCCTCTGGAGGGCCGTAGATGGGCCGACTTCACGGTCAAGAAGGACGCCTTGGTGGACGCGCTCAAGGCGGTCGTGAGGTATAAGGGCGACGGCGTCGAGGTCCATATAGACGGCATGGGCGAGCCCGCCGTCTACAGCGACCTGGTCGACTTAGTCCAAGACGTGAAGTCGATCAGGGGGGTGTCGGTGGCGTCGATGCAGAGCCGCATGTTCACCCTGACCGAGAGGAGTGTGGAGGAGCTGGCCGAAGCCGGCTTGGACAGAATAAACCTCAGCCTAGACGCTGTGGATCCCCCGCTGGCGGCGAGGCTCGCCAACGCCGGCTACTACGACCCCCGGAGGGCCATGGCGCTGGCCGAATACGCGGTCCGCAACACCTCCATAGACGTCGTGGTCTCGCCTGTGTGGCTACCCGGCGTGAACGACGACCAGATGCCGAAAATAGCGAGGTGGGCGAAGGCCGCCGGCCTGGGCAAGAGGTGGCCCCCCGTGCTCATACAGAAATATATACCCCATAGAAGGGGCAGAAACCCCAGAGGCGTCAAGGCGGTCGACTGGGGCGCCTTCTGGAGCAGAATAAGGGCCTGGGAGGCCCAGCTGGGCATGAAGCTGGACTGGCGCGGGGAGAACCCGTTCGGCGTAGAGAGGAGGGCGGAGCTGCCGAAGCCGATCAAGGCTGGGCAGAGGATCAAGGTGAGGATAGTGGGGCGCGGCGTCTTCAGGAACGAATATCTAGCCGTGCCCAACAGGCTCGCGGACGACCCCCTGGTCGATCGCGCCGTGACCGTCATCTCGGAGAAGCCGCTGAAGCCCGGCGACGAGGCCGTAGTCAAGGTGTTCGAGGACGAGGACAACATCCTGATGGCCAGAGCCGAGGTGATCTTCCTCTGACGAAGCCCCGCGCGTGGGCGGACGCCGGCTCGCCCGGACCTGCGGTCAGGCGCGGAGCCGCGGCTATACGCGGACTGGGGCCTCGCCCCGGCTCTCAACCATGTGCCGCAAGGCCGGCGAGGGGTGGTCACGCTCCTCGAGGGCGGAGGTCAGAGCGCGAAGACGCCCTTCTCGTCGGCGAGCAGTATCACGGCGTCTCTCCTCTTGGCGAAGATGCCCGTGTCCACCACGCCCGGGATGGCCTTCAGCTCGTCCTCGAGCTCTGGGTACGCGGGACCGGGGGGGCTCCAGTCGAGGATGAAGTTGCCGTTGTCGGTGATCAAGGGCCCCAGCTTGCCGCCGGATCCGCAGGTCCTCAGCTCGGTCCTCCCGCCCCATCTCCTCTCAACGTCTCTGGCGACGAGCCTCCAGGCCGCCGGAAGGACCTCTATCGGGATAGGGCGGTTGCCGGGCAGCTTATCGACGAGCTTGTGCGCCTCGGCGATTATTACCAACGTAGCCGCCCTGTAGTCCACCACCTTCTCGCGGACCATCGCGCCGCCTCCCCCCTTCAGGAACATCCTATCCCTCGATATCTCGTCGGCTCCGTCCACAGCCAGATCTATGCGGTCGACGGCCCAGGGCTGCGCCAGATAGGGGCCGAGCCCCGCCTCCAGCGCCTTCAGCTCGCTGTCGACGCTGGTGGCGACGAGGATGACCCTCATGCCCCTCTCGGCGACCGCTCTGGCGAGCTCCTCTATGAAGGCCTTGGCCGTGGAGCCCGACCCAAGGCCGACGACCAGCCCGTCCCTCACGAACTCGACCGCCTTACGCGCCAGGAGCTCCTTCACGGCCGTAAAAAACCGCCGCCTTAAATACGAACAGGCGGGAGGCTAGGGGTAGGCCCCCTCCAGCGCCATCAAGCTCCTCAGAGCGTCCCTTATGCTCAATATGCCGACCACCCTATTGCCCTCCACCACGGGGATGTGCCGTATGTTGTGCTCTATCATCTTCTGCGCCGCCATGAACACCGACTCGTTGGGATAAGCCTTTATCAACTCCTTAGGCGCCAGCTTCTCCAAGGGGGTGTCGAGGCTTATCCCCTCGGCGACAGCCTTGACGAGATCCCTCTCGGTGAATATCCCCACGGGGTTACCCACGTCGTCGACCACGAGGACAGAGCCTATGTTGTACGCGTACATCTTGGATACTGCGCACCTTATCGCGTCGCGCGTGGTGCAGTAGACGACGCGGTCGCTCATGACGTTCTTGACCTCCATAGGAACCCCAATAACTCGCCATAATAAGTTTTATCATTATTATTGAGTTGACCAAAAAGGATAAGAGGAATAATGACCGTACACTCGTGCGAGTCGCCTTTGTCGACCTGAGCAGGGCCTCCGTGGAGGTCAGGGAGGTCGACGCGCAGGGCCCCGTCAGCCTCGGCCTCAAGGTGCACGAGGAGGCGGAGAGCTGGCGGCGCGACCCGCTGTCGCCCGAATCGCCGCTGGTGATAGGCATGGGCAGATTCGTCGGAGGCCGCCTCATGGGCGTCCACAGGATAGTGGCTGTGTTCAGGAGCCCCATGACCGGAGGGCTCCATTCGAGCGCGCTGGGTGGAGCCGCCTACAAGATGATGGGGGCCGGCATAGACGCCTACGTGATCACCGGCAGGGCGCCCGAGCCGGTGGCGTTGCTGGCCTCCCAGGAGGGCGTCAGGGTAGAGCCGGTGAAGTTGGTCTACGAGTACCAGGGGCTACGCGGCGTCTACGCCTTCACTAAATACCTCTACGAGTCCTATAGGGATTTCTTCCAGAGCAACAGCGCCCGGGCCGTCGTCGTGGGGCCCGCCGCGTGGCGGACCTACAACGGCGCCCTTGCCTCGATGGACCTAACCCCTAAGGGCGAGCTCTCCAAAGGCGCCGAGGATTTCGCCGCAAGGGGAGGGCCTGGCACGGCGGCCGCGCAAGGCCACAACCTGGCGGCCCTGATAGCCGGCGGCAAGGCTAAGGCGCGGCATCAAGCCGTCGCCGACATACACAGGATAGACGAGGTGGTCAAGGTGAAGCTCAAGAAGGGCTACCTAGAGGCGTTGCAGGAGAAGACCGTGAAGTACCGCTACGACCCGGGCCTCGGCACCGGCGGCACCTTCGGCGTCAACTACGTCCACTACAGAGACCTCGTCCCGCTGTTCGGATATAAATCGATATATATGGATAGAGACGAGAGGATTAGACACGCCGACGCGGTCCTCAGGCTGTTCTGGAAGCCGTTCAACGAGCTGGTCTTCGAGAAGGCCCGGAGCTGGTACAACTGCGGCGAGCCTTGCCCCGTCACGTGCAAGAAGGTCTGGCAGGGGAAGAAGGTCGACTACGAGCCGTTCCACGCCATGGGCCCCTTCATAGGGGTCTACACCTTTGAGGATTCGGTTAAGCTAGTCGACGAGATCGACGCCTACGGCCTAGACGCCATAGAGATAGGACACGTAACCGCCTGGCTCTTCGACGCCGTCGAACACGGGCTCTTGAGGTCCGAGGAGGTGGGGATAGAGGACGCGCCTGTTTTCAACCCGTACAGATTCAAGCCGGAGATCGACTCCAAGAAGAACGCCAGACTGGCCGGCGAGCTCCTGAGGACGTTCGTCGAGGGCGGCAGCGAGGTGGTCGAGGAGGTCGCGAGGCTGGGCATTAGGAAGGCGGCGAAGGCCCTAGAGGCGAAATACGCAGACAGAGTGGCCAAGGTCGGCGTCAGGTTCAGAGACCTGGCCGTCTACGTCGCGTATGGGGACGAGGGCTACATGACCCCCAACTTCTACTGGGCGCCCGGCATGGTGGCTCCCATGTATGTACAGGGCAAGTACTGGACCAACTACAACCCCACCTTCATGCCTCCCGAGGAGTTCGCCAAGACCGCGTACGACCGCGCCGTGATGGAGTCGTTGGTGGAGGACGCAGGCATGTGCAGATTCCACAGAGGCTGGGCGGAGCCCGTATTGGAGGACCTCTTCAAGCTGGTCGGCGTCAATATGGACAAAGGCCTCTATAGGAGATTCGCCGAATATTCGATCAGGGCAGGCGCAGATCCCAGGCCTTGGGAGAGCAGAAGGGCTATGGACGTGGTGTCGACAATGGCCAGGGAGCTGGGGGCGAAGGATTGGAAGTTCGACGCCTACGAGACCTATTTGGAGTGGTGGCGTCGCTATAAGGAAGCACTGGACAAGATCCTAGGTATAACCATATTATAGCAGTCCACCATCAATTTAATGAGATAAATACTTTAAAGTCGCTTGAAAACACAAGTTTATGAGGTATGTATACTCGAACAGCGTTGCATCTGGCGTCGCCTTGGGCGGAATAGGCGCTGGGTCTGTGGAAATAAGGGCGGATGGGCTCCTCCACGACTGGCTCATCTTCAACAACGGTCCGTGGACCACGGTGGATGCCCACAGAAATCGCTACCCCCTGAACGAGAGGAGCTTCCTCCTCGCCGTGAGGGTCGACGACGGAGAGAAAGTGTTCGTGAGGCAACTTCAGTCCGCCGGCTACATGCTGGGCGGCGATCCCTATAGGGCCCCCTGGCTTAAGCCGGTCAAGGAGATAGAATACCGCGGAGAGCCGCCGCTGGCCTTGCTCAAATACGTCGACGATCTGCCGGTGGAGGCCGAGGCCGTGTTCCTCTCGCCGTTTATCCCAGGCGACCTTAAGGACTCGGCCCTGCCCGTCTTGATCGTCGCCGTCAAGGTCAGGAACCGCGGCGCCAAGCCGTTGGACGTGTCGCTATGGGCTATGTTGAGGTCTCCCTTCGGCAGGGCGGTGGCCAGGGCTAGGGGGAACGCGGTGGTCTTACGGGACGGCGGCGAGCCCGGCGACAGCCCGCTTCGCGACGGCTCCATGGCCTTGGCCGCCAAGGCCGGAGAAGTGCACGTAGCCATATTGAGGGCGCCGGGATACGAGGACTACGGATTCCAGCGATACGACAACGCCCTCGAGATGTTGCAAGCCTGGATAGACTTCAGGAGGGAGGGCAAGGTCAAGGGGCCTCCTGCGCGTTCGGGTGACGGCCTCTGGGCCGTCCTCACGACGCCTCTCAAGCTGGCGCCCTCGGAGGAGAGAGACGTCGTCTTCGTGTTGGCCTGGTTCTTCCCCAACCACGTGGACCAATTCGGCGAGAGGCTCGGCCACTACTACGAGAACTTCTTCGCAGATGCGGACTCGGCGGCTCAGTACGTGCTCGACAACTTAGAGCGCCTTTACGGGAAGACCAAGGAGTTCCACGACGCCCTGTACGAGGCCAAGGGAATCGACGGGTGGGTGGCCGACTTGGTGGCCTCCCAGCTGAGCACCTTGGTCAAGATAAGCTGGCTCACCAAGGACGGCAGATTCGCCCTATGGGAGGGCCTAGGCGATAAATACTACGGAGGTCCCGAGCACAACGCCTTCAATACGATGGACGTGATGGCGTACGCAATGCCGGCGTTGATCTCGCTCTTCCCCGAGCTGGCCGCCAAGTACCTCGTCCAACACTCGGCCTTCGCCTTGAGGCGGGGGACCCCCGACTGGGTCATCTACGCCTTGTCTATCCCCGAGAATAGGCGCGAGTTCGAGAAAACGCTTGAGAGGGAACCCTATCTGGCGCTCGACTGGCAGAGGCTGGTCGAGACCGTCTCGAGGATCGTGGAGAGGACCGGGAAGGATCCGGCAGGCCGCATAGCCCATTTCTTCGATAAATCCATCAAGGGCGTCGACGGCTACCACATGTTGGACCTCATGCCCGACTACATCTTGATGGCGTACGCAACCGCTAAGTGGACCGGCAACGTCGAGCTTTTGAGGAATCTGTGGGACGTCTTGAACGGCGCGGTGGAGAGCACCGTGAAGGCGCAGAGCGTGGAGGGGCTGCCCTACCATACAACCCCCGCCGGGATCGAGTGGATGAGGGCGGTGCAGGCGCTCTTCAAGGAGTCCTCCTCGCAAGTCATGTCAGCGGCGCTTCAGCTGTTGAGCCAGAGGGCTGTCCTCATGGGGTTCCAGACCTTCGACACCTGGGCCTTCTACGGCGTCTCGTCGTACGTCCTATTCCTCTGGGCCGCCGCCCTCAAGGCCATGGCGGAGGGCGCGAGGACGGTGGGCAGAGACCCCGGCAAGTACGTGGACTTGCTGCGGAGGGCTGGCGAGGGTCTGGAGAAGCTGTGGAACGGCGAATATTTCGACCTCTGGTGGGACCCGGTCACTGGCGAGAGGGATAGGGCGTCCATGGCCGCGCAGGTGTTCGGACAGCTGTTGGCCCACGTGGCCGACTTGGGCTATTTGGTGGATAGGCAGAGGGTGGCCTCGGCGCTGAGGGCTGTGGCCAGGCGTAACCTGGCCCCCGACGAGGGGCTCATAAACGGGATCTACCCGAGCGGCCGTAGGCCCTCCTTCGTCGGTCCGACGCTCTACGAGAACTTCACGCGGGGTCCCTACCTGCCGACGTGGCATATGGATACCCCGTGGAGCGGCGTGGAGTTCGCCGTGGCGGGCCACATGCTCTACGAGGGACTCGTCGAGGAGGGAATTGCCGTGCTTAAGGCCTTGCACGAGCGCTACGGGCGGGGAGGTCATTACTGGAACCACGTGGAGTGGGGAGCCCACTACATGCGTCCGCTCTCAGCGTGGATGGTCGTGATGGGGGCGTGGGGGCTTAAGTACGACGGATTCGCCAGGAGGCTGACGTTGAGGCCTGCGGTGGTTCCGCTTAAATGGGTCCTCGCAGTTGGCGGCAGTTGGGGAGTTCTGGACTGGTCCAGCGACGGCGCGAGGCTGGAGCTGGCGCACGGCGCCTTGAAGATCGCCTCGTTGAGGCTGCCCAATAGGCCCGTCTCCATCAAATTGGACGGCAAGCCTCTGTCGTTCGAGGTGGCCGAGGCGGACGGCTACTACGAGGCCCGACTGGCCCAGGAGGTCCAGCTGGAGCCCGGCCACGCGTTGGAGGTGGGCTTTTAGGCGCTGTTCCGTCAATTGGCAATAGTTTAGACGTTTAAATCCGTATTCGTAAAGGATAGTTAAATATTTATTACGGTGATATCGTCATGTCGTGATAGAGATAAGGTTCCACGGACGCGGCGGCCAGGGAATGGTCACCGCCTCGCAGGTCCTGGCGACCGCCGCGATTATGGAGGGCAAATACGCTCAAGCTTTCCCCGAGTTCGGCCCCGAGAGGCGCGGAGCTCCCGTCAAGGCGTATCTACGCATCGACGATAGGCCCATCTACAAACGCGAGCCGGTCGTGGAGCCCGACGTGGTGGTAGTCGGCGACCAGTCGCTGTTCGTCTCGGAGAACCCCCTGGAGGGTATCAAGGGGAACGGCATCTTGGTCGTGAACGGGGCCTATAAGGCGCCTGTCAAGACCTACTACGTCGACGCCACGTCCCTCGCCTTGAAGTTGCTGGGAAAGGCCATAGTGAACACGGCCATGATAGGCGCCGTGGTCAAGGCAACCGGCGTGGTCGGCCTCGAGACGGCCCTCGCCGCCCTGAACAAGTACTTCTCGGGGAAGATATACGAACTGAACGCGCAGTTGGTCAAGGTAGCGTTTGATCAGACCAAGGAGCTATGAGCCTCCCCAAGGTGCACGAGATACCCATAGGAGGCATAATAACCGAGCCGGGCTCGTCGCGCAGAAACCTCACAGGCGGCTGGCGCAGTCTAAAGCCCATAATCCACGACGATAGATGCATCCGCTGCAGAATATGCTGGATGTACTGCCCCGAGGGTACTATAAAGGAAACCAAGGGAGAATTCGTAGTAAAAGGACGTAAATATCAATATAAATACGAAATAGACTATAACTATTGCAAGGGATGCGGCATATGCGCCCACGAATGCCCCACCAAGGCAATCGAGATGGTGCCGGAGGCATGACCGCCGCTGCCGCCATTCAGAAGGCCAAGGCCGCGCTGGCGCTCACCAGCAACTACGCGGTAGCCTACGCCGTCAAGGCCGCCGATGTGGATGTGGTGGCGGTCTACCCCATCACGCCGCAGACGACCATCGTGGAGAAGATAGCCGAGTTCGTCGACGACGGCGAGCTCAACGCCGATTTGATACACGTGGAGTCGGAGCACTCGGCCATGTCGGCCGTGGTGGGCGCCGCCGCGGCGGGGGCCAGGGTCTTCACCGCAACCAGCAGCCAAGGCCTCGAGCTGATGCACGAGGTCCTCCACATAGCGTCGGGCCTCCGCCTGCCCGTAGTGATGGCCGTGCCGGCCCGCGCCATCTCTGCCCCCATAAGCATACACGGCGACTACAGCGACGTGATGAACACGAGGGATACGGGGTGGATAACCTATATAGCGTCATCGGCGCAGGAGGTCTACGACACGGTGATACAGGCCTATAAGGTCGCCGAGACGACGCTGTTGCCCGTCATGGTGTCCTACGACGGCTTCCTGATGTCCCACACGACCGAGCCGGTGGAGCTCAACGACGAGGAGGCGGTTAGGCGCTTCCTCCCCAGAAGGGAGAGGCCCAACGTCCTGAGGCCCGAGAAGCCGATCACCATGGGCGCCTTCGCCATGCCCGACTGGTACTACGAGATCAAATACCAGGTCCAGGAGGCGCTTGCCAGCTCGCTCAAAACGATCGAGGAGGTGGACGCCGAGTATGGAAAGGCCTTCGGCAGGAGTTATGGAATAATCCAGACCTACAGGATGGAGGACGCAGACTACGCCGTGATAGCGTACGGCGGAGCCGCCTTCGGCAACGCCCGCGAGGCTGTAGACGTGGCCAGGGAGAGGGGCATAAGGGCTGGCGCCATAAGGCTACGAGTATGGAGGCCCTTCCCCGCCGACCGTCTGCTGAAGCAGCTGGCCGGAGTCAAGGCGTTCGCCGTAATCGATAGGGCGATCGCCTTCGGCTCTCCGGGAGGAGGGCCCGCCTTCATCGATGTGGCAACCGCGCTCTATATGGGCGGCATGGACGTGCCGGGCCTCTCGGTGATACACGGCATAGGTCAGAGGTCCATGTACGTCGAGGACTTCGTGAAGATATTCGAGATGTTGAAGGACGGCGAAAGGAATAAAGTAGTATACATGGGGCTGAGGCTATGAAGGTCATATACAAGGCGATCTGGGATCTGCCGGTCGAGGAGCTCTTCGCCTCCGGCCACCGCGCCTGCGCCGGCTGCGGGCCCGCCATAGCCATGAGGTGGATCACCAAGACCGCCGGGCCCAACACCATAGTGGTCAATGCCACGGGCTGCATGGAGGTCACGACGACGCAGTACCCCGAGACCGCTTGGATGGTGCCCTACCTCCACGTAGCGTTC
>Ga0079048_1000404_pt1 | contig 9814 bp, 5 predicted proteins | sample OSPB_host_MetaG_FD_76331 | JGI IMG/M metagenome (GOLD analysis project Ga0079048, IMG submission 76331) | Hot spring microbial mat communities from Yellowstone National Park, Wyoming, USA - OSPB_host_MetaG | ecosystem: Environmental > Aquatic > Thermal springs > Hot (42-90C) > Microbial mats ...
AAGCCGGAGTTGCGGAAATAACGGGCATTCCTTGCTTTCAATTCCTCATTAAAGGATACTCAGATAATTATAAAACAGCTTCTTCCCGTTTACAACTTTCAATTCCTCATTAAAGGATACCTCGCGCGATAAATGCAATCCAAAACACTAGTAGTAGTGCTTTCAATTCCTCATTAAAGGATACATAGAAAACCAAAAGCGGAATTTGTAGCAAAAATAACGCTTTCAATTCCTCATTAAAGGATACCTGGAAAGAGTAATTGCACCACTGGAGGTAAATTGGGTACTTTCAATTCCTCATTAAAGGATACGAGCCTAACGACGAGATGGCTAACTTCTCCGCTACCTTTCAATTCCTCATTAAAGGATACCGTTCATAATAGCGCTACCCTTGAAGTCGTATATTTGTCTTTCAATTCCTCATTAAAGGATACAAGCAACCCTGTCTGCGGTGTCTGTGAGCTGGAAGTGGTACTTTCAATTCCTCATTAAAGGATACCTTCTCGGCTGGCAGAAGAGGACGCAGGCGCCCTTTGGACTTTCAATTCCTCATTAAAGGATACGTGAGGATCATCGCCCTCTCGGCCACGCTCAACGAAGCTTTCAATTCCTCATTAAAGGATACATACCCGAAAAAATACTAAAATCAAAACTCTATCATGAACTTTCAATTCCTCATTAAAGGATACAAGAAACGTTTTCAGGCTGTATTCGACGACATTGAAAAACTTTCAATTCCTCATTAAAGGATACTGACACGGATAATTGGGTAGGCAAAAAGATAGTAATCACTTTCAATTCCTCATTAAAGGATACACAATGGTCACACATTTGTTTTCACCTAACCAGCATAGTCTTTCAATTCCTCATTAAAGGATACTGGCGACAGCAACTTGCCTTCCACCTGGTGTGACAACTTTCAATTCCTCATTAAAGGATACACTTCTGGTTGCTCTTCTTGTTGTTCACTGGTTGCTCTTTCAATTCCTCATTAAAGGATACGTGAATAATGATGGTGAAAAGAAGAGCTAGGCAACGTCACTTTCAATTCCTCATTAAAGGATACAATCGCAGGCGGTTTAGGTGCAGGCGTTCAAAAAGCCACCTTTCAATTCCTCATTAAAGGATACCGTAAGCTTTAACTAGTTGTGGAGCGTAGTTTCTCATGCTTTCAATTCCTCATTAAAGGATACCGACATTTCCATATGGGTCATAGAGTTGGCCTGTGGACTTTCAATTCCTCATTAAAGGATACTTGAATACAGCATATACTTCTCAGCACCAGCCTCACTTTCAATTCCTCATTAAAGGATACTTAGGTGGAGCTGTGTCTACTTTCAAACCAGAAAAAGCCTTTCAATTCCTCATTAAAGGATACTGAAAAATTTGAAAAAGGTGGGGCAAATGTTGAAAACTTTCAATTCCTCATTAAAGGATACAGGAACAAGGGGAACAAGAGCAACCACAAGTAGAAAAAACTTTCAATTCCTCATTAAAGGATACAAACAACCAAATGAGTAGTGAAGAGGAACAAGGGGAACACTTTCAATTCCTCATTAAAGGATACCCTGCTTTAACATATACTTTACCCCCACCTAGACCAGCTTTCAATTCCTCATTAAAGGATACGTGGTGCTTGCCGTAGTAGAATGGCTGAAATTTTGGCTTTCAATTCCTCATTAAAGGATACCATAACCACCCAACCCGCGGTAAACTAGTCGTTTAGCCTCTTTCAATTCCTCATTAAAGGATACCAATGACGAAAATGAAGCGCGAACAAGTGTTAGTTTCTTTCAATTCCTCATTAAAGGATACGCGCGCGCACACGCAGGAAGAACAGGTGAAGAAAAGCTTTCAATTCCTCATTAAAGGATACTAGAGCTTCCGAAAAGAGAGGTTATAATGCAGAGGACTTTCAATTCCTCATTAAAGGATACCGTTTGACGACACACATGCCGAATACGCATATGCAATCTTTCAATTCCTCATTAAAGGATACAAGGTGGATAACAGGGCGACGCAGAAGGAGGCCCGGATTCGCTTTCAATTCCTCATTAAAGGATACCTTTCATCTTCCTCACACACCGAACACTCCCCATCACTTTCAATTCCTCATTAAAGGATACCTTATTGTGAAGGGGAACTTGGTTTTTGCTAGGAAAGCTTTCAATTCCTCATTAAAGGATACTTTTGCTTTACTTTTCTCTTTTCTTTTAGCTTTTTTCGCTTTCAATTCCTCATTAAAGGATACTTTTGCTTTACTTTTCTCTTTTCTTTTAGCTTTTTTCGCTTTCAATTCCTCATTAAAGGATACCATACTCACAATAAAATGAGCCGTGTGAACCTCGTCGGGAACTTTCAATTCCTCATTAAAGGATACCATTCTGGAAATCAAGAACACGCTCGCTAAGATTGACTTTCAATTCCTCATTAAAGGATACTGAAGTGGTATACCTCACACTTTGACGGGCAACTTGGCTTTCAATTCCTCATTAAAGGATACCCGCTTCATCGTGGTATGCGTGGGCTCTTGTGCCAATCTCCTTTCAATTCCTCATTAAAGGATACTCAAGAGGGACATATACTCATTCATGCACCCTTGTATCTTTCAATTCCTCATTAAAGGATACTTGTTGTGTTTTTCTAGTGTTTAAGAACCACAATATTACTTTCAATTCCTCATTAAAGGATACCTTAAACGCAAAGCCCAATTCACAATTAAAGAAAGTCTTTCAATTCCTCATTAAAGGATACGCCCGAAGGGAAAGGGGACTGACACCCTAGGGCATCGCTTTCAATTCCTCATTAAAGGATACGTGTGTTTGTTTATGAAGTCATAACCCACCAAGCTTTCCTTTCAATTCCTCATTAAAGGATACCATAATAGCCTATGGGAATCAGGGTATATCCGAACTTGTTGCTTTCAATTCCTCATTAAAGGATACAAGCTTGAGGAATGGTTACAAGCCACAATTTCGAGTTATATTCTTTCAATTCCTCATTAAAGGATACTCTGAAATGCTGAAACCTCAGCGTCAAGCAATTTTCTTTCAATTCCTCATTAAAGGATACTTATTGCACAAAGCGCACCTTACGACGTGTTGCCTTTCAACTTTCAATTCCTCATTAAAGGATACGGAAGGCAAGTTGCTGTCGCCACTGGACGTAGGGTTGCTTTCAATTCCTCATTAAAGGATACACGGGCAATCAGCTGAACACTAGTGTGTTGGCGGGTTCACTTTCAATTCCTCATTAAAGGATACTGTGAATGAGGGTGAAATCAATGTAAACGCGGATAACACTTTCAATTCCTCATTAAAGGATACACCACAAGCACGGGTATAACTTCTACTTCTGAAAGTGTTAACTTTCAATTCCTCATTAAAGGATACTTGAGGAACTTGTGAGCAACGTAACCGACCAACGCTCTTTCAATTCCTCATTAAAGGATACCTATTTAATTGATAAAAATATTTGAAAATTTTTCATATTACTTTCAATTCCTCATTAAAGGATACGGGCGTAATTGGTAGCTTAACAACCTCACAGACGTCGCTTTCAATTCCTCATTAAAGGATACCTGTGAGCGATCATACGAGCTACCACAAAAAACGCCGTGCTTTCAATTCCTCATTAAAGGATACCAGGAACTCTAATATGGCTTTTCGGAACACCAACACCTTTCAATTCCTCATTAAAGGATACGCACGATGTAAAAGACCTGGTTTATGCTGGAATAGTGCCTTTCAATTCCTCATTAAAGGATACATGAAGAAAAGGCGGTGTCAAAAAAGTGTCACTCTTTCACTTTCAATTCCTCATTAAAGGATACAAGGGCTTAAATATTGGGTATTTAAACTTTTTGCAAACTTTCAATTCCTCATTAAAGGATACGCGATAGCTTACATCCAGCTCAAAAGAAAGCATAGTTACACTTTCAATTCCTCATTAAAGGATACCAAACCAAACAATGCCACAGGCAACAGTTACCGCAGACTTTCAATTCCTCATTAAAGGATACTCGACGTACGGTTTGGGTTGCCAACCCCTAGTACAATTAACTTTCAATTCCTCATTAAAGGATACCGGCCTGAGCCTCGGCTCCTTCACAGTCGGCTTAAAGACTTTCAATTCCTCATTAAAGGATACCCGCGGATTCTAGAGGAAGCTGTCAGGTCCTGGTTCTTTCAATTCCTCATTAAAGGATACTTTTCCTGCCATTCGACTGATTTAATTATACGAACCCATCTTTCAATTCCTCATTAAAGGATACGGATATCGAAGAGAAACGCCCGCTTGAGGCAACTCTCAACTTTCAATTCCTCATTAAAGGATACCCCTTACCTACGAGGAGCTAAGAAAGATAGACATTAAGGGCTTTCAATTCCTCATTAAAGGATACAATGCTTGGAAACGACTAAATGCTCAAAATGTAAGCTTTCAATTCCTCATTAAAGGATACAAAGTTCGAAAGGACAAAGTGGAACTTGTGTCTTCGTGAACTTTCAATTCCTCATTAAAGGATACTATGTGCCGTCAAGCACAACTTGTGGATAACTAAATTTACTTTCAATTCCTCATTAAAGGATACCTTTAGACAAAAAGATTGTAATCCAGAGCCATATCAGACTTTCAATTCCTCATTAAAGGATACTCAAACTACCGATTACACCAGCGTAAACTTCTGCGCTTTCAATTCCTCATTAAAGGATACCAAAAGTTACGATGAAGATTTTTTAACATGTTTTTTGTAACTTTCAATTCCTCATTAAAGGATACCGGCAATTTTGACGGATGAGGGTGCTGGTGATGAGTAGACTTTCAATTCCTCATTAAAGGATACATTTCGTGTCAGGGTTCAACACCGACGGCTGAGGCACTCTTTCAATTCCTCATTAAAGGATACCAAACCCCTAGAGGTCATGATGAGAGAAATCACTATTAGCTTTCAATTCCTCATTAAAGGATACCGCAAAATACGTGTCCGAACACTGTCCCAACTGCCGCTTTCAATTCCTCATTAAAGGATACGTGTCGACGTTCGTTTTGGGTTAGGTGATTAGAATGGCAGCTTTCAATTCCTCATTAAAGGATACATGAAGAAAAGGCGGTGTCAAAAAAGTGTCACTCTTTCACTTTCAATTCCTCATTAAAGGATACAAGAGTAAAGTAGACGTTATACCGCTTGGCTCAGAGAGAACTTTCAATTCCTCATTAAAGGATACCATGGTGGGAGTATGAGCTCTACTCGGAGTTTGACCTTTCAATTCCTCATTAAAGGATACTGTTGCTGGTCACCGATGGTCAACCTACAGACCTTAGCTTTCAATTCCTCATTAAAGGATACATTGTGAGCGATTGAGCCGTAAAGATGTCATTAAGCCTTTCAATTCCTCATTAAAGGATACTTAGGTATGATATGGTAAGACATCCCCTATTTATACTTTCAATTCCTCATTAAAGGATACGGGATATCGACCAAAACATGTCCGCACGTGAAGGAACCTTTCAATTCCTCATTAAAGGATACACGTCGAAGCAACGGTTCGCTGAACTCCCGCATATCGTTCTTTCAATTCCTCATTAAAGGATACAAAAGTATGGCATGATTAGGGCTTTAGTGATGAGAGCAACTTTCAATTCCTCATTAAAGGATACAGAAGCTTCAGCGTAAGCTGTAGATTTAGCCCCCTAACTTTCAATTCCTCATTAAAGGATACTAATACGAGGTTACACAAAGAGCTGTACAGGGACATCTTTCAATTCCTCATTAAAGGATACGCGACTTTGACGGTGCCGACACACCTATCGAACTTTCTTTCAATTCCTCATTAAAGGATACTTGAGTACCTCGCCCCACGTTTTACATTGCTGGAGCCTTTCAATTCCTCATTAAAGGATACATACCCACCTATACCCAAAGCTCCGAGAACGCCAACCACAGCTTTCAATTCCTCATTAAAGGATACGGATGAACGAGAAGCGAAAGAAATCATAACGTTGCTGCTTTCAATTCCTCATTAAAGGATACCTGTAGGTGCGGGTTCGAATTCTAGTTCTGTAGCTATAATCTTTCAATTCCTCATTAAAGGATACCGTAACAACAAACGTGTAAATATTATTGTGCTGACCGTACTTTCAATTCCTCATTAAAGGATACCAGCATCAGCTTCCATTGCTGTGGTAGCCTCAGAGAGCAACTTTCAATTCCTCATTAAAGGATACGGGTAGGTTATAATCGAGCTATGAAACGGTTTAAAACTTTCAATTCCTCATTAAAGGATACATGACAGGAATATCTAGTCCACCAGTTCCTTTGAAATTCTTTCAATTCCTCATTAAAGGATACAGGGTTCTTGTGGACTCCTGACGGATTGACATATAGAATCTTTCAATTCCTCATTAAAGGATACTTGAATAGTCTGTTTGCTTACAAAGTAGACACTGTCGTCTTTCAATTCCTCATTAAAGGATACTGTTTTCGAAAGGTGGTTTGGAATTGTGAATTACTCTTTCAATTCCTCATTAAAGGATACCTAACTCTTGTAATGTTGGATTTTTTGTAGTTTGAAACTTTCAATTCCTCATTAAAGGATACTGGCTATTGCTCCACAGTTTTCGAGCTTGAGCGAATCTTTCAATTCCTCATTAAAGGATACCAGCTTTTGCAGACTACATAAGCAGCGGTACGAACTTCACCTTTCAATTCCTCATTAAAGGATACACGTATTGATGCCTACTATGCTGAAATACAACCGCACTTTCAATTCCTCATTAAAGGATACTCGGCTATTTGCTGTGCCGTGAGGTTTGTGGCTGGTACCCCTTTCAATTCCTCATTAAAGGATACTGTTTGTGTAGAGGCAATACACCACGAACAAGTGACTCCTTTCAATTCCTCATTAAAGGATACACACTTCAAAGTAAAAACACACATGGTTTCCAAAACCACCTTTCAATTCCTCATTAAAGGATACCCCCACACTACGAGGAAGTGGCGCCATTGTGGGGTATGACTTTCAATTCCTCATTAAAGGATACTGTATGAGTCACTTCGTTTTCCAGACCAAAGACGTGACTTTCAATTCCTCATTAAAGGATACTGGTTGAACAATGAGACTTTTGCAGGCTTGTAAAGGTCTTTCAATTCCTCATTAAAGGATACGGAAATCACTTCATCGTAAGTGAGAGAGCGGTCTATGTCGTCTTTCAATTCCTCATTAAAGGATACCGTTCGTTGATCTTTAGGCACTCTTTGCCTTCGCCGCGATCTTTCAATTCCTCATTAAAGGATACCTGGCTTTTACACGCAGCAAGTGCAAAACGCAGCTTCTTTCAATTCCTCATTAAAGGATACCTGTATGTTCGCCTGTGAACCTGCTACGCCTCTTGGTGGCCTTTCAATTCCTCATTAAAGGATACTTGTACGTAATAGGCACAGCTTCGAGTGACACAGTTGCTTTCAATTCCTCATTAAAGGATACAGAACGAAGAAACTAGCAACGATTCAAGTAACGATTCAAGCTTTCAATTCCTCATTAAAGGATACGAACAAGTTAAGCACGAAAACGTTATCAACAAAATAGCTTTCAATTCCTCATTAAAGGATACCAACCCTCGATTTTTGCTCACCACTTTTCACCTCATCACTTCTTTCAATTCCTCATTAAAGGATACGGAACAAGAAAAAGTAACTCCTAAGTTTGAAAAAGGGAACTTTCAATTCCTCATTAAAGGATACGTCATTAATATTCAAAAAGAACGTGCCTGTCTTCTTTACTTTCAATTCCTCATTAAAGGATACAAAAAAGCGCTTGAAGAGTTTGCGCGGCGGCTCAGGGACTTTCAATTCCTCATTAAAGGATACGTGATAAACAATGAGTGATAGCTATTGGGGTTATTGCTTTCAATTCCTCATTAAAGGATACCAACGCGATAAGTGATTTGTGTGTCAAACTGCCCCAATCGCTTTCAATTCCTCATTAAAGGATACTTCAGTTCGCGGGTCAGGTGGGTATTCTTTACTTTCTTTCAATTCCTCATTAAAGGATACAAGTTTCTCATTTTGATTTTGTAAGAAAATGTCCGAAAACTTTCAATTCCTCATTAAAGGATACAGGTAGAAGGGTATTGCGAATACGTCAGAGTAATTTAGTGCTTTCAATTCCTCATTAAAGGATACCAAGTGGCTAGCGGACTTATTAACAAGTGGTGATTAGCAACTTTCAATTCCTCATTAAAGGATACAAGTCGAGGGATAACTGCATATTCATAACCTTCACAGACGGCTTTCAATTCCTCATTAAAGGATACCTGTATCTGCCGATTTCCCTCTGAAAAGGAGAAAAACTTTCAATTCCTCATTAAAGGATACGCAGTCGTACCCCCTCGTGAATGCTTCCCGCAGGTGTCTTTCAATTCCTCATTAAAGGATACTCAGTTACATGGTTGAGAGCCTGCTCGACGGTTATTCTTTCAATTCCTCATTAAAGGATACAAAATTGGCTCGCATAACGTTTATGGGTTCCATGTGTACTTTCAATTCCTCATTAAAGGATACACACTTCACACGCGCGCCTTCGCGCGCACGATTTTACTTTCAATTCCTCATTAAAGGATACCGCAGATGAGAAAAATGATAGCCGAAGTCATTATGAACTTTCAATTCCTCATTAAAGGATACCGCCCCCGACCACTTTAACAGTGGTCGAGGCTAGTGTTGACTTTCAATTCCTCATTAAAGGATACCGACGGTAGTGGCGAATACGCGTGGAGCATAAAGACGTCTTTCAATTCCTCATTAAAGGATACAAGTGAGATAATTTTTAATGAAACTTTCGGGAAAATATACTTTCAATTCCTCATTAAAGGATACGGTATAGTGTTGCCCAAGCGTCGTGGTTGTGACCATTCTTTCAATTCCTCATTAAAGGATACATAGCAAAAAGACTGGTATACAAAGGGCTGGGTGGTTACTTTCAATTCCTCATTAAAGGATACCTGTATATTATGTGCCAAAGACTACTGTTCCACAATCTTTCAATTCCTCATTAAAGGATACTGGATATGAGCGAGCAGGAGCAACTTTCTAAAAAAGCTTTCAATTCCTCATTAAAGGATACATGTGGAGCTTGACTACACGGCTTTTGTTCTAGCGGCTTTCAATTCCTCATTAAAGGATACACGAAATTCCGCAGGACGCCGCAGAAAGGTTCGTCAGCTTTCAATTCCTCATTAAAGGATACCGAGAGACTCAAGCAATTGGTGCGTGAATGCTTACGTTGCTTTCAATTCCTCATTAAAGGATACTAAAATTCCCGCAGAACTTGCCCAACTCTTCATTTCGCTTTCAATTCCTCATTAAAGGATACGTGAGTGTGGGACGGCTAAAAGTTGTTTTATGTTCATACTTTCAATTCCTCATTAAAGGATACAAGTGCCGCACAGTTTCTTAATTGAAATGGCTACAGGTTTCTTTCAATTCCTCATTAAAGGATACAAGCTCCGAGGCTTTAGCTGAGGGGTAGCTCACACTAAATCTTTCAATTCCTCATTAAAGGATACCGAAAAAAGAAAATGTGAATGAAGACTATCTAAAGGGTTACCTTTCAATTCCTCATTAAAGGATACCTGTACAAGCAATACTTACCGCAACGTCAACAGTACCCTTTCAATTCCTCATTAAAGGATACCTTGCAACGTTGGAGCTGAGGATACGCATCACCAACTTTCAATTCCTCATTAAAGGATACGCTTACACTTTGAAGAGTAAGGGTCTAACACCTTTACCTTTCAATTCCTCATTAAAGGATAC